>JAABUI010000241.1_pt1 | contig 61993 bp, 55 predicted proteins | sample 5559111 | NCBI WGS metagenome assembly JAABUI01 (sample SAMN10711870, study PRJNA513365) | rock metagenome | isolation source: Antarctica rocks | place: Antarctica: Victoria Land, Buttleship Promontory | reverse complement strand
GACATCCCCCCGACAGTCCGCCGCGACCGTGATCACACCCCCTACAAGGCCGGATTGTGGGAGCCGGTCATACGGTCGCGGGTCAAGACTCGGTCGCAGTGCCAGCCTCCCGCCCATCAGATCGACGATGACGATACTACACCGCCAACACCCTCTCCCAGCGATCGAAGGCAAGGAGGAACGAGAGGAACAAGAGGGACAAGAAGGACAAGAGGAACGAGAGGAACGAGAGGAACAGGTGGAACAAGAGGAACAAGAGGAACAAGAGGAACAAGAGGAACAAGAGGAATAGGTGGGACAAGAGGAAGTGAGAGAAGAGGTGGGAAGGATGGTAGTGAGAAAAGCATCTCACGGCAGTACTGCACCCAGGAGTGTCTCCGCGGTTTGCTTATCAGAGGTACACTTGACACAAACTGTCCAAATGTCGAAGACCATAGCGGCAATGTCCAAGACCAGGATAAGCACGCCATCAGCCCATCTACTTTCCTCCGTCTGGTGCGTAGCCAACTCGCCCGTGACCGGGACTCCAATTGTGAGCCACTTTACATCCAAGGGGCACGTGGTGCGCTCTTCAAGCTGGCCCTGGCCTCCCACGGATATACAGTTGCTGCGAAGGGTACCATCTCGACTCTCATTCCATACCTCCGACATGAGGCGACGGTCTACAAACGACTCCGCTCGCTTCAAGGGGTTTGCATTCCGGTCTGCCTTGGGGCCATCGACCTGGTGCGTCCCTACTACAATAATGGTAGTCAGATCGTCCACATGCTGTTTCTCAGCTGGGGAGGAACCCGCATTGATCGCCACATCGACCGCAACAATATGTGCGATGTGCTGGCCCAGGCCACCAGCTCCCTACAGGCAATCCACCGGCTGGGGGTACTGCATCATGACGCCATGCCGCGAAACATGCTGTGGAATACAGAGGGTGGGGGTGTAATGGTGGTGGATTTTGAACAGGCGAAGGTGGTGGAGAGGAAGGTGACGAAGAAGCGGACTGAGCTGGGGACAATCTCACCGAATCAGAGAGCCTGGAAGAAAAGGAAAAGGAAAACGAAGTGGGACGGGGAGACGAGAAAAGGGAACGACGAGAATGATACACTATATACAATGGAAGTAAAGGATATGAGGGTCGAACTTGCCCAGCATGCGCACCAGATTTGAGGGTGTTGCCTCCATGTCTGTAAAGCGAGATGGAGTGCAGAAGGCAGCATGAAGAATATTTGAGCAACGATCCGGTCGGATGTGAATCGGTGTGTATGTGCTTTATGTCACAGACTCATAGGCAGTCGGGAAGGTATCGACGGAGTTCAAGCGCAAAGAGCCACAAAAAGAAGGACCTGGGGCTATTACCCGAAGCTGAAGAGCTAGCAGCTTCCGCTCTTATGAGGCTCCGCATATATGCTGTGGGGGGCGGGTGGGGGAAGTGGTGGTTTCTAGGGGAGAATTTTTCATTTTGGGTGGGTGGAGGATGTGTAATATTGATGGATGTGGGTTACATATTTTAACCCCGACATCAGGTTTGAGGCCGGAGATACACTCTATTCCTTAACTTCCAGTGACGTTAATTGAAATACGAGGAACTGAGCATTGGCGCGAGAAGCCATATCTGGGAGCATGTTCTCCGCAAAGGCCCACACATCTCAAGAAGTAGCAGTGATGACTAGCAAGGAAATGGAACGCTTGGCCACCACGGAGTTCAACGGCCGACAGGTAGGCTGGCTATGCAATACATCTGGAGACTTCTTCCACTAAGAATCTCGCCACTTGCTTTCTTCGACAAAAACTGAGGGTAGTACTCGCCAGGGGAGTGCTCGCCAGGGGAGTACTCGCCACAGGTAAATCCTTCAAAACCTGAGGGGAGTACTAGCCGGGGGAGTGCTCGCCAGGGGAGTGCTCGCCAGGGGAGTACTTGCCACAGGTAAATCCTTCAAAACCTGAGGGGAGTACTTCCGTTAATTTTGTGGGATTTATCCTTAAAGAGCACTCACTTTGGTAGTACTCCCCCGACGAGTACTTGAGCCATGAAAGCACTCATTCAATGGCTAATGTCATACAATTATCTAAACTGAATGGCCGAGTTTGCTGAAATTGAATTATCGACCAAATCGACAATACTTTGCGTTAGCTTCTATATAGCAAGATCTTTTGGATGGTCAATGAGTCGGCACTACCGTAATTAGCCAACAACTTCCGGTGAGTATGCTGATGGTGTGAACAACTTTTGGTGTGAACCACGCCTTGTGGTGTGGACCACTTTTGGTGTGCACCACAGCTGATGTTGTGAACCACGCCTCGTGGGGTAGACCATTTGAGGTGTACACCACTGCTGGTGGTGTGGACCACGCCTCGTGGTGTATACCACTTTGGGTGTACACCACGGCTGGTGGTGTGGACCATTTTTGGTGTGCACCGCAGCCCGCTATTAGTCACGTGATGAAAGCTCCTTGTTCTCGAAGCTTGTTGGTGCGCCTCATCCTTCTTCAGCATTCACTTCTTGCTCTCAGCATTCACTTCTGGATCCTCCCGCTCCACTGGCATCCCCAAAATACGTTAACTCAGAAGGTACTCTGAAAATGGCACGTGATTGGGCAGGTTAGGTGGTGCATGTATTAGGCCTCCTGGGAAAATGGGCTCAGGAGACCTCTCCTGGGAAAACCGAAAACCAGCAGCGTGGGCGTATTTAGTACGTAGAATCAGAAGCTTCTAGAAGCATGTGACACCCGCTAGTAGCTGAATCCGGTTGACCAGGCATTTTAGCCAGGTACATTATACTCTCCAATTAAACCACGCAGTTTTCTTCTCACTCAAGGCTGAACACGTTCAACAAACAAAGATGCCCCCTTCTATGGAGCTCTGGTATACAATCCTCCACTCTCGAGGTGAGGAAATAGAATGCCCCGTATCTCTCTACACAAAGGCTTAACGCAATTGAGTGCCTGTGTAAATTCCCCCAAAATGTGTTTGAACTCATCACCATGCATAGTAATCTAACACCTACCCGCCAAGGACTGTCCTATTGAATAAATGGGATATACTGAGTTTCGATGTTCTTTACTGAGCACTTTTTGGCTGAAGCTCAAGCAAAAAAGTGGTTCGCTTGAGGTTGCTATCTAATTTTAGATTAGGCCGGCGGGAAGAGGATCATAAATGAATAATCTCTTCTATTTATGATTGAACCTCATCATACAGCCAATAGAGTACGATATAGGCCAGCGAATCTTGTATTCTATCAAGTCATACGTCCCTTGGAGAAGGTCTGTGATCTATTCCTGGCAGCCGGGACGGTGATAGCGCGTAGGAAATTGTTGATGTGTGCCGCCAAAGTTATTTCAAGCCAGTGAGCACACCCATTACCATCACATGGTTATATTGCTCGCAAGGTTCACGCTCGTCGATTTACTCTGGTTTGGTAGATAAAGGACATAGGTAAGACTTGAACTGATAACGCCTTGGACGAGATTATACCAGCTATGCTTTCATGAATGGTGCGAGGCTATCTAAATTGAGAAATTGGGCTTGTTGGAACTGGACTGTCAGCATTTGAGGAAATAATATACCATTCAGTCTCAGAAAAGGATTGATTGGTTGAGAAGCAGGACGTAAGTAGTTAGCATTGTTGATATAGTCTGTAGGGTGGAAAAGTCCCTAGGTAGAAAAAGTTCGTAGGATGAGAAGCGCCCTCGGGCGAGAAAGTCCATAGGGTAAAGAATGCCCTGAGGTAAGGAAGGCCCTGGGGGAAAAAAACCCTGGGACAAGAAATCCCGTGGGGGAACAAACACCCTAGATTAGAAAAGGCCCTGGGGCGAGTCAGACCCTGGGGCATTTATTCCCCTACTCCATCTAATCCCCTACTCCGTCTAATCCCTTACTCCATCTAATCCCCTACTCCATCTAATCCCTTACTCCATCTAATCCCCTACTCCATCTAATCCCTTACTCCATCTAATCCCCTACTCCATCTAATCCCCTACTCCGTCTAATCCCTTACTCCATCTAATCCCCTACTCCATCTAATCCCCTACTCCATCTAGTCCCCTACTCCATCTAGTCCCCTACTCCATCTAGTCCCCTACTCCATCTAGTCCCCTGGGGCATGTATTCCCCTACTCTATTATCGACTACACTGGAAAAGTGTAGCATATCATTGGCTTGAACAGCTTTTGATTTATAAGGAATCTTTCAATTAATCCATACAGATCAACGGATAAGAGACCGAGGTTTAGATTCGGGTTCAGGAACGAAATTCAGAGGTCAGGTGGTCATGAAAGTAGGTTCAATTACCGAAGTGACTTCTGCGACGGCGACATATAGAGGGGACAGTAAAAAGACACATCATAGCTAAGAAAATTCTGCTCCAGTTCTACAAAGTGCAGAGATATATAATAATGCGACGATGGCCACGTGATATAGAGATATTACAATCAACTCATGCACTCAACTGAGCGAGATGAAGCAACGACTTATCAAACATCTCTCGCCGGAACAAGTGACATCTTCTCGGACATGTAAATTTCGTGAACCTTGGCGGCATGATTCTTGAAATGCATCATGCTGTTGAGCGTAATGGCAGCACATTCGGGATGGGGAAAAGGACAGGGCTCATCTGGCCGAAAGGTATGACAGCGGTCGAAGTGTCGTTGCAACGAAAATTTACTACCAAGGTTATGGAGTCGCTCGTCCAAAGGTAGACTGCGATTTCCAAGACAATGAAGGCATTGGTACTGATTGCACCTCAGTGGAAAGAGATGGCAGATCTGAGACTCTGACTCTGACTCAGATGGCTTGGACGGTACAGCGTTCGAGGTAGATTCCGCATCAGCGTCATGCGGATAGCTTTCGATGACCCGGGTTTTTCGTCTTCGGCTGGCTTTGCGGAACCGGCCCTCTTGCAGAGTACAAAGCGACACCAGATCATCCACAACCGAGACCCGCCAACCCACGTCGCCCTCTTCACCGGGCGTTGACGGCGGATCGAAGAAGGCCTGAGCGATGCGAGATCTTTCCACGAAGGCGTACCGAATAGGCCCTGAGGTGAGAACCGTTCGATCGACCGACTCCGCATTCCCTTCGAGTTGCGCTTGAATATCGTTCACCGGAGCGATGGCGTCGTACTCTGCTTGGACCTGCTTCTTGAGCGCCCGCTCTCGTGCTTTAATGAGTCGTTCCACGGCGCGTTTGGCTTCCCGATACTCGTCGTGAATCGGTTCTCCTTCTGCTCGGTACAGAAACTTGAACTTTGATGATCGAATGCGGTGGTAGAGTTGGTCTCGACGGTAGCACAGCGCCTGGGTTTCTGCCTCCTGACGGAGAGACTCTCTCTGCCCGTCGGTCAGCCCCTTGGGTCGTCGCGGGTCGATCAGTCGGCTCATCCGGTTGGCCGCTTGAATCAGCTCCGTACGAGGCTCCGTGCCCCGGTATGCGGCTTGGGTGTGGTACCGGATCATGCGGGACAAGTAGTTGCGGTGGAAAACGGTCGAATTGGTTTGGTCCATGACCAGGTTGCGGACAGCCTCGTTGGAATTAGGGTCGTCTGATGAATGATCGTGTCATCATTGCTGTCTTGAACCAGAAGTCTCAAGACTCACCGTTGATGGCATTCCCCGTCGCCCGCCGAATACAATAGGTCGTGAAGACTTGCACGAAGCCTGTCTCTTCTCCTAACCGTTTTACCCAGTCGTGATACTTATCGTAGGGGAGCGCCGTGTCGAGCGAGATTTGGAATCCTTGTGTTGTTTGCACAGGCAAACGAAACACTGGAACGTCTAGCACGTCCTCTTTCCACGGGATGGGTTGGCAGTTCAATCCCTTTCGAACGCCCAGCATCAGAACTTTCTCGGGGGTCAGATCGGGAGCAAGGTATGCATCGTCGTCGCAGGCGAGGCTGATGATGTGGGATATCGCACAGAAAAAAGGATTCGTATCGATGAAGAATGTGTAGGTTTTACTGTACGCTAGTCAGATTGATGGACTCGGTTTCCTGGCTGTCACTCACGGTCTCTTGCGCTTCTTACGGGACTTGGTTCTGGTGAGTTTCAGCTGCAATGTGAGCGCCACTTCCCCGGTGGTCTTATCGCGCTGAACGAACAAATCCAGGTCCCGATAGGTGATTCCGAGAAGGGCTCCTGGTCGGGATCCAGTGAACGCAGCGACCAGCAAGATCGTCGCAAGTTGAACCCGTTGCCGTTCATGGGGAAAGGTATTTGTGTCCGTCACCCAATGACAGCGCAAAACCTCCAGGAAGTCTTCCGCATCTAAGAGAGGTTTGTCGGTTTCGCTGTCGTCCAGCCCGTGTTCTTCGGCTAGTGAACCGTTGATGAACTATTCCTTTGTCAACCATGTGGGAGCATCGACATTCCCGGCCACTTACATCGAAGATTTGTTTCAAGGTCAACGGGTTGATTCGTCGACCCTTTCATTTGATATATAACTGACTCAGTTGATGCCAGTAGGTCTCGACCGAACTGATTTTCTTGACAGAGTAATTGTTACACAATCAATGAAAAAAGTTCTTGATCCGGCCCTCCGTAGATTTCTTGAGTGTGTAGTAAGGATCGATATCGACGACCTCGCAATACCTAGAAGAAGATCGACGACGTGAGCAAAATCCCCAGAGAACGAACATTGGAAGTGACTGACCCTCTCCACAATCCCTCGAGACGATCGATGTGAAGATTGGTCGTATCAGCGTAGAGGGTGGTCGATCGATGGTTTCTATCGACCTTCTCAAATCGTTGGTTGTAATATTCTCGAGCGGAGAGCTTGGTTCCAGTGGACGCGTCGTGAGACGAGTTTGGGTGCCGGTTCTGGGCTTGGAGCGGTGCTTTTCGACGAACCATCCCAGATGATTCTGAGAGCAGCCAAAGTAGAGACTGAACAGAAGAAGATTCTCAAGTACACCAATGCAAAGGGGGAAGTCAGTTGGAGAGGAAGGAAAGAGAAGGCCGGTATTTATAGGCGTGGAAGTGCTCCAGAAACGAATGCGGCGCTTAGCGTGACCCCGTCTGCTCTTCTCCTCTCTTCTCTCTTGCACTCCTCTTTCTTTTCATCCTTCGCGCTCTACGCCGCAGCGTCCGTGAACGATTCGAGCCCACACAAGACATGGAAGCTCGAGCTCCGGATGTTGAACAGGTACACAAGTGGAATTAACTGCAGGGACGGCGTGGCGTTGCGGGGATTAAAAAACCGCAGGCATCGAACCTCGGGCGCATGAGAAATATAGGGCGGCATGGGCACGGCCGGGGGGCCGGTGCAGAGGGAGCGTAAAAACAGCGTCCAGGTCCCTCGGAAACGGCTACCTTTTCACCCAGATTCAGTTTAAGTAAATAAAAGAAGTAGATTATTTCGTATCATCTACACGTTGATAGCAAAGTAGTTGATAAAGCATTTATCTAATGTTAGAAGTCAGCATAGAGCGAGTCATATGAATGTCATTTAACTAGTAGATAAATGTTAAGAAAGAAAAGTATTTTCAGAAAAGAACTTGCAGCTTATATGTTTGTTTCTGATTTCTGTACTAAACTTAAAAGAATTGATGTCTTACACAGATGATGCAGAGACTCGATGACATCACTTTTAGCTCAGATACTCACTAGACTTGATTGAGTTGATCAAGACTGAGACTGAGACTGAGCAAGCTTTAATCAATATGCAATCAACACGCTAAAGTTGATTGTGTATTGATTAAAGTTAAACTAAATCAGAATCATAACATAATAAATGATGACAGTCTTTGTTCTGAAGCATTTCAACTTGACTAAAGAAGTTATTCTAGAAACGAACTTCTCAAACTATGTGAATGACGAAGTATTGTCTCAATATAATGATGAAAACATTCTACATTCAGTGATCTTTTATAGCAAGAACATGATTCTTGCAGAATGCAACTACAAGATCTACGACAAAGAACTGTTGATCATTATTCGCTGCTTGAAGCACTAATGTCTCAAATTGAAATGTATTGATATTTTGATCAAGATCTTCATTGATCATCTGAATTTGAAGTACTTCATGATCATCAAAGAATCGATCAGATAACAAGCTAAATGAGCTGAGAAGTTATCTGAATATAACTTCAAGATCATATATCAGTCAGAAAAATAGAATTTAAAAGTTAACACGCTGATCAGAATGTCAAACGTCAAGTCAATTGAAGCAAATGATGATTGAAAGCTATATCAGCATCAGATGTTATTGTTAGAAAGTAAGTTTAAACTGCAATCAATAGAAGTTGATCAAGAATCTGATCAACATCTGACTTAAATCTTGCTTATATTTGATTCAAATTCAAAACAAGAATTGAAAGTCAATGAAGATTTGATTGAAGAGATGATTTCTATTCAGAATCAGATTATAGTTGAAAATTGAATGAATCAACTGTGTATTAATATTCAAATAATCATGAAACAGAACAGAAAAACTTGTCAAGATATTAGTCTGAATAATTGTCAAGTACTTAATGAAGTACTTTGAAAAAATGATAAATTATGAGTTTCTCAGTCAATGATCACTTAATTGATAAGAAAAGCATATAATCTTTTGATCAATGATCATTCTGACATGAATCAAACATTAAACTTGCTGAGATGATCATATTGCTGATTGAAGATGAGAATGATGATCAAGCATTACATTTGAAACTGTTACATTTATTGTAGATTAAAAGCATCAAGAGATCAAATCAATGAATTGCTGAAGTCATTACTCATATTTAAGTAACGATGAAAGAACATATTCTTGAACTTTATTATCAATCTATCAGAAAGTAAAGAAAGCAATGCGATTCTGACAGTCATAGATCAATTGTCAAAAGAATGACATTATATATCATGTGATGATCAAGTCTACTAGATGAATAGACGAGATCTATAAGAGTGGTATGACAATGTGATATTCTAAGCAGGCACAGAATGAGTATACATTTTGGTAGAGCTAATTATTAAGAAGCTCTCGATAACTCGAGGGAATCGGTCGACTATAGAAAGTTTGTCAAGCATTGCCAAGTCAAACACAGCATAACTCATGACATATTAAGTCGAAGATATGACGTGGTCTAAACAATGTCTTGACAAAGTCACAGAGTCTCAGAGCTAACTCAGGTCTGACCTTCGATTCAGTTTCTGATTCTAGCCTCTGATCTAATCTCTATGTGTTAATTCATCATGACAATTGTCTTCTCTTCTAAGTGAGTTCGTTCTCGATCTCAATAATTAATGCCTTGATTTACCTTGGTAAACAATGACGCGTACTCGTGGTTTCGCTCTAGAAGCTCTCGATAAAAACCTTCAAACCTTCGTGAGAAAACAAGAAAAAGAGAAACTTTCGATCGAACAACGATTCGTCTTCGATTATAATGCGTGTAGATGACATTATATGTGATGTGTAGTTGACGTAGATGACAGCATCAATCGTGTGTGAATGACGCATAGACATTACTTGTCTTTCGATTAGATTGTGTTGTTGAGACGATAGAGTGTAAACAAGAGTGAATAATGATTGTTGCTTTGTTTATCGCTCTTTCAGTTTTTCTCAATCTTCATTCTCTTTTCATCTCATCTTCGTTCTGTATCAGAGTTCTTTTTCACAACTTGATAGAGAATTGCTTGTACAGATAATTACATTAGTATTTACTTGAAAAAATCCTGTTTCAAGTATTGAAATGACGCGCGCTCGATTTACGACGACTTCAAAGTCGCGAAAGATTGACAAAGCTGATGACAAAGCTGATAACAAAGCTGATGACGTGAGCAAGATATGCGATGCTTATTCTGAATTTCTTTGATCGAGACTGCGATCTAACAATCATAGATCGTCGCAAAGAAGTCTACTTTTCAACGTTCTTGCGATCATGCGACGTCGTCTTCTGTTTTAAAACCTACTACATCTGTTGATTCTGATGATGATCTGAACGTCTCTGATAAAGAGATGAACGACGAAATGAGTTCTGACGCTTTCTCAGCGTCAGAGCTCTTGCTCGACCCGTCTTGAACTTCTAGCAATAGAAGAACGATAAGTCGCGTACTCAACGTTTAGAGATTGTTACTGATTCTTTTCAGCTTTCAGTCGTGAGAATTAGCGAAAGAAGTGCTGATGCTTCTGAGGTATCGAACAGAATAATGTGCATAAAATGTGCACGTAGATTTCATGACAAAGAGGCAGCGCAAAGCTGCGACATCGAGTTTCATGAAAAAGTAATGTATCGACGCTGCGTCTGATGTGCAAAGAAAGATGTCGACTGCATTGCGATGAGTAAACTTATTTGATGCGCTCGCTAAATGCTTATATTTGAATTCTTAGATTTCGAACGTATGTGTTCGAACATTAAATGAGTCTTTTCGACTCAAGACAGTATTCAAGACTGCATCAGAAGATGACGATGTGATCGCTATTGCGACCTTTACGACCAACCAGATGAAACTGAGGAAGAAGCTCACGATCGCAACGCGTGTGAAAGATCGTCTAGACGACATACGCAAGCCTGAGTCGTTTGATGTACAGAAGCTGCAGCTGAAAGAAGCAATGACAGCTAATGACATTGCTCGCGATGCGCTCGACGCGTTTCACTATTCTGTATGTTCTATCGCGTTTCGATATCGTTTGACCACAGTTCTATAACTGACATGATATATTTATAGATGAATCTGCTCGCTCTCGATTCGCTCGTCCCACGTCTCAACGTGAATCTCGAGATGAATGAGAAGAAGAAGACTGTGGTTGCGTCTTCTGCGAGAGATAACTGATGAAGTTGATGTGATTATGCTGAGATTGCGCTTTCGTGTCGAACGCGTTTTGCGCCTCTGCGCTTTTTCTTCTGTCGATGTTTTTTCTTTTGTTTGAGTGTTAATACTTCTACGTGATCGCCTCATTAAAGAGCGAGAATCATCATAATACAGTGATTCTCTTTCTTTCTAATCATGAGTTTATGCTTGAAAGTGAGTGATTATGCTTTTCGCTCATGTTTCAGCCTCGTTTCGAAAGCTTCTATAAGCTTCGAGACATCTTTCATATCTTCGCTCGATATTCATTGATCATATTCAATGAAATATTCTTTTCATTGTATCTTATAATATAAGATTTCCTTTCTTTTTCGCTTCTGTAGAATCTTTTTCATCTCTCATTCTTGCTCATCATCAATAAGCTCAAGTACGAGATAATCGAGTATAGAGTCATCGTTTAGCCTACGATTATACGACTCTAAAAGAGATACATGAAAGACAGAATGAACTCTATAGATGATTGAAAGATCAAGACGATACATCTGCTTGTCTATGAATTCTTGTATACGAAAGAGTTCTATCATCTTATTTGATAGCTTCTTGCTCGATTTCTTCTGCTTCAGGTTTTTTGCTGATAGCATGATTAAATCGTCGACATTAAAGAACTTAGACTTATGTTTTCAATTATAGTACTTTGTCTGAGCATTGATCGCATTTTATCATCGTTGCGTCAACGTGTTTTGCACGTCTTGCAGCATTTCAACGCGTTCTTTTGCTGCTGACACTTCTTCTTTCATAGCATCGTTCTCGATGTGTATGTCAAAGATTGATTCGTAGTCATACATGACTTTAAAGAAACTACAGCTCAACGAAGCGTGCTTCGTCTGATGATACACGAACTCGACTATGAATAGAAGCGTAGCTCAGTCATCTTGCTTTTCAAAACAATACACTCTTAGATAATGTTTCAACGTTTGATTCTGTCGTTCTGTCTGATCGTCTGTTTGCGAATGAAAGACGATGCTTAGTCGTCGTTTCACCTTCGTGTGAAAACAGACTTCTGATCAGAACGCACTGATAAATAGACTATCTCTATCGATGACTATATCATTTGAAATCTCATATCTTAGAACAATCTTCTCGAAGAACAACTCTGCTAACTCTACGACAGTCAGAGTTTTCTTCATAGACAGATAACGCGTCATCTTCGTGTAGCGATTGACTATCATGAGAATCGAGTCATACACAACTTCTTTTCATTTACTAGGCGACAGATCTGTTATGAAATTCATAGTGATTTCTTTTCAGAAATCTGTGAGTCGAGATAACAATCTCAACTCGTCATATGATAGATGACGTTTCATCTTTACTTTCTGACAAATGTCACAAGTATCTATATACTCTTTGACATTCTTGATCATACTTTTCCAGTAATATTTGCGATCTAATAGCTCGCTGATCTTGTCAGCATCAAAATGCTTCGCTAACAAATCATTATGATGACGTTTCAATAGCTCTTCTCTGACAGAAAGATCTTCTGAAACATACAACAATTCGTTGTACTCTATCATTTCTTGACTATTCAATGTTCAAGCTTCGACATCACTCTTTTGTATACTCGTTGTCTCGTCTGCTCTTAGCTCTACAGTAAATTCGTCTTCTTGCTGTAAGATCTTGATGAGCTCGACTACGAATTTACTACTAAAGTCGTATGTCATTTCGTGAATTGTCAGTACTCTGACAATTGCACATAAAACGAGTTGTTTGCAATCAACAGTTTCAGCAACAGAATTAAGCTGTTTCTCAGCTACGTTGCGATCTCTATAAGTCGACGTTTCGACGTCTGTGCTTCTCGAAGTTGTTGATTCGAGTTGAGAGATTCTATCTCTCAAGAAATGTACTTCGTTTAGATGCGTTTCTCGCATTGCTAGAGTCATGACTCTCAGCAGCATACTTCTGACATGCACTGCTGAACACGTACTCGTGTTTTCACTGACACTGTAAACAGACATCTTCTCGACTTCGTTAATCACTCGTGTACAGTAGATTTCATCTTGCGATCTGCTTTTGACATGTTTCGCTGAATATCTTCGTTCACTGACACTGTGAACGAACGTCTTCTCGACATCGTTAATCACTCGTGTTCATCAGTGAGTTTCATCTTGCAGCCTGCTCTCGACATGTTCTGCTGAATATCTGTTCATACTTATACTGTGAACGAACGCCTTCTCGACATCGTTAATCACTCGTATACAGTATAGTTCTCTGATCGCTACGAATATAGAACTATTTAAGCTTTCTATTCTAATCAGCTTTCGCTGCAGAGTGAGCAGCAAACGATTCGCAGAGATGTTCTCATTCTTATAGTCAGATCGTCTCGATGACGCATCGATCGAGTTTGTCTTTTCTGATCTATGCGCTATTTCAAAGTCGCAAATCGACAATCTCATGACTCATCTGACTTGTCTTTCGTTTAGCTTTCAAACGTTCATAAAACCCTTCAGATTATTATGATCAGTCAGAACTTCGACAGTATGATAATTGTCTTTCACATAATGTCGTCAATGTTTAAACATCGCTACTATGACTAGAAGCTTCTGATCATGTGTCTCATAGTTTCTTTCAACGTCTATCATCATTCTGAATCAGAATGCAATCAAATGTCACTGATCTTCATCATCTGATCGAGACAAAATACTTGCGACTGCATAATCGAACGCGTCAATCTCGATGCATATATGTCGCTCTGAATCAAAGTGCCTTAGTATAGACGCTCTCATAAAGGCGTCGCGAAGCTGATTAAAAGCTTGTTTCGCTTCGCTCGATCATATGAATAAGCTCGTTTTTACATCTTTTACACTATCTCTCAGCAGTTCTGTTAAAGACTCTGCTATCTGAGAGTAGTGATGTATAAAACGTTGATAGAAATTGACGAATCTCAGAAAAACTTGTATTTCTCGATACATCTTCGATCTGAGTCACGTTTTGATGATGTCTACTCTACTTAGATTCATCGAAACGCTTTCGATGAATATGACAAATTCTAGAAAGTTCACTTTAGTGATGAAGAATTCACACTTCTTCAAGCTAGCATATAGCTTGAACTTTCTTAATCTCTCGAGAATCTGCTTCACGTGATCTACGTGATCAGTCTTCTCTACGAAGAAGATTAGAATGTCATTCAGATAAACAACACAAAAGTCGTTTAAAAGCTTTGTTAAGATCTTATTAATATAAGTCTGAAAGATGACAGACGCATTGATCAAATCAAACGACATGATCATATATTCGAAGTAATCATAACGAGTACGAAACGTCGTCTTTCACTCATCTTCACGTCGAATTCTGAGACGATGATAAGCGTTCTTCAGATTTAACTTAGTGAACTGCTTGACTCTATTGAGTCTGTCTAGAGTTTCACTAATTAGAGGCAGCGAATGACGATTTTTGACAGTGATCTTATTCAGATCTCGATAGTTCATGCATAGACGAAGACTATCGTTCTTTTTGAGAACGAATAGAATAGACGCGTCAGTCGAGCTGACAAAGTGCTTAATTCATTCTTTCGCTAAGACATCGTCTAGATACTGTCTCGAAGTCGCTAACTCTGTGTTCGACAGATTATACAACGATTCATACAACGACTCTGCAGTGATTTCGATTGCATGATCGTGATCTTCATGCAAAGACAGTTTGCCTGCATTCTCTGTCGAGAATACATCTTCGTACTCTTTCAATTCGACGAATAAAGTCTGCGTTTCAAACGCGTTTGTGATACGACTCATCACGTTATTCATTGCTTTCACTTGATGTTCAACGATCAACTCTTCGACGACGTTGATCATGACAAGAGCATACACAGTAGACTCATCTTGTAAAGCTTTCGCAAATGCTTGTGCGAAGAACAACTCAAATGCGTGCTCGTTCACGTCGAATCATCATGTTCTTGCGATCATGTCTATTCAAATACGCTCGAATTGCATACTTGACATACTCAGAATCAGAAGAGATTCTTTCTTGTCAATAGCATAGAAGATACTTATATCTTTTTTCTCTATGCTTCAGCTGTCTCTCAGTCGATAACACATCTTATAGACGTCATAACAATAGACACTCTGATCGTTCATTCAGATAGATCTTGAGAGATCGACGTTCAGCAATGACATACTCTGCTCGACGACGAAACGTTGACTAATCACGTTCATCTTGACGTCAATATTCATGTGAATCTTCGTTTCTGTCTTCTGATCTCTCTGAATTACATGCTCTTTATATATAAGAGTCTTTACGAAGAGAATTTCTTGTTTTTCCCTCGATGATTTGAAGCATTCATCGAAAGCTTGCCTTTTTCCGAAATCTTGAAACAACTCATATGCGACATCGAATCGATGAGTACTCGATTTGCATCAGATTCTTTTGATCTGTTCTTGATTTTTTCGTCTCTACAATCAGTAGAGTAATGACTCTTTCGATTGCATGTGTAGCACGTTATGTTGAACAAATTCTTGCTATAACGTGACGAAGCGTGTGAGCTTGTCTTTGACGAAGAGTCGAGTTTAGTCAATCGATGAGATTTCTTTCGCTTTGAATGAGTCTTCTTGTTGATTCTATCTCGATCATGCAAGTTCTCGTCTCGAGATCGTTTCGACGACAAGACGTGTTCTTTTCGCAGATTTGTTTTCAATCGAGCGACAAGATCGATTAACGCATCTCGTGTGATAGAAATCGACTGCACATTAGTAATGATCACGCGCAGCTCAGACCTCAACTTGATGAATAGATGAGCTCACTTATGCTCATCACTATACAACGAAAGTTGATGTTTCAGAATGCTCAGATGAGCTGCAAACGTTCGTATTGTCTGATCTGAACGTTGCAATGCGTTCGCGTACTGCTGAGTCACGTCTATGTCTCGATTCATCGAGTCTTCGATTAGATTTAGAAGAAAGTCGATAAAATCGAATCACGTCTACTGAGCTGCAGACATAGTCTCTTCGTGATCAAATCAAAGTTTCTTTGATTCATTCTTCAGATAGATCATGCAGTACAAAATCTTTTTCTCATCACTTTCAAAATGTCAAGAGATATTTCGAAACGAGATTTCGACATCGCGAATTCACTCTCTATGTTCTCTTATGATTTTGTCATGATACTTCTTCAAAGACATTGAGAATCTTCGTTTCTGTGAGACGATCTCGTGATGACTTCGTTTCGTCATCGTCGACATTATGAAGACGATGTGTAGATTGTTCAAGTTTTTCGTGAGAGCTCGAGTGAAGACTCGATGACTTTTCTTCGTCGTTTCGACGACTTGCAGAGTTTCAATCTCTGATTGAATAACTGCTAGCTTCTGTTTCTTTTGCAGTTCATCGCGTTGAAGCATTGCTCGTGTCAGCTGTTCATCAATATCAAGAGAGAGTTCATCTTCTGCTTCTTCGCTTTCTGATTTCGTTATGCGACGTTCGTTTTCTGATATGATGTCTCGCGAGATCGAGACGTCGTCGTTTCGACTCTGTTGCGATCACGTTGCTGTTGTCATGCTTGAATATCGAATCGTCATTTCTAAGAAGAGTTTGAAATAATTAGAACTGTGATAATCGAGTCTACTAGATGAATAGACGAAGTCTATAAGAGTGATATGACAATGTGATATTCTAAGCAGGCACAGAATGAATATACATTTTGATAGAGCTAATTATTAAGAAGCTCTCGATAACTCGAGAGAATCGATCAACTATAGAGAGTTTGTCAAGCATTGTCAAGTCGAACACGGCATAACTCATGGCATATTAAGTCGAAGGTATGACGTGACCTAAACGATGCCTTGACAAAGTCACAGAGTCTCAGAGCTAACTCAGGTCTGATCTTCGACTCAGTCTCTGATTCTAGTCTCTGATCTAATCTCTATGTGTCAATTCATCATGACAATCATGTTAATCAGATGATGAAGAAATCTTTGCAGAATAAACAGTTAAGCTGCTGTTGATATGAATCTTCAGAACTTATGAACTATCGAGATCAATAGTATTCAATCAAGATTCTCAATTCATATTGATTGTTTGAAAGTCTTTATGTCTGAAACTCAACATCAAGATGAAACTATTCATTGACTATTATTTGCAGATTGATGATCAGACAGAAAGAGTGAATCAGAATGTAGAATGATATCTACGAAGTTACTGCTCATATATGTAAGATGATTGATTCATCTGATTATTTATAACTGAATTCGTCAATAACAATGCTATTTCGTCGTCAATTGAACAGTCAACGTTCTTTCTGAATAAGAACTTTCACTTTTGTATAAGCTTCAATTTGAATTCAACTGAATATGAAATCACTTGAGCTAAAATCGAAGCGATTAAAGCAAAGAATATATTTGAACACATGAAATGATCACTAGCATTAATCAAGCATGCATTAGCAAGAGTCAAAGTCACAATGAAGAAACAGATTGATAAGCATTGAAAGAAAATGATTTACAAGATAAATGACATGATGTTTCTGAATTCTAGAAACATCATGATCTCAAGATCATTAAAGAAACTAAATAATAAAATGTTAGAATCTTTCAAGATTCTGATTGAGATTGAACATGCATATCAACTAAAACTGTCATCAACAATGAAGATTTATTCAAAGTTTGCCTTGAATCTGCTGTAACTAAATTCAAAGAACTTTTTAAAAGAACAACAAAATGAGTCATTTAATTTTATAGTGATTGAAGATGAAGATGAATGAAAGATGAAGAACATATTGAACTTCAAACACTACAAATGAGACAAATAACTACAATATCATGTCAATTGAAAAGAGTATGACGTCGATTTACATTGATACAACGTTGATGAAAGTGAATTCAAAAAATGCTTGAAGATCATAAATGACTTTCATGAATGATATTTGAACAAGTCAAGATAGAAATTGACTCAAAAGATGAAAGATTGACTAAACTGTAACAATGAGAACATTGTTTGATAAAGAGAGAGAGTAATGTTGCAAGCGTGCACTTTAAGTTAATTTAACATAAATTATATTAAACTATCATAAACTAGTATAGAGCTGATGTTGACACGCTAGCGACCTAACATGTCTTTGTGAGTAAAACTCATAACGTGTTTCATCTTTCTTCTTCTTTAGCTTTGAACTTCTAGTTAAAATACACTCATATGATTCACTTTATGCAGACTCATAACACTATTGAGCATGTCATTAAAGCAGACTCACTATTGAGTGACAAGCTTAATTAAGAGATTACTTCAAGTCATTCTGTGTCATTGTAGCAGACTCACTTCAAATGTTGTTCAAGCAGACTCACTATCAAGTTATGAGTTCAATTAATGAAATCAATTGTTGTTTTCTGATTCATGTTTATCATATTTGATAAAGCTTGTTCTGTTCATGTTTACTACATGTGTGTAGCAGAGCTTGTTCTGATTCAATGATGAGTTCAATCAAGAGATCAACTATCAACTTGTCATTGTAACAAACTCACTTCAAGTATCATTTAAGCAGACTCACTATTCTTGTTATTCAAGCAGTCTTCTTCTAAATTCAGCTTTAAATATTCAAACTGTAAATGAGTTTCAGTTTATATTTTCGTGTTTTTAGACATAGCTAGCTTAAACTATCACTTTCTTGAAAACTCATTTAACTAGCTTATGTTCTATTCTGTCTGCAGTACATATTATCTTGCTGTTATTATCAATGTCATGAATAAAGATAAATCATAAAAGGTATGAATAAAAGATGAAAATTCGTTGCTGAATCAAGTTCTGATGTCATTGTAACAGACTCACTATTGAGTAACGAGCTTAATAATGAGATCAATATCAAAAGCATTTTTGAAGTAAACTCACTATCAGTTTATGTCTACTACATGCATGTAGTAGAGCTTGTTCTGTTCAATGATGAGTTTAATCAAGAAATCAACTGTTGTCTTCTGATTCATGTCTGCAACGCGTTGCAGAGCTTGTTTTGTTCATGTTTATTGCATTTGATAAAGCTTGTTCTGTTTATTCAATGACAAGCTCAGTCAAGAGATTAGTCAAGAAATTGATTCATGCATTTATGTTTGCAATGCATTGCAAAACTTATTGTTTTTCAAAGATAAAGTTGCAAAGTTTGATCAAACTAGAAGATGAATCACGGTCATGTGATATGTATGAAGCTTTAAATAATGTTAGAATCATGTAATTGTAATTGTAACTTATACATTCTTGTGACATTGATTTAGGTTCAATTCATGAGAAAAACTATGCTATGTATATCAAATGAACAAAACTCTCTGAGAAAGAAAATCGCTTGTCGACTACATGATGACTTCACATCGTCGAAACAATAAAATTGACACTATGTTATCAGTAATGAATCTATAGCTTCTATTCAGCGCGTGATGCTTGAGTAAACTCTTGATGAGAGTGTCTGTGCTGTTTGATTATGATGCATCATCTTTGCTCTGCTCTTCATTGATGATATTTTATACAACAATGCTTTGATCTTTGATCTTTGATCGCGAAGTCAATTTCGTTGCACTCGTGATGCTCATGATTGTAGTGTCAAAAACTGCGTTCTCTTGCTTAATGATTGTCATTCATTGAGCAGAGAAATATGTGATGAAAGAGAGATGTGCATGATGAGAAAATAAAGTGTGATTGTATTAAATGATTCTTTTCTTCTCTTGATTTGACTTATGTCATGTAGACGTTAAATAGATTGTTAGTATAAATGTGCGATTGCAATCGTTTGATGCATGACTCTGATCAATAGTAAAGAATGCATTCTGATCATTTTCATGAGCTCTTGATTTTTCACGTAGATAGATGTATGACTTGATGTCAAGTAAAAAAGATGAGTTCAAGCTCTCTCAGTATATCAGCATGATCAACGAGTCACTACTTCTTCAAGCACTGTAGTCATGACTCTCAGACTCATCATTTGAAATAACTATTTTATTTGATATCTTTTCATCAATTAATTGATGATACTGTTGATGTGATGAAGATGTTTCAATATCAACGCAGTCAACGAGTTGCAAATTCTTCAATCACTTGTAGTCACAATTCGCAGACTCTTCATCTGAATTGTCTATTTCACTTGTAGTATCTTTTCATCTTTTACTGACATCGACATGTCATTAATCTTCTTCATAGATTGATTGTGACTGTTAGAAGAGATGTTGTCGTGTAGATGAAAACTCTGCATGATGACTTTTCTGATCACGCAATGTTTTAACATCATTTGAACTGCGTTGAATTAAGATCTCTTGACACTTCTGACTTTTATTTGAACACAGAATAGAATTAAAAGATTCGTAGTTGACATCATGTACAGATGAATCTCATTGTCAGTCGTTAGAATTATATTTAAAGCAAGTCATAGAAATACAAGTAAATCAAATTCAAAGCTAAAGAGCAAGATCTAAAGATGAAAAGTGTCAGAAACTGAGTTAAACTAAAGATACTATTGATATAAAAGACTGGTATTATTATTACTTTGATAGAATTTAGGTACAAGACAATACATCAGATAATGTACAAGATGAAAGACAAAAAGTGAAAGAAAAGAATGAAAGCTCAACTTCTATATACATGAATTGAGCAGAATCAAAATTAAACAATAGTTTTATTGACTTAAGATTGCAGAAGTCTGCACACATGACTGAAATGATTAAAACAGAATTGCTGAAACTAGATTAAGATGATGATAACTAGATTGATGACTTGATTCATTGAACTGCAAAACAGATTCAATGAATTGAAATTATTTAAAATATCAACAATTTATGTTCTAAATTGAATTGATGATCTGACATCATGACAGTAACTTTTCTCTTCAAGACTGAGCTTCTGCAAGATGATGAAGAGAAACAAGATGAAATGAGAAAGAATTAAAGATGAAGACTGAAATGAGACAAAAGTTGATGTGAATGCATTTTAATGTAATGAAGCACAGATAAAACTGAAATAAATCTGAGTCACATTTGAGTCAGATTTAAGCAAGATGTCTGAGTCAGATCTTGACAAGATTTGAAAGATGAAATGAGATGAAACATATTTTAACATGATGATGCATGATGAAATTAAAACACATCTGAATCACATTTGAATCAGATTTAAACAAAATGTTTGAGTCAAATCTAAACAAGATCTGAGTCAAATCTGAGCAGAAGAAAGACGAAATGCAGTTTAATATAATGATGCACAGATGAAACTAAAATACATTTGAGTCACATCTGAGTCAAATTTAAACAAGATATCTGAGTCAGATCTGAGCTGAATTAAGATGATGAAGATTGAACTTAAAGTTCTTGACATTGACATTGAGACATCACACATGACAGTACATGTGATTCTTTGGCGACAGAATTGACGAGATGATATTCATTGAGCATTTGCTCACAATTATTCAGAAGATGAAAAGACTTTCAAGTAGAAAAGTGATCTTCTCAATCAATGTAATACTTGAGCAGAGATGAGTTATAATGTTTATCATGCTTGAAGTTTAGTATGCTGTTTACATATCAGAATCTTTCGTCATTCTTGATAATAATGAGTTCTTAAAATTTCTGATGTTGACTTGAAAGAAAGTCACTTGCGATATAACTTAGAAGAATGACATGAAAGATTGAATGAATCTTCATGAATATTGAAAGATTTAACTCAATAATCAGAGAATTGTTCTTGAAGACACGCTTGATCTTGAAGAGATCAACATTATGATCATTTAACTTAACAGTAAGATGAGCGATGCTGAGATTGTAAGCATTCAGTCAGACTTCATCTTCAATGAAGTATTTAAAACAAGAATGATGAGAAAGATTAACATTGAATTTGTAAATGATCTGAGCTATAAGCATCTCATCATGTGGATGCTCAGTTAGTTTCTTCATCTTCTTGATGAACTCTTTGACATTGATTAACTTGTCTTAAACTTGAAACATAAAATTCTTAAGTAGAGACTCAAAAGACTCAAAGTCTAGACGTAAGTTTTGACTTGAATTGATCAAGAAGAATGATGCTAAAGTGTATGATGATGATGCATTATTGACGATGAATTCAACTTCAGAAAGTCACTTAGCTCAGTCATTCTGCATGTAGTTGACGAAGACTTGAAGATAATGCTTCATGACAGCATTGACTTTCTTGATTTGATCATCAATTTCAGAGTGATATGTTGTTGATAACTTAACGTTTATCTTCAGCATTTTACACATATGCTTTCAAACATTGAAGATGAATTATGTGTCTCGATCAGACATGAAGAACTTGAGTAAATCATGATGTTTTCAAACATGAGCATAGAAGCAGTTGATAACTTCTTCAACTTTCATAGAAGTGATGAGAATTAAATGTCTCATTTTGATAAGACAATCAATGAAGACTAGAACATATTTATATGTGATACTCATAAAGATACTGAATGATAAAGAATTTACATAGTTCATGAAGACATCACATCAACAACATTCAAGCATTGAAAGAAAATGCAATCATTCTTGAGTTCATTGTTTAAAGAGTTTAAAACATGTGCATATGTAACAGTTTTGTACAAAGCATTAAACATACTTATAAATGTTTGATCATCAGTAGACTCAACTGATCAGTTCATAGCTTTTTGCTCTTTCTGAATGATCATTGATGACACTATCATGAGTGAGCTGAATGATACAAAGACGTAGTTTATCTGAGTTGAGCATGTACTTTCTTTCTTGAAAGTACAGATGATTCTCATGTTCTTTACACTCAACTAAAAAGATCTTGTTGTGATGTCATACTTTATTGCAAAGTGCTTCAATTATCTGAGCTGCGAATTTGTCATTAATTTCGACTTACTTTCATAATGTCTGAGTAAGAATGTTAACAGAATCTTCATCAAGATTTAAAGTGTCTTGATTTAGCTGAGACTTAATGTTTTCAACGTTGAATTCTTCAATTTCTAGATTCATGAAAGTTAAAATTTGCAAGAGTGCTGAAGTAATTGAAAACAGATGTAACTGAACTGAATCTAGAATGATGATTTGTGACTGAAGCTTCATGACTTTAATGTCAAAGATATCAAGAACAAGATTCTCAACAATATTAAGATCTAAAACATGAGTTTTCAGAATTGTCTGATGTTGATATTGATGTCAAGAATTGAATGTATTTTTCTTTTTAAAAAGATCTTCTGAGTGATGTGTTAAAGTATTTAACTTATCATTGATCTTGTTGAAATGATAAGTGATGCAATAGTTGAATCTAGACAGAAACTCACTTCAATGAGCTTGATGACAACTCAACTGCTTAGTTAACATGAAATACTCAAGATTTTTGTGATTTGTGATCATCTCAACAGAATAGATAGAGTCTTTGAGCTCTGATTGTCATTTCTCGAAAGCGCAAACAATGATCATAAGTTCTTTATCATAGATTTCATAGTTACACTCAACTGAGTTATGCTTCTTTGAAAAGTAAGCGACTGAATAAAGAATCTCATTCTCATTGTATTGAAAAAGAATGTCTTTGAACACATAGTTCAAAGCATTGATTTCTATCACAATCTTGTGATCTGAATTATAGTAATGAAGAATAATCTCAAAAGTGAAGACTTTCTTAAGAATGTTGAATGCAATCTGACATTTCTGAAATCAGACAAAGAGTACATCTTTTCTGATGAGACGAGTGAGCGAGATAGTTATTCTACTATAATCATAAATGAATCTTCTATAGAAGTTCGTGAAATCTAGAAAACTTTGAACGTCTTTAACATTGATCAAGATAAGTTAGTTAACAATGATATTTATCTTAGAAAAGTTCATCTTAATCTCTTTGATGATGATTATCAATTCTAAATACAAGACTTAAGTGACGTGAAACTTGCATTTGATTATATTCATCTGAAGGTTTGCTTCTTGAAGCTTTTGCAGAATGAGCTTAACATGAATCTCATGCTTGAGTTCATTGTTGAAATAAATCAAGATGTCATTCAGATAAGCTGTACAAAACTTATTTAAATGTTCATGAAAAGTATTGTTAATGTACTTCTGAAATGAGACAGACTCATTACATAGATTGAAAAACATGACTAGATACTCAAATAATTCAAATCAAGTGCAAAAAACAATGAAAGCTTCATCTTCTTCTTTGATTCAAAGTTGATTGAACGCAAAGATGATATTCAGCTTGATAAAGATTTTAGCTCAATTTAGACGATTCAGCGTTTCTGAGATCAAAGACAGAAAATATCGATTCTTGATTATGATAGTGTTCAGATCTTGATAGTTCACGCAGAAGCAAAGTTCTTCTTCAAGTTTCTTGATGAAGAGAACAGAGATGATCGTTTGAAAGTGACTGACTTGAATGAAATCTTTGCTCAGATTCTCATTCAAATAATGTCAAAGTTCTAGAATTTCATCATGATTCATGTCATACAAAGCAAAGACTGAGAATTGAGCATCTTCTTTAAGATGTATGACATGATCATAAGCTTGATGCAAAGACAAGATATCAACGTTTTTCTTGAAGAAAACATCTAGAAACTTGAAATATCTGAACAACAGAATTATGACTGAATCGACGTTTTTACTTTATTGATAAACTTTAAAATCTTCTTGTGTCGTGAATGCAGTCAAATGAAATTTCTTTTTCATTTGATAAAGACTCAGATGATAATTCTTATCATACATACTGTCTTGAGAATGAGATGAGAACTGAGCAAAAGTTGAGCTGTTCTTTGAACAGATAGTCAAAGTTGCATGACATGACTTTGACTCATCAGAATTTAAATTAGAAGACGAGATTAATTCAAGATTCAAAAAAACATTGATTTTCTTTAAAGTGACACTAAACAATTTAATGTCTTTGACATGAGTAACGTGATCAAAGCTTCAAGCTCTTAACTCAATTATATCAAGTTGTATAAAAGATTGATTAAATTGATCTGCTTAAGAAACAACAGAAGTTTTAAAAAAGAAAGAATTTTGACACTTGATTTTTGATGAGTATTTCTTTTGAATAACTTGAAGAATACAATTAAAAGCTTCTTGTTTCAGATGAAAGACAAGACTGAACGAGACTTGTTTCTTATGAATAAGCTGAGTCTTAGTTTGCTTCTTGTGAGCAAACGAGAGATTATATTGCTTCTTGTTAGCAGATGAGAAACTGAATTGCTTCTTGCAAGCGAATTGAGAACTGAATTGCTTCTTATGAGCTAACTGAAAACTGAATTGCTTCTTTCAAGTGAATAAAAGACTAGATTACTTCTTGTAAGCAAACTGAGTGCTGAATTGCTTCTTGAAAGCAATCTGTAAACTAAATTGCTTCTTGTAAGTAATCTGTAGACTGAATTGCTTCTTGTGAGTAATTCATAAACTGAGTTGCTTCTTGTGAGTAAATTGAGAGCGAGGCTAAAGAGAAGTTACTTTGTTAACTTCAAGCGAGAAATTTTCTTCTTGTTGATTAAAATCATAGATCTTGACGAGAGATTGACAACAATAATTAAGACAGAAGAAGAAAGACAAGATGAGAATATTGTGTTCAAAATTGACATCAATGACGTGATGACAAAGTCATGACAGACTCATGATGATGAGATATTGATTTAATTCAATGACATAGAAGAATAGTCTTTTGATGTGTTCATCGAGAATCATTGTGATTTCAACGACATGAGTAATGTCATCAATTAAAGTGACTTAATCATCAAATTCTTGAAGTCTGCGAAAGTGAGTTAATTGATGCAAAAAAAGATGATGTTGTTGCGCGAAGAATTTATTTATAAAGACATAAGCAAAGACTTTACTATCAATCAGAGCGAAAGCAAGAACTTTAAATTGAGCTTGATGTAGAATACAGAATACTATTATGTGATTATCTTTGAATGTCGAATTGAATTCAAAGAGTTTCAAGACAGATTTAACAGAAAACTTTCTATATGATTGAAGTGAGAATGAAAAGATTGAAACTAGTAGACAAGATGATATGTATACAGATTTCTGAGCGCAATTTAGCTCAGAAACTAAACTTTTCTTACAGACAGTGAGACTTCTTCATTTATATTGATGACATCATTGTTGTAAATGTTCATGATATGCGAAGTGAAAAGCTTTTTATTTGAGCATTCTTTAGCAATTTTGCTTGAATGTTGCAACTTGCAATAGTAGCACAGCTTTCACTTGTTGCAGATTTTCTTGATTTCAGAAATGATCAGAGTCTTATCTTGAATGATGACAATAATGAAGCTTAAATTCATTGACTCATCAAGAAACAAAAGAGAAAGAAACAAAGATACTGTTGAAACAACAGTGACAGAAATGATGATCTTTGAACTCAAAGAGTTACTAATCAACACAGAGACATTCTTGACTTTGATGAATGAGATGATGACAAAGATGAAGCAAGATTGATGATGCTTAAGCTGCTGAAGCTCTTCATCAATGTCAAAGAATGCTTGAATTCATTAATGAAAGATGAATGATCAAATTTCATCAAGATTTCATCAGAAGAAAACAATGACTTAAGTGAAATAATTGACATTGCGCTTCAGACAGTCAATCAATGAGAAATCTTTCATCAAAGAACATTCTTTCTTTTGATAAAAAAGATTGTAGTAGTTGACAAAGTTATTCATGTCTTACTTCAGAGTTTCATGAAGATATAAATGAGCATCTTCTGTCTTGAAAGAGTTGTTGCAGCAATGATGCAATTTGTGTTGTCAATCTGTGAAGATGAAAATGATACAGAGATCATTGATTCAATATTGACTCATTAAATTGTGAGCTTTCTTATCTATGATGAGTCATGACTTGACATAGATGATCTTGACTCGATGAGAGAAATAATGATCATCATTCATGTTCATGTGCTGTATCAGACTCTGCTTTCATGCATTCAATCAATCTTTGTTCTTCTCATACTCAGATATGTCAAGAAGCTTCTTGAATCTAAAAGTGATGAAGACAGCAACAGAATTTGCAGAAGAATGAATGATAAAAAGAGATTGATTATTCAAGATTTGTGCAATGATCTGAGCTATTATCACAAAAGACTGAGAATTCAACTCTATATAAATTGAAGAACTGAAAACAATGAATGAAAACAAAATAATAACATCATGTTGTTGAACTTGATTTTGAAGCTCTTGCATTGCGTGAAAGATCTCAACTGAATTTTCAATCACACTTTGAGTGAACTGTTCAACAACACACTCATCATTGATCAAGAGATTGTGAGATGACTTCATTTAAGCGAAAGAATAATTAAACAAGATTTCAATGTATGAAAACATTGCAGAAAGTGTAGATCTTTCATAATGTCAAAGATTGAGCTAGACTAAAGATACTATTAATATAAAAGACTGATATTATTATTACTTTGATAGAATCTAGATACAAAACAATACATCAGATAATGTATAAGATGAAAGACAAAGAGCAAAAGAAAAGAATGAAAGCTTGACTTCTATATACATGAATCGAGCAGAATCAAAACTAAACAATAGTTTTATTGACTTAAGATTGCAGAAGTCTACACACATGATTGAGATGATCAAAACAGAATTGCTAAGACTAGATTAAGATGATGATGATTAAATTGATGACTTGATTCATTGAACTGCAAAACAGATTCAATGAATCGAGATTATTTAAAATATCGACGATTTATGTTTTAAATTGAGTTGATGATTTGACATCATGACACAAAGACTATATGCATAGAAGAAAGATAAGCATTAAGCTTGATAAAGTCTTAGATTTGCTCAAAGAATGCACGTTTCAGTAGAAGACTGAGCATGCTTGTAACATCATCTTTTTCAATTGTTAATGATTAAAAATAAGAAGTTCTTTCATTTGAATGATAATATCATCAGCTTTTCTAGCTTCAAGATGTTCATAAGTTGTTTCATAATCAGTCATATTTGAATTGAAACTTATTCATAAGTGAAAGCTCTTATTGAAGTAGAATAAAATCATTGAGATGATTAAGAAGATATTGAAATTCTTGCTGAATTTCATCATTAAAAGTCATTTCACTCAGTCATTCTACATGTAGTTACAGTAAATTCTTAATTTGCATTCAACATCTTGATTAACTCATTTCAATTGATTATCAATTTCAAAATAATAAACTGTTAATAAACTAACTATGATTCTTAGTTACTTGCAAAAACCTTGTTACATTGTTGATATGAATTGAAAGTCTTTGTTTAAAACAATAGAATTAAATAAATCATGAAGTTGATAAACGTTTCATATCATGATTTAAATGACTGACAATGAGATTCATCTGTACATGATGTCAACTACAAATCTTTTGATTCTATTCTGTGTTTGAATAGAAGTCAGAAAAGTTAAGAAATCTCAATTCAACGCAGTTTGAATGATGTTAGAATGTTGCGTGATCAGAAAAGTCATTATGCAGAGTTTTCATCTACACGACAACACTTCTTCTAACAGTAACAATCAATCTATGAAGAAGATTAATGACATGTCGATGTCAGTAAGAGATGAAAAGATACTACTAGTGAAATAGACAACTCAGATGAAGAGTTTACAAGTTGTGACTACAAGTGATTGAAGAATTTGCAACTCATTGACTGCGTCAATATCAAAACATCTTCATCACATCAACAGTATCATCAAGTAATTGATGAAAAGATATCAGATAGAATAGTTATCTCAGATGATGAGTCTGAGAGTCGTGACTACAGTGCTTGAAGAAGTAGTGACTCATTGATCACGCTGATATACTGAGAAGACTTGAACTCATCTTCTTTACTTAACATCAAGTCATATATCTATCTACGTGAAAAATCAAGAGTTCATGAGAACAATCAGAACACATTCTCTACTATTGATCAGAGTCATGCATCGAACGATTGCAATTGCACGTCTATACTAACAATTTATTCAACGTCTACGTGACATAAGTCAAATTAAAAGAAGAAAAGAGTCATTTAATATAATCACACTCTATCTTTTCATCGTGCACATCTCTCTTTCATCACATATTTCTTAACTTAATGAATGACAATCATTGAGCAAGAGAACACAGTTTTCAACATTATAATCATGAGCATCATGAGTGCAAAGAAAACATCTTTCATCTTTGAATCAAGAATTGAATTGAAACATTGTTTGTATAGAATATCGTCAATGAAGAGCAGAGCAAACATGATGTGTCATAATCAAACAGCACAGACATTCTCATCAAGAGTTTACTTGAGCATCACACGTTGAATAGAAGCTATAGATTCATTACTGATAACATAGTGTCAATTTTATTGTTTCAACGACGTGAAGTCATCATGTAGTCGATGAGCGATTTTCTCTCTCAGAGAGTTTTGTTCATTTAATACACATGTCAGGACCGTGCCTAGATGATACAATCAATGAAGGTCAGAGTTGATAGTGCTTGATCTTTAGAGATAGCTATAACTGAATATTAAGAATACAGAAGAAGGTTGATACAAAAGCTTCTATTTATGTAATGTTCAGAGACTGCGCTAGACTCGAAAGAAATGTGTTTGTGACACGGGAAGAATGTGATGTAGGTGAACAAGGTGTTGGTGAAAGAAAAGGGTGTTGGGGAAGGAAAAGGGTGTTGGGCCATATCTGGGCCATATCTGGGCCAAACCTGACTAGCTCGCTGGTTAGTCCTAATCATTACGCAGGGAACTCGCTAGCGTTCACTGCGAATTGATTAGGGCTTCAGCCTTGTTCAGCCTTGATACGCTCGTAACATTACCCCCCCCTTCGAAAATTCATGTCCGCATGAATGTAGTTCATTTGCTCGCTTTTGTTGATAGTTATTCCGATATTTTAGCGCGGTTTGTTTGAATATAGCTTATGGAATTCGTTCAAAACTTCCTCTGAGCCATCGAATTCCCCTTTATCGGCATAGTATCATTCGTCGTTCCTATCTAGGTCTGTTCATTTAACTTTGTACTGTATTCGACCTCGATAGCGTCTGAAGTTCAATATATCGTCTATCTTTCAGTGTTCATCATCTTCGATAGTGATGAGCCTGAGTGGTTCTGAATGCTGTTCTGATAGGAGGTCTCCTGAATACGGCCGCAGTAGCTTCGGGCTGAACATCGAATGCAGATGCTTCATGCTGACTGGTAGACGAAGATGATAGAAGGTACCCACTTTGGCAGTGATTTGATAGAGGTCTAGCTGTTTGTCTTTCAAATCTTTGCAGAGCCTCGTTGTCTTGACGTTTCTGAAAGATAGTCAAACTCAGTCATCTACTTCATAGATGACGTTCCGTCTATGTTTATTGACCTGAACTTCGATGATCAGCTTCGTCTTTTTCAATTGTTGACGATCGAAGTTCAGTAGCTCTTTCATTTGAATGACAATATCGTCTGCTTTTCTAGCTTCAAGTCGTTCACGAGTTGTTTCGTAGTCAGTCGTATCTGAATCGAAACTCATTCGAGGGTGAAATTCTTTATTGAAGTAGAAGAGAGTCATTGAAGTGATCGAGAAGATATTGAAATTGTCACTGAATTCCATCATAGATATTCATTTGACTCAGTCGTTCTGCATGTAATTGCAGTAGATCCTAAGTCCTCGTTCGACGTCTTGATTGACTCGTTTCGATTGACCGTCGATCTCGAAATGATAGGCTGTGAATAGACTAGCTGTGATTCTCAGTCGCTTGCAAAGGCTTTTCCACATAGTCGATATGAATTGAGAGCCTCTGTCCGAAACAATAGAACTGAGTAGATCATGCAGTTGATAGACGTTTCATAGCATGATTCAAACCGTTTCTTCGACTGAGATGTCACCGTCTTCTCAATGACAGAGAACATAGTGACGTTCTTTGATGAGACGACATATGATTGTGCAAATGGCGTTATAGTCTTCTGACAGAGATAGTTCAGTGATGAAGTTCATAGCTATATCTTTCCAGCGTTTCTGTGAAATCGGAAGAGAATGATGAAGTTCATTGATGCTATTTCTAGGGACTTTGCTTCGCTGACAAGCATGACAGTTCCGAATGTATCGTCGAATAGTAGCTCAATGGTCTGACCAATAGTAGAAACGCTGAACTAGATCGATGGTTCGTCTATTGCCGAAGTGAGAGGTTGAAGGTTGATCATGCACTTCTTGTAGTAATTCCGTGTGCATGTTCTCAGAGATTCACAGTAGACCTTTCCTAAATAGGACGCCGTCAATGATTTCGCAGTTCTTCAGTTTAGTGATATGAAATTTGAGCTTGTTTTCGTTCATAGCTTGCCTATATTCGCTGCAGAGCTCATCTGTTTGATTGATCATTCATACTCGTTGATAGAGATTTGCTTTCGATTCAATAGATAGAACATCGACTCTATTGAGAGTCAGAATAGTCTGAAAACGATCTTCAAGACGCTGAGCTGATTCAGAGACGTTCGCTAGAGGCATTCTGATTAGAGCATCGACTTTAGTGTTCATTTTGCCTGACCTAAAGATGATCTGAAAGTTGAACTTCGATAGAATGTTCAGGTAGTTGGCTTGTCGTCGACTCAACTGTTTGTTTTTCATGAAGATCTTCAAAGTCTGATGATCGATGAACATCTGAATGAGTAGTTCAGTGCATTTCAGCTCGGGTCGCCAGTGTTCGAAGCATCGAATAATGACTAGCAATTCCTTGTCATAGATGTGATAATTGATTTCAGCGAGAATCATGCTTTTACTGTAGAAGGTCATCGAATGAAGAACTTTCTCATCATCGTACTGAGATAGTATTTCACCTTTTACATAGTTCGAAGCATCAGTCTTCAGAATAGCTTGTCGTTTGAGATCGAAGTGACGAAGTACTGAGGCCGAGCTGACTTGTTTCTTTAGATTGTCAAAGGCTTGAACACAGGCCTCGTTTCAAACAAAAGACGTGTTCTTTCTAGTCAGCTGAGTGAACGGTTTGACTAGCTTCGAGAAGTCCTTAATGAAACGGCGGTAGAAGTTAACAAATCCCACGAAGTCCTGAATTTCTTTTAGGTTAGTCGAAGTGATTCAGCTGACTATGACTGTCACTTTGCTGAGATTCATACGAAGGCCTAGTCCTGATACGATGACTTCTAGAAAGACAGTCTCTTCTACATCGAATTCGCACTTTCGAATATCTACCTGCAGTTCAGCTTCGCGTAGTCGACTCAATACTAGTTTGACGTGATTTCTATGTTTCTTTCTCGTTTTGCTATAGATGAGAATGTCATCTAGATAGGCTTGGCAAAAGTCGTTCAGAAAGTCTCATAGAACGTCATTCATATATTGCTGAAAGAAGGTCGGTTCGTTAGTCAGTTCGAATGATAGCACCTTGTATTTATATGCTTCTAAAGCAGTGATAAAAGTGGTGTAATTCTCGCTATCGAGATGCATTCGAAGTTTGTTGAACGCTGATATGATGTTCAATCTAGTCAGATGCTTGCAACCCACTATTTTATCAATGATCTCGTCTATCAGCGATAGAGAATACCTATTTCTTTTGAAAATGACATTTAGCTTTCGATAGTTCACGCAGAATCGAAGATCTTCATTTGCTTTGAGGGCGAATAGAACGGGGAAGGAATAGAGGGTCTGACTAGAAGTGATGAATTTCTTCGACAGATTCTCGTTTAAGTACTTCTTTACTTTCAGAAGTTTGACAGAAGACATTCAATAGACTCGGCAGCGAGAAGGCGTTGAATCACTGATGAGCTCGATTTTATGGTCGTAGAAGCGATGAGGGGGTAGTTTATCCGATTGAGCTCGATCAAAAACATCTAGAAACTCATGATATTTCGATGACAGCTTTGCTTTAATATCTTTCAAATTCTGAGCCGTTTCATCGATTGAAGAGACGTTTAGAGCGTTCAAATCGTTCTGAGTATTGTACGCGATTTTTCTATTGATGTTCGTCATGAATAGAGCAAAGACTTCGATCTTGTTCTTCTTTGAACGGTTCAACAGCGTTTTGAACGAAGCTGCGTCTATGCTTCGAATCGAGAATGACTCTTCCCGAACGGGTCGTTTGAGCATCATAGAAACCTTAGTCTGAGTGGTTGAAGAAGGCGAAGTTGACTGCGGCCAACTTGAGTGCTTTGAATTGAGAGGAACCGGAAAAATCGAAATAGAAGTATTCAATTGGTTCGGAAAAACAATGACGTCGTTCCGCATATTCAATAATATTCCGTTTTTGTTCATTCAGAGCTTACTCAATATGACTTCATGATGATCGATATCAGCTATCAGCATTGGTACAGTCAATTCCTTATGACTTTCGATGATGAGGTTGAATAGGATTTTATGAGTGATGATCTTCTTAGATATCTTCCCATCATAACCTCTTATTAGCTTCTCTTTTGCCAGTGATATAGATTGAATTTCCAGTTTCTCGCATACTTTATCGACTAGGTTAGAATGTATGATCGTGTAGACGACTGAACCACTGTCTATTAGAAAACGAAGGTTGAAAGATCGATTCTGAGAGATGAGGTGAGCGTCAATTAGAAACGACTTTTCAAAGTAATTTTCTTTCGATAGAATTTCGTCTAGTTTGCACAAAGATATAATCTCTACCCCTTCGATGACTTTTGAAGAGGTGACTAGTTTTTTGAATCGGAATTCGAATCGAAATCGAAGCGATCATATTCATTGTTCACTGCATTGATTCTAGTAGGCCGATCGAAGCACTCTTTAGAGCTATGACCTGATTTATGACATATGAAACAGCTTTCGGCTAGAATGTCTGCTTCTTTGACGCTAGTTAAAACCGCGTCGCGCGGCTTTAGCTGGTCAGACTTCGGATGATCGACTGGCTGAGTGACAACAGTCGCTCTATGAAAGATAGTCTTAGAAAGATCATCGACGCGTTTGATCTTGTTCTTGATCTCTCGAATGACTCGCTGATCATTATTCAAACGAATCAGGTAGAAACGAATTTCTTTTAGAGAATCAGATTGAACTAGTTGATCTACTCAAACGAATCGAAGACGAGAATGTATTTTATCTTTCAGATCAGCGATCAGTTGCTTCTCGTGATAGTCTAGATAGAAAGATAGACGTTGAAACTGAGTATAGAATTCACTGAATTTCTTGAATTCTTGAACCAAGTTGTAGTATTCTCTACGAAAGTTGGCTTCCTTATCCGAATCATCGAACAACTGAGCTAGCTCTTCCAAAAGGTCGTCGACGATCTTATAGAGATTGACACAGCCACGTTCGCGTCTAGCTTGAGTGATCTCAGCTGCGTCATCGAATAATCTAGAATGTATATAGCTCAATTTGGCTCGTTTATTAGGAAAGAGGTCGGCGTTGATCTCTAGTTTATCCTGAATTTTTTCGTACCAGTTCTCCCAAGTAGGGTTCTTTTCATCAGTAAACAGCGAAGAATCAGGTATTTTTTGAGATCTAGAACGCTCAGAGTAGGTGAAATCAGAAGAGGTGTTTTCTTTAGCTTGAAGCCTAGCCTTCAACTCTTTGATTTCGTCTTCTTGTTGTTTATCTAACTCGTAGAGTCGATCTGTTTCTTCATCAAGGGCTAGGCTTCGAGCCTTTCAGGTTTCGTAGAACACGAAGAGTATTACCGTTTCAGCGAATGATTCGTCATCTTCATGAATGAATGGTGCAGCACTTGATGGTTCCGTTCGTGGTTTCGATGAACCAGCATCAGAGGTTTGAGAGAAACGATTTCGGAATTCTTCGGAACGCTCTTCAGTGGGCGGACGGCTAGACATGATGAGGTTTGTTTTGAAAGGGGGTCGAACGAATGACGATGCTCGGCGATTGAAGAAGAAAGGCGTATAGAGTGATGTTTAATCTTCAACAAAGAAGATGAGATTTGTTTGTTGATTGGTTTGATTGATTCTCTAGCAAACAACGAAGGTCCTTTATCGTTGAATCTATCGATCGGTTTGATTCTTGAGCAATTCACGAAGGTTCTTTATCGTGATTCTCGTAATCGAGTGAACTTTGCATACTTAATGAGCGATAAGTAGTCTAGCAATCCAAACAGTCTCGCCGTTGATTCTATTCAACCCTCTAGTGTTGTTCTATCTTTCGATTATCATCGATCATCAGGTAAACGAATTTCTTTAGACTCGTTCTGTCTAGACGAGTATGTTGAATGAGTAATGAGATCAGTATCGTGTGGTTAACGAATTCTTAATATAATGTCAGGATCGTGCCTAGATGATACAATCAATGAAGGTCAGAATTGATAGTGCTTGATCTTTAGAGGTAGCTATAACTGAATATTAAGAATACAGAAGAAGATTGGTACAAAAGCTTCTATTTATGTAATGTTCAGAGACTGCGCTAGGCCCGAAAGAAATGTGTTTGTGACACGAAAAGAATGTGATGTAGATGAACAAGATGTTGGTGAAAGAAAAGAGTGTTGAGAAAGAAAAAGAATGTTGAGCCATATCTGAGCCATATTTGGGCCAAACCTGACTAGCTCGCTGATTAGCCCTAATCATTACGCAGAGAACTCGCTAGCGTTCACTGCGAATTGATTAGAACTTCAGCCTTGTTCAGCCTTGATACGCTCGTAACAACACATAGCATAGTTTTTCTCATGAGTTGAATCTAAATCAATGTCACAAGAGTGTATGAATTACAATTACAATTACAATCATGATTTAAATCATTTCTTCAACTGAAATGTTTTCATCTTTTCAATGACAGAGAACATAGTGATGTTTCTTGATAAAACAACATATGATTATGCAAATGATGTTATAGTTTTCTGATAAAAATAGCTCAGTGATAAAGTTTATAATTATATCTTTTCAGCGTTTCTGTGAAATCAAAAGAAAATAATAAAGCTCATTGATACTATTTCTAGACGTTTTGCTTTGCTGACAGACATGATGATTTCAAATATACTATTCAATTATTGCTTAATGATTTGATCAATAGTAGAAATGCTGAACTAGATTGATAGTTCTTTTATTGTCAAGATGAGAGATGAATGACTGATCATGAATTTTCTGCAGTAATTTTATATGCATACTTTCAGAGATTTACAGTAAGTCTTTTCTGAATAAAACATCATCAATAATCTCATAGTTCTTTAGTTTAATACTATGTAGTTTGAGCTTGTTTTCACTTATAGCTTATTTATACTCATTGCAAAACTCATTCATTTGATTAACAATGAATACTCATTGATAAAGATCAACTTCTGATTCAATAGCTAGAACATTTATTCTATCAAAAATCAGATTAGTCTGATAGTAATTTTCAGTTCATTGTGCTGATTCAGAAATATCTGCTATTGACATTTTAATTAAAGCATCAACTTTAGTGTTTATTTTACCTGATTAAAATATGATCTTAAAGTTGAACTCTGATAGAATGTTTAAATAGTTGACTTGATATTGAGTTAACTGTTTATTTTTCATGAAGATCTTCAAAGTCTGATGATCAATGAATATCTGAATAAGTAGCTTAGTGCATTTAAGCTTAAGTCTTCAGTATTTAAAACATTGAATAATGACTAGCAATTTCTTGTTCATAAATGTGATATTTGCATTCAGCGAAAATCATGCTTTTGCTGTAAAAGACTATCAAGTGAAGAACATTCTCATCATCATACTGTGATAGTATTTCATCTTTAACGTAGTTAAATGCATTGATCTTTAAAATAGTTTATCATTTGAAATTAAAATGTTGTAGTACTGAAATTAAGCTGACTTGTTTCTTTAGATCATCAAAAGCTTGAACACAAACTTCATTTTAAACAAAAGACGTGTTTTTTCTAGTCAGCTGAGTGAAGAATTTAACTAACTTCAAAAAATTCTTAATAAAACAACAATAAAAGTTAACAAATTTCATGAAGCTCTAAACTTCTTTTAAATTGATTAACATAATTTAGTTGATTATAACTTTCACTTGACTACGAATCTACTGTCTAGCTACAGTAGAGTCTAAAGATTATCAAAAGTTTGAATGACATCGAGATGCTGCGTGATGATGAAGCGCTGTGCGTTGATCGCATGCAGAGTTTTCGCGATCGCGCAGACTTCAATAATCTCAATGCGCATGCTACAAAGCAATCTGCATGCAGATGAGAAAGTCAAATAGAATGCAGAATTACGAGGGAAATTGCTTATGAAAATCATTCGATTCAGCATCTTGTCATCGTGATGATGAGAACTGAGACAGAACACTCTTGCGTTTGATCTGTTGAGAATGATTAGCAGAAAAAACTTGAATCACGAACATTCTTTAGATTTACATGCTAACTACATATAGATCTTGTTAAGACTGCGTGTCTGTTACTACGACATAAGCAACTCACGAGTCTCGTTAAGTTCAACACAAGCAAACTCAAAAGTCTCATTAATATTGTTTAACAGACGTTCAGACACAGACATTCTATACGTAGATGATACGCTGATGAGAAGACTTTGTTAAGAGAAGAGAAACACAAGCGAGTTAGTAGAGAATGATTAAACTACGCTGTCTGATTAGAAGTGTAGCATATGAACATCTTTGCAAGACATGATTGATCTGCATGAGAAAGATCTCTACAAATAACGCGAAACAGATGAGCTGCATGCTTTACAAGCGAAGCGAGCGTCTGCAAGACGTGATATACAATGATGATGATTGTTGATCTTTAATGAAGTGTAGATCTGATCATTGACTAAAGGTTTTTTGTTTCTACAGCAGAGACTATTTATGTTTTGTGTGTCGCAACTGACGCTAGTCTCAATCAGGCTAGCGAACATTGCAACAATTATGTTTCTAATTGAACAACTACTCTTCTTGCTTCTATCACAGCTTCTACTGCAGCTTCTATTGCTTCAACACTTCTACTCAATAGAAGTTACACACTTCTACATACTTATCATTGAACGAAAGTCTCTGAATGTCTTAGAAGTCAAAGTCTTCGTCAGATCGTTAACTGTCATCGAGACTGTTGAAATGAACTTAATCAGTAGAATTTCTCGTTCAATGAAACTTCGAATTCAATGTCATTTAGACTCAATATGCTTCGTCTTTCTATGAAACTTCGAATTCTCGTCTAGAGCAATTGCACTCTTGTTGTCAGCTCAGACCAGAGTGAGAATCTTGAAGCTGAGCAGTCTCAGATTCATCATTATGTAGCGAAGTCACAGAGCTTTCTTTTCGATCTCGCTTAGAGTCATGTATTCAGCTTCACATGTAGACATAGCAGAAGTCGTCTGTCGCTTGACACTTCAGAATATTGATTCTTCAGCTAGTAGAAATAGTCAGACTTCGATTGAGCATCTGTTATCAACTGCATCATTGTAGTCTGCATCTGAATATCTCACTACTTCAAGTTCAATTGACTCTTCAAAAGTAATGCTCACTTTCAGAGTATCTTTGATATATTTAAATATTCATCTGATCAGAGCGACATGAGTCTGATTTGAATTGCTGCAATATCGACTAGTCACTGACAAAGCAAAGACGATATCTGATCTAGTAGTCATCATGACATACATCAGTGAGTCAATCAAGATCTCATACCAGTAAATGATATCTTCATCTGCTTGTTTCGTTGACAACAATATCGAGTTAGAAATCAAAGCTTTCATTGATGTAGCTACTGAAGCACAGTCTCGCATGTCAAATTTTTCTAGAACTGTTTTCAGATAGATTGTTTGTAGTAGAGTGAGTGTTCTTCTCTTTCTATCACGTCGAATCTTCATGTCTAGATAGTGCAAAGTCGAGTCTAGATCTGTCATTTTGAATGTACTCTTGAGCTCAGTCTTGATCTTGTCTATACGACTCATATCAGCTTCAATAATGAGCAGATCATCAACGTATATCACAATGAACATCTTCTTGTCTTCTGAAACAAACAGACTCTTGTCTGACTTGATTTCGTGAAAGTCTAGCTTGTTTAGAAAGCTTCGTATCATGACTGATCAGACTCTAGAAGCTTGTTTTAGATCATACAGTGCTTTTCTGAGTCTGCAGATCAAGTCAAAATCAATGACAAAATCATGTGATTGCTTCACATAGATCAGCTCATTCAGAAATTCGTATAGAAAGACGATGACGACGTTCATCTGTTCAATATGCAAGTCACGAATTGCTGCTATATCAAACATCATTCTGAAGATAGTTGACTTCACTACTTCTGACCAGATTTCGTTGTAGTCAATTTCATATTGCTGTTTTTATTCATGAACTACTCAGCAAGCTTTGTACTTCAGAATGTTCTCATCAAGCTCGTACTTAATCTTGAATATTCAGCGATCAATCAACGATTTGCTTCTGTCATTTGATGAAGTTATCAGTTTTCAGATTTCATTTTCAATTAAGAAGTTCACTTCAGCCTTCATGACTTTCATTCAAAGCGATCAATCTGACGATTCTCTAGCTTTCTTGTACATCTTCGACTCGTCATGTGCTAGTTCTAGATTCAATGTCTCATCAGAGATCAAGACGTGTAGAACTCTCATCATGTGAACGTGTGATTTTGCTACTTTTTCAGATCTAAATGTGAGAATTAGAACTTCTGACTCGATAAATATGATGCTAATCTTATTTGCACTAGAATCTTCGTTTAATTTCTTGTAATCAGGTCAAACATTAAATTTTAAACTTCTGATTACTCGTGTGCTTGCTGAAACAACATTCTTTTCTTTTGACTTTGATTGAGCTCTTACCTTCTTCTGTTTCTTCTATTGTTGTTGTTGTTTCTGAGCTGTTTCATTCTTCATGACTTTGCTGACTGACTTATCAGTCGAAGATCGCATGATTCTCTTTGATATGACATGTTCTGAAGGCTGGAAGATATGAAGAAGAAGATCAAATTTCTCATTATTCTTCTCTTCTTCTATATTCTTTGATGTCTCAACTTCTACTAAAGTCGTCGCATCGTTGAAAATAAAAGTAGAATATCGCGATTTCTCGAGAGAATTCTCAATAGTCAAGTCATTCACAATAACAGTTGTTTCATCGAACAGACTGTCATCTTCTTCGTTTCAGATCTCGCCTAGTTCTTCGTCAAAGAAACTATCGTAGATGTTCAGCTCGTCAAATTTGATGTCTCGAAAAACATGAATTTTCTATTCACTGAACTGTAGATTCGTCACTGATTCATCTCTTCGTAGTCGATCATTATGTCTTGTCAGAAGTGACTATCAAGCTTGTGATGATCTGTGATCTTTGAAACATGAACTCAAGCTCTGCATTCAAGCGCTCATAAATTTGATACGTCTGATTGAAATTCATTGCCAGTTTGAAAGAAGATGACTTCGTCGATCTTCGAGCATCTATTTTTGATGTAAGCGACTGCTTTTACTAGCTCGAGTCACAGAGCTTTTGATAGCTTCTTTTCTTTCAATATTGATCGTACTGAAGTCATGAGAGTGTACATTGAACGTTCAGTCTTTTCATTTTGCTGAGAAGTATAAAGAGCAGAAGATTTCAGCTTAATCTCAGTCTTTTTGCATCAATTCTCTCATTTGTGATCTCTGAACTCATCTTCTTCATCTACTCGAAGTCGCTTGACTTTCATATTGATCTGCTTTTTCATTAGAGTTTTAAACTCTATGAGCTTGTGATGCGTCTCGCTCTTCAGTTTCAATGAATAGACAAAGATCAATAGAGAGAAGTCATTCTTGATCAGTAGAAAATATGAATAATCATCTATTCAGACGATTGACAGTGAATCTTTCAGATTCAGATGTAGTAGCTTCAAAATTTTGATGACACGAGTCATTGAAGAGCGAGAAATTTCAGCTTGTTGACGTTCAGTCATGCAAAATCCACATATTTTCTCAGGCGACGACGACGTCTTTAATTCCTTCATTCCCTTAACAAGGTTTCTCATCTTTAACATATTTCGATGATTCAGATGTGCAGTTCTACCATGTCAGACAGCTGAATCAAGTGACTTCTTGATGAAAGTCATGACTTTCTGCTCTTCTTCTTGAATGTCATACAGCTCATAGCAGTCAATCAGCTTGTCAATATATTCCATAACATTATTGTCAATCATCAATCTAGGCTGAACATGATGAAAAAACACATCTAGCTTTCGTTTTGACAGAGCGTTCATGCTCATGTAATTATGCTTCATCTCAAGAACATGAATGACTTCTTTGAGCAGTAACTTCATCTCGATGACAGCGAGATTGATTTCAACGCTTTCTTTATCACAGAACATCACTATCTGATCAATGATTATCTGTACAGTCTTTATGTGCTGCTTGTACGTTGAATCAATAAATCTGAATCGATTATTGCAGATATGAGTAGTGCATTCGAAATTCAAAATTCAGTCGACAAATTTCGTGTTCTCAATAGAGCTGACTTGAGCAATCGTGTTTCTGATCATATTAATGATCTGTTTTCGTTCGTCTTGACTCTGTGACGTTGATGATCTTAATTTCGAACAGTTTCTTCGAACGTGCTCTGTCTTATGACATTCATAGCACTTCATTCTGTCATGATGACATTGTCTCTTCTCGTGATTGTAAAAACAGACATTGCAATATGATTCAGTACTTGAGTCATTGTTCTTTCAGAAACTGAATCGATCAAAATCTTCTCGACCTTCTCGATCTCAATCTCTATGTTCTTCTCTTTCACTGTGCATAGCAGCTAAAGTGATTGTGCTCTTCATTCGATTTTTCTTCTTCTTCAAGCTCTGAAGTAGTTTGTCGAGCTCTGAAAGCGCCTTTTTCTTCCTGACTGATTCGTTGAGAACAGTCACGTATGTGTCAAACTCATTACTCATGAAATTGATGATCTTGATCATCACATACTCTTCTATAGTGATTTCTTGATTCTTGATTTCTTTCAAAATGAAGCGCATCTTTCTATCAAAATTTGAAACGTCAATCGAGTTCGCATAGCTCGTCTCTTTCAATCGATTTAATAAGGCTCACTTAAAGACTCATTCATGTGACGTATATCGCTTTCTAAGCAACTCTCATGTTGTCTTTGCATTTCATTCAGATTTAAATTTCATCTGAACAGCTCTGATGCACATTGCTTCAATTTTACTCATCATCTTTTCGTTGTTGATATCTCATTTTTCTATGACTTCTTCACGTTTCTCAATTCTTACTTCTTCGTTCTTCTCAAGTATAGTCTTCTTTTGTTCTTTCATATATAAAAGTGATTGAATTTGATCATCATTGACTAATCTCATCAATTCAATCTGCCTAAGAGCAAACGTCATTTCACGTGCTCATTCTTTGTAGTTGTCACTTTCCTTCAGCTTAAAGAACGTGCATGTCTCATCTTTCTTGATCATCTTTGACGACTTGATTCAGAAGAAAGATATTGTTTTGCTGAAAGTTGATACTAACACAGTTTCTCAAGAAAGATTGATGATGACAGCGATGTCAAATTGCTTATTCAAGCTGACAATAGTCAGATCTACTGCTTGATTGCACAGTCAACGCTTTCGATACTCATAATCTGATGAAGTGTAGATCTGATTATTGACTAAAGGTTTTTTTGTTTTTACAGCAGAGACTATCTATGTTTTGTGTGTCGCAACTGACGCTAGCCTCAATCAGACTAGCGAGCATTGCAACAACTATGTTTCTAATTAGAAACTATGTTTCTAATTGAATGACTACTCTTCTTGCTTCTATCACAGCTTCTACTGCAGCTTTTATTGCTTCAACAATCTTGAGAATCTCATCTCTTCACTGAACTCTGACTCTTGAATGTCTTGATGATAGAATCAATCTCTAGTCGAAAACATCATCTGTATAGCTTGAGAAAACAGTAACACATGTCAATGTGATTAAAGAAGAAATTGACTGCGATATGCATGCGTATTGCGGACGAAACGTCTGCGACTCATGCTTAAGATGTAAACTGTCGAAATCTGAGCAGTGAGAGATCTCATTTCTCTTGAACTGTGAATCTGTCGCGAGAAATTCTCTCTGAGTAATCTCTCAAGCCTAAGAGGGAAATCAGCCTAGAGATTGTGCTCTATGTATATTGCATGCAACGTATACAACATATTTTCGATAGACAGATCTTACAGAACTGATCTCAGTGCTGACGAGTTTATTCAACGCATGCGTGACTTACAAATATCATTTGAAGCAGTTCAAAAAGACTCAAACAATAGTGCTATGCAAATCAAAGAAAAGCGACTATATCAACTTGAAAACATATTGACTTGAAAACATATTGACTCATTGCTCTACTTGATATCATGAGCAAAGCTCTAGAGTCAATTATGATCAAAAGATTGAGTGACATTGCTGAGACTCATCACATGCTTTCGAATGCTCAAATGAGAGCGAGACGCAAGTAATCTGTGATCTCGACGTTAAATCTACTAGTAGATCAAGTTCACATTGTGTGAGACTGCAACATCAAGTACGTGATCTTCATGCTAAGTCTAGATGTCATCAAAGCGTTTGATCAAGTCTTGCACATTAGACTGCTGCATATGCTGAAAATGAGAAGAATGTTGAGCTACATAGTTGAATGAGCATGCAGCTTTCTAAAGAACAGAGAGACGTCGCTGATATTCAATGAGCAAGCGAGCACTATGCACAAGATTAACGCAAACATATCTCAAGAATTCTTCATTTCATTGATTCTCTTTCTATTTTTCAACGCAAGTTTAATTGAAAAATGCAAAGCATTGAAAATCAAAATCGAAGTGCTTGACTTCCTAAATAACATCAACATTCTAGTTTATGACAGATTCATTGAAGAAATTTGCAAAACACTGAGCAAAGCACATGATGTCTGCATGAAGTGAGTTCAAACTCATGATTCAACGTTTGCATCAGAAAAATACGAGCTCACACATTTCATCAGAAAATCGAGAAAATTCGACATGATGACTAGCATACAAATAGAAAGCTCAATGATCAAGTTGAAGTCAGACGTGCGAGTTTTGAGAGTTCAACTGAACATGAAACTGCGATGAGACGCGCATCTTCGACAGATAGAAGCGAGTCACGTTACAAGAATGCTTACGCTTAATTGTTTAAAAGTCTTCACATGAAAAGCAATCTTCACAAAAGCGAGACAAGTATACTCAGCTGTAATGAGATCAGAAATTACATTCAAAGCATCAGTCTGACATCAGCGCGACAAAGAGAAAGAACTGTCAGACAAGAAATGCAGACTAGAAACTTTATAGAATCAGACTCTACGTCACGTTGCAAAAGCATTCAAAAGAGTAAGCATTGAAACGCTAGAGATTGAAATGTACACAAGTTCGCTGCATGTTCATCTGAACATGCTGCAGAATAAAGTCACATTACGCAGCTGAGTCAACGACAGAACGCAAGAGACTAGATGAGCATGTGAATTCATATGCATTCAACTGATGAAAATTAATCATCTCATCTCTCGCTTCTCTGTTATCAAGAAAATAGTGCTTCTGAACACATTTATTCAAGAAGACGTAAGAATGCAGTCTAAACGCAGATGATTCAATCTCTCTACGATGATTTCAATAAGCGATAACATCGCAATAGCGTTATATCACAAAGATCAATGAAAGCAACGATGAGAAAAATACAAGAAATGCATCGCAGACATTAATGCAACTTCAGCACAAAGATCTTATTTATTCAACAAGATGATAAAGATGTGTAATAATCTTCAGAAGACTGAAAGCACTTTCATAATTCACATCAGAATTGAACGCATAGATCTTAACATTTATCTGCACTCGAGAAACGTTTTGAGCATGAATAGCTCACGATGCGACTGCGAACAAAGTCATCAGACAGCGAAGCATGTACTCATGCACTGCTCGAACTGAACGCATCTGCGATCAAAAATGCTATGCGATGTCGACTTCTTGAACTATCGAATAATCATCACGTTCACGAAAGATCTCAGAGCAGCAGCGAGAATGATGATGAAAATAAAGCTTCTGAAGCAATTTAAAGTGACTAGAACACTCATTTTCTAACGTGCAATCAACGTGAACAAATTTGATACATAGTCTTAATCTTGTTGTTTCAACTGCGTGAAGCAGTTGTATAAATAGCGAGTGATTTTCTACCTCAGAGAGTTTTGTTCACTCGACACACATAGCATAAAGTTTTTCATGAGTCGATCTAATCGATGTCACAAGAGTGTATGGATTTATTATTATTATTATAACTTTCACTTTAATAAAATTTATATGAAGATTTTGTTCTGATACTATGACTTTTAAGAAGATTGTTTCTTTTACATTGAATTTACACTTTTAAATATTCACTTGTAAATCAGCTTCTCATAAATGACTTAATATCATTTTGACATGTTGTTTATGTTTTCATTGAGTTTTGCTGTAGATTAGAATGTTATCTAAATAAACTTGACAGAAGTCGTTTAGAAAGTTTCATAAAATATCATTCATATACTGCTGAAACAAGACAGAATCATTGATAAGTTTGAAGAATAGCATCTTTGATTTATATGCTTTTAAAGCGATAATAAAGAATGATGTAGTTCTTACTATCAGAGTGCATTTATAGTTTGTTGAATGTCAAAATGATATTCAGTTGAGTCAGATGCTTGCAATCAACTATCTTGTTAATTACTTCATTTATGAATGATAAAAAATAATAATTTCTTTTAATAATAGCATTGAGCTTTTGATAGTCAACGCAAAATTGTAGATTTTCATTTGCTTTTAAAGTGAACAGAATGAGTGAGAAATATGAAGCTTTGCTAAAAGTGATAAATTCTTTGAAAAGATTTTTATTTAAATATTTCTTTACTTTCTGAAGCTTGTAGAAAGACATTTGATATGCTTAACAATGAGATAATATCACATTACTCGTAAGCTTTATCTTATGATTGTATGAATGATGAAATGATAGCTTGTTTGCTTGAACTCAATTAAAAACATTTAGAAAATTCTGATATTTTGATGATAGCTTGACTTTAATATCTTCTAGATTCTGAGTCATTTCATCAATAAAAAAGATGTTTATGACATTTAGTTTGCATTGAGTATTGTAAATAATCTTTCTATCAATGTCTTTGATAAACATAGCAAAAACCTCTGTATGATTCTTCTTTAATCATTTTATCAATGTTTAAAAAAAGTAATGTTTATGTTTTGAATCAAGAATGACTCTTTCTGAACAGTTAAAACTGAGTGCTTAAGCATCTTAGAAATTTGATCATGAGCTGCTGAAAAAATCAAAGTGAATCATGATCAACTTGAATGCTTTATATTTGATGAGATTGAAAAAATCGAAAAAGAAGTATTTAATTGATCAGAAAATACAATAATATCATATTGCATGTTCAATAATATTTCATTTTTATTCATTCAAAGTTTGCTTTAAATAGCTTCATGATGTTCAATATCAATTATCAGCATTGACATAATCAGTTTCTTATGACTTTCAATTGTAAGATTGAGTAGAATCTTATAAGTAATAACTTTCTTAAATAGCTTTTCATTATAGTCTTGTATCAACTTCTCTTTTATCAGTAATATAAATTGTATTTTGAGTTTCTTACATACTTTATTGACTAGTCTAATATGTATCAGCATGTAGACAGCAAAATCACTATCTATCAAAGATTGCAAGCTGAATGAGTTGCTCTGAAAGATGAGAGCTGCATTGATCAGAAATGACTTCTTAAAGTAGATTTCTTTCAATAGAATTTTATTTAAATTGTACAAAGATATAATATTTATCTTTTTGATGACTTTTAAAGAAACGATTAGTTTTTTGAATCTGAATCTGAATCAGAGAAAGAATGATTAAATTCTTTATCATTTAATGCATTGATTCTCAAAGATTGATTCAAGCACTCTTTAAAAATATGATCTGACTTATGATAAAAAAATTCAGTTTGTAGATCTGTGTCTTTGACGCTAGTCAAAGTCACGTCATATAATTTCAGATGATTAACTGATTTAATAGTTTCAACTGAATTATAAAAGATAGTTTTTGAAAGTTTCTCAGTAAAGATAACTTGTTTAGTCATTCTGACTTTGATCATTAATTTCTTCTCTTTAATATTCTTTATAACTTGATGCTCATTATTCAGATGTATTAAATAATTATGAATTTCACTTAAAGATTCTGATTGAATCATTTGACTACTTCAGACTGCACGAAGACGAAGAGTAATCTTGTCTCATAACTCAATTATTAGTTGTTTCTCATGATAGTTTAAATAGAAGAATAAACGTTGAAACTGTAAATAGAATTCACTAAATTTGTTAAGTTCTTGAGTGAAATGTGCTGTAAACGTCAGAATTAAAGTCTCTGAGTCTAACTAATTGAATAATTCAATTGACTAAGTGTCAACTAACTTTCAAGCGCACAACGTAGTCACATTGAAACTTTCATTTGAATCACTCAATCAACTGCAAGACAAAAAATAGCAATTGTGCTAAGCTATGCTTAGAACATCTTTAATACTCTTTATAATCAACGAGTCAAGTGACGTACTAGATATTAAATCTAGAGTTAAATTCAAGCATTGATTCAATCCTGACAATTCTATCTCGCTTTTCAAATGACTTACTCTCAAGTCATCATATCAGCATAGTATGTAGCTAGGTTTCAAGTCATCTGACTAGTAGGTAGATCATTCGAACGTTTCGATTAACTAGCTGTCTATAGAGTTACTATTCTCATGCAGAGCTCGTCTAGAAACGCTAGACTTAATTGAAACTAACGCGTACTAGTAGATGATTTTCTCATGTAAGTCAAAGCTGACATTTATGTAAAAAGTTGAAGCTTATATAAGATACTTGAACGTCTGATTTATAGCTTAGCGTAACATTGTAAGCATCAAAGTTAGAGTTTCTGAGTCTAACTAATTGAATCATTCAGTTAACTAAGTGTTAACTGACTTTCAAGCGCACAACGTAGTCACATCGAAACTTTCAGTTGAATCGCTCAGTCAACTGCAAGGCAAAAGATAGCAATTGCATTAAGCTATGCTTAGAACATTTCTAATACTCTCTATAATCAACGAGTCAAGTGACGTACTAAATATCAAATCTAGAGTTGAATTCAAGCATTGATTCAATTCTAACATGTGCATATTCTCTTTGAAAGTTAGTCTCTTTATCAGAATCATTGTAAAGCTCAGCAAGTTCATTTAACAAATCTTTAATTATTTTATAAAGATTCAATAAATCTCATTGACATTGAACTAATGTAACTTTGACTGCATCTTCATTGATTCATAAATGAACGTAGATTAAAATCACTTTATCATTGTTAAAGTGATTGAAATTGATTTTCAGCTTGTCATGAATCTTTCTCTGTCAATCATCTTAAATAAACTCACTTTCATTAATAAACAAAAGTGAATTCAAAAGCTTTATAAAACGCTTGATAAAGTAAAAGAAGAAGAAGAAGAAAAGAACAAATGTATCATTTTTAATTACTTGAAGTTAACTATCTCATTCAATAAACTTGTTCTGAATCTTTATATAATCTTTATTCAGTTGAATCTTAGCTTGATTCATTTCTTCATAGCGAGTTTTTCAAATTTGATCACTGAGAATCTTATCAAATAAATTTAACGCTTCAACGTTTAAATCTTGCTGAGTTCAAAGATTGTTAAAAACTTCTAGAAATTAATAATAATAATAATAAATTCATACATTCTTATGACATCAATTAGATTGACTCATGAGAAACTCTATGCTATTTGTATCGAGTGAATAAAACTCTCTGAGATAGAAAATCACTTGTAATCTATATGATTGCTTCACGCAGTTGAAACAGTGAGTTTTGAGACTATGTATCAAATTTGTTCACGTTGATTGCATGTTAAAGAATGAGTGTTCTAATCACTTTAAATTGCTTCAAGAGCTTCATTTTCATCATCATTTTCGCTATTGCTCTGAGATTCTTCATGATGATGACTATTATTCAATAGTTCAAGAAGTCAGCATCTTGTAGCATTCTTGATCGCAGATGCAATCAGTTCAAGCAATGCATGAGTACATGCTTCATCATCTGATGACTTTATTTGCAGTTGCATCGCAAGCTATTTATGTCTGAAACATTTCTAAAGTGCAGATAAGCATTCAGATCTATGCATTCAATTCTGATGTAAGTTACAAGAATGTTTCTCGCTTTCTGAAAATCATCATGCATCTTCATTATCTTGTTGAATAAATGCAATCTTTGTGTTGAAATGACATTAACATTTGCAATGCATTTTCTGTAGTTTTCTCATCTTTGATTTCATTGATTCTTATGATACTGCGCTATTACAATGCTATCATTTATCAAAGCTGTTACAAAGAGAAATAATCATCTGTATTCTTGTGTCTTCTTGAATTGAAATGTTCAGAAGCATTACTTTCTTGATGATGAGTAAGTAAGAAATGACGTGATTAACTTTTATCAAATGAGCGTGTATTAGTTCACATGCTTGTCTGATCTCTTGCATTCAATCATTAACTCAACTGCGTAGCGTGATTTTGTTCTGTAGCATGTTCAGATGAACATGTAGCAGACTTGTGTATGTTTCTGTCTTTAAAGTTTCAATGCTTACTCTTTTGAATGCTTCTGCTACGTGACACAGAGTCTGATTCTGAAGTGTTTTTAATCTGCATTCTTTGCTCAACAGTTCATCTTTCTTGTCATGCTGATGTCAGACTGACGCTTCAAATGCAATTTCTGATCTCACTACTGCTGAGTATACTTGTCTCGCTTTTGTGAAGATAGCTTTTCATGTAAAGACTTCAAAATGACTAAGTGTCAGCATTCTTGTGACGTGATTCATCTTTATTTGTTGAAGATGCACGCTTCATTGCAGTTTCATGTTCAGTTGCATCTTTAGAATTTGTACATCTGATTTCAATTTGATAACTGAGTTTTCTATTTATATGCTAGTCATCATGTTGAATCTCTTCGATTTTCTAGTGAAATGCGTAAGCTCATACTTTTCTGATATGAACGTTGCGTCATGAGTGCAAGCTCATTTCGCGCAGACATTATGTGCTTTGCTCAGTGTTTTGCAGATTTCTTCAGTGAATCTGTTGTAGACTAGAATGTTAATATCATTTATGAAGTCAAGCACTTCAATTTTAATTCTCAATGCTTCGCATTTTTCAATTAAACTTGCATTGAAGAATAGAAAGAGAATCGATGAAATGAGAAATTTCTGCAATATGTCTGCATTTATCTTACGCATGTCACTCGTTTGTTCATTGAATATTAGCGATGTCTCTCGATTCTTTAAAAAGCTGCGTGTTCATTCAATTATGTAGCTCTTTTAGAAATTAATTTAAATCTTCTTCAACTTAATGATTTAACTGTTTAACATTCTTTATGTTTTAAAAAATGACAGTGTCAGTAAATTCATCAAGTATCATGAAATTAGACAATGATTGACATTTCTTTTATATGATGTCATTTCAAAAATAAATCAATATACATGAAAGAAGCTCAGAATAAATAACTGAATTGAAAGTGACAGAAGAATAAAGACTTTAATAATTCTTGAAGCAATCTTTTACAGATGATTAAATCATGATGAATGTTTAGTTGATTAAATGAAGAGCGATGCTTGACAGTATAAAATGAGATCATAGTTTAAGTGCTTAATCTTCAAGAAAGAATGTTATTTAAAAAGATTATTTTTGTTTTGATTTTTAAGCAATTAATGAAGATTCATTATCATTAATTTTATTAATTGAGTGAATTGATGTATATTGAATGAGCTTTAAATTCTTTAGTAAATCAATGATCATATATTTTTATTAATTCTATTGATTTCTTGATGTTGTTTTGTCTTTTAAAGTTGTTGATCATCAAATACACAAATTTCTTTATATTCATCTTATTGTCAGTTGAGTTAACTTAAATAAATAATGAAATCAATATTATATGATAGATGAATTCTTAATGTAATGTTGAAATCATGTCTAAATAATTCAATCAGTGAAGTACGTGAATGATGATGTTTAATTCTTTAGAAATAATTATAATTGAGCATTAAGAATACAGAAGAACTTAAGAAGAGTAATACAAAAACTTCTATTTATGTAATGTTCAGAAACTGCATTAAACTTGAAGAAAACATGTTGTGACACAGAAAAAGTGTTGTAAAGTGAAGAAGATGTTGAAGAAGAAAAAAGATGTTGAGTCATATCTGAGTCAAATTTGAGCTAAATTTAAATCAAATCAAAGCTTGCTTTAATTAATACATAGTTAACTCATTAACATTAACTGTGAATTAATTAAAGTTAAAGCTTTGTTCTTATTTAATTCTGACACATTCATAATAGTATTTAAGTCAAATTATGAAATTGATATCAAGTACTTAAATTAAATCAAAAAGTAAATATGAAAACTCAGCTTAATGATTAGTTTAACTTGAAAGATGAAAGATTGTGTTAAATATATTATATATTAAATCAGTTGAAAACATTAATAAAGTAATATAAAATCATGATTAAATATATAATATAATATTTAACATTCAACTGAAAATGAGATTCATCTGTACATAGTGTCAACTATGAATCTTTTGATTCTATTCTGTGTTCAAATAGAAGTCAGAAGAGTCAAGAGATTTCAATTTGACGCAGTTCAAATGATGTTAGAATGTTGCGTGATCAGAAAAGTCATCATGCAGAGTTTTCACCTACGCGACAACATTTCTTCTAACAGTCACAATCAATCTATGAAGAAGACTAATGACATGTCAATGTTAGTAAGAGATGAAAAGATACTGCTAGTGAAATAGACAACTCAGATGAAGAGTCTGCAGATTGTGATTACAAGTGATTGAAGAATTTGTGACTCATCAACTGCGTTGATATCGAAACGTCTTCATCATATCGACAATGTCATCAAGTAATTGATGAAAAGATATCAGATAAAATAATTGTTTCAGATGATGAGTCTGAAAGTCGTGATTACAGTGCTCAAAGAAGTAGTGACTCGTTGATCACGCTGATATACTGAGAGAGCTTAAGCTCATCTTCTTTACTTGACATCAAGTCATACATTTATCTATGTGAAAAATTGAGAGCTCATGAGAATGACCAGAACGCATTCTTTACTATTGATCAGAGTCATGCATTGAATGATTGTGATTGCACATTTATACTAACAATCTATTCAACATCTACGTGACATAAGTCAAATCAAGAGAAGAAAAGAATTATTCAATACAATCACACTTTATCTCTTCATCATGCACATCTCTCTTTCATCACATATTTCTCGACTCAATGAATGACAATCATTGAGCAAGAGAACATAGTTTTCAACATTACAATCACAAGCATCACGAGTGCAAAGAAATCATCTTTGACATTCATGATCGAAGATCGAAGATCAAAACATCATTGTATAGAATATCATCAATGAAGAGTAAAGCAAAGACGATGCATCATAATCAAACAGTATAGACACTCATCAAGAGTTTACTTAAGCATCATGCGCTGAATAGAAGCTATAAATTCATTATTGATAACATTGTTTCAAATTCATTGTTTCAATGACGTGAAGTCATCATGTAGTCAACAAGCGATTTTCTTTCTCAGAGAGTTTTGTTCATTCAATACACATAGCATAGTTTTTCTCATGAGTTGAATCTAAATCAATGTCACAAGAATGTATGAATTCAAATCAAATCAAATATTTAACATTCAAGATGTTTTTGATAATATCATTAATCATCATGATCTTCTTTAGCATAAGCTTTTGAATATCAAAAGATCTCAATTCATGAATTTCATCAAGATAATTCTCTATGTAAGTTGCTGTCATGAATTTTTTGCTTAAGATTTTTTAATTGATGATAAACATTATTAAAGTAATAATGTTATAATTTTTAAATGCAGTATCATAAACTATTTTTAAATGAAAAGACTTAATAATAATAATAATAATAAATTCATACATTCTTGTGACATTGATTAGATCAACTCATGAAGAACTTTATGCTATTTGTATTGAGTGAACAAAATTCTCTGAGATAGAAAATCACTTGCAGTTTATATGACTGCTTCATGCAGCTGAAACAGTGAGTTTTGAAAGTATGTATCAAATTTGTTCACGTTGATCACATGTTAAAGAACAAATGTTTTAGTCACTTTAAATTGCTTCAAAAGCTTCATTTTCATCATCATCTTTGCTATTGCTCTGAGATTCTTCATGATGATGATGATTATTTGATAGCTTAAGAAGTCAGCATCTTGTAGCATTTTTGATCGCAGATGCAATCAGTTCAAATAATGCATGAGTACATGCTTCATCATTTGATGACTTCATTTGCAGTTGCATCATGAACTATTCATGTCTGAAATGTTTCTAAAGTGCAGATAAGCATTCAGATCTATGCATTCAGTTCTGATGTAAGTTGCAAGAATGCTTTTTGCTTTCTGAAGATCATCACGCATCTTCATCATCTTGTTGAATAGATGCAATCTTTGTGTTGAAGTGACATTAACATTTGCAATGCAATTTCTGTAGTTTTTTCATCTTTGATTTCATTGATTCTTATGATACTGCGCTATTACGATGCTATCACTTATCAAAGCTGTTGCAGAGAGAAGTAATCATTTGCATCTCATCTGTATTCTTGTGTCTTCTTGAATTAAAATGTTCAGAAGCATTACTTTCTTGATGATGAGTAAGCGAGAAATGACGTGATTAACTTTCGTCAAATGAGCATGTATTAGTTTGCATGCTTGTCTGATTTCTTGTGTTCAATCATTGACTCAACTGCGTAGCGTGATTTTGTTCTGTAGCATGTTCAAATGAACATGTAATGAGCTTGTGTATGTATCTGTCTTTAGAGTTTCAATGCTTACTCTTTTAAACACTTCTGCTACGTGATGCAGAGTTTAATTCTGAAGTGTTTCTAGTTTGTATTCTTTGCTCAACAGTTCATCTTTCTTGTCACGCTGATGTCAAACTGATGCTTTGAATGTGATTTCTGATCTCACTACTGCTGAGTATACTTGTCTCGCTTTTGTGAAGATAGCTTCTCATGTGAAGACTTCAAGATGACTAAGTGTCAGCATTCTTGTGACGTGATTCATCTTTATTTGTCAAAGATGCGCGTCTCATTGCAGTTTTATGTTCAGTTGCATCTTTAAAACTTGTACATCTGATTTTGATTTGATAACTGAGTTTTCTATTTGTATGCTAGTCATCATGTTGAATCTCTTCGATTTTCTAGTGAAATGCGTAAACTTATACTTTTCTGATGCAAATGTTGCGTCATGAGTGCAAGCTCATTTCGCGCAGATGTTATGTGCTTTGCTCAATGTTTTGCAAATTTCTTCAGTGAATCTGTTGTAGACTAGAATGTTAATATCATTTATAAAGTCAAGCACTTCAATTTTAATTCTCAATGCTTTGCATTTTTCAATTAAACTTACGTTAAAAAATAGAAAGAGAATTGATGAAATGAGAAATCTCTGTGATATGTCTGCATTTATTTCGCGTATGTCACTCGTTTATTCATTGAATATTAGCGATGTTTCTTGATTCTTTAGAAAGCTGCGTGTTTATTCAATTATGTAGCTCAACGTTCTTTTCATTTTCAGCATGTGCAGAAGTCTGATGTGTGAGACTCAATTAAACGCTTTAACAACGTTTAAGCTTAGCATGAAGATCACATATTTGATTTTACAACTTCACACTGTGTGAACTTGATTTATCGATAAATTTAACGTTGAGATCACAAATCACTTACATCTCGCTCTCATTTGAGCATTTGATAGCATGCAATGAGTCTCAACTATGTCACTCAGTCTTTTGATCATGATCAACTTCAGTGCTTTGCTCATGATATTGAGCAAAGCAATGAGTCGATACATCTTTGAATTAATATAGTCACTTTTCTTTGATTTATGTAATACTATTATCTGAGTCTTTTTGAACTGCTTTGAATGATACTTGTGTATTATGCATGCATTAAATAAACTTGTCAGTACTGAGATCAGTTCTGCAAGACTCACTTGAAGCATTCTGTTTAAAATATCTGAAGCGTTTGATGCTTTGTCTGCTTTTACTCATCTGATTGTTTGCTTCACTTCATTTTCTGTGATGCGTGAATTGAATAAGACTGTCAGAAGTATGAATGATTCTGTAATATCATTGACATTCGCTTGAGAAGATGAGAAAAAGAACTTTTCTTGCAGTATTTCAATTTTTTTCTCGAACGTTGTTATCATATAATTGATGTTGCTTCGCTTTAATGACGAAAACTGAGAAAGCTTTTTAGATAGTTGTCTTTCAATTCTAGCTCATTTTGCAAAGCATTATATCAATTTGAGTGCTTCGCTCAGCTCATGCATTTGTGATCTGAAGTGTGCGCATTTTATTTGTCAAATGATCTTGTTTTTATGATCGTTGTGCTTCAGATATTTATTTCACGCATCTAATGTATCTTGCATTTTTCATATGATTTGCAGTCATCTTGATTTCATTACTACTTTGAAGCAGCTTTGATTTCAAAAGTCTCTTACTCAATTTGATGACTTTGTCAAGAAGATAGATTTCTTGATGATCTTCTGTAACACTCTGATAATCTTACACACTCTGTCACTCATCATAGTTTTGTCATCTAAAAAGCGATTGAAAGATAGATGTATTTGCAGATAAGCACTCAATGCTTCTGTATTCATTTTCTTTCAAAGTCATCAAGTCAAGAGTTGCACTGAGATTGTTTGTAAACATAGCTCTGTGATGATCAAAAGATGATTCAATCTCTGATACAGATCAATTTGTATCTTGCACTTACATATCATGAACTGTATTTTCTCGCTGCTAAAGACTAAATTAATCATCGTAAATTGATTGTGAGCTTCGTGAGTAATAGTATCTGATTTTAGTAATAATTTCAGTCTTGCATTTGTAATGATGTTTAGTAGAGTATCAATTATCATATGACGAGTGAAGCATCTTCATCTTTCTCAGTGAGAATGATGTAGATTGAAATCTTCTATGATCAGTTGTTTGCAGTTATTCTTGAGTAGTTCATTCAAATGAGAAATGATTGAAGATTTCTCTGTGAATGTAGTAGACAGTAAGCATGAATTGTAGACATTTAAAAGTTTTAGCGTTTGCGTTTTGTCATCTGCGTTGCGAGTTAATATTCTGATTGAGCAAATGTTTGACTCAGCTGTTTCTACTATTCATTGATTGAATCTTAAATGTTTGTTAATGTATATGCATGTTCTTGATTAAGATGACGAGTTTTTCACTAGATGAAAGAAGTTGTGTGCTGAGCTAAATGATTGTGAATCGTTGTTGTTGCAATCTTGCTTCTATATAGCTACTATGTTGAATTCGCGAACTTTTATGTCAATTAGAAATGATTCTTGAATTTTTAATGACTTTCTGATGTTGTACTGTAGAATTTGTAGAAAAGATTGTTTCATCATAAAGTTATTCATGGCTGTTGTTGACTCTGCAATGAAAAGACTTTTTGTATGCTTTCAATCATCAAGAGTCTTTCTCACTTTCTGATTAAATGTTTCTGAGTTTGCTCAGATGTCATCTCGTCTGAGTCACTACTCATGCAAGAGAAAAGATCAACTCGTCTCTTCTTGATTTCTACTATTTGTCAAGTTGATTCATCAGCGATTCAACTGCATGTTTTCAACATGATTGTTGCTGAGCTTGAGAAATTTATTGAATCAAAAGAGTTCATTGAATCTGAAGAGTTCATTGAATCTAAAAAGTTCAGAAACAGCAAGAAGAATGCGCAATTGTATTTAGACATTTCAGAGTATTTGAACAGTCTGTTTCTATAGATTTTGAATGCTTGTTTCATCTGCTGTCATTACTTGAGACAGATGCATCTTCAAAGTTCATGATTTTCATTGCAGTTAACATAACATCTTTTATTTGATGACATCACGCACTTCTTGATGTGATGCTTGTCTGCGCACTTTTTGCAGCGCTGATTCTTTCTGCAGAACTTAATTATGTGATTAAATTCGTAACATCTAAAGTACTGTGTAATGTGACAGTTCTTTTCAAATAATTTGCATGCACATTCTTGATACAAGTTCAGCATGCTTACGTTCATTAGTCAATTCATCATTACTTCAATCGTGATTTTTATGATGAATGATGAATAAATCTTCTTGCTCTTTGCTATCTTCTTGAGTCAGACTATTCTTAGAATCTTCAGATCTTCATGAAGTTTTACGTTATCTTTTATCAATCTTTCAATGATCTTTTTCTGATTGTTCATGTCTATTGTAGTGTGTATTTCATGTGTCAGCATTGCGAAGATTCAACGTGCTACGCATGTTGAACTCATGATTTCTTTTGCTCATGTCTGAATCTTTTTCAGATTTGCTCAAGCATCTAAGCTAACTGCGTGAAGAAAAATGTCATCGCTACTCAGCTTGTGAAGTGACATGATTAAATTTCTTTGACTTGTTGACATGCTTGCGATTCTTTGTAGAATCTGCTTGATTGACTTCTTCTGTATCTTTTTTATTTCTCTTCTGTTCATTATTTTAATCATGACTTCTCATTTCTTGTGCAGAGATGACAGATCATCTCTGAAACGTTGCTCTTTCATTGCTATTTCTTCTCTTATTATGTTCATTCATAACATGATTTTTGTTGAAAGATACATGCTTTTCTGTGTATACAACTGCTTGTTAAGCAGTTGAACTGATGTCTTTAATTTCTGTACATTCTTCGTGATAAATGTATTCTGATTTGTATGATGTTTTTCTTTTGAATCAAGTTGAAGACGTTGAATCAGCTTCAATGCTATCTCTTTTCATGAATAATCTTTGCTTTTCTCTTTCTTTAATGTTGATATCTTTATTAGTAGATCAATAATGTTAGCAACATTCTCTTCATCATTACGTGAGCATTTCAACTCTGCATCTCTGTTTTCTTGCAATGAATCAACATCACTTGCAATCATCTTTTAATCAACATTGCTGCAATTCATGCAATTCATCGTCGTTCAATCATTTTCTAGATTCACTCTGTCTTGTTTGTAGTGCTCTTTTTCAAAATTTGTGATGCGTGCGTTGTGATTGTTTTTTTCATATGAAAAGACTTATTAAAAATTAATATGCATACATTTAAAATTTAGAAATTGAAACATGAGCATTAAGTAAGTATAATAAATAAGTGTATTTATTATTATACAAGCAGCTTTCTTACTTATACATTGTATACATTAATGATACATAATCTTTTTATGAAAATTTGCATTGCATGAACGCGTTGCATCTTTCTTGTGAAATGTTCATGTACATTTGATGCACATAATTCTAGTTTAAGTTTCAGAAGCATCAACACTTTTATCACTGACTTTCATAACAGAAAGCTGAAAAAAATCAGTAATAATATTAAAATGTAGAATAAATAAATTTATATTTCTTTTATTTTTAGAAGTATGAAAAGACAGTAAATCAAACAAGAATCATGATATCAAGAAAGTATTAAAACTTATTTCTTTGCTCATTATTTTATTAAACAGATCAAGATCAGACTCACAACGAGATTCATTTATACATGATGTTGACTACGAATCTTTTGATTCTATTCTGTGATTGAATAAAAGTCAGAAGAGTCAAGAGATCTCAATTCAACGCAGTTCAAATGATGTTAAAACGTTGCGTGATCAGAAAAGTCATCATGCAAAGTTTTCACTCATGCAACAACATCTTTTCTAACAGTCACAATTGATCTACGAGAAAGATTAATAACATGTCAATGTCAGTAAAAGATGAAAAGATACTACTAGTGATTAAATAACTCAGATGCAGAGTCGAAGAGTTGTGACTGTAAATGATCGAAGAAATGATGATTCATCAATCATGTCAATATACTGAAACATCTTCATTACATCAACAATGTCATCAAGTAATTGATGAAAAGATATCAGATAGAATAGTTGTTTCAGATGATGAGTCTGAGAGTTGTGACTACATGTGCTTGAAGAAGTAGTGACTTGTTGATCACGCTGATATACTGAAAGAGCTTGAGCTCATCTTTTTTACTTGACGTCAAGTCATACATCTATCTACGTGAAAAATTGAGAGCGTAAGAGAGTGATCAGAACGCATTCTCTTCTATTAATCAGAGTCAAACATCAAATGATTGCGATTGCATGTCTATACTAACAATCTATTCAACGTCTACGTGACACAAGTCAAATCAAGAGAAGAAAAGAATTATTTAATATAATCACACTTTATCTTTTCATCATGCGCGTCTCTCTTTCATCACATATTTCTCTGCTCAATGAATGATAATCATTGAGCAAGAGAACGCAGTTTTTGACACTACAATCATGAGCATCACGAGTGCAACGAAATTGACTTCGCGATCAAAGATCAAAGATCGAAGCATTGTTGTATAAAATATCATCAATGAAGAGCAGAGCAAAGATGATGCATCATAATCAAACAGCACAGATACTCTCATCAAGAGTTTACTCAAGCATCACGCGCTGAATAGAAGCTATAGATTCATTACTGATAACATAGTGTCAATTTTATTGTTTCGACGATGTGAAGTCATCATGTAGTTGACAAGCAATTTTCTTTCTCAGAGAGTTTTGTTCAATTGATACACATAGCATAGTTTTTCTCATGAGTCAAACTTAAATCAATGTCACAAGAGTGTATGAATTCAAATCAAATTAAATCAAATCAAATTAAATCAAATCAAATTAAATCAAATTAAATCAAATTAAATCAGATCAAGATCATTCTGTAATTTAATGAGTATAATCAACTTAAAAGCAGACAACATGATAGTACAATTGTAATATCATAATGTTAATGATTTTTTAACTGTGAACTTATGATTGTTAATTACAAATTCAATCAAAGAATTTCAGAATAAAAATCATTTACTTTAAAAATGATTTTAACTTTATCATCAATTTTCTTGATTTTTTCATCATTTTTTGACTTCATGATGTCATCATAAATTGAGCATGAATTATTGCAATATTTTTAACAAAATGCTTAAATAATGCTAATTATATAATAAATGTACAATAATTTAATTATTAAAATATAATGAAATTATGCTTTTATACATAAGTAAAAAGATTGTAAATAATTGAAATTAAAAGAAGTGAAAGTGAGATTAAATCTATTATTAAGTTTTCAATTTGAGTTAAATTGAGAGAAATTAATTCAACTTAAACAAGTTGAGTTAAACTCTCAATTTAACTTAATCAACTTAATGAGTTAACTTAAATTTGATTGAAAAAACAATCACAACGCATGCATCACAAATTTTGAAAAAAGCATTATAAACAAGACAGAGTGAATTTAGAAGATGATTGAATGACGATGAATTGCATGAATTGCAGCAATGCTGATTCAAAGATGATTGCAAGTGACGTTGATTTATCACAAGAAAACAGAGATGCAAAGTTGAAACATTTATGCAATAATGAAGAGAATGTTATTAACATTATTGATTTATTAATAAAGATATCAACGTTAAAGAAAGAGAAGAGCAAAAATCATTCATGAAAAGAGATAGCATTGAAGCTGATCCAACGTCTTCAACTTGACTCAGAAGAAAAACATCATGCAAATCAGAATGCATTCATTACGAAGAATGTACAGAAATTGAAGACATCAGTTCAACTGCTTAACAAGCAGTTGCATACACAGAAAAGCACACGTCTTTCAATGAAAATCACGTCATGAATGAATGTGACAAGAGAAGAAATAATGATGAGAAAGTAATGTTTCAGAAACAATCTGTTGTCGCTTTGCAAGAAATGAAAAGTCATGATTAAGATAATGAACAGAAGAGAAATAAAAGAGATACAGAAGAAGTTGATTGAGCAGATTTTACAGAGAATCGCAAGCATGTTGACAGATCAAAGAAATCTAATCATGTCACTTTGCAAGCTGAATAAAGATGATATTTTTCTTCATGCAGTTAGTTCAGATGCTTAAGCAAATCTGAAAAAGACTCAAACATGAGCAAAAGAAATCATGAGTTTGACACATGTAATATGTTGAATCTTCGTAATGCTGACATATGAAATACATACTACAATAAACATGAACAATCAGAAAAAAATCATTAAAAGACTGATAAAAGATAACGCAAGATTTCATGAAGATCTGAAGATTCTAAGAATAGTCTGACTTAAGAAGATAGCAAAGAGTGAGAAGACTCATTCATTGCTCATTATAAAAATCATGATTGAAGCGATGATGAATTGACTAATAAACATGAGCATGCTGAACTCATATCAAGAATGTGCATGCAAGCTATTTGAAAAGAACTGTTGCATTACACAATGCTTCAGATGTCATGAATTTGATCATATGATTAAGTTCTGCAGAAAGAATCAGCGCTGCAAAAAGTATGTAAACAAGCATCACATCAAGAAGTGCGTGATGTCATTGAATAAAAGACATTGCATTAACTGTAATAAAAATCATGAATTCTGAAAATGCATCTGCTTCAAGTGATGATAGCAGATGAAACAAGCATTCAAAATCTATAGAAACAAATTGTTCAAATACTCTGAAACATCTAAATACAATTACGCACTCTTCTCGCTGTCTCTGAACTCTTTAGATTCAATGAACTCTTCAGATTCAATGAATTCTTTTGATTCAATGAATCTTTCAAGCTCAGCAACAATCATGTTGAAAACATGCAGTTGAATCGCTGATGAATCAACTTGACAAATAGTAGAAATCAAGAAGAGACGAGTTGATCTTTTCTCTTGCATGAGTAGTGACTCAGACGAGATGACATCTGAGCAAACTCAGAAACATTTAATCAGAAAGTGAGAAAGACTCTTGATGATTGAAAGCATACAAAAAGTCTTTTCATTGCAGAGTCAACAACAGCCATGAATAACTTTATGATGAAACAATCTTTTCTACAAATTCTACAGTACAACATCAGAAAGTCATTAAAAATTCAAGAATTGTTTCTAATTAATAAAGAAGTTCGCGAATTCAACATAGTAGCTATACAGAAGCAAGATCGCAACAACAATGATTCACAATCATTTAACTCAGCACACAACTTCTTTTATTTAGTGAAAAACTCGTCATCTCAATCAAGAACATGCATATACATTAACAAACATCTAAGATTCAATCAATGAATAGTAGAAACAGCTGAATCAGACATTTGCTCAATCAGAATATTAACTCGCAACGTAAATGATGAAACGCAGACGCTAAAACTTCTAAACATTCACAATTCATGCTCATTGTTTATTACATTTACAGAGAAATCTTCAATCATTTCTTGTTTGAATAAACTACTTAAGAATGATTGCAAATAATTGATTGTTACGATCCTAGCTACGCACCTATGTTGGTAGCTATGTTGGTGGCTATGTTGATGACTATCGCCGGCCGCTCGCCGCTAGGCTATAGGGTTGTTCCGAGGCCAACCCTATTCAGGGTTAG
>JAABUI010000240.1_pt1 | contig 62128 bp, 55 predicted proteins | sample 5559111 | NCBI WGS metagenome assembly JAABUI01 (sample SAMN10711870, study PRJNA513365) | rock metagenome | isolation source: Antarctica rocks | place: Antarctica: Victoria Land, Buttleship Promontory | reverse complement strand
CGAAGTGCCTCTCCTCGTCGAGATACTTGTCCATCAGCAAGACAAGAATCCCAGCAAAGACAGGCACTTTCGCGCTGTCACGGCCCGTGTCGCAGCCCAAGATCAGACCGCTACTGCAACAGCGGGGTTAGGCGCGCCGAATTCGGGGCCGGGCCAGGAGGTTGTTGATGACTGCGTCAGCGGGGGCCGAGCAGCGCAACGAGCAAAGTGTGCTCTCTGGCCTGGACTCCGCCGCCACGACGTCCTTCTACTGGTATCTGGCGGTGCTCGCGTGCGTCGGTGGGTTCCTATTCGGATACGACACCGCCGTCATTGGTTCGGTGTTGGTAGTCATCCCCTACCACCTGGGTAGTTTCGCGACCGGTTACCTGGTCGCGGGAGCATCGCTCGGCGCTGCGGTGGGGGCCCTGGGGGCTGGGTTTTTGACTGACCGTTACGGACGGAAGTCCTTGCTTATGGCCGATGCCGCCATCTTTGCGCTGGGAGCGATCCTGTCGGCGGTGACCATCAATGCCGGCATGCTGCTCAGCGCCCGCACCCTGATCGGGGTCGCGGTCGGGGCAGATTCGGCGATTGCCACCGCGTACATCGCAGAGTTCGCGGCTGCTGGTAAGCGAGGCCAACTCAGCGTCATCCAGCAATGGATGATCACGGTGGGGATCTTTGTCTCCTATCTTTTCGCCTTGCTGGTTTTCAAAGTGGCACCAAAGTCGGCGTACGGGGCCGATTGGAGAATTATCCTCGGCTTGGGCGCGGTTCCGGCGCTGCTCGCGCTCGTGCTACGGGCCCGAATGCCGGAATCCCCAAGATGGTTGATGCTCCAGGGGCGCTTCGCCGATACCCAGAAGGCGCTGGGAAAGCTGGGGGTAGACGTATCCGAGGAGCAGGTGCGGCGGAGCGCAGAGCAACTTGCCGCGGCGGAGACAAAGGAACGCCAACAGCACAAGTCGAAGTGGACCCCTGGGGTGAAAAGGGCCTTGATGGTGGTCTGCGTCTTCTTCTTCTTCCAGCAGATCACGGGTATCAACATCCCGTTCTACTACGGGCCGCAGCTGCTAACGGGACTGTTCCAAGGCACGACATCTGGCGCGCTCGCCGCGGCCATTGCCGGACTCCAGGCGGCGGCCATCCTCGGAGCGGTAAATGTGATCGCAACCTACTTGGCCTTCCGCTGGATCGACAAGGTCGGCCGACGATTGCTGGCCCTTGCCGGCTACGCCGGAATGGCGGTGTTTATGGTGGTCGCGGCGCTAGGCGTGGCCTTCCTGACCGGGACGCCGAAGATCGCATTAGTGATGGTGGGGTTCTCCTTCTTCATCACCTCATTCGCGCTCGGTGTCGGCGGAACCGGCTGGCTGATTCAAGGCGAGGTATTCCCCACCTCTGTTCGCGGACGCGCGGCGGCGATCGCAGCAAGCGTCGACTGGTTGGCCAACTTCGCGATCATCGAAATCTTCCCGGCCTTGAACAAGGCGATCGGGTTGGCGTGGGTGATGGTGCTGTTCGCTAGTCTCGCGGTAGTGGCCATCGCGTTCGTTGCCCGGTTCCTGCCCGAGACAAAGGGCCTGTCGGTGGAAGAGGTCGTCACCGTCTTCGAAGGACAGGCCGACGGCAAATCGGTCACCAGCCCGCTTGTTTCACGCTGACCGGGCCGAGGCGGTTGGGCGGTCCGGAGCTGTAATCCAAAGCCGCTAGGGCCGGTGGCGGCATGATGAAGGTCCGGCTGTGTGCCGGTGGCCGTGGTTCCGGGATCCTGGTCGAGGCACGGGGTAGTGCCATTGTCAGGCGAAGGCTGCGCGGTCGCTGAAGCTGGGGACTGGCTCGCGGACTACCTCACCAGCCTCGGTGGTCAGGCCGACAGCAAGGACTGCAAGCTGCACGGGCGCGCTGCAGGGCGGGGCTGCTCCTCCCATCAGAAGGGCACCGCTACGCAGCCGCAGGCGGTATACAACAACGGTGCGGCTACCCAGGGCGGGCCATGTAGGGGCCAGCGGCACTCGTGCGGTGAGCGCCAGCACCGGCTTCGGCCCCGTCCGGGTGAGCAGGAGCAGCCAAGGGCGTCGTACGAGGACAGTGCGCGTGCCCGGCAGCGGCGTGTTCCGGCGACCCAGCCGCAAGAGGTAGGACCGCAACAGGCGGCTCGGGGGGACCGGATTGCTGAGTGCCTCGGCTCGCTACACGTGCCAGGATCCCGGCATGCCGATTCTGGTGCACCGCGCCGACGGGTCGCCGATCGTTAGGAGCAGACTTCCTACAGGGAGACCGACGGCAGGTACCTGGAAGTAGCCCGGCGTGACCGCAGCGCCACCTCGATTGTGCAAGCAACAGTGGCAGGGCCGCGGTGTCGACGCCTCGCCGTGTCGACCCTGAGCCCGTTGGTCAGGCTGGCCGTCGGTGACAGCACCGCAAGGACGGACACCAGGGGGAGCCCAAGATCAACGGACGTTTCAAGGCTGTCTACCTCTCTTCCCCCAGCAGGCGATCGGGGGGAAGGGTTATAGGCCGTCGTGGAGCGTCGCCTCGTCAGACACGGCGGGCCGGGCCTCGTCCAGGGCAGTAATGCTTGACGCGGCAAGCAGATGGCGCTGTCTTCGTGCCGCTCGACCAAACCCTTGAATTCGCAGTTTGCGAACTTATCCAAGTTCCAACGTGTTCATAGGCTGCGCGGCCCCGCGTCCCCGCCGCCTCGCTTTGCTATGGCAAATAGTGCCGCTGCGATGGCGAAGGGACGACTGTATCCCTTGGCGGTCCCGACCTCGCACTCTGAAACGATTAGGTTCTTCCAAGTCTGATTAACGGACTTGTCGGCGCTCACAAGTTGGCTCACCGGTGCGCGGCTTCCTGCTTGCCCTTGACGTCTACCGTCGACATCTCCTTGTTCATCTTAAGCTCCCGTGCGCAGGATGATAGTGCCCTTCATCCACGAGCTGTCGTCACAGTCAACGAGCGCGTGGCTAGGTGGCAACAAGCCGAGAAGTGGTTGCCTGCCTGCAAAGTCTAAACAGACGCGGGCTACGAGTAGGGGATTGCGTGGCTGTCGAAAAGACTCGCCGCGTCGCTGCTTGCTCGAACCGCGCCTCTTGTAGAGGCGTCGAGCATGTCGAGAGCCACGATGTCGCCAGCGGCATTCTTGGCAAGGGAGTCAACACGTTGGTGCCGGCCGGCATACCTCTCGGCGAATTCAGCCAGCCCGCGTAGTTTCGGTAACGCGTCGGCGAGATGTGTGCCGTGCGGATCGACTATGGAAGCGGCTAGCTTTCCATCAGCACTGCGACTCACGAAGACGAAGTCTGGTTGTAGGGACTTCCAGTCGTCTCCCACTTTGTAGGGGACTCGAATCGCATGACCCGTGGAATGTGCTGGGTTTCGGTACCAAGCCGCCACGTTGGGGCGGGCCAGCTCCGTGTCGACGACAGCTCGCTCCCAAGTCGTGGACAACGAACCGATAGGGAACCGGCCGTTGCCATCGGCCAGGACGTGGAGCGGGCGCGTCTCGAACGCCTGGCCATCCTCGTCCCTGCTCTCCTCTTGAATCAGGTCAGGGATTTTGGTGTCCTGATGCTCAGGCTCCCGCGCCTGAGCCCGGATCAGCCCATACGTCGCCTGTCGTTCTTCTGACAGGCCGAGCACAGCTACCCGATGCGTACCGAGCCACTGCTTCGTCAGGTTGTCCGCATGGTCCTCGACAACGCTCAGGACGCCATTGAGGCGCATGAGGGCGGCTACCTGCGCCCGCGCCTCGATCAGGTCGACTTCGCCGGTGCCTACCGCGTTCTTCCGAGCCAATTGCGTGACGTATCCGTTGGCGACAGGCGCTCCTAGAGTTCGGGTTGCAAGACGGAACGCGTCATCCACAGTCCGCGCATCCGCTGCCACCTGGCGTCGGCTCGTCGCCGTCGACTTGTCGATCATGCTGGCCGTGACGCAACGATATCCGCCTGCAGTATTTCGTCAACTCGCACATCCACGCCGGCTTGATGCTGAGCCATCTGGCCGTCGAGCACCTTGTACAGCGAATCCAAGGCTGTCTCGTTCGGAGCTGTCGCCAGGCCATCCCGCGCCAACGCCGCAGCTAGCGTCAGCAACCGTCGCACCGGCTTCGCTTGTCGGTTCGGCTTGGGCTCACTTGGCAGGGTGCTGAGGAAGTCCCGCACGTCGTCCGCGACGTTGCTGTTCCAGCGCAGGTCCATAGGCGCGAAGAGGACTCTCCGCCCAGGTACGACGGACTCAGAATCCACATCGTCGGCCTTGACCTTGCCTGTGAGTCTATTGGCCACGGCGGTAGCCGTCTTCTGATCGAAGTGGGCCAGAAAGCAGCTAACCGCGTTGAGCCGATCGTCGCACCCAATACGGCGCGCCAAGGGCGTGCGGACCATACGCCCAAGCAGCTGAGTGATGTGCGTGCGGTCCGATGCCGGCCGCAACGAGAAAAGCACTTCTGCCCTCGGGCAGTCCCATCCAGTCGACACGGCATCCTTCGCCAGGAGGACGCGAACGTGCGTCGCATCCTCCACGTTCTGAGGCTGCATATACGGAATCTTGTAGCTGGAGATACTGAGGTCGCTGTGCTCACCAAATACGTGCGCAACAGCGTCGGAAGAGAGGTTCGGCCAATGGGTATAAACGAGATCTAGGCAGCGCTTGAGTTCTGCGTCCGACGGCTTGTTCGGCACCTGCAGCACGAGCAGCGGCTGCAGGGCTTCTGTTAGACCTTCCTGCTCAGAGTACAGATCCCACTGACTGGAAGCGCTCACGGCTTGCTCAACCGCAAGGCGCAGCAGCGTAGTCTTGTAGTCTCCCTTCTCATCGGGAAAGTCGAGCACGATGGTGTCCTTGAGAAGCCCAGACTCCTGAACCTTGGCGGGGTCAATGTTCACGGCTGGATAGATCAGATGGCCCTCGGCATGGGCTTCCTGCAGGGCCGTATTGAAGCGCTCGATGGTGGCGGAGATTCCCCAAACGATAGGTACCGCCGGCACATCGTCATGCCCGTTGATCATTCGCTGCACGATCGTCGACCGGGCCTCCCCATCCCTGACGGCTGGCCTTTTCATCCCGCGGTGTGCTTCGTCCAGCACTAGGTACAGGGTGAGGCTGTCGTCGTTAATCGTGTTCCGTATGGTGTCCCAAAGCGTGTACGGGCGCTCGTTTGTGCGCTTCAGGTAAGTGCTGCCAACCCGGAATTTCTGCACGTTCAAGAAGTACACATTCCCCGGCTCCAGCTTCTCTTGACTGAAGGGAACCTTGCCTGTGCCGTTGCCTATGATCTGCAACTGGCCGACACTCAAGCTGTCAGCGGCCGCCATCATCCTGTGACGTGTCTGCTCGTTCAGCGAAGGATCGTCTGTCACCCACAGCACTACGGCCGAGGGATCCGGTTCGAAGTCGAAATCGTCTGAGCCGCGAAATAGTGCTTCCACCACAGCACTAGCGATGACGGTCTTCCCCGCACCCGTGGTCGCAGACAGCGCAAATGCAGACCGCCGTCCCTTGCCATGGAAGTCGTCCCGGGCGTCAATCAGATTTGTGAGGACGGATCGGACTGCGGTGTCCTGGTAGTCCTTTAGCGCATAGCGCAAGCCGCTCAGTCCTCTCCCATGGTGATCTCAACGCTTCGGAGATACGCTTCGTATAGCCGGATCGGTTCCACACCTCCGGGTAGCTCATCGGCGATGACCTGGTACTGGGCTTGGCTGTCGGTCACGACGAAAGCGCACACTAGCTCTCGCCTTGAACGGACCTCCGCGATGAACGGCGCGGCGGCATCTATGTTGAAGAGCACGCCGTAGGTGTCCGCAACGTCGAAGGCCTCGTGAGACCGGTCGATGCGTCGCCCCTTGCAACCCGCCCGCATCCACAGAAGTGGGGCAATGGCAGAGAAGGCCAAATTGTGCTGGACCTCGTTCGAGTCCTCGAACGTCAGGTCGAAGAACTCAACGTTCTCTTGAAAGCCTTCCGATATCGGGAACTCGTCAACGAATCCGTAGGAACCCCCGATGAACTTCCCTTCAGGCGTCTTCCCTGTGACTGCAGCACGCAGGCGGGGCTGTGTGATGTAGTGACAGATGCCTTGGGCTTCCCACTCTGGATCTCCAGGCCTGTAGCCAGCCGCCCTCAAGGCGGATGCCTCCGCGTGCGATACCTCGTTGTTCGTAACTAGAACCGATCGACGCGTACCACCGTCTTGTCGATTCAGTCGCATGACCGCGTGTGCGGTGGTGCCGGAACCGCTGAAGAAGTCCATGACCAACGCGGTGGGCTTGTTGCCTACGAATAATCGGAGGGCGTCTTCTACTGCGTACAGGGACTTGGAGTAGGGAAACCGACGATTCGGCAATAGATCCCCGAGTAGACGACTGCCATGCCAGCCGGCGTCGTGCGATTGCATGTTCCATACGGTCTTGGGCTGCACCAATCCGCGCTCGGTGCCCACCGCCAGGAGCGCATCGCCGTTGGGCGCATGCCCGGTGATTCGCACCTCACCCTCATCGATTGCTTTCACTCCGCCTTCGGTGACGAAGAGGACGGGCCAGACTCCCTTCACCTCATTGAAGGGGGCCACTCGCAGCAAGCCGCGCGAGAGATTAACTCTCGCCCTGTCCACCCCGGTGCGCCAGCGAGCTTCTGTTCCATCTTCACGAAGCGGCCAGATTGCCACGCAACCCTCGGGCGGCTTGACCGTCTTTCGAGAGGTGGTCCTTGGCAGCGGGTCGCCGATGCTTACGACATGGCGCGCCTCCGGCTCGACGAACAATGGATAGAACAGATTCGGGGAGTCTGTGCGCAGCGAACCCTCGCCATTGCGGCGAAACTGAAACCACATCTGCTTCTTCTTCGCCGCCGACACGCTGTCGAGGAAGTCGCGATCGGAAGGTTGGGCTTGAGCCTCTCCGATAAAGACGAACAGCAGGTACTCGTCAACGCGAGAGAACATGCCCTCCCTCGCAACGCCTCGTTGGCTGGTGACAGTCGTAACCATCTGTCGTCTACTTCCAGGGGAAAGCTGCTCCAGAAGCAGGGCAAGGCGGTGCACCTCGTTTTCATCGATGGTGATGATGAGGACGGATTCCTTCGTCTTCAGCAGATGCTTAGCCAGGCTCAGTCGTCGCTCCATGAAGGCAAGCCACTTGCTGTGCTTGTAGGCGTCATCGCTGTCGACGTAGTCGTTGTTGTATTTCCAGTCCTTATCGCGAGTGTTGTACGGAGGATCGATGTAAATGGCGTCGACCTGGTTCTCGTACGCGAAGCGCAGTGCTTCGAGCGCATGGAAGTTGTCAGCGTTGATGACCGCGTGGAAGGCCTTGTCGCCACCACGAGACACGCTGCCCGACGACCTCAGTCCGGGATAGATGGAGTCACGAAAAGTAGCGAAGGACACCAGATCGCAAACAGGACGTGTGGTCGTAGCCTGTTCGTCACTTGCGTCGCACTCGACGAGTGCGGCCGTGCGGACGCCATCCACACTCGTGATGCGGGTCACCAGCCAAACGCGGTCATCAACAAGCTGCGCGGGTTCCTTGCGGTCAGCCAACCAGCGGACCTTGTCACCGCGGCGAATCCTGCGCCCAGGCAACTCGATGCTCTCGGGGACGTGCCGCTCGAAATTTAGTCCGAAGTCCAGACGCTTCATGAGGCTCTTCACCTGCGACGACAGCTCGTCGGCTAGCGCCGGGTCCTTGTGTCCCACCTTCGCGATCAGCTCAGTCAGCCTGGACAAGTTGGGGCCACATCTCCTGGTCGAGGCGTCGGAGGGGACCGGGTGTCCGGTCGGGTAGGGCTGCGGTACCTCCCGCCTTCGGGTGCGAAGGTCACGTTAGCGGAGCAGCGGAGGCCGTCCGCACCCACGTGGCGGTTACACACAGGTCGATGACACGGGCCTTGTGTAGCTACCACGCCCGCCATGCACCAGGCGTGCATCAAGATCGGCAAGACTGCCGCCAAATGCCGGAGATCATCACCGTGGCGGCCTACAAGGGCGGGGTAGCGCCAGACCGGCCCGGCCGCGGCGGGTCTCATCGATGCCCAGGACCAGGACCTGGTCGGGCTCAGCGAGCACTTCGCGGGCGTGGCTGACCCAGGCGGCGTGGCTGACCGGCCAGCTCAGCAGGGCGCCGCCGGGCGACGCTGACCGCAAGCCCCTCAGTGACCCGCCCGGCGACGTGCCGGCGCAGCCGACCGGCCACAGGCGTCCGCGGCCGGCAACTCGGCAATCTGGTCGGTGACCGCCCTGCGCGGGCACGCCGCTCCCGGCACGACCACTGCATCTTGTGCCAGCGCACCACCAGCGGCTCCTAGCCGTAGGGCAGGTCCCGCGGACGCGTCGTACGGCGCTGCCGCACGCTGGTCGACACCACCCCGCACACCGGGCAGGCACCCTCGGACGGGTCGTCGGTCAGCAGATGCACCACCCAAACACCACGGCCCTAGGCGTCGCCCTGAGCGCCGCTCTCGTCGTCTCTTTCGACGCCCGGACCTTCACTCCGCGCAACCCGAACAGGATCGACGAGGTACGAAGGTCGGGTGCGCCCTGGACAACCGAGAGTGCGTTCGAAGCGGCGACGGCCCGGTGGAGGACGTCGAGCCCACTCAGTGGGCGTTGCGTGCGGTCGCTGGCGTGACGCCACAGGGGCGAAGGGCTCTCGCGAGCCGATGTGGCAGGCGGGCCTTGCCCGAGCAGGACGAGAACCACGGATCCTGCGAGCATCGCAATGCTCACTGCTTATCTACCGCTCGTGAGCTTGCTACCCGCGCCCACCGTGCAAGGTCTGGCGGACGCCCGCCTCCCGGCCTCCGACTTCGTCCTGGTCCGCTGGCACTTGACGGCTGCAACGAGCCATCTACTGACCGAGCTGGCCTGGTGGACAGGGGAGCGTCGCTCCGAGATCACGGCTCGGTTGCTGCTCCGAGCCACCCAGCACCAGGTGACCGCAGCTGCGCTACCAGGCATGCTTGCCCGTGACGAAGGCAGGGCACCGGTCCGGCTTCGACTCCCGCGGCTGTTGGTCGTCCATTTGCAGGATCAGGCCGCTGGTCAGGGCTGGTCGGTCGAGGTGCTGGTCGAGTACCTCGCAGGCACCTACCTCGCGGATGTCCTTGCACGGTACGTCGCAAAGCGTGTACATCCGTTCGTCGACCTTGGGGCCGTGGAAACCGTGGCGGTGCGGTCGTGAGTAAGGGTCGCAGTCCCAAGGCCCGGACACCCAAGAAGGGCCGGCCGACCCCGCGACGGGGGCCGGCTGCTGCTCAGGGCCGCCGCCATCCCTGTTTGGAGAGGCTTTTTCTCGACGAGCTGGAGTGCGCAGTGGCCTGGCTGGCCGCCCATCCCGAGGCGTTTGGCGAGTGGATTGAGCGTCGTGATCGTGCTCTGCGCGAGGTCTACGCCGACGGCCCGCAGCGGGACCTGTTCGACACGGCCAGCGGCGTCAGGACGGGCCCGGAGTACGCCGGGAACCTTGCGCACTTCGCACGGGTCGTGCTGTGCGAGATGTGGCTGGAAAACACCGACCACCGCACTGCCCTCACCCTGCCGTATCACGTCGATGCATCCGAGTACGCCAATTTGCGCGAGTTCTACGATACCGCCGCCACCGTTGCCTCCTGGCGGGAGGGTCGACAAACCCGCTCGGATGAGCAGGCGGACGTGGAGGCCCGCCGGGCGCTGCGCGGCGTCCGCGGTCCTGCCGACCTTCCAGGTCTGTCGTGACCGCTCGTCCGCGCCGCTCCTGGGACGACCTGAGCCCAACCTACCGGCGTCGGCTGCAGAAGCACGGCATCGGCCGCGCCTCCTACCAGGCGGGTGCGCCCTTGTCGGGAGCCCGCGGGCACGCAGTCACACCGGAGCGGCCGGAGCGGGCCGAGCGCAAGCCGGACAGCTACCGCGGCTACCTGCGGCGGCGCGGCACCGGCATGCGGATGGTCAGCACGGGCGGCGTGCAGATCGTGCAGGGCCTGGCGCAGCGCGAGCGGTCGCTGGTCGGCAAGCACGACAACGCCGTCCGCAACTACCTCCAAGCCGGCGGGGAGATTCCCAGCCCGTACGTCTCCAAGCTCGGCGACTTCGAGGGCAAAACGGTGCGCGGCTACCTGCCCGGCTCCGACGTCCTGGCCGACTTCGAGTTCGAGACCCGCGAGAACTACCTCGACTACCGCGAAGGGCGAGGCGAAGTCCGATTCGAATCCATCTATGAAGGCAGGGCCTGATGAGCGCCACGACGAACACGGCGGTGCGGCTCGCCCGCCGGACAAGCAAGCTCGGTGACAACCCATTGTGCGTGCAGTGCGGGGAGAACGATCCCGTCGCGGTGCTGTACGAGCTGCACCATGTCGCCGGCCGCGCCAACGAGCCGGACCTGACCGCGCGGCTGTGCCGCAACTGCCACGCCAAACAGACCGAGGCACTGCGGGCTGGCGGAGTGTCGATGGAGCCGCCCGCCACTGCGCTGCACCGGCTGGCCGCGCTGCTCGGCGGCCTCGCGGAGTTCCTGGCGCACCTCGCCGCGTCCCTGACCGGCTGGTCCCGCTTCCTGCACCTGCTGATCGACTGGCTCGATGAGCAGCTCCCGACCTGGCGGAACGCCATCGGCCAGCTCGTCCCGGCCCGGCTGCTCGCCCCCCTGCCGGCATGACCGGGCCGATGAACGTCGTCACGGCCAGCCTCCGTGCCTGGACCGAACCAGCCCGACCCGCTGGTCGGCCGCGGACGACCGCCACGAACAAGAAGAAGGCGGACCGCAGCGGCCGGGGATCGCTGCGGGACCTGCTAGTGCTGGACTGCGAAACGACGACCGACCCGACTCAGGCGTTGACGTTCGGGGTGTGGCGGCACTGCACCGTCGACCACGACGGCCAGCTGACGATGATGAGCGAGGGCCTGTTCCACGCCGACGACCTGCCCACCACCGACCCGGCCGGCTACAACGCGATGGTCGAGCACTGCCGCACCGAGCTGGCCGATGTCGACCGGCGGCACCGCCGAGCCGACCCGCGGCTGTCTCTGACCAGCCGGACCGCGTTCATTGAGGGGACCTTCTACAAACTGGCGTGGAAGGCCCGGGCGCACGTGGTGATGTTCAACAAGCCGTTCGACCTGTCCAGGCTGGCGCTGTCCGCCGGAGCGTCCCGTGGAGGCTTCTACGGCGGCTTCAACCTCAAGCTGTTCGGCAACGACATCTACCGGCCCCGGGTGCGCGTCAAGCACCTGGACTCCAAGAAGGCCTTCGCGTCGTTCAGCACCACAAAGGAACGCGACGAGGCCTGGGCGCCCGGGCAGACCAACCACGGCTACTTCCTGGACCTTCGGACCTGGGCGTTCGCGTTGACCGGCACCGCCTACAACCTCGCGTGGGCGTGCGAGGCGTTCGGCGTCGAGCACGGCAAGGCCGTCGTCGAGCAGCACGGGATGATCACGCCGGAATACATCCGCTACGCCCGCCGGGATGTGCTGGCAACCGCCGAGCTGTTCGGCAAGCTCTACGCCGAGCACCGCCGGCATCCGATCGCCCTGGAACCGACGAAGGCGATGTCCGCGGCATCCGTTGCCAAGGCCTACCTGGCAGGGATGGGCATACCGCCACGGCTGCAGCGCGACGCCGCTCGGATCACCCCCGGGATCCTGGGCCAGTCGATGTCGGCGTTCTACGGCGGCCGGGCCGAGTGCCGCATCCGGCACACCCCCGTGCCGGTTGAGCTGCACGACTTCACCTCCATGTACCCGACCGTCAACGCCCTCATGGGCCTGTGGCGCCTGCTGACCGCCGACCGCATCGACGCCGCCGACGCCACCGACGACGTGCAACGCTTCCTCGACGAGACCGTCACCCTGGAAGAGCTGTTCGATCCGGACGTCTGGCCGAGCCTGGTCGGGATCGCCCAGGTACTCCCCGACGGTGACGTCCTGCCGGTCCGGGCGCCCTACGGCGACGAGCCGGTCAACACCATCGGCGTCAACCCCGTCACCGCGTCCAAGCCGGGCTGGTGGACTCTGGCGGACCTCGCCGCCTCCAAGATCCTCACCGGCAAGGCCCCCACGGTGCTGCGAGCGTTCCGGTTCGTTGCGACCGGCACGCTGGCCGACCTCTGCCCCGTACGTCTGCGCTCGAAGGTCACGGTCGACCCGGCGAAGGAGGACTTCTTCGTCCGCGTGGTGGAGCTGCGGGCCGTCGCGAAAGTCCGCGCGATAGGACACCCGGACGGTTGCGGCTGCGAGGACTGCGCGCTGTCGGCGTTCCTGAAGGTTCTGGCGAACTCCGGCTCTTACGGCGTGTTCTCCGAGCTGAACACCAGCGACACCCCGCCCGGCACAACCGACAAGGTGCGGGTCTTCTCCGGCAGCCACAGCCCGTTCGACGCCGCGGTGCCCGGCCGGGAGGTGCCGGGTCCGCTGTGCTTCCCGCCGCTCGCGGCGTGCATCACCGGATCCGCCCGGTTGATGCTCGCGATGCTGGAGCAGTGCGTCACCGACGCAGGAGGTGTCTGGGCGTTCTGCGACACCGACTCCTTGGCGATCGTCGCGACCGCCGACGGGCGGCTCGTGCCCTGCCCCGGCGGAGCGCACCGCAACGCCGACGGTGACCAGTGCGTCCAGTCCCTGACCTACGAGCAATGCGCGGACATCCGGCTGCGGTTCTCGGCGCTCAGCCCCTACGACCCGAAGGTGGTGACTGAGCTGCTCAAGCCCGAACAGCGCGCGTCCTGCCTCGCGGTCAGCGCTAAGCGATACGCCCTCTACACCGTGAGCGAGAACATCGCCGGGGAGAACGGCGTCGGGAAGAATGAGACGGTGCAGCTCGTGCCGGGAAAGTTCTCCGAGCACGGCCTCGGGCATCTGCTCGACCCATCCGACCCCGACCCGCACCGGACCAACAAGAAGTGGATCGAGGAGTACTGGACCTGGACCATCCGCACCGCCCTAGGGCACCCCGACCGGGTCGAACCGGCCTGGCTGGACCGGCCCGCCGTCGGAGCGCACACCGTCTCCTCACCCGTCCTGCTCGCAGCGTTCGACGTCTACAACGGCAAGCGCGCCGGCCGGGGCACGGTTGGCACGCCGGTCCGTAAGCCGTACGCGCAGCAGGTCAAACCGTTCTCGTTCATGATCGTCGCCTACCACGAGCCGTTCCCGGGCGGCCCGGGACGGCTCGTCGCGCCCTACCAGCGGGACGGCTCGACCTGGACCGAGCAGGTATGGGTCGACCTGCACGACCCGGCGGGCCCGGGCTACCGGTTGTCGACCGCCCCGACCGACGGCTCCGAGCCGCCGAGCGCCGCCGGGCAGTACGGCCGCCGTACCGCGCAACCAGGACGGGCCATCGCCCAGACCTACCGCGACGTGCTCGCCCAGCACTACCGGCACCCCGAGCCGAAGTTCCTCGGCCCGATCGGCCAGCCCTGCACACCACACACCCGAGGGCTGCTCTCCCGACGCCCCACCGCCGTCTACGCCACCCGACTGATCGGCAAAGAGGCCAACAGGGTCGAGGAGATGGACGCCGGCCTGCTGGCCGCCGACCCCACCCAGATCTACGCGGAGCCGCCCACCAAGCACCTCGTCCGCGCCGTCCTCGCCCCGCTGACCACCGAGCAGATCCTCACCTTGCTGCAACGCCGGACGCCGCACGCGCAGACACCGAGCGTCCGGACGGTGCAGCGGATGCGTGCGGGCAGCTCGCCCAGCCCGGTCCTGAGCGCGCTCGCCGCACTGCTGGCCGCAGACGCCCTGGACGAGCTGGACAGCGCCGAACACGGACAGCCCGCACAGCCCCACCGAGCCGCCCTGGCTCAGGACCGACCCGGCGACATCTTGGCAGCGTGGGCGGTGCGGTGTGCAGCCCCGACCGTCGCGCGGTGCTGCGGTTGTGGGTGCGGCCAGCCCGTCACCGGCAGGCAGCTGTACGCCTCCGGAGCCTGCCAACGGCGGTCGCATCGGAAGCGAACAGCAACCCAATAGCGGTACCACGAATATCAGGACATCCGTGGTACCAAGCGGTAGCCTGCGGCATGCCAAGAAGCAGAACCGTCCAGCCATCGACAAGGGCGCTGGTCGATCGAATGCGGGAAGCTCATGCGAACGCAACGGCGGCGGTCCTCCGCGACTACTCGCGAGCTGGGTTACCGCAGGTGCCCAAAGACGACGCAGCCGCGCTCCGCTTGCAACGGCTTCTGGAGAAAGTGCGGGCAGACGGGCAGAGTCGTCACCTGAACTATCCGCCTACCCGCGAAGAGCTGGACCATCTTGTCTCAATCTTGATGTGGCGAAGGTCTTGGGGGACGTCGAAGTATCCGCCGCAACTTCTGCCGCTGTGGCTCGCGGTCCGCGGCTACCCCGTTCTGCCCGACGTGGTTGTGAGCGGCGTTCTCGGCTTTTTGTACGGCGAGATCCCCCGTGACGTGATCTTCGGCGACCGACCGGTACGGGAGGCGTGGGCGGTCGGGAAGCTCGAAAAGCTCAATGCAAAGAGCCAGCGGTCGCATCGCGGTGATGCAGCACTGAGCGATCACATACGGCGCACGACGTGCTCGCGATACCAGGACGAGCTGGAAATTCAGAGACGCAGGTACCCGCAAGCCGAGGGTGCTGCCGCGCGGCGTCAAGAAGAGCGAAGGCTTCTCGCTTCGTCACGAGAACTATCCGAACGGGAGGCAGATTCGGCGAGGCTCGACTGGTTGTTAAATCTGGCCGGCGAGGCGATGACTGATGAATTATCGGACTTCGGCGCTGCAAGCATGGAAACTTACAGCCGCCCGGGATTGTGGGACGAATTGCAGATGCCCGAACCCGACGAGATTCGAAACGAAATGGCTTCCGGCGCCGAGGTGGCACGGTTTCTAGAGGGCTCACCACCGGTGCTGACACTAATCAAGGAAACTCGAATACGGGTCGAGAAGTTCTTAAGATATGAACCATTAACCGCCGCAATATCAGAAGGTATAGATGAGCCACAGTTGCTAGCAATTGTATTCTTCGTAGAATGCAGTAAGATCATATCGGAGGTGGTACCTGATTGTGGCTGATCTCGAAGAAGAAGTAACGACCTGGCGAACCATCCTGGACGCCACGTACGGTGACGCAAAGCTCAACCCCGTCCTTGTCGTAGACGGCTACGGACTGCATGTCGGCGTCGAGAACAACCAGCTCGTCCTCACCGACGGGGTCGGTTCCCGCCGACGGAAGCGCTCGTTCCCTCGGTCCAACCGCACTGTCCGTCGCCTCGTCATCCTCGGCCGCAACGGCAGCATCACCCTCGCCGCCCTCCGCTGGTGCACCGACGTCGGCATTAGCGTCAGCATCGTCGATCCCGGCGGCTCACTCACGGCACTGACCGCCGCTCCGAATCCGCACGACGCACGCCTCCGCCGCGCCCAAGCCCTCGCCGTCGGCACCAACGTCGGGCTGTCCATCGCCCGCACGCTCCTGCACGCCAAGATCACAGGTCATGCGGGCGTCCTCTACGACAAGCTCAACCAACCCGCCGTCGCGCAACAGCTACACGCCTTCGCCACGCAGCTCGCCTCGGTCGGCGACATCGAGCGACTGCGCGAGATCGAATCGCACGCAGCGAAGGCCTACTTCGCCGTCTGGACCGGCACCGTCGGCGTCCACTTCGCCACCCGGGAACGAGCCCGCGTCCCGGAGCATTGGACCCTCGCCGGGCCCCGCCGCTCCGTCCTGGCCAACGGCACCTCCCCCCGCAAGGCCGCTGACCCCGTCAACGCCCTGCTGAACTACGGCTACGCCCTGGGAGAGTCCGTCGCTCGCCAAGCCTGCCAGATCGTCGGACTTGACCCTGCCCTGGGCGTACTGCACACCGACACGCCGCACCGCGACAGCATGGCCCTCGACCTCCTCGAAACTCTCCGCCCCACCATCGACACGGCGGTCCTGCAACTACTCGCCGAGCGCCACTTCCGGCGTCTCGACTTCACCGAGACACCTGACGGGCAATGCCGGCTCACCGAGACAACAACTCACCTCCTTGCTACGGCGCTGCCCGCCTGGACTAAGGCGGTGGCGCCCATCGTTGAAGCGATCGCGCACCAGCTCGCGAAGGCTGCCCCTGGGCAGGTCACCCCGCGCACGCCCCTCACCCGGGCCAAGCACATCGCCGCTAACGCTCCGGCACGACGCTCCGCTCCAGCCACTCCCCAGCAGCGCAAGCAGTCGGCAACCTGCCGGGACTGCGGCGCCGCACTCGCTGAGAGCCGGGGCAAGCTTTGCCCGACGTGCTGGGTGCCCGAGCGAGTTCGACTCGGCGCGCAGCGAGCCGCGAAAGGACGGCAGTCCCGAGCCCGAACGCGCGAGGTCACCGGTCGCGACCCAACCCAGTCGGAACAGGCGCGAGCTGCGCGAAGCGCCGGGTTGCGCCGCGAGCGAGCCGCGCGAGATGACTGGGACCGTGAGCACCACGGAGCCACCTTTGACGCCGCGACGTTCTCGCGGGAGGTGCTTCCGCACCTGGCCCACGTTCCACTGTCAAGAATCGTAGACTTGACGGGCTTGAGCCTGAGCGCGGCCTCCCGGGTTCGGCGCGGTGTGTTGAGTCCGCACCCTCGGCATTGGGACTGCCTACGACGACTAGCCCTAATCGTCACAAGTACGCCCGAGCGAGGCGACTCGTGACTCCGCTGTGGCCGGTTAGCCCGATTTCAGATGAGCGGCTAATAGACCCCGCCCGGGCGCTCTCCAAATCAAAACCTCGTCAAGAGCGCGCCCGCGGCACCACGATCGGGTGCGTCTTCCTGAACGTCACCACCGCGCAAGCGTCGTGGGCGCAGCGCCACGCCAGCTCAGGGCCAGCTCACCAGCACCGGCGGTGCCAGATTGGTGCCTCGTGCTGCTGGTGCTCCCGGCGGCCGGGCGGCACCGTCACGACACCGGAGTCCCGGCAGCCCTCGACCTGCGAGTCGGTCTCCACTGGGAGCCGCGGGCCCCGATCGCCGCGCTCAGCAGGCAGCACGTGCCCGGCGGGCACGAGTGCACCCAGGAGACGACGTACCTGGACCGGCACGGCAGGCCGACCTGCCGTCCTGCCGGCAGCCCGTCAGCGGTGGTGCTGGGCCGGGAAACCAACGGGCGTGCCGATGCCGGGCCGCGCGGTCCGGCCGAAGCGCGGAAGCCGAGCACGGGCCGCGTGACCTCCGCGCCACCGCCTCAGCCGCTTCTCCCGCCCGCTCAGCCGCTGCCGCTCCTCCTCACCCATCGGGCGCTGCCCCAGGCGGCTCCAGGCGACCTCAGTCGCTTCCGGTTCCCGCCCGGCGGCTGGCCCTCAGGTCAGGTGCGGGAGCAAGGCGATGAGCAGGCCGAGGAGCGGCACGATCCATTGGTAGATCTGAGCGATCGTGACCCCAGGCGTGTCCGGGTTCGCGAGGTCGTCCAGCCGGAGCAGGATCTGCAGCAAGATCCACGGCGTGTCTTCCGGAGTGACCTCGAACGTCTGGGGGGCTGAGCCCGGCTCCGCGCCGGTCCACGTCACGGTGCCTGTCGCGGTGCTAGTTGTGGGCGGAGTCGTCCCGAACGCGTCCTGAGCCGTCACGGTGGCCGTCGCGCTGTCCAGGACCGTCAGCGTGTCCTGGGCGCGGACGTGGACGACGTGGTTCACCGCCACGGTCAGGCTTGCGGCGGCCGACAGGGCCACCGCGACCCGGCGGGGGCCAGGGCCAGCCGTGAGGGTGGCCTCGGCGGTTAAGGCTGCTGCGGACATGCGCAGCGGTTCGATGGCGGCCTGGACCCGTGCGAGAAGCGCCCGTCCGTCGGCCCGGCTGTTCGGATCGTCGGCCTGGTCCAAGGACTCGGCGAGCAGACGAACGGCGAGCACTGCGTCGTTCCGCAGTCGGCGGCGGTCCTCCGCGCTGACGCCGGATTCTGCTTGCTCGGGGTGCTCGTCAACCATGCGTGCCTCCAGGTCTGTCCCGCTCTTCAACGATTCCAGTACAGCCGCCCGAACTCTTGCCCAGCGGTAGACCCGCCGAGCGGTCCTCCATCGGCTGGAAGGTGGCTGCTGGCACCGTCGTAATCATGTCCCTCGCCGTACTCCGCGGCACCGGCTGACCGATGCGCCAGCCCCCGACGCGACCGAGGGACGCGGCCTCGCTGAGGCGCAGCCGCCGCGGTTGGGGCCGTACTCGTTCCACGAGGTGCTGTCCGCGCTTCGGAAGTCGATCAAGTTGGGCGAAAGCAGCAGTGCGGGCCGGGAATGGTTCGCCACCACGTTGACGCTCTGTGCCGAGGTAGCTCGCGCCTTGGGCTGGAAATTCTCGCTGCCGAGTCTCTCGAGGACTGAGCCGGCGTCAGGCCGTTCGGAATTGAGCGCCCGAGCTCTTTCGGCGAGGTTGCACCCGCAACGGCCGCGAATCAGAGGAACACGACGTGGACGCTCACGGCAGCTGTGCTTCGGAGGGCGCGGCCGGGTCGCCAGCTCAGCCCCAGCGGCCGCAGAACCAACTCACCAGGCGACCCGAAGCCACGGCCGTTCGACTGGACTGCGGCGCATGCGGCCGCCCCAAGACGCGCGTCATCACATGGCGTAGCTTCCCCAACCTCGACAGACCCTCAGGCGGTCTGAGCTAGCGACAAACGCGGCCGCCTTGTGACCCTTCCCAGCAGGCGATCGGGCCGCATCCGCAGGGCCTCCTTGACCAGACGTCGCAGCCGGATCTCACCGGTGCCCTCCAGGTTGGGCTGACGGGTCTGCATCGCGACGACGTCGGGTAGCCCGAGCTGCAGCTCGAAGACCTCCTCGCAGGTCACGACCCGCTCCTTCGCTGGTATGGCTCCCGCCAGGCAGTTCAACAGGGTGGTCTTGCCTGCCTGGGTCCCACCGGCGACGATCACGTTGAGGCCGGCCACGATCGCCGCCTCCAGGAAGCGGGCTGCCTGGTCCGTCACCGTGCCGAGCATGACGAGCTCGTCCAGCGTGTTCGCGCTCAACACGAACTTGCGGATGTTCACCGACCAGTGTCGCCGGGTGATGTCGGGAATCACCACGTGCAGCCGGCTGCCGTCCGGCAGCATCGCGTCGACGAACGGGGTGCTCAGATCCACCCGCCGGCCGGTCGTCTTGAGCATCCTCTCCACCAGGTCGCGTACCTGCGCCTCACCCAGGATCGTCGTGGTCAGCTCCGAACGCCCCCGCCGGGCCACGAAGACCCGGCCCGGCTCGTTGATCCACACCTCCTCGACCGTCGGGTCGTCCAGGTGACGCTGCAACGGCCCGAAACCGGCCACTGCGTCGTACACCGACCGGGCCGCCTGACCGACGTTGACCAGCTGCGGCAACGCTGAGGTCAGCGAACGCTCGTCGTAGTCCGCGACGACCTCATCGACCAGCCGACGGACCTGGAGCTGGTCGGCGAACGGGTCGATGCCACGCCGGCGCACGAGCTCACGTACCTCGAGCTCCACCGTGTCGACCGCGCCCACCACGTCCTCCTCAGCAGCGGCCCAGGCTAGACGTGACGGTTCGTTTCGGCCACGGTCCCTTCCTCGCCTGTGGACAGACCACCGCAGGGTGGCCCCGGCCTTGCCGCTCCCGCTCGCGGTGCGGGCCCGACGGTCGAAACCCATGTCGCGCGACTGTCGGCAACGCGACGCGCACCGGGCTGTCCGCATGACCCCGACCTCGGTCGCGAGCTCGCTGTCGCGCTCGGCTTCGCCGGCCGATGAAGGCCCTGATCAGCCGCTCCGCTCCGCCGGCCGATCAGGGCGCCGACCGGCGATGCGCCGGGCCGCTGGCTGGGGTAGGGCCGGTTCGTGACCGGAGCTGAGGACGCGCGCGCGGCGGCCGCCGAGTACGCCGTGTTGAGTCAGCACATCCGCGCAGTGTGGGGCGTGCCGGGGACCGCACTGGGCGTCGTCGGCTGGCCCGCCAACCCGTCGGACCGGCTGTTCGTACGGTGGAACTACTGGTGGCAGGCGCAGTTGCTCGACTGCCTGGTCGACGCCCAGCACCGGTCACCCAATGCGCTCCGGCGACGGCAGATCAGAGCGCTCACCCGCGGTCTCCGGCTGCGCAACGCCGGGCTGTGGACCAACAGCTACCACGACGACATGGCCTGGCTCGGCCTGTCCTGTCTGCGCGCGGCCGGCGTCGGCGTGGACCGCCGGCACGCGGTGACCGCCCTGGCCGGCGTGTTGACGGCGGCCGCCGACGCAGCGCCGGGCACCGGCATCAACTGGCGGCGCGGGGACAGCTACCGCAACACCCCCGCCAACGGCCCGACCGGCCTGCTGCTGGCGCGGCTGGGCGACCGGCCGCGGGCCCAGGCGCTGGCCGATTGGCTGCACACCGAGCTCCTGGACGCCGGCAGCGGCCTGGTCCTGGACGGGGTCCGTGACGGCCACCCACCGGACCGGTCGGTCTACAGCTACTGCCAGGGCGTCGTGCTCGGGCTCGAGACCGAACTGGCGAACCGCACCGGCCACGGACGGCACACCAGCCGAGCGTGCCGGCTGACTGCGGCCGTCGCGGAGCAGCTGGCCCCCGACGGCGTACTGGCAGGCTGCGGAACCGGTGACGGAGGGCTGTTCGCGGGCATCACCGCCCGCTACCTCACCGTGGTCGCCCACCACCTTCCCGGCAGGTCAGCGCAGTCCCGGCACGCCAGGGCCACCGCCGCCGAGGTGGTGCACCATTGCGCGCAGGCCGCCTGGGACCACCGCACCGAGCGCGGCGGGGTCCCGCGCTTCGGTACCGACTGGTCCGACGCCGACGAACCGCCGGCGGACCTCTCGGTCCAGCTCTCGGCCTGGATGCTCCTGGAGGCCGCCGCCACCCTCACCCCGCGCCCGATCCGATGAGCAGGGACGCGGGCAGCAAGGAGTCGGTGGGAGGCTGCCACCCGAGGACCTGAGCACTGTTCAGGTCTGCAGCAACGCCGGCCCTCGGACGACGAGGGTCCAGGTCAGGAGGAACTGGGGCCGGTCCGACCCACACTTGACTGTTTCCAGAAAGAAGCCCACACTCGAGGCTTGCCCACGCCGACGGACTTTGAGCACTCGCTACGCGGGGCTGCCCTGCGAGTGACACGTCCTCGGCTGGCGGTCCTGGCCGCGGTGAACCAGCACCCCCACGCAGACACGGACACGATCATCCGGGTCGTGCGCGACGGGCTCGGCGCGGTGTCCCATCAGGCCGTGTACGACGTCCTTCGTGCGCTGACTGCCGCAGGGCTGGTACGGCGTATCGAGCCGTCGGGCTCCGTCGCACGCTATGAGTCGCGGGTCGCCGACAACCACCACCACGTCGCGTGCCGAGGGTGCGGTGCCATCGCCGACGTCGACTGCGCCATCGATGCCACGCCCTGTCTGACCGCCTCCGACGACCACGGTTTCTCGATCGATGAGGCCGAGGTCATCTACTGGGGCCGGTGCCCCAGCTGCTCGACTGCACACGCTTCCTGATCATGCCTGACCCGAAACGTCCCGGAAGGACCCCCGTGCCTGAACACGATGCCGTCGTAGGAGACATGCAGTCGCCCGAGAGCGAGGCCCGCTGTCCGGTCGCGACCGCTCGCCCGAACCACCCGACCGAGGGTGCGGGCAACCGCGACTGGTGGCCCAACCAGCTCAACCTGAAGATCCTGCGCAAGCACCCCGCCGTCGCCAACCCCATGGGCGAGGGCTTCGACTACGCCGCTGCGTTCAGGACGCTCGACCTCGACGCCCTGACCCGCGACGTCGACGAGCTCATGACGACGTCCCAGGACTGGTGGCCGGCCGACTACGGCCACTACGGCCCGTTCTTCATCCGGATGGCGTGGCACAGCGCCGGCACCTACCGCACGAGCGACGGCCGCGGGGGCGCCGGGGCCGGCATGCAGCGCTTCGCGCCCCTCAACAGCTGGCCCGACAACGCCAACCTCGACAAGGCCCGCCGGCTGCTCTGGCCGGTCAAGAAGAAGTACGGCCACTCCCTCTCGTGGGCCGACCTGATCGTCTTCACCGGAAACCGGGCCCTGGAGACGATGGGCTTCACCACCTTCGGCTTCGCCGGCGGTCGCGCCGATGTCTGGGAGCCCGACGAGGACGTCTACTGGGGCCCGGAGGACACCTGGCTCGGCGACGAGCGCTACGCCGGCGACCGGCAGCTCGAAGGCCCGCTGGCCGCGGTCCAGATGGGTCTGATCTACGTGAACCCGGAGGGGCCGAACGGCGAGCCGAATCCGCTCGCCTCGGCCCGCGACATCCGCGAGACGTTCGCCCGCATGGCGATGAACGACGAGGAGACGGTCGCGCTGTGCGCCGGCGGCCACACGTTCGGCAAGACCCACGGTGCAGCCGACCCGAACAACTATGTCGGCCCCGAGCCCGAGGGTGCGCCCCTGCAGGAGCAGGGGTTGGGCTGGCGGAACGGCTTCGGCAGCGGCAAGGGCGCAGACACGATCACCAGCGGGCTCGAGGGTGCGTGGACGCCTACGCCTATCACCTGGGACAACAGCTACTTCGAGACCTTGTTCGGCTACGAGTGGGAGCTCGTCACGAGCCCAGCGGGTGCACAGCAGTGGGCGCCCAAGGGTGGCGCCGGGGCGGACGCCGTGCCCGCCGCGCACGACAGTTCACGTCGGGTCGCCCCCTTCATGGCGACGACGGACATCGCGCTGCGGGTCGATCCGGTCTACGAGCAGATCTCACGCCGTTTCTACGAGCACCCCGAGAAGTTCGCGGACGCCTTCGCCCGTGCGTGGTTCAAACTGACGCACCGCGACATGGGACCCGTCGCGCGCTACCTCGGGCCACTGGTTCCGACGGAGACTCTGCTGTGGCAGGACCCCGTGCCCGAGGTGACCCACGCGCTGGTCGACGTGGAGGACGCCGCCGCCCTCAAGGCCAAGATTCTCGCCACCGGGCTGTCGGTCTCCCAGCTGGTCTCCACCGCCTGGGCAGCAGCGTCGTCGTTCCGCGGCAGCGACAAGCGCGGCGGCGCCAATGGGGGGCGCCTGCGCCTGGAGCCCCAGAGCGCTTGGGAGGTCAACAACCCGGACGAGCTGGCGACGGTGCTGCGCGCGCTAGAAGGTGTGCAGGAGGCCTTCAACGGGTCCCAGACTGGCCCAAAGCAGATCTCCTTCGCCGACCTGATCGTGCTCGGTGGCTGCGCGGCGGTCGAGCAGGCGGCCAGGAACGCCGGCCACCGCGTCGAGGTCCCGTTCACCCCTGGACGCACGGACGCCTCGCAGGAGCAGACCGACGTAGAGGCCTTCGCCCCGCTCGAGCCCAGCGCCGACGGCTTCCGCAACTACCTCGGCAAGGGCCATCGGCTGCCGGCTGAGTACCTGCTGATCGACCGGGCGAACCTGCTGACCCTGAGCGCCCCCGAGATGACCGTCCTCGTTGGCGGCCTGCGCGTCCTCGGCGCGAACCACCAGCAGTCCCCGCTGGGTGTCCTCACGCACCGACCCGAGTTGCTGACCAACGACTTCTTCGTGAACCTGCTCGACCTTGACATCGCCTGGACGGCGACGTCCGAGGACGAGCAGACCTTCGAGGGTCGTCAGGCCGCCACCGGTGAGGTCACGTGGACCGGCAGCCGCATCGACCTGGTGTTCGGCTCGAACTCCGAGCTGCGTGCGCTCTCGGAGGTCTACGCCAGCGACGACGCCCAGGAGAAGTTCGTGCGCGACTTCGTCGCGGCCTGGGACAAGGTCATGAACCTCGATCGCTTCGACCTGGCGTGATCCGGGGCGCCCAGGTCGGCCGCCGCCGTGAGCCGACCTGGGCGCTTTCGGCCCTGGGGGTTACCTGGCGTCGAGGCGGGGCTCGATCCACGCCAGGTAGACGGCTCTGCCTCGTGAGGTCGGTGCCTGTTGCACGAGGAAGTCTGCGGTGAACTCGGTGCCGTCCGAGCGCAGTACCGGCAGCGTGAGCGGGACGTCCAGCACGTGCGAGGCGCCGGTGCTCAGGTGGCGTGTAAAGCCCGCCACGTGTGCCTCACGCAACCGATGCGGGATGAGCGTCACCACGCGGCGGCCGACGAGTTCTTCGACGGCCCAACCGAGTGCGTCGGCGAGCGACCGGCTGACCGCGACGATCCGGTTGGCGTCGTCGGCGGCGACGACGCCTCGCGGTGAGTCGTGAACGACCGCGACGTCCCAGTCGCCCAGGTTCGGCTGGTGGTCGAAGGCGGCAAGGGTGAACCGCTCCTGATCAGTGCCGGGCCAGCGCTTCGGCGGTACGCCGGCAAGCTGAGCCGTGATCTGCTCGCACGCCCAGTCGCGGATCGCAGTGATTTCCGGCAGCCCGGGTCGAACGAGCAGCAAGCCGGTCTCTGCGAGCCACTCGGCGGTGTCGAGAGTGTCCTGCAGAGCGGTGAAGTCATGTCCGAGCGCGGTCGGCACCTGCAGCTCGAGGTCGAGCGGCTCGGGGACGTCCGGTAGCGGGCTCGGATGCCCCGTGGGCAGGACCGGCCGCGCCGTTCCCGACTGTTGGGCGTGCTCGACCGCGGCGATGACGGCGGTCGAGATGGTTGCGCGGGCACGGTCTGACGCCGGCACGTCGACATCGCGTCCGGCAACATCATGTTCGGCGAGGTAGAGGACCAGCTCGCGGGTCAGTGCGTCGTGGTGCTCGCGGGCGGCCAGCCACAGCGTCGGTGGCAGCCCGAGCAGCCGTACGGACAGCACGGCGTGGCCTGTGACCGGCGGGGATGCCTCGCCGAGGAGCTCACCGAGGTCCCAATCGGCGTCGTCCCAGGCTGCGAGCAGGTCGTCGTCGCTCTGCTGCGCCGGCGCCCCTCCGATGGTGAACCACACGGTCTTGCCGTCCGGCCCAATGTCGGCAATGCCGTGCTCGGCCGTCACCGCGGCGACCAAGGCCATCCCTCGGCCGGTCGTGGCCTGCTCGTCGTAGTCGCGCTGCAGCGGCAGCACCGGGCTGAAGTCGCGGACCTGCACCCGGGCGGCGGCGGCGAAGACCTCGATCGTCAGCTCGAGGTCGGTGCGCATGCAGGACGACATTGCTGACGACCTCCGTACAGGCCAGCTCGGCGGCCTCAACCCACTCGCTGCGACCCGCAGTGGTGAGCACCTCACGCACGGCCCGTCGGGCAGCAGCCGCACTGGCCGGGTCGCCCGGCAGGTTCAGGGTGCGTCGGACCTGCGCCGTCGGGATGCCGGACGGTGACATCATCGACCCAGCCACAAGCGGACCACGCACGTAGCATGCCTCACTCTGACATCACGAGAAATGGCGGGCATCTGCCGTCGGCTCTCGACCGAGATCGCGCAGCAACTCTCGTCCGGACAGAGGCTGCGGTGCCGACGCAGGCGCCCAGCTTGCTGATGAAGGAGGCGCTGCGACCGGGCAGCCTCAGCTGCGCGACGAGACAGCATCAACTGAGCGCAGCAGTCCCGAGGACATCGAGCACGGTTCGCAGCGGAGTGCCAAGTGGACTGCTGGTCGAAGAAACACCTGCTGGCGGCAGGGCATCCATGGCGAGCGCGGTGCGGTTCTGGCGGGCAAAGCCGGGCTTGATCGGGCCCGCGATCACAGCAAGCGAGCGAAGTACCGGACGAGGCAGGTGCCGGATGGTGCCCGGCCAGTTCCTGGCGGTCTGCAGGGCCCGGGCAAGTTCATTCATGGTCAGGGGTTCTCCTGCGATCTCGAGCATCTGGCCGCGAAAGCGTTTGTCGGTCGCCGCTGTGCTCACGACGTCCGCGACGTCGTCTGCGGAGACGAACGGGAGGGGTTGCTCACCTCGGCCAAACACGAGCGGACGACCTGACCGTCCTGCGGTGCGGGTGAGGATGTGCAGCCAGGTCTCCAGGAAGGCGCCGGAGCGCACGATCGACCAGGCAGCGCCGCTTTCGCGCAGCGCCTGCTCGGCGAGGTACTTGGCACGAAACAACTCCACGGGCCTGTCCGGGCAGGCGCCCGCGACCGAGACCAGGACGACGTCAGCCCCCACTGCTCGGGCGGCGGCGCTCAGGTGGACGTTCCCGAGGTGGTCCACCTCGGTCGGGCCGGCACCGCGACCGCCGAGCAAGCCGTGCGCCGCTGAGATGACGGCCGAGGCGCCCTCGACCGCGGCGTTGACCGCGGCGGCGTCGCGTACGTCAGCGGTCACTAGCTCGGCGCGCTGGTCGACCCTGGGCCTTGCGCCGTCGAGGTCGCGGACCAGCACCCGGACGTGCTCCCCCTGACCCAACAACGTGGTCACGACGCGCCGACCGAGCAGACCGCTTCCACCGGCGATCGCGATCATGAGGCACTGCCGGCGTGTAGTTGATCGCGAACGGCCTGATCGATCGTGCCCGCCGCCTCCTCCACCGGTTCGAGGTAGAAGCGCGCAGACCTGGCGCGGCCCTCGAGCAGGACGAACACGATGGCCCCGCGCATGAGGTGCGCCGTCCCGTCGCGCCGGGTCCCGCGCATCTCCCATTCCGACCAGACCTCGGGGCCGCTCGATGCCTGGGCCAGCACCCGGACGTTGATGTCGGGTACGAAGGCAAAGATCTGCTACCAGTTCGCACGGACCTGCTCGTTGCCGACGAACGCGCGGCTGGGGTGAACCGGCGCCTCGTTGCGGTAGTCGGCGGTGAAGCATTCTACGACCCCGTCCAGGTCGTGCGCGTTCGTGGCGACCTGCAAGCGGTCCAGGAACAGCGCGGCAGCACCAGACATGTCGTCCCCCTATTCGTTACAATGGCATCGATCGGATATCTCAGGATGGAGCGCGAAGTGACAGGCGTCAAGAGGCCGTACGACGGCAGCCTCCGTCGCGCCAGGGCCGAACAGGTCCGGCAGTGCTTGATCCAGGCGGCCCGCACGATGCTGCTCTCCGAGGGGTACGCGAGCACGTCGATCCCCAAGATCGCGCAGGCGTGCGAGGTCTCCGTTGACAGCGTGTACAAGCGGTTTGCGGGGAAGCCGGCCCTGGTGCGCGCGGTCGTCGAGCAGGCCCTGGAAGGCGCCGGGCCAGTCCCGGCCGAGACCCGGTCCGATGCCCTTGCCCCCGGCGATCTCGGCGCCTTGCTGCGTGGGTGGGGGCGGCTTACCGCCGAGGTCTCGCCGGGCGTGGCCCCCGTCCTGCTCCTCGTCCGCTCGGCGGCTCAGCAGGACCCCGGCGTCGCCGTACTCGCGCAGGAACTCGACGACAACCGCCGCAACCGCACGCGGCACAACGCGCAGCGCCTTTGCGACGCCGGCCACCTGCCGCCCCGCTGGTCGGTCCAACAGGTCGCCGACATCCTCTGGTCGTACAGCTCACCCGAGTTCTACGACCTGATGGTCCTGCGCTGCGGGTGGGACCTCCCCAATTACGGCGAGTTCATCTCACGCAGTTTGGCAGCACACCTCGACCCCGATTCCGCCACCGCCGGGAACTGACCAAGGGGCGAGCTGCGCCGGCGGCGAGCATGGCGTTGAAGTCCTCGAGCTCGGACCAGCGCAGCTGGCTGGAAGCCGATCGACGGCGTGATCGTCGGCAGCACGTGGTCACCGAGGAACAGAAGCCGTGCCACCAGGTCGCCCGCCAGCCGTCATGGGGCAACGGCAGCGGGATGCGGTCAATGGCCTCGGCAACCGGAAAGGCACCAGCCTCTGCCCACGCATGTCCAGCGGTCAGCACCGCTGTCTAGCAACTACCGCTGTCCCCCTGGCCCCCGCCGGCTGTCGGGGCGGGCTGGAAGCAGGCCGGCCCGGACTACCGCCCCCGCCGCGCTCCACCACAAGCCTGTGCCGCTCTGGGACGATGGCTCATGGACTCGAACGTGGCGTGTCGGTGTCGCGTGCTGCCGTCGTGCTGACCTCCCCGACCCTGCACCCGAGCCCGCCGCCCCCCGCCGGCCGGCACCTTCGCCTGAGGATCGGCCTGCGACGACGCCTGGCCGACCCCGCGTGCGTCGTCCTGCTCGTCGCGCTGGTTGCCGGTATCGAGGTCGCAGTGCGGCACGCTGCACTGCGGCCGCTCTGGTACGACGAGCTCTGGCGGGCCCACTACCTCAGCGTGCCGGTCCGGGACTTCTGGGCCGAGATCCGCCTCGCGAACGCGCCGACAGCGCTGGGCTGGGCGGTGCTGTCCCGAGGTGCCGCCGAGGTGCTTGGCTGGCACGCCTGGGTGCTTCGGCTCCCGCAGCTGGTCACGCTGCCGCTGCTCGCCGCCGGAACATACGCACTGACCCGCCGCTTCACGGGTGGCCCGACGGCGCTCGCGGCGGGGGCGTTGCTCGGCGTCTCGGGCACGATCGTGGACCTGGGCTCGCAGTTCAAGCCCTACACGATCGAGGCGATCTGCGCGATCGGCGTGCTCGCCCTGTGGCTGTCCTGCCCGGCCGGCGCGGGGACCAGCTCGAGACGGCTGGGCCGCCGTACGCTCGCCGGCGCGCTCACCGTCTTCACGGTCCCGCTCGCCTTCCTCATCGGACCGCTCGCGCTGGCCGATGTCCTGCTCGTCCGCGGCGACCGGCGGACCCGGCTGCGGACGGCGCTCGAGGCGGCCCCAGCGGTGCTGCTCACGGCCGCCCATGCGCTGCTGTTCGTGGCGCGCCAGTCGCGCCAGCGCAGGAGCCATTACTGGGACAAGCACTTCCTCGCCGGCCGAGGGCTGCTCGGCGGTCTGCGGTTCGTCCGCGACCAGGTCGTCACTCTGGCCGGCTCGGCGCCCCCCGGCGTGGACCGGACCGACGTCAACCTGGTGCACAGCGTCACCGACGGCGGCGCGGTCGAGACCTGGGTACTTGCGCCCGCCTTCGCCGTCGCCTTCGTGCTCGGGGCCGTCGTGCTCCTACGCCGGTACGACGGCCGCGTCGTGCTGTTTGCGCTGATGGGGGCCGAGGCGGTGGAGCTGGCCGCCAGCGCCCTGCGGTACTGGCCGTTCGGGCCGACCCGAGCCAATCTGTTCCTGGTACCGCTGCTCACGCTCGTGCCGGCGGTGGGGATCAGCGCTCTGGTCGCACGGGCGAGGTGCTCCCTGCTGCTCGCGCCGGCCGCGCTGGCGCTCACGCTGGTGGCCGTCGTGTCCCTGGTCTCCGCGGCATCCTCGACGCAGGAGCTGTTCCGGCACCAGCGTGACCTTCGGCTGATCGACCAGATCGGGCCCGCCACCGACGCCGCTCGTCGGCTGGCGCGACCGGGGGACCTCACCGTGGTCGCCGGGGAGTTCGTGCGTCCCGCCTGGCTCTACGCCATGCAGGTCCGGGCCGACGGGCCAACCGGGCTGCGGCCGATCCCGCTGTCCGAGACGGTGTTCGTCGCCCACGACGGCCTGGCCGCCCAGCGGACCGCCCTCACCACGCGAACAGCGCCCTCGCGGCAGGTGCTGCTGTTCGCGCTCGACCTCGACGAGGACGTCGTACGGCCCGAGCTCGCCCGGCTGCGCTCCGCCGGCTACTGCCCCGTGAGCAACCAGCACTTTCCGGCGACGGGTCGGCTCACGGTCCTAAGGGCCTGTCCAGCGGCCTGACCTGCGACAGCGGCCTAGGCCCCCGTCAGACGGTCTGCGACTCGCTCGTGGCCGCGTCGCGCATGAAGGCAAGGATGCTCTCCTGCTCAGCGGTCGCCCCTCGGGGCGCGGCAGGCGTGATGCCCGCCTTGTTGGAGATGAGGGGGATGTCCGGCTCCCCGTCCTCGGCGACCTTGGCCATCGCCCACCGGGAGAACACCCGGCCCTCGACGTCGCGTGCGTCGAGCAGGGCGACCGAGTCGTGTCGGGAGTCACGCTCGATGCGGGCGAACAACCGCCGTACGACCGCCTCCTCGCCCTCCAGTGCCTGGACGAACCACTCGCCCCTGACCAGAAGGGCGCCGGTGATGTCTCTGTCCTTGTTGTTCGACCGGGCGGTGCTGAACAGGTCACCCAGGGCCACCTTGCGGCGGTCGGCGGGAATCTGGTCCCGGCTGCGGTAGATCAGGCGGAAGGTCGCCTCGGGGGCCGGTTCAGGCGCCGTACCGTTCATGCGGTTCTCCCGTTGATCGAGCGGGCGTCAAGAGCCACAGCACACGCGCACCCGTGGAGCACTGTCAAGCGACCGCAGCGACTCCCACGCCGCGTACCGCCCAGCGGCTCCGATCTGCACCGCCACGGTGAAAAGGAAGTCATCGTCGGCAGGGGTGAACAGGGGATTGCAACGCCCGGCCGAGCCCCTCACGCGGAGGCGAGAGCCTGCAACAGCGACCGCTCGTCGTCGTCGGACAGCCCTGCCTGCCGGCTGCGCTCGCGGCCAAGGGTGAGCTCCCAGGCGAGGACGTCCGTGAGGGTGTCCCTCAGGGGGCGGGTCACGAGCCCGGCCGCTCGAGCCGCGCTGCTGTCGCGGGCGTTGAAGCCGGCGTACTGCGGTGTCGGCAGCCACAGCGGCAGGGAGCGCTCCCCCATCCACGGCTCGACCCCGTGCTCCACCAGCCACTCCTGACTGGCCGCGGCCACCGGCCCCACGTGGTCGGCGACTGCGCGTGCGACCGCGAGATGTGCTGCCAGTGGCACGGTCTCACCCATGACGTTGAAGATCCCGCTTCGCCCACATCGACCGCTCTCGGTGATCCACGCCGCGACGTCCCGTACGTCGATGACCTGGGTCGCCAGGTCCGGGACGTCCGGCACCAAGACCTTGCCGGACGGCCCCACCGGGCGCGCGAAACGCAGAGGCCAGTAGCCGGAGCGGTCAGAGACGTCACCCGGACCGCCGATCAGCCCGACCCGGGCACAGAGCGATCGGCTGGCACCGAAGGCGGCGAGCACGTGCTGCTCGCAGGCCACCTTGGCCTGGCCGTAGGTCTCCATGTCCTGCATGACGTCGCCGGCGAGCGGCGGCAGCAGCGCCGACGACTCGTCGGCGCCGACGTCGCTGTGGTCGGCGTACACGTTCCCGGAGGAGATGAACACATAGGAGCTGCTCCGGGGGGCGAGCGCCGTGACGGCGCGTCTGACCTGCCCGGGCTGCCGCGACACGTCGACGACGACGTCCCACTGCTCGTGGACCACCTCGTCGTAGGCCCGTGGCCGGTCCCGATCGGCGCGCACGAAGGTGGCGCCGGCTGGCGCAGGCCCGGAAGAGCCCCGGGCCAGGCAGGTGACCTGGTGCCCGCGCTCCAGGGCGGTGGTCGCGACGCAGCCGCCGAGCCAGGCCGTGCCGCCAAGGACCAGAAGGCGCATGCCTCAGAGCAGACCCCGGCGCGCCACCCGAGGGCAACGGCGGTTCGCCCAGGGCGCAGCGGGCGCCTGGTCAAGCAGCGCTCACCGCGCCGCGGAGCCCACGCTGTCCCGCGTGAGATCCCCCGCCTGCGGTACGCCGAGCAACGCCAGCGCGGTCTCGACCTCGGCGAGCATCAGCCGCAGCACGCGCTCGGCGCCCGCAGCTCCGTCCACCGCGAGCCCCCACAGCAGAGGCCGGCCCACGAGCACCGCCTTGGCCCCCAGAGCAAGTGCGGTCACGACGTCCACACCTCGTCGGACGCCGCCGTCCACCAGCACGTCCACCTCGGCACCGACCTCGTCCACGATCTGTGGCAGCACCCGCGCCGTCGGCAACGCGCGGTCGAGCTGGCGGCCGCCGTGGTTGCTCACCACGACCCCGGCGCAACCGATCTCCACTGCCCGGCGGGCATCGCGCGCATCGAGCACGCCCTTGGCCAGCAGCGGCACCGGGCACGACGCCGCCAGCTCCTCCACGTCGCTCCAGGTCAGCGCGGCCAGCGGCACCTGACCGGAGGACGCGATCGTGGTCGAGCCGGGCGACGGCGCCCACGGATGGCGCAGCTCCAGGTCCCGGATGCCGACGACGGGGAAATCGACCGTGAGCAGCACCGCGGTGAAGCCGGCGTCCACGGCCTCCGCGATCTGGCGCCGGGCACCGGGCACACCGTCCCGGACGTAGAGCTGGAACCAGCGACGCGACTGTGGAACCTGCGCCGCGAGGGCGGCTGGCGTCGTGGACGCCGAGGTCGACAACGTGTACGTCGTCCCGGTCGCTGCGGCTGCCGCTGCCAGGCCGCCCTCGCCCGACGGGTGCACGCCCACCTGGAAGGCCATCGGCGCCGCGATCACCGGATGCGGCAGGCGCTCCCCGAGCACGGTCACCGAGGGGTTGACGGCGCTGACGTCCACCAGCACCCGCGGCCGCAGCGCCCACTCGGCCCAGCCAGACGCGTTCCCGCGCAGCGTGAGCTCGTCGCCTGCGCCACCGGCGTAGTACGCCCAGGCACCTGGGTCCAGGACCGCCCGGGCCGCCTCGGCGTACTCGGTGATGGTCAGGGCGTCGACGGGGGCGCCAGAGGGGGGCGGGGCGTCAACGGCGCGGGCGTGGTCCACCCCGCCGGTCTACCACGGCGACCCGACGACCGGCAGGCCGACGACCGGCAGGCCGATGACCGACAGGCCGACGACCGACAGGCCGACGACCGACGACCGACAAGCAGACGGGCCCGGCACCACGTGGTGCCGGGCCCGTCGCGCGGACTGCTCTAGCAGGCGTTGCCGGACGCACCGGAGAAGCCCGGCTTGCCCTTGCTGTCCCCACCCACGGCGGGCGTGCCGCCCCCTTCGCCGGCGACCGGCATGGCCGGCGTGCTGACGAGCAGGCCCTCGATGTGCGCTGGCGGCTGGTAGCCGGTGCCACCCTCGACACGAGACCAGTGGCCCTCGTCCACGGTGACCTCGGCGATCTCGAAGGTCGCGCGGTAGGGGCCGAACTCCACGTGGTTGTTCACCGCGTAGAGCGCCTGCGGCGCGCACAGGAACAGCGCGAGGGCCTGCTCCTTGACGTAGGCGTCGATCCGCTCCGCGACTTCTACGAGGCGGTCCCCGTCCAGCTGCACCTTCATCTCGTCGTACAGCGCGTCGAAGCCCTCGTCGAGCGGACCGGCCCGGAAGGCGCCGTCCCGGCCGAAGAACTCCCGGTGCACAGCCGCCGGAGGTGCCTCGCTGGACAGATCGAACCAGCCGAACAGCAGCACGTCCCACGGCTGGCCGAGCTTGTTCTCCACCAGACGCCGAGCTCCTGCGGGCATGTTGGCATCCGGGACGACGATGAACTCGACGTCGATCCCCAGGGCCGCCTGCAGGTCCGCGACGACGAGCTCGCCGATGCCGGCGAAGTTCTCCCCGGCCGCGACCCTGAGCGGTCGGCCCGCCGGCCAGCCGCTGTCGGCGATCAGCTGACGCGCCCGCTCCGGCTCGTGCGGGAACGGCTGGGCGCCCGCGGGCAGACCGCTGCACCACGGCGGGGTCATCGCCGGGATGACGGTGCCGTAGCCGTTCAGCCCCTTGGCGACGACCTTCGCCCGGTCGATGGCGACATTGATCGCCGTACGCACCTGAGCGCTGTCCAGCGGTACGTCGGTCTGGCCGCGGTTGATGATCCCGACGAGCACCCGGTTGGCGTCGAAGGCGATGAGCTTGGCGTGCTCGGAAGCCAGCACCCGCTCGGCGTCCGCCGGCGACACCTCGGTGACGATGTCGACCTCGCCGTCACCGTCCAGGCAGAGGTCGAGGGCACGCTCGGGCGACAGGTCGTTGCGGAAGACCGCCCGCTCGACGTGCGGACCCCGTTCCACGTTCCAGTGGTCGGGATTGGCCTCCAGGACCAGCTGCGGGCTGCGCTGCTCGGTCTCGATGAGGTGGGAGCAGGAGAAGGGATCGCTGGACATCAACACGGTGCGGGTCGTGATCGAGGACTCACCCTGGACCAGGGTGAAGGGGCCGGTTCCCCAGGGACCGGCCTCGTCGATCACTCACCAGTGACCGTCGCCGCTGCCAAACTTCTTGTAGCCGAACCCGGGGCCGTTCGGTCCCCAGAAGTCCATGCTCGCGATGTGGAAGCCGCGCATCTTGCCGATCGCCAGGCCGTCGGGGCCTGGGAAGTGGAAGACGATGGTCAGCTCGTCGACGACCTCGGCGACGCACTCCGGCGGGAAGTTCAACCACGTTCCCGGCGGGTGCGGGGCGATCCACTTCTGCATCTCGTCGAAGTTGACCTTGACGTGTTCGGCCGTGAACGCCTCGCCGTTCTGGAACCGCACGTCGGCGCGCAGCTTGAGCTGCAGCGTCCGGTCGTCCAGCCACTCGTTGGACTCGGCCAGGGCGAAGACGACGCGGCCGTCCTGGTCGGTGCGGATGGGCTCCTCCATCGTGTTCCAGGTGATGAAGAGCCAGTTCAGCGGCGAGGGGTCGACAACGTTGATCGTGCCCTGCGGGGTGATCCTCCCTTCGCGGCGCGTCGGGGCGTCCTGCACGGTGGTCTTGCTGCCTCTCGGAGGGTCAGCGGTCGTTGCCGACGAGCGTCGGCACCGCCCGGCCCCGCCGGCGGGACCAGCTGACGGACGCGCGGCCTGGGTAGGTACGCGACTCGCCTCCGACGGATCAGGGCCAGGAGGACCCGGACGCTACGCACCTGTGAGGTCTGCCACAACCCTCCGCGTCGAAGACCGCTCTCGGACTGGCGCCTGCGCGCGGCGGCTCAGGAGGTGCCGGCGGCCCGCAGATCACGGCGCAGCTCCGGCGGCAGGGCGAACAGCAGGCTCTCCTCGGCCGCTGTCACCTCCTGGACATCGCAGTAGCCCCGTTCGGCCAGCCAGCCGAGCACTCCCTCGACCAGCAGCTCAGGGACCGAGGCGCCACTGGTGAGCCCAACCGAGCTGACGCCGTCGAGCCAGCGCTCGTCGATCTCGCTCGCGTCGTCGACGAGATGGCTGGCGCCGGCACCGGCGTCGAGGGCGACCTCCACCAGGCGTACCGAGTTGGAGGAGTTCCGCGACCCGACGACGAGCAGCAGGTCGCTCTGGGCCGCGATCTGCTTCACCGCGACCTGGCGGTTCTGCGTCGCGTAGCAGATGTCGGCCGACGGCGGTCCGGCGAGCATCGGGAAGCGCTCGCGCAACGCGTCCACGGTCACGTTCGTCTCATCGACGGACAGCGTCGTCTGCGACAGGTACGCAACCCTGGCGGGATCGCGGACCTCGACCGCCTCGGCCTCCTCGACCCCGTCGACCAGGTGCATGTGCTCCGGAGCCTGACCGGTCGTGCCGACGACCTCCTCATGGCCCTCGTGGCCGATGAGCACGATGTCGAAGTCCTCCGCCGCGAAGCGGCGGGCCTCCATGTGCACCTTGGTCACCAGCGGACAGGTCGCATCGATCGTCTTGAGCTGACGCTGAGCCGCCTCGGCATGCACGCCGGGTGCGACGCCGTGCGCGGAGAACACGACCGTCGCGCCCTCCGGGACCTCGTCGGTCTCCTCGACGAAGACCGCGCCCAGTGACTCGAGCGATCGCACGACATGGGCGTTGTGCACGATCTGCTTGCGGACGTACACCGGCGGCCCGTACAGCTGCAGCGCCTTCTCGACCGTGATCACGGCCCGGTCCACACCCGCGCAGTAGCCACGGGGCTTGGCCACCACGACACGCTTGCCGGTCGCCTGCGCGGAACTCGTCATGTTGCCCATCCTATGTCCTGGGAGCCCCCCAGCCCGGTGACGATGATCTCCCCGCGTGTGGACCCAGCGCCTCGGGGGACACCTGCGGCGACCCGACCACTGCCGGAGGAGCCCGACGTGCCCAGCCCAGTCCCGACCCCTGTCGCCGCCGCCATCGGGATCGTGCCCGCCGTCGTCGCGCATGCCCGCCGCCTGCCCGGCAAGGCCGTGCAGTTGCCGGTGTTCGCGGTCTCCTCCGCCCTGACAGCGCTGGACACGGTCCGGCGGGAGTACGGCGACCTGGTCGAGCGCGGCGAGCAGCTGCTGGCCCGGCTGCGCGGCATGCCTCTGGAGGAGTTCGAAGACATCGTGCAGGACGTCGCAGCGCACTCGCCCTTCGCCGGCGCGTACGACGGGGTGCAGGACCCGCTCGACGTGGCGCGCACGAGAGCGAGCACGATCGGCGCCACCGTCGCCGGGGCCGCTGCGCGGGCCGGGGGGCGGGTCGAGAACGCGGCGGACGCCGTCGTGGGCACCGCCCAGGACGCTGCCCGGGCGGGAGCGGCCGCCGCCGCCAAGACCACCGCTGCGGCCGGTGCCGGCAGCAAGGAACGCGCCCTTCCGGCTCACGGCACCCTCGTGGACGCGCAGGCCCCGAAGGGTGCGGCCACGGCGAAGGCGACCGAGCCCGACAGCACCCGCGTCGACAGCGCTGCGACGCCGGACGTGGTCGAGATGGCCGACGCCGTGGCTGCGTTCAGCGATGTGCCCGAGGTCGGCTCGCACGACGAACTACCGCTGCCGGACTACGACCACATGACCCTTGGCTCCCTGCGGGGACGGCTCCGCAGCCTCGATGTGGCCCAGCTCGTCCAGCTGCGCGACTACGAGAAGGCCCACGCCGACCGGCTGCCGGTCATCACGATGCTGGACAACCGCATCGCCAGGCTCGCCACCGACGCCTCGGCCACGCCGTCGCCGGGGGCAGCCGGCGCCCGGACCGCGCGCAGCGACGCGAGCCGCAGCAAGGTCGGCGGACCGTCCGCGGCCAGGACCGGCGGCGCACCGCGTACCAAGGTCCGCGCGACCTGAGGCCGTCACAACCGCAGTACGGTCTCGCACGACAGGCCCTGCCAACCTACGACGGCATTAGCATCGCTCGGCATGGGCGCGCCCAGCTCCGCCGAGGCCGCCCTGCCGGTACGCACCGTCGCCCGGCACCTTGCCGACTGGGTGGGACGCCTGGGTCGGGTCTGGGTCGAGGGCCAGGTGACCGAGCTGAGCCGGGGGCGCGGCACCGTCTACCTGACGCTGCGCGATCCGGTGGCGGACGTCAGCCTCCGGGTGACCTGCCGGGCCGCTGTGTGCAACGCCGTGGTGCCCCCCCTGCAGGAGGGTGCCCGGGTCGTCGTGCACGCCAAGCCCGATTTCTACCTCGCCCGGGGCACACTGTCCCTGGACGCCACCGAGATCCGGCCCGTCGGGGTCGGCGAGCTGCTGGCCCGGCTCGAGCGGCTCAAGGTGCTGCTCGGCCAGGAGGGCCTGTTCGCGGCGGACCGCAAGCGGCCGCTGCCGTCCCTGCCGGGCGTCGTGGGACTGGTGACGGGCCGGGCGAGTGCCGCCGAGCGCGACGTCCTGGAGAACGCCCGCCGCCGCTGGCCTGCCGTGCGCTTCGAGGTGCGGAACGTCGCCGTACAGGGCCATCTCGCGGTTGAGCAGTGCATCGGGGCGCTGCGTGCGCTCGACGGGACGGTCGACGTCATCGTGGTGGCCCGCGGCGGGGGAAGCGTGGAGGACCTGCTCCCGTTCAGCGACGAGGCGCTGCTGCGGGCGGTCGCGGCCTGTCGTACGCCGGTGGTCAGCGCGATCGGCCACGAGCCGGACAGTCCGCTGCTCGATCTCGTCGCCGACGTGCGCTGCTCGACGCCGACCGACGCGGGCAAGCGGGTCGTGCCCGACGTACGCGAGGAGGCCGCCCGCGTCCTGCTCCTGCGCGACCGGGCTCGCCGGGTCGTGGTCACGACGATCGACCGTGAGCGGCAGCGGCTCGTCCAGGCGAGGTCACGCCCGGCGCTCGCTGACCCCGCGCGCCTGGTGTCGGAGCGGCGGCGGGAGGTGCTGGATCTGCGCGAACGGGCTCGCCGCTGTGCCACCGCGGGGCACGACCGCGCGCAGCAGGATCTGCAGCACACCCGGGCCCGGGTGGTCGCGCTCAGCCCCCAGGCCACTCTCGACCGCGGCTACGCGGTGGTCCAGACACCGGACGGCTCGGTCGTCCGGGACGCAGCCGACGTCGTCCTGGGCGAAGCGCTTCGAGTGCGCCTGGCGGCCGGCGAACTCCGCGTCACCACCACCTGACCGGAGTTCGCCTACCTCGTGCCGAGTCCGCGGCCATCCCCGGTCGCGACCCCGGTGCGGTCCAGGCCATCGTCGCCCCACCCAGCACGCGGAACCCGAACTCCTCGTACAGCGGCTGACCGTCCGGCGTCGCCCGCAGGTCGACCCGTGCCACGCCCAGCTGCCCGAACCAGCCCATGAGAGCGCCGACCACCAGCCGCCCGTGCCCCTGTCGTCGCGCGCCGGGTTCGGTGCTCATCGACGCGATGTGCCCGCGCCGGCCGTCGAGCTGATACGGCGACGGCAGGTGCTCCTCCAGCCATCCGGCACCTGCACTGACCACCGCGCCCTCCTCCTCGACGACGTACGCCGCGAAGGTGCCGGTACCCAGTCGCCGGCGGAAGTCCGAGCGGCACCGCGCCTCCCATTCTGGGGTGGGCACGTCTCCCATCGCCCGGTGCATCGTCGCGCGCAGCCGGGTCAGGTCGGCGGCGTCCGCGGAGCCGGCCCGCCGTAGGGTCGCCATGTGACCGATGGTGCCAGCCCCAGCTATGAGCAAGCCCGCGACGAGCTCGTGGACGTCGTACGGCGGTTGGAGGTCGGTGGCGCGACGCTGGAGGAGTCCCTGGGGCTGTGGGAGCGCGGGGAGGAGCTTGCCCGGGTCTGCCAGGACTGGCTGGACGGTGCCAAGGCCAGGCTCGACGCGGCGCTCGCCGACCGCGAGACGCCCGGACGAGCCGACGGCTAGCCGCGGGACAGGCTGGCGGCCAACGCGGTCAGCTCGGGCAGTGTCGCGCTGGCGCGGGGACCGCCGACCACCACGGCGACATGGCCGAAGACGCGGGTCAGGGACTCGTGACCGGCGTCGCTGCGCCGATGCTGCCAGGAAACCCCGCCCGCCGGGACGTCGCCCACGACCGCGCCCTTGTCGGACTGCGCCAGCAGGAACGGCTCGCCCGGACCGGTGCCCTCGATCACCTCGGCGTACTGGTGCGCGGCGGTGTTGAGGCCGACGCGCAGCACCCCTCCGTCGAGCGCCGAGACGGTCGGCACGTCCCCGGGCGGTGGCGTGCGCGGCAGCGGCGCTCCCGGCGCTAGCCGCAGGAAGTCCCGCAGCTGCTCGGTCGTGTCCACTCGGCGCACCTTCTGGATGTCGCTGGAGGAGGGCTGGGCGAAGAACCACACGACCGCCACCATGGCCAGGATCAAGCCCAGCGAGCGAACCATGTCCCCGACCGACTCGCGGCCGCGCTTGCGCTTGCCCGTGGCGGGGGCCTGCGCCTGAGCCGTCGTCGTCACGTCCCCAGTGTCGGTCATCAGCGGCCCGCGAGCACGTCCTGCATCGCCTCGAGCACGCCCAGCGCCTCGTCCAGGGAGTTGTAGAAGTGCGGTGACACCCGGATCCCGACCCCCGGCCGGTGGTCGACGACGAAGCCCCGCCGGTGGAGCTCGTCGTGCACCCGCGTCGCCTCACCGGGATCGATCGTGACGTGGCCGCCACGCCAGGCCGGGTCCTGCGGCGAACGGACCGTGAAGCCCCGCTCGAGCGCGGACTCCAGCAGGGGCTGCGTCAGCGACACCGAGCGCTCCCGCACCGTCGCCATCCCGATCTCCACCAGCGCCTCGTACGCCGGAGCTGCCGCGTACGCGGCAGGTACGCCCGGGGTGCCGCCGGTGAAGCGCGCGATCCCTTCGGCGTAGGTGTTCTCGGGGTGGAAGCCGAACGGCTCGGCCTGGCCGAACCAGCCGGTCGTCACCGGTTCGAGCCGCGCGCTGACCTCCGGCGCCGCGTACAGCCAACCGTTTCCCGGGCCGCCGCACAGGTACTTCACCGACCCGCCCACATAGAGGTCGACGCCGAGATCCACGACGTCCACGGGCACGGTGCCGGCCGCCTGGTACCCGTCCACCAGGACCAGAGCCCCGACGGAATGCGCCTTCTCGATCAGGGGGCGCACATCGACCAGCGTCGAGGTGCGAAACAGCACGTGCGAGCACTCCACGAGCAAGGTGCGCTCGTCGATCGCTGCGACCATCGCCTCCAGGTCGAGCTCGATGCCGTCCGTCCGGCCGGGTACGACCACGGCCTCGCCCCCGAGCCGCTCGATCTGCGACCAGGTGTGCAGGCTGCCCGGCCACTCCAGGCTGCTCGTCACGACCCGGTTGCGCGCGCCGCGCCAGTTCAGCGCGCTGACGACGTCGCCCAGCAGGTCGGCGACGTTCTGCCGCATGACCGTGGTGCCGGCCGGGGCGCCCACGAGGCTGCCGACGAGGTCGGCCACTCGGCGTACCTCGGGCGCCCAGTCCTCCCAGGCGACCACCCCGTGCTCGGCCCAGAGCGCGGCGTAGGCGGCGAGCCGCTCGGGAGTGGCCCGGTGCATCGCCCCGAGGGTGTGGCTGGCCAGGTAGGTGCGCCGGGCCAGGACCGGGTAGTCGGCCCGGCGCTCGAGCAGCTCGTCGTGCCGGGTCATCGGTCCTCCCAGACCGGGTGCGAGGTGGCCGCTGCCACGAGCAACGGCCCGGTGTCGACCGTGACCAGCGACTCGGCGATCGCGCGGTCCGGCCACTGGCAGCCCACGATCATCGAGCCCTCGCCGGGCAGCGGCCAGAGCCAGTAGTCGCCACGCCAGGCCAGCGGCCCGGACGAGGTGGCCTGCATGGTGAGGACCGTCGCCGTACCGGCTCGCTCGAGCGGTGGTGCGTCCCGGGTCCCGGTCGTGGCGCGTGTCCCGTCCGGGAGGACCACGCCGAGTCGGAAGCGCCCGGGGCTGCGGCTGAACTCCTGCAGGGACCAGTCGAGGTCCTCGCGACGCTGCTCGTCCGCGAACAACACGACCAAGGACAGCAGCAGCCCATCGGAGTAGGCGGTGATGCCGCGGACGCAGACAGCGACGTCGGGGCTGCGAGCCACGCCGAAGGAGGACATCGCCAGAATCCCGACCTCGTCCTGCGCGGGACCTGCGTGCGGCTGGCGGTGCCTGCGGTGGTTCTGCCAGTCGGCGCCACTGCGGGGCGGCTGACTGGGCTGCTCGTCGAACAGCCTCACGTCGCGATCCTGGCTATCAGGGCCAGTACGTCGGCGGCGAGCTGCTGGCTGCTCCGCTCGTCCTCGCACACCGCAACCTCATGACCGGCCTCACTGACGACGGTGGTGAGCACCAGCACGAGGGCGTCTGCCCAAGGCTGCGCGTCGTCAGCGCTCAGCAGCACCGCATTGCGCCCGGTCCAGTCGCGGTAGCGGCGCCGGGCGACAAGCTCGAAACCGGGCGGCCCGCCCCCGGCCAGGAACATCCGGGCCAGGTCGCGTTCGGCCCAGCACCCGGACAGGTAGGCGCGCGAACCCGCGACGAACAGCAGGACCGGCTCGGTCTCCCCCGCCGTCCGGGCGGCCCTGACCGCGGTCGCCGCCCGCGCCTCCTGTCGCTGCTGGTAGTCCTCGAACAGCGCCAGGTAGAGCTCGGCCTTGCCACCGAAGTGGTGGTAGAGGCTGCCGACACTCGCCCCGGCCCGGGCGACGACCTCGGCGATGCTCGCCTCGGCGAACCCACTCGCTGAGAACACCTCGCGGGCCGCGGCCAGCAGCGAGGCGCGGGTCGCAGCGGCCCGGCCGCTCCGCGACGCCGGGAACGGCTCCGAGGTCGGGGGGTCCGGCCTCGCGCGGTCACCGGTCGCGAGGTCACGGGTCGTGAGGTCACGGGTCGTGAGGTCCCGGGTCACGAGGTCACGACAGCTCGTGGAACGGGATGCGGCGGTGGTCGGTGACCACGCCGATGGTCGACCACTCGTCGGCCCCGAGCCGGGCCAGCGGCCGGAGCAGGTCGACGGCTGGCCGGCCGTCGCGCAGGACCGCCTCGTCGACCGCGACGTGCACCACCTGGCCGAACACGACGGTGCAGTCGCCGAACGCCCGCGTGCCGACGAGCCGGCACTCGAGGTTGACCGGCGACTCGGCGACCCGAGGGGGCGTGACCAGCCGGCTGCTCTCCCGGGTGAGCCCGACCGCGTCGTACTCACTGGTGTCCGGCGGATAGTCGGTGCCGGTCCGGTTGACCTGTTCGAGCAGCGGCTCGGAGCACAGAGCCACGACGAACTCGCCGGTTGCGAGGGCGTTGCGCAGGGAGTCCTTGGCGCCGACGGAGGTGAACTGCACGACCGGCGGGTCGATCCCGGCGATCGTGAAGAACGAGTGCGGCGCCAGGTTGTCCACGCCCTCGGGCGAGGTCGTCGACACCCAGGCGATCGGCCGAGGGACGACGACGCTGTTGAGCAGTGGGTAGACGGCGCTCCCGAGCTCGGCAGGGTCGTAGTCGCGGCGCGGCACCACGGCAGCCTCTCATCCCGCCGCCGGGGCTGGTGCGCACCGACCCGACGGCAGGCTGCTGTCTCGCTCGGCCTGCACCACAGCAGGTCGGCGCAAGCCCGCCGCCCCCGTTCGCGCGTGCGGCGGCTCCCGAGCTGCGCCGGCGCCCTTGCCACCTTGCTGTTGCGCCGCTCGTGATGCGAGACCTGCCGCTCTGCACGGTTGCTGACGTCGTGACGGTGACCTGGTGAACGGTGTCCGCGCCGATAGGCTGCGCCGCATGACGAGCCCTGACGTACCTGACGCGCTGTCGGTCGGCCGAGAGGCCCCGGACCGCAACATCTCCCTGGAACTGGTGCGGGTCACTGAGGCAGCGGCCATGGCGGCCGGCCGCTGGGTCGGGCGCGGCGACAAGATCGGTGGAGACGGCGCCGCGGTGGACGCGATGCGCCAGCTCATCGGCACCGTCTCGATGAAGGGCGTCGTCGTCATCGGCGAGGGCGAGAAGGACGAGGCGCCGATGCTGTTCAACGGCGAGGAGGTCGGCGACGGCCTCGGGCCGGAGGCCGATGTGGCGGTCGACCCGATCGACGGCACCACCCTGATGGCCAAGGGGATGCCCAACGCCATCGCGGTCATGGCGGTGGCCGAGAGAGGCACGATGTACGACCCGTCGGCCGTGTTTTACATGGAGAAGCTGGTCACGGGGGCCGCCGCCGCGGACCTCGTCGACATCAGCGCGCCGGCCAGGTACAACATCGAGGCGGTCGCGAAAGCCAAGGGCTGCCACAACGAGGACGTCACGGTCTGCATCCTGGACCGGCCCCGCCACGACGACCTCGTTCGACAGGTGCGCGAGGCCGGCGCCCGCATCACGTTCATCACCGACGGCGACGTCGCGGGCGCGGTCATGGCGGCCACCGAGGGCACGGGCGTCGACCTGCTGCTCGGCATCGGCGGGACGCCCGAGGGGATCATCACCGCCTGCGCCGTGAAGTGCCTCGGCGGCGTCATCCAGGGCAAGCTCTGGCCGCAGAAGGAGAGCGAGTTCGTCAACGCCGCCGCCGCCGGCCTGGACCTCGACGCCGTCCTGTCGACCGACGACCTGGTCCGCAGCGACAACGTCTTCTTCGTGGCGACCGGCATCACCGACGGCGAGCTCGTCCACGGGGTGCGCTACAAGGGCGGCGGCGCGACCACGGAGTCGCTGGTCATGCGCAGCAAGAGCGGCACGATCCGTCGGGTGTCCAGCGAGCACCGCCTGTCCAAGCTCAGCGCCTACAGCTCCATCGACTTCGAGCACGCACACTAGTCGTGCGGATCGCCACCTGGAACGTCAACTCGATCGCGGCGCGCCTGCCCCGGCTGCTGCCGTGGCTGGAGGAGTCGGCGCCCGACGTCGTCGCGCTGCAGGAGACCAAGTGCGCCGACAGTGCCTTTCCCTACGCCGATCTGGCGGCCCTCGGGTACGACGCGGCACATGCCGGCGACGGGCGCTGGAACGGCGTCGCGGTGCTGAGCCGGATCGGCCTGGACGACATCGACCTCGTGCACGAGGGCCATCCCGAACCGCGCCTCGCCAGCGCCAGGTGCGGGCCGCTGCACGTGACCAGCGTGTACGTCCCCAACGGCCGTGCCCTGGACGACCCGCACTACGCGTACAAGCTGGACTGGTTCGCGGCCCTGCGCCGACGTCTCGATCGCTACGACCCGACCCGGCCGGTAGCCGTGCTGGGGGACTTCAACGTGGCGCTGACCGACCGCGACGTGTGGGACCGGGCGGCCTTTGCCGGTTCCACGCACGTGACCGCGGCCGAGCGCGACGCCGTACGCGCGCTGCTCACCTGGGGACTGGTCGACGTACAAGCGCGGCCGGGCAAGGGCGACGTGCCCTTCACCTACTGGGACTACCGCGCCGGGATGATGCACAAGAACCTCGGCATGCGCATCGACTACGTGCTTGCCACGCCGAGCGTCCTCGTGCGCGACGCGTACGTCGATCGGGAGGCCCGCAAGGGCAAGGGTCCCTCCGACCACGCGCCCGTCGTGGTGGACGTGGACATCACCTGAGTCCGTGCCGGTCGAGGACCCGGGTGCGGCCCGAGCCCGACGTCGTGGTTAGAGGCGGATGACACCGGCCCGAGGCAGCCGTAGGTTCCGCGTCATGATGAAGCTGACAGCGCTGTACACCCCGCCGGCCGACCCCGCCGCCTTCGAACAGCACTACACCTCGGTGCACATGCCGCTGGTCGATGCCATTCCCGGCCTCATCCGCCAGGAGACCGCCCGGACGGTCGGCAGCCCGGACGGCAGCGCCGCAGCGTTCTACCGGCAGGCGGACCTGTACTTCGCCGACATGGCCGCCCTCGGGGCCGGGTTCGCCTCCGAGCAGGGCAAGAAGACGGCGGCCGACGCGACCGACCTGGCCGAGCGCACCGGCTGCGTGCTGTCGATGATGATCAGCGAGCTCGACGGGTAGCCCCGCCCGAGGGTCGGGCAGGATGTGCTCATGAGCCAGACGCGCATCGAGCACGACAGCATGGGCGACGTCCGCGTCCCCGCCGAGGCCAAGTGGCGCGCGCAGACGCAGCGGGCCGTGGACAACTTCCCGATCAGCGGTCAGCGTCTCGAACGCGCCCACATCGAGGCGCTGGCGCGGATCAAGGCGGCGGCCGCGATCGTCAACGCCCGGCTCGGTGTGCTGCCTCAGGAGGTGGCCGAGGCCATCGCCGCGGCGGCCGAGGAGGTCGTCGACGGTCGGTGGGACGCGGAGTTCCCGATCGACGTCTTCCAGACCGGCTCGGGCACGAGCAGCAACATGAACACCAACGAGGTGCTGGCGACCCTGGCCTCCGCGCGCCTCGGCGCCCCCGTGCACCCCAACGACCACGTCAACGCCTCCCAGTCGAGCAACGACGTCTTCCCCAGCAGCATCCACATCGCGGCGACCAGCGCCGTGCTCAACGACCTCGTGCCCGCCCTGGAGCACCTGGCTGCCGCCCTGAGCCGCAAGCGCGAGCAGTTCGCCACGGTCGTCAAGAGCGGCCGGACGCACCTCATGGACGCCACCCCGGTGACGCTCGGGCAGGAGTTCGGCGGGTACGCCGCCCAGGTGTCCTACGGCGTCGAGCGGTTGCACTCCTGCCTGCCCCGGCTCGCGGAGCTCCCGCTCGGGGGTACGGCTGTCGGCACCGGCATCAACACGCCGCCCGGGTTCTCCGCAGCCGTCATCGCCGAGGTCGCCGCGGCGACCGGCTTGCCGCTGACCGAGGCGCGCAACCACTTCGAGGCCCAGGGCGCACGGGACGCGCTGGTGGAAGCCAGCGGTCAGCTGCGCACCATCGCCGTCGGGCTGTACAAGGTGAGCAACGACCTGCGGTGGATGGGATCCGGGCCGCGCGCCGGGCTCGGCGAGATTCGACTGCCCGACCTGCAGCCCGGCTCGTCGATCATGCCTGGCAAGGTCAACCCGGTACTGCCCGAGGCCGTCTGCCAGGTCGTGGCGCAGGTTGTCGGCAACGACGCGGCCATCGCCTTCGGCGGCGCGTCCGGCAGCTTCGAGCTCAACGTCATGCTGCCGGTGCTGGCCCGCAACCTGCTCGAGTCGATCCGCCTGCTCGCCAACGTCACCCGGCTGCTGGCCGACCGGTGCATCGACGGCATCGAGGCCGACGTCGAGCGCTGCCGCGAGCTCGCCGAGAGCTCGCCCTCGATCGTGACGCCCCTCAACCGCTACCTCGGCTACGAGGCTGCCGCGAAGGTCGCCAAGCAGTCCCTCGCCGAGCGCACCACGATCCGCCAGGTCGTCCTGGACAGCGGGTACGTCGAGCGCGGGGAGCTCACCCTGGAGCAGCTCGACGCGGCTCTGGACGTGCTGTCGATGACCCGTCCTCCACAGGCCTGACCGGGCGTCCACAACCGCTCAACCAGCCCTGCGCCGCCGTACCAGGACATGGTCGCCAACCTCTACCTGCTGCTGCGGGCCGGCTGCCCCGCGCATCTCGAGGTCGTCCTCGCGCCGTCCGCCGTCGCGCTGTGAGGACACCGAGGTCCAGCCCGACCTGCTCGAGGACTGCGGCCGAGCGTCAGTCCTTGTCGTAGTGGGCGAGCGCCCGCAGGGACAGCCCGGTGAGGATGGCGCCCGAGGCCAGGATCACGGCGAAGCACTCGATCAGCTTGCTCGCCACGAAGCCGTCGAGCACGAGCGAACGCAGACCTTCGATGATGTAGCTCACCGGGTTGTACCGGGCCAGGGTCCGCAGCGGCTCGGAGAGCAGCTCGAAGGGCACGAAGTTCGGGGTGAGGAACAGCAGCGGGAAGAAGATGATGAAACTGGCGTTCGTGGTCTGCACGTTGCGCGTCTTGAGGGCGATCGTCTGACCGATCCCGGCGTAGGCGACGCCGAACAGCGCGGCGAGCAGCACGATCAGCACGGCGCCCAGCGGCCCGCTCTTGATGCGCATGCCGAACGCCAGTCCGAGCAGCAGGACCAGCGTCGAGGACAGCAAGCCCCGCACGAAGTCCGCGGCGAGCCGGGCCAGGACGATTGAGGTACGCCGGATGGGCGCGACCAGCAGTTTGTCGAAGTAGCCGAGGTCGATGTCGGTGACCAGAGCGAGCCCGCTGGTGGCGGTGGCCACGGCGAAGGCGAGCGACACCGGCACCTGGAACGCGACGTAGCTCTGACCCTTGAGGAACGGGGTCCGGCTGGTGAAGGTCTTCGACACCTGCCCAAGGTTGACGGCCAGGAAGAACAGCGGGATGAACAGCCCCGGCAGGGTCGCCGCCGGGAGCTTGACGATCTCCTTCACCGCCCGCCGGCTCAGCAGCAGGATCTCGTTCACGCGTCCACTCCATCCAGGTTGCGGCCAGTGGCCTGCAGGAACACGTCGTCCAAAGTGGGTCGGCTGATCGAGATCGCACCCACCTCGACGGTCGCCTCGTCGAGGGCGCGCACGATGGCCGGCACCGCGGCAGCGCCGTTGGTGACGTAGACCGCGACGCCCGCCTCGTTGTCGGTGACGTGGTCGACCCCGCGCAGCCCCTCGACCGCCGCGCGCAGCTCCTGCTTGTTGCCACCGGCCGGCCCCAGGCCGATCGTCACCACGTCCGCGCCCATCTGGCGCTTCAGCCCGTCCGGTGTTCCCTCGGCGACCAGCCGGCCACCGTCGATGATCGCCAACCGCTCGCACAGCTGGTCGGCCTCCTCGAGGTACTGCGTCGTGAGGAACACCGTCGTGCCGGTCGCGTTGATCCGCCGGACCTCGTCCCAGACCGTGATCCGGCTCGTGACGTCGAGCCCCGTCGTCGGCTCGTCGAGGAACAGCACCTCGGGCTCGTGGACCAACGCACTGGCCAGGTCCAGACGTCGCTTCATGCCGCCGCTGTAGGTCTTGACGCGCCGGTCGGCCGCATCGGACAGGCCCACGAGGGCGAGCAGCTCAGTGGCCCGGTCGCGGGGCTTGGGCACGCGGTAGAGCCCGGCCTGCAGCTCCAGCAGCTCCCGACCGCTCTGCAGGGGGTCCAGGCCGATCTCCTGCAGCGCCACCCCGATCTTTCGGCGCACGGCCGCGGGCTCGCGGGCCACGTCGTGGCCCGCCACGGTCGCGCTGCCACCCGACGGGGACAGCAGCGTGCACAGCATCCGCACCGTGGTCGTCTTGCCCGCACCATTCGGGCCGAGGAAGCCGAAGACCTCACCCGGCCGCACCTCGAGGTCCACCCCGGCCACGGCATCGGCGCCTGCGAAAGACCGCCGCAGCTGCTGCGCACTGATCGCGAGCTCGTCCATGCGCGGCACCCTAGCGAGGGCCTGCGACAACAACGCGGGGCGAACCGCTGTCGCCCCGTTACAGCGGCAGGTCCTCGAGCATCTCGGTCACCAGCGCCGCGATCGGGGAGCGCTCGGATCTGGTCAGCGTCACGTGGGCGAACAGCGGGTGGCCCTTAAGGGCCTCGATGACCGCGGCCACGCCGTCGTGCCGGCCCACCCGCAGGTTGTCGCGCTGGGCGACATCGTGGGTCAGCACGACCCGCGAGCCCTGGCCGAGGCGCGACAACACGGTCAGCAGCACCCCGCGCTCCAGCGACTGCGCCTCGTCGACGATCACGAAGGCGTCGTGCAACGAGCGGCCGCGGATGTGGGTCAGGGGCAGCACCTCGAGCAGGCCGCGGGCCAGCACCTCCTCGACCACTTCTGCGGACACCAAGGCGCCCAGGGTGTCGAACACCGCCTGAGCCCAGGGGCCCATCTTCTCGGAGGCGTCGCCCGGCAGGTAGCCGAGGTCCTGGCCGCCCACGGCATACAGGGGCCGGAAGACCACGACCTTCTTCTGCGTACGTCGCTCCAGCACGGCCTCGAGCCCTGCGCACAGGGCCAGCGCCGACTTCCCTGTGCCGGCCCGGCCGCCGAGGGAGACGATGCCGATCTCGGGGTCGAGCAGCAGGTCCAGGGCGATGCGCTGCTCGGCCGAGCGGCCGTGCAGCCCGAACACGTCCCGATCGCTGCGGACCAGCCGAACGCTCTTGTCCGGGGCGACGCGGCCCAGTCCCGAGCTGCGCGGGGACAGCAGCACCAGCCCGGTGTGCGTGGGCAGCTCGCGCGCCTCGGGCAGCTCGAGCCGACCGCCGGCGTACAGGGTGTCGAGGTCCTCGACAGCGACCTCCAGCTCGGCCATCCCCGTGTGGCCGCTGCTGACGGCGAGCTCGGCGCGGTACTCCTGGGCGGTCAGTCCGATCGCCGCCGCCTTGACGCGCAGCGGCAGGTCCTTGCTGACCAGGACGACGTCGTTGCCCTCGGCGGCGAGATTGGCTGCGACGCAGAGGATGCGCGTGTCGTTGTCGCCGCCGCGCAGACCGGCCGGCAGCAACTCGGTGCACGAGTGGTTGAGCTCGACGCGCACCGTCCCGCTCCCCACCGGCAGCGGCCGGTCCAGCCGGCCGAACTCGATCCGCAGGTCGTCGAGCACGCGCAGCGCCTGCCGGGCGAACCAGCCCAGCTCAGGATGGTCGCGCTTGCCCTCGAGCTCGCTGACCACGACTAGAGGCAGTACGACCTCGTGCTCGTCGAAGCGGCCCATGGCGCCCGGGTCGGACAACAGCACGGAGGTGTCGAGTACGTACGTCGTCAGGCTCATCGCGGGACCCCTTGCAGGAAGGCGGAACCGGGACCGGGCCCGTCGGGACAGAGCCGGGTGCCGGCCCTGCCCCGCACGCGTGCGCGCACGACAACCTGCACGAGGCCTCCCGCACGGCCGAGCGGAGGTGTCGGCCGCTTCGCCCAGTGTGCGGCGCGCCCGACGCCGTGGGCCCGCGACACGCGGGCGGACAGGTGAACAGCAGGTCGCCTACGCGACGAGCAGCTGCCGTACCGCGTCGGCGATCTCACTCACCGCCACGTCCGCCGCGTCGACGGTGCCACCCGCACCGAGGAAGCCGTGCACCAGCCCGCTGTACTGTTGGTGCCAGACCGGCACCCCTGCAGCGGCGAGCCGTCGCGCGTAGTCGTCGCCGTCGTCGCGCAGCACGTCGTACCCGGCCGTGGCCACGACGGCGGGCGCGAGCCCGGCGAGGTCGGGAGCGGCGGCGGGCGAGAGCAGCGGGTCGCCGAGCTCGGCGGTGGCGGCGTACTGCGTCCAGTACCAGCGCATCTCCTGCGCGCTCATCCCGTAGCCCTTGGCGTTCTGGTCGTAGGACGGCGAGCTGGCCCGGGCATCGAGCGCCGGGTAGACGAGCAGCTGTGCGGCGAGCGGGCGCCCCTCGGCACGCAGGACCAGCGCCACCGCCGCGGCGAGGCCACCCCCGGCGGAGTCCCCGCCGACGCCGACGCAGGCGAACTCCTGCGAACCGGCCCACCGCACCGCCGTGAGGCAGTCCTGCAGCGCCGCCGGGTACGGGTGCTCCGGTGCGAGCCGGTAGTCCACCGACAGCACAGCGATACCGGCGCGGTGGCACAGCGCCCGGGCGACGCCCTCGTGAGAGTCCAGGCCGCCGACGATCCACCCGCCGCCATGCAGGTAGACCAGCACCGGGGGTCGCCGGACGCCCTCGGGGCGGTGCAGCCGGCAGGGGACGCCGTCGGTGAGCAGGTCCTGCGAGCTCCCGACCGGCTCGGGCACCCACCCCTCACCGCGCCGGGTCGCGACCAGCGCGGCGTACGCCGTACGGAGCTGCGCGGGTGTCTGCGAGCCGACCTCGACCGGCGGCGGCAGCAGTGTCAGCAGGGCGGCCACCTGCGGGTCCAGGCTCATGCGGGGATGCTGCCACGGGACGGGTGTGGCCGCCGCGGGGCCGGCGCCGCGTACCGTCCGCGGCCGCGCGGCTGTCAGCTGCCGTAGCGGCGGGTCCGGGCGGCGTAGGCCCGCAGGGCCCGCAGGAAGTCCACCCTCCGGAAGTCCGGCCAGTACGCATCGCAGAAGTAGAACTCGCTGTGCGCGCTCTGCCAGAGCATGAAGCCCGACAGCCGCTGCTCGCCGCTGGTGCGGATCAGCAGGTCGGGGTCGGGTTGACCGCTGGTGTAGAGGTGCTCGGCGATGTGGTCGGGGTCCAGGAACTCGGCAACCTGCTCCAAGGTGGCGCCGGTCGCGGCGTGTGCCTGCAGTAGAGCCCTTACGGCGTCGGCGATCTCGCGCCGACCGCCGTACGCCACAGCGATGTTGACCATGACGCCCGGGCGGCCTACGGTGCGCTCGGCCGACTCCTTGAGCAGGCGCGCGGTCGGCGCGGGCAGCATGTCCAGAGCGCCGACGATGTTCAGCGTCCACCGGTTCTGCGGTCCGGCCAGGTCGCCGACGACGACCTCGATGATGCGCAGCAGCGGGGCGAGCTCGGCGTCCGGGCGGGCCAAGTTGTCCGTGGACAGCAGCCACAGCGTCACGACCTCCACGCCGGCCTCGTCGCACCAGCCCAGCAGGTCCACGATCTTGTCGGCCCCGCGTTGGTGGCCGTCGTTGACGCTGGCCGCGCCGGTCGCCCGGGCCCAGCGCCGGTTCCCGTCCAGCATGACACCGACGTGCCGGGGCACGGGCGCGCTCGATCGGGACAGCGACGCGGCCAGGCGCCGCTCGTACCCGGCGTAGACCAGGTCCCGAAGACCCAACCCGACACCTCCTGGAAAGCGGTTGCCTCGAGCCTATCCGCCCGCTCACCCCACCGGGCGGCTGAGCACCGACGCGTCCTCGCCGTCGCCGTACGTCGCGCCGACGCCTGCGAACTCGTGCACGAGGTCCTCCAGGAAGCTCAGCAGCTCGTCGCTGGTGAGCACCGCCCGGGTCCCCGTACCGCCGGACCCCCAGGCCTGCAGGACCGCCAGGCAGCGCACCGCCCAGCGCGCGTCGACCCAGGTCCGCTCGACCTCGAGGGTGACCCTGAGCTCCCCCACAGTGCTCAGGTCGTCCGGATCGCGGGCGCGGAAGCAGAACAGCTCGCGGTCGCGCGGCAGGTAGGGCTCCAGCTCCGCCCAGCAGCCGTCCGAGTCCTGCCCCCTGTCGCGGGCCCAGGCGCGCAGCCCGGCCTCCACGCTGCTGTCGGGGAGCTCGTCGTCGCCGGCCCGCGCGGCTCGCAGCCGGGCCGTGGTGGAGGCCAGGAAGTAGCCGCACCGCTCACCGACCTCGCCGAAGGCGGCGGCGTCGCGTTCGAGCCGCAGCGTGACCTCGTACGGCACGCCGTCCCGGTCCTGCACGGGGACGGGCAGGACGGACAGCACCGAACCGTCCGCACATCTCACCTGCGCCATGGCCGTGATCCTTTCGCTGACCGGCAGACATGGCAACGCAGAGCCCGGCCCCGATATGCCGGGACCGGGCTCCGGCGGACGAGGGGCCAGGTCAGGCCGAAAGGCGCGCCACGAGCTTGCTGTGCTCCTCGGTCAGCGCTGCGGGCAGGTGCTCGCCGAACTGGGCGAAGAACTCCGGGATCAGCCCGGCCTCCTGCTTCCAGATCTCGGTGTCCACGCTGAGCAGCAGGTCGAGGTCCTTGGCCGGGACGTCGAGGCCGTCGAGGTCCAGCGACTCGCGGGTCGGCAGGACACCGATCGGGCTCTGGACACCGTCCGCCGTGCCCTCGATGCGCTCGACGATCCACTTCAGCACGCGGGAGTTCTCGCCGAAGCCAGGCCAGAGCCACGTGCCCTCGGCGTCCTTGCGGAACCAGTTGACGTAGAAGATCTTCGGCAGCTTCTCCGGCGAGGTGGCCTTGCCGATCTCCAGCCAGTGGCCGAAGTAGTCGCCCATGTTGTAGCCGCAGAACGGCAGCATCGCGAAGGGGTCGCGGCGAAGCTGGCCGATGGCGCCGGCGGCGGCCGCAGTCGTCTCGGAGGACACGGTGCTGCCCAGGAACACGCCGTGCTGCCAGTCGAAGGACTCGGTCACCAGCGGTACGGCAGTGGCGCGGCGCCCGCCGAACAGGATCGCGTCTATCGCGACCCCCTTCGGGTCCTCCCACTCCGGCGCGATCGTCGGGCACTGTCCGGCCGGTGTGGTGAAACGGGCGTTGGGGTGGGCGGCCGGGGTCTCCGACTCCGGCGTCCAGTCGTTGCCCTTCCAGTCGATCAGGTGCGCGGGGGGCTGCTCGGTCAGGCCCTCCCACCACACGTCGCCGTCGTCGGTCAGCGCGACGTTGGTGAAGATCGAGTTTCCGTAGAAGGTCTTGACGGCGTTGGCGTTGGTGTCCTCACCGGTGCCCGGCGCGACGCCGAAGAACCCCGACTCAGGGTTGATGGCATGCAGCCGACCGTTCTCGGCAAAGCGCATCCAACAGATGTCGTCCCCGACCGTCTCGACGGTGTAACCGGAGACGGTGGGCTGCAGCATCGCCAGGTTCGTCTTGCCGCAGGCCGACGGGAAGGCTGCGGCGACGAACCTGGGCTGGCCGCTCGGCGGCGTGAGCTTCAGGATGAGCATGTGCTCGGCCAGCCAGCCCTCGTCGCGGGCCATGACCGAAGCGATCCGCAGGGCGAAGCACTTCTTGCCCAGCAGCGCGTTCCCGCCGTACCCGGAACCAAAGCTCCAGATCTCGCGGGTCTCGGGGTAGTGGACGATGTACTTGGTCTGGTTGTACGGCCAGGGCACGTCCTGCTCGCCCTCGGCCAGCGGCGCGCCGACGGTGTGCACCGCGGGGACGAAGAAGCCGTCTGTCCCGATCTGCTCGAGGGCAGCAGTGCCCATCCGGGTCATCAGCTTCATGCTCGTCACGACGTACGCCGAGTCGGTGATCTCCACGCCCAGCTGGCTGATCGGGCTGCCCAGCGGCCCCATGCAGAACGGGACGACGTACATGGTGCGCCCGCGCATGCACCCGTCGAACAGTGGCTTCAGCGTGGCCCGCATCTCCTCGGGGGCAACCCAGTTGTTGGTCGGACCGGCGTCGGACTCCTGCTCGGAGCAGATGAAGGTGCGGTCCTCGACCCGAGCCACGTCGGTGGGGTCCGAAGCGGCGTAGAAGCTGTTGGGCCGCCTGGCCTCGTCGAGCCGGGTGAAGGTGCCGCTCTCGACGAGCAGCCCGGTCAGCCGCTCCCACTCCTGGTCACTGCCGTCGCACCACTCGACCGCGTCGGGCCGCGTCAGCGCCGCCACCTCGCGAACCCAGGCAACGAGCCTGGCGTTGTCAGTGGGAGCGTGCTCGAGCCCAGGAGTCTGGGAAACGGTGGTCATGGGATCCTCTCCATCGAGGGTGACGCGCACGTCAACACGGGGTATAGAAGTGTCTCGCGTCTTTACCCATACGCGACAGGGACTCACCCTGTGACATCCGGCACCAGCCGCCGACCTGGAGTCTCATGAGCGAGACCACGCACGAGCCGCTGTCGGAAAGCCTGCACCACCGCGTCGACTCGGCCATCGACCGCGCCGCCGAGCTGCTCAAGCCCCGCCTGCGGGGCGTGCTGCACGAGGCAGCCTTCGCGATCTCCCTCGTCACCGGCACGGCGCTGATCAGCCTGGCGCCGGACGGCCTCGCAACCCTGTCCGCGAGCGTGTACGCCGCCAGTGTGGTCCTGCTGTTCGGCACGTCGGCCGCCTACCACCGCGGCCGCTGGTCCCCGCGGGCACATGCGGTCATGATGCGGCTCGACCACTCGATGATCTTCGTACTGATCGCCGGCTCGTACACGCCGTTCTGCCTCCTGCTGCTGCGCGGAACCTCTCGCGACGTCGTCTTCGGCTTGGTCTGGGCCGGGGCGGTTGCCGGGGTCGTCGCCCGGAACGCCGTTCGGCAGCCTCCTCGCTGGATCTTCACCGGCCTGTACCTCGCGCTGGGGTGGACGGCCGTCGGGGTCCTCCCCCAGATTCTGTCCACGGGCGGCGTCGCGGTACTCGTGCTGCTGCTCGTGGGGGGCGCCTTCTACAGCGCCGGGGCGGTGGTCTACGCCCTGAAGCGACCTGATCCGTCGCCCGCCTGGTTCGGCTTCCACGAGGTGTTCCATGCCTGCACCCTGGCGGCCTTCGTCTGCCACTACGTCGCGGTCAGCCTCATCGTCCTGTCCGGCTGAGCCCCTTCCTGCGGGCGAACCTTCCCCGGCAATCCTCTCCCCGGGCGAACCTTCCCCGGCAATCCTCTCCCCGGGCGACCCTTCCCCGGCGATGCTCCCCGGGAGACCCTTCCCGGCGATCATGCAGGTGTTGGTCGTTCGCCACGCTCGGCTGGCGTACGTCACCTACATGATCATCACGAGGAGGAGTCGGGGTCAGACAGCAGTGACGGGGCCCTGCTCACGGACCTTCTCCACGGCCTGCATCGCCTCGCGCAGTTCCGCGAGCCAGCTGTCGGCGTTGCGGCCGACCAGCTTGACGCACCAGGCGACAGCCTCTGCGCGGCTCCGGGCGACACCGCTGTCGACCAGAGTGTCGAGCACCTGACGTTCGGGTTGCCGTAGCCGGGTCATCACCGGCACCGACAGGTGTGTGAACAACTGCCGGGTGCCGCCGACCTTGAGCCCCCAGGCGACCTTGCGTCCGAACCGGTGCTCGGCCTCCCGGGCAATCTGGATGCGCTCCTCCCGCGTGTCCTCGCGCCAGCGAGTCGCGCGGCCCGCCTCCGCGGCCGCGACATCGGCCTCGACACCCCCGGTCGTCGCTTCTCCCGTCGCCGGTGCCGAGGCGGTCACGACGACCGTCACCTCGTCCCGGTCGACCGCGATCTCGGGAGTGCCCCAGCCGTCCGGGAGCCGACCGGCGAACCAGCCCGTCACCCCGTCGGCTGGAGGGACGTGCCCCTCCTGGTGCCTGGCGCCGGGTGGGCCGCCCCGACCTCGTGCTCCCCGATGACCGGGTCCTTCGGGCGACTGCCGCCCGTACTTCTCGTGTGGGCGCCTCATGGCGACCCTCCTCTTCTCGGTTGCGCTTACATAATTACGCAGCAAGCAACCACCGTGAAGCATTCCTTAATGCCACCCGCTGCCCGTGCTGCGTGCGAGCCGGCACTCCGCGCCGATCAAGGCGAATTGCCCATGATCATCCAGGTGATCATGGGCACACCGCCTTGATCGGCGAGTGGGTGGAGGCGCGAGGGTCCGAGGTCGGTCGGTCGGTCGGGTCGCGGAGCGGGCCGGATCAGGTGGGCAGGACGACGCCGAGCTGCTCGCGCAGCCGCGTGGCGTCGGTGGTCGGCGCCTCGCAGACCATCGACCGGCAGACGTACGCCGAACCGGGTGACCGGTCCTGCGCCAACGGACCGTTGACGGCGAGTACGGCACCGGGCGAAGTGGCCAGCCGCGCGACCGCGAGCAGGTCCGGCCGGTCGAGTACGACGACCTCCGCCGGGCCGGCGAGGAGCGCCTCCCCGACCGCGCAGGCCCAGCCGGCGAAGCGCGCATGTCGGCTGAACAGCGGGGCGAGGGTCGCGAGGCAGTCCTCGGCGGCGCTGCGGTGCCGGTCCGACCCGGTCAGAGCGGCGTAGGACAGCAAGGCGCCTGCCGCTGCCGCCGCACCGGAGGGCGCGGGACCATCGGTCGGGTCCTGCGGTCGGCGTACCAACTGCTCGGCGTCGTCGGCGGTGTCGAAGAACCCACCGCTGCCGTCAGGGAACTGCGTCAGGACCACCTCGAGCAGGGCGTGCGCACCCCGCAGTTGTTCGAGGTCCCCCGTCGCCTGGTAGAGCGCGAGCAACCCCTCCGCCACGTCGGCGTAGTCCTCGAGGACCCCGGCATGGGCCCCCACGACCCCAGCCCTGGAAACCCGGCGCAACCGGCCGTCCACCCAGTGCAGCGTCCGGACCAGGTCGGCGCAGGCCGCGGCGGCCTCGACGAGGTCCGGCCGGTCGAACAGCACGCCGGCGTCGGCGAGCGCGGCGACGGCCAGGCCGTTCCACGCCGCGACCACCTTGTCGTCCCGGCCGGGCTGCGGACGGGAGCCGCGGGCCTCGAGCAGACGGGCGCAGACCGAGGCATAGCGGCCCAGGTCCGCAGGCTCCCCCGGCCGTTGCAGCACCGACGCGCCCTTCTCGAAGGTCCCGGTCGCCGTCACCTCGAACTGCTCCGCGGCCCACGCGCCCTCCTCCGCGCCGAGCACCTCGATGAGCTCGCGCGGCGTCCACACGTAGGTCAGGCCCTCCTCGCCGTCGGTGTCGGCGTCCAGGGCGCTGGCGAACCCGCCCTGCGGCGTACGCAGGTCCCGTACCAGGAAGTCGGCGGTCTCCAGCGCCACCCGTCGGGCACAGGCATCCCCGCTCGCGCGCCACCAGTGCGCGTACACCCGCAGGAGCAACGCGTTGTCGTACAACATCTTCTCGAAGTGCGGCACCACCCATTGCCCGTCCACGCTGTAGCGCGCGAAACCGCCGCCGAGCTGGTCGTACATCCCGCCGCCGGCCATCGCCCGGCAGGTGTGCGCGACCTGGCTCAGCCCCCCGCCCGTGCGGGCGTGCCGCCGCAGCAGGAACTCCAGCACCATCGACGGCGGGAACTTCGGCGCCGAGCCGTACCCTCCCGCCACTGCGTCGTACGACGCGGCAAGGCCCTTCGCCGCGCTGTCCAGCAGGGCTGCCGACACCTGCTCGCGACCGGTGCTGACCGGACGGTCCAGCCGGCGTACGACGTCCGCCCCGGCGGCCTCCACCTCGTCACGCTTGTCGGCCCAGGCAGCGCTCACGGAGGCCAGCACCTCGCCGAAGCCAGGCAGCCCGAGCCGCCGCTCCTTCGGCCAGTAGGTGCCGCAGAAGAACGGCTCCCCCTTCGCGGTCAGGAAGCTGGTCATCGGCCAGCCGCCGTGGCCGGTCATCGCCTGCACGGCCTCCATGTAGACCGCGTCGACGTCCGGCCGCTCCTCGCGGTCGACCTTGACGTTGACGTAGTGCTCGTTCATATACGCCGCCGTGGCCTCGTCCTCGAACGACTCGTGCGCCATGACGTGGCACCAGTGGCAGGCGGCATAGCCGATCGACAGCAGCACCGGGACGCCCCTGCGCTCCGCCTCGGCGAACGCCTCCGGCCCCCACTCCTGCCAGTCGACCGGGTTGTCCTGGTGCTGCAGCAGGTACGGCGAGCTCGAGGCGGCAAGACGGTTCACCATGTGCCCATCGTGCCCAGCCGGAGACGGCCAACCCACACAAAAGGCCCGAGGGCCTACTTCCGACGAACGAGCTCGATCCGGCAGACCGGCGCCTGAGCACGGGCCGTCAGGCCTCCTACCCTCGTGCTGTGCCCGGACCACTGCAGGTGACGCCGCGCGTCGTCGTACCCGAGGCGGAGCTCTCCTGGTGTTTCTCCCGCTCGTCAGGGCCCGGGGGTCAGAGCGTGAACACCTCGGACAGCCGCGCTGAGCTGTCCGTCGACGTGGCCCGCGGCACGTGGCTGGACGAGCAGCTGCGTGCCCGAGCCCTCGACCGACTGACGCCGCGCCTTGTCGACGGGGTGCTGACTGTCGCCGCCAGCGAGCACCGCAGCCAGCTGCAGAACAGGGAGGCCGCGGAACGCCGGCTGACGCAGCTGCTCCGCGACGCTGTCGCCCCGCCGGCGCCCCCGCGGCGACCGACCCGGCCGACCCGCGGCTCGAAGGAGCGACGCCTCGAGGGCAAGCGACAGCGCTCGCAGCTCAAGCGCGGTCGCCGCGCGGACCCGGAGTGAGACCGCGGTGCGCTGTGGACGAAGCCGGTGGCAGCCGGGACACGGCCAGCGACTCAGGAGAGCTCAGGCCGCCGGAGGAGAGGGTCTCGGTCCAGAGCCGCCCGGGTCGTCCCCCGAGGCCCCCCCGAAGCCAGGCTCGCCCGCGTCGCCCGGCTCGCCCGACACCTCGCGTCTGCCGGTCGGCGGCGCGGACCGACTCCGGCGGCGGCCCCCGGGCGGCGAGAACTCTCGCGGCAGCCGCCTCAGCCGCTTGTTCATGTTGCGGATGAGCAGGACCGTCGCGGTGCCGATCAGCAGCACGATGAGCAGGCCGATCGGGCCCGCCGAGCCGCCGGTCCCCGCACCCGACGCGAGGATCACGGCCGTACCCCGGCGAACAGATCGTCCTCGGGCAGAGCCGTCTCGACGTGCGAGCGGGCGAGCTGGAAGTCCTCGGTCGGCCAGGCCGACTGCTGCACGTCGATGGGGCAGGCGAACCAGCGGCCGGTGGGGTCGACCTGCGTCGCGTGCGCGATCAGCGCCTGGTCCCGGGTCGCAAACCAGGGCGCGCAGGGCACGCACGTGGTGACCCGACCCGCATCTGCCGGGTCGTCGACCCACTTCTCGAGCCACTCGCCGTACGGCGACTCGATCCCCCGCTCGGTCATGGCGTGGTGCAGCGCGAGCAGCCGCGGCTTGTGGAAGGTCATGTTGTAGTAGAGCTTGCTCGGCTGCCACGGTTCCCCCGCGTCGGGGAAGCGCTGCGCGTCGCCGGCCGCCGCAAACGCAGCGACCGACACCTCGTGGCACCGGACGTGATCCGGGTGCGGGTAGCCACCCTTCTCGTCGTAGGTCGTCACCACGTGCGGCCGCTCGCGGCGCACCACCTCGACCAGCGCCCGGGTCTGCTCCTGGAGATCACCGAGCCCGAAGCACCCCTCGGGCAGCGGGGGCAGCGGGTCGCCCTCGGGGAGCCCGGAGTCGACGTAGCCCAGGAAGACCTGGCGCACACCGAGGATCTCACGGGCCTTGTCCATCTCCTGGGCCCGGATCGAGGTGATGTCCGCCAGGACTTCGGGCTTGTCCATCGCCGGGTTGAGGATCGACCCGCGCGAGCCGTCGGTCAGCGTCACGACCAGCACGTCCACGTCCTCGGAGGCGTAGCGAGCCATCGTCGCAGCGCCCTTGCTGGACTCGTCGTCGGGATGCGCGTGCACGCACATCAGTCGCAACTGCTCGGGCACCTGGCTCCTCGTGGTCTGTTTGCGCGTGCACGTGCGCGACCATCTTCCCTCACCCCTTCCACGCGCTGCCTCCTGGAGCCGGATGACCACCCCGAGACGGCCGCCCGGGCGGTACGACCAGCGCCGGGGCCTGCCCTCCCGCCCGGTGCTGCTCGCGGCCGGGGGCGTGCTCGGCGCACTGCTGCTCGTCGCGGCGTACGCGGCGTTCGTGCACCTGGCCGGTCGGACCGCGACCGCCGGCGTCGACAGCTACACCGTGGTGTCGGACACCTCGGTGGAGGTGCGCTTCGAGGTCAGCAAGGCGGCGAGCTCGACGACGTACTGCCGGGTACGCGCCCGGGACGCCGGCGGCACCGAGGTCGGAGGGCAGTACGTCCGCGTCGGACCGGCGCCGTCCGGCACCGTCGCGCAGACCTTCCGGCTGCGAACGACCAGCCGGGCCAACACCGGTGAAGTCGACGGCTGCGTGGCGCACGCGCCGTAGCATCGACAGCTCCGCCCCACCGTCCCAGGCAGCACCGGCCTGGGACGCCGCCGTCCCGAGGAGCCCCCGTGACCACCCAGCCGCAGACCACCTGGCTGACCCGGGAGGCCTACGACCGGCTCAGCGCCGAGCTGGCCAGCTCCACCGGTGAGCGCCGGGCCGACATCGTGGCCAAGATCGAGGCCGCCCGGGACGAGGGCGACCTGAAGGAAAACGGCGGCTACCACGCGGCCAAGGAGGAGCAAGGCAAGCTCGAGGCCCGGATCCGTCAGCTCACCCAGCTGCTGCGAGACGCCAAGGTCGGCGAGGCCCCCACCTCGGCAGGGATCGCCGGACCCGGCATGGTCGTCGAGGTCCGGTACGGCGGGGACGACGAGGTCGAGCGCTTCCTGCTCGGCTCGCGTGAGGACAACACACACGGCGACCTCGAGGTCTTCAGTGCCCAGTCCCCCATGGGCAAGGCGCTCGAGGGCGCAAAGGTCGGCGACCACGTCAGCTACGCCACCCCGTCGGGCCGCACGCTGAGCGTCGAGCTGCTGTCCGCCCTGCCGTACGTCCCGTAGCCGCTCAACCTGCCCGTACCGGCTCGACCGCGCCCGGCCTCCCGCGCCCCGCCTCCCGCGCACCACCGGCCGGCTCCTGCCCGGCCGCGCCACCCGGCTCCTGCCCGGCCGCGCCACCCGGCTCCTGCCCGGCGCGCCAGCCGGCTCCTGCCCGGCGCACCAGCGGGCTCCTGCCCGGCTCAGGGTCGGGATCCGCCCCACCCCGGACCGCCCGCTGGGGCACAACCCTCCCCTCGACGCAGGCGCACGGGCAGGACAGCTTCTCCCCGTACGGCTGCTGCGCGCAGACAGGCGGCCGTGACCCGCTCCGCGACCTGGCCCGGGCGGCGTTCGTCCAGCGCGGAGACGACGACGACCTCCCAGCCCTGCTCGCGGGTCAACTCGTCGCGCATGACGTCACTGCGCCGCTGCTCCACGCCGGCCAGGAAGTGCACCTCGCCTTCGTGTTGCAGTGCGACCCGCGCGGCCTCATCCGCGAGGTCGGGAGCAGACAGCCACTGCCCGGCCTCGTCCGTCACGACCACACCGTGGCGCAGCCCGGTGAAGCCGGCGGCGTGCAGTCGCAGCCGGTGCCGGGTCTCGGCCGGCGAGTCGGCTCGAGGGTCGATCAGAGTCACGGCACGGCGAGCCAGGACGACGCCGGGGCGACTGCGCGCCCGAGCGAGCACCTCTGTGAGGGCCTGCGCAGACCAGCGACGGGCAACGACGTCGCCCAAGGCCACGAGATCCTCGAGATCGAGGTGGGCGGCCAGGTCGAGCCAAGTCCTCGGACCGCTCGTGACCGCCATCCCGTCGACCGTCTCCCGTTCAGCAGGGGGCACGACCAGCCGGTGCACGTGCGTGCCAGCGCGCTCGGAGCGAGCGGCTCCAGGGAGCCGGGCGAGGTGAACGCTCTCCTCGCGCCGGACCGGCAGTCCGAGCAGCTCCGCAGCGGTCCAGGCGCAGGCGATGCCGTCGGGGAGCGCGAGCTGAGCCGCGACGACCCGAGCACGCAGATCGACGACCTCGTCGCGCAAAACGTAGAGGTCTCGGCTCAACTGGATGTATCGCCGGCCACGCAACCGCTGCCGGGTGAGACCGGACGAGGAGCCGACGAAAGCGCTGGTCATGCCGGCACCGTCCCCGAAACCGAGAGTGGGGCGCGCGGCTCGTCCACAGCCCAGCTGCCCGTCCACAGCCCTTCCCGCCGGCGCCCTGCTTGCCGCGGACCGTACGTGCCGCAGTAGGGGTCGGGGGGGCGCCAGCAGGCGAGCCGGAGCAGGCAGCGGTCGGGATGTGCTCCAGTTGGCGAGGCCGTACGGGGCGGTTCCCGACCCAGGACCCGCAGCACCGCAGGGGTCGCGGCGATCAGGGCAGATGTCGCGGGGAGGGTCGGGATGCGCCCCCGTTGGCGAGGCCGTGCGGGGCGGTTCCCGAGCCAGGACCCGCGGCACCACCGGGGTCGCGGCGATCAGGGCAGATGTCGCGGTGAGGGTCGGGATGCGCCCCCGTTGGCGAGGCCGTGCGGGGCGGTTCCCGACCCAGGACCCCCCAGGCCCCGGACCCCCAGACCCTGGACCCCCCAAGGCCCCGGACCCCCGACCCCCCGACGCCGCGGCAGAACCCGCCTGCCGCGAGAAAGCGCGCCCTCAGGCCGGGGAGACGGCGTACGACGCGGCGCTGAGCTCCTCGAGCACGCTGTCGCTGTGATCGGCGCCGCGGGTCTCCAGCTGCAGCTCGACCTCGACCTCCTCCAGGTGCAGGCCGTGGCCGGTGCGCTGGTGCTCGACGTCGAGCACGTTCGCCCCGCTGGCGGCGAGCACGGCGAGCAGGCGGGCGAGCTCGCCGGGGCGGTCC
>JAABUI010000238.1_pt1 | contig 62595 bp, 66 predicted proteins | sample 5559111 | NCBI WGS metagenome assembly JAABUI01 (sample SAMN10711870, study PRJNA513365) | rock metagenome | isolation source: Antarctica rocks | place: Antarctica: Victoria Land, Buttleship Promontory | reverse complement strand
GCACACCGAAGGACAATCATTTGGGCTTGTAGTGTATATCATCTTGGCGAAGGACTCCGTCAAGCTCCTCGAGGACCGTAGAAAGCAGTGAAACGTTATTGGTGCTATCCTATAAGGGATCTTGGAAGCTGCATCCCTGCAGCAGTGGCTCCGGCAACGGAGTCAGCAGCTGAGAAACCGTCCATCAAGAGGAAAAGGTCCTGCCGGACTGCTACAAGTCCAATTCTGCCGAAGCTCAACAGAGTATCGCGAACACACAATGCTCCACTTTCTTTTTGTCTCCACATCAGATCAAAGATAGAGAGAGAGAGAGAGAGGAGTGATCAGTCAATCTTACGAACATATCGTAAAATACATCTGCGTAGCGGCTCTTTAGTGATGGCTCAGCCCTCGGGCCATAGATACTTTGGAGCTCGATTCTTTCGTTTTGCACGACCTCCCCAGTCTAAAGGGCCGATCCCTCAACCATGTAGAGCAGAAGTAGATGCCTGCGCGGGGAGACCCTCGAACTTTTCCTCGGCCGCATAGAAAGACATTGCGAGCATGGAGGAGGCAAAGAATGTCGCTCATCCCGTCAAGTTGCGCGTCAAATCCAAACCGGACTAGCTTACTCCATACCACTCGACATCATACCTACCTATTCATCCCAATTTCCAATGGCCGCAGACCAAGGGTAGCAAAAGTCGGTTGAGCCGGCAGCCCCCACCATCATCCTACATACACCAGATTCCGATCATGGTCTCAACGCGCAACCACCCCTCCAACTTCCCACCACCCGACCTCTCCCCCTCAAAAGCCCTCACGCGCTCCCCACGCACATCCCGGAAGAATTGGGTGCACACACCCTCGCGCCTCACTCTCCTCTGGCTCATCATCTCCCTTCCCCTCGTCTTTTGGGACATTGGCTATGTCCTCCTACGCCCTCATTCCATGCCCGGCGGCTGGCTGCATTCTCCCATCTGGACTCCATACGCGCTCTACGGTACCATTGACTATATTTATGGGGAGAAAGCATGGAATGAGCATAATGGTTTTACAGCTGCGCAGACGAGCTTGAACGTCGTGGAGAGTGTGGGGTATGTGGGGTATTTGTGGGTAGTGTGGAGGTTTGGGGAGGGAGAAACGAGGGCTTTGGCTGGCGGTTGGGGAGGGTTGGCTTGTTTGACGGGATTTGCATTGAGTGTTATGACTGTCAGTAAGACGCTACTGTATGGTGAGTATGGTCACTTTGCGACGTTGCCGTGTGATTGGGCGCACAGTAAAGAAGATAGAGCTGATGAATATGAAGGAGCTAACGAGTTCTTCTCCGGCTTCGAAAATATCGGGCATAACGATTTGTTTTCTTTGACCTTTCTGTGGATTGTTCCCAAGTAAGTTTGCAGAAAGAGAATCAAGATCTATTTCGAGAAAAGCTTGCTAATTTACTTGAAAGCGGAGCTTGGCTAGTATTACCCAGTTACATGGGTTACAAGTTTGCTAAAGATATCCTGAGTGGCCTAGCTAAAGCTAGTGGCGACTCGAGCAGCAAGCCGGCTCGGGCAGTAACGCCAACCAAGTATGAGTAGTGCATTCGACAACACGATGGAGAGACGAGTGATGTATTGAGCAATGACATGGCGCATGATCAAAGAGCAATCTCGGGGCAATTTTCGCATAGCGTTTTTGAATTCCATATACCCGCTGGCTTTCGAGGTCTGGCATTTGTGATTGTGATGCATTTAAAGAATACCTAAACAAATTTAATCATCGGTCATTAAACCAATGGTACGTGACGGACTGTTCGTCTCCCACCTTTCTTCCCAAACACAGGGAAAAAAACCATTCATCGTCAAATTTCCAAAGCTTGTATCAATCCAATGGAGCCATAAAAGACTACGGTCGCACGCATCAGACTCCCTTCTCAAGATCTACGACCTTGCCTTCAACAGCGCTCTCGAGCGCCACTTCATCATCTCTCCCAGTCCGGTGTTCCTTGTACGCCTCTAGTGGGAGAAGGTGGACTTCGATCGTTTCGAGTTTGCAACTATATCCAAGTTTTTGCTCGATTGCTGCGGCACTGAGTCAGAGCCAGCCTGCATGGTAGTAATTCCGCCACTAGGGTGCGGCTGGATAGAGGCGAGATGCTGGTAGAGGCGTGGAAGTATAACAAGACAGCTGCAGACTAGACCAAAGGAAATCCCCGCGATACTGCCAACGTCTGGGCGAGGACCTTAGTTCTGAAGGACTGAGACTTACGCCCAAAGAGCTGCTTGAAATTTGATAGATGAGTAGTCTTTCCTGTGGATCAAGATAACATCAATTGTGAGGCGCATAATGCTAGAGATGCCTGCTCTGCGGTTTCATATCAGCAACTGATCTTCAAAGGACAAAGCCCCAGTGAAGGTGAGGGTACTGATGATCCACCAGTCGCGAAGATAGTCGAGATACCAATCTTACGTTGTACCGACATCTGAAGATTCCAGATCAGGTAGACGATGTCTGAGATCACGTTGAAAGTAGCAGAAGCAAGGTACAGAGCGTCGATGTTAAGAAAATGGTCGGGCTTCTCGGATGTCCAAATCTTGGTGCGTGGAGAACAGAGGAAAATCGGGACGAAAGTGAAGGCGACATAGAAGATTCCGTTCACCCCGATCAGACCCTGTGGAAGCCAATAACCCGAGTCACGATGGACAGAGCAGAAGATTCGCAAGATCAGGAGCGGGCCTTTCGGGCCAAAAAGCGAGAGGCTATAGATAGGGTCTGTGAAGTTCGTTTACTATCATTCTATCAACGCAAGTGATTCAACATCTTAGAAAACGGTTGTTTATTGTAGTTTAGAGTCGATGACTTACTCTCCGCATATATTGAACTTTAGAATACTGAAGATTCCACATGTGTTCCACCACAGTGAACAGGGATACAGTATTCAAGTGCCACATAGACCAGGAATGTTGCTTAGATTTGGTTGAAGTAAGCTGTTTGTCCTGAGTAGTCAGGTATACTTGAGAGCAATTGCTTCCCAGGAGATTAGAAAAGTGAGCTCACCCAACCAAAAAAGCAAGTATCTAGCCAAATCAGCCAAGAAGTCCAGCAATTTAAAATTGAATATTTTCTCTCTTTTTCATCAGGTTCACATGCAGTCTTCCCTTTTCATAGCTTTAAAGAAGAATTTTTTTTGGTATACAAGCGCGCAGCGACCATGTCCGTGGTCACAATGACGCTTGCCACAGTCGTCAAAGCTTGATATAGCTGGAACGTATACGGAATGTAAAACTTCACTGGTAGCCAGAGCGGAGCGTCAAGGCTGGCTGGTGTGGAGAGATGGGTTGAGGCATTTTGATCCTTGATGCAACATTTGTACGCAGACGAACCCATGCTCGAACGGAGCAGAGCAGATAGGATCATATCTGGATGTCGGGACATCCATGGCCCTATCTGAAACATGAGATGACATGCCTCAAAGACACACCTGTGGGGGATGGGAAACAGACAAGAAACGGCACCTATGTCAACGGCACCTGTGTCAAAGGCACTGCTCAAGGGAACGCATTGACCAATAGCTTTGAAGCACAAGTGCAACGCCATATGCAGGATGTTCGGGTAAGAGGCGCATTTGTAGGGTACTGCAGGATGTTCAAGAGCTAGAGAGTATTAAGTGTGGGTGGGGTCTGAATCTCCCACATAATCGCCAAGCTACGGATTTCCCATCTGGGTTCACACCGCAAATACTCGACAAAGCACGCGGAAGCTGAAGGATACATAAAATCTAACAAAAATAAACCAATTCTCTGGAGGATCATGATGCGGACAAAGCCCCTAATGGATATCCTAGAGCCCGATAGTAGTTCAGCAAGTCTGCAGACGTGGTCGCGTTCATAACTTTCTTGCTCGCCAGGTCTATGGTGATTAAATCTGTCCCTTTGAATTGAATTGATTTCCCAGCCGGTACAGTACTACAAAGTTGTCAGCTTCTTACACTACCTTCTTCTGAAAGATGATTATAAGCTGAAGTAAACATTATCTCCCCTTCCTTACCCAACATCATTGGTGGTCACAGCGTTCTCCTGCCATCTCAATGCTATTCGATGGCATGTATGAAATGTGAATACAACGTCGTACGTAACATTCGTAACGCCACCACCTCCATAGGCCGAGGCGCTGATGGATTGGTAGAGCTGATCGTAGTTTTGAACGTAGGGTATGGTAGACCCATTCTGAGCGCCTTCGTCATAGATGTGGATCTGCACAGCATTGTCAGGGGAGACATAATAATAAGCGTTCTATGAAGTCGCTTTGCGTACATCACTAGTAACTGCATCGGGTAGACCACCAATTCCGCCTGTGGCGAAGGCATTCAGCCAACGCTGGGCGATGCCCTCAACCTCATTCTCTTCAATGCAGGTCCCGTTTTGCCGCAGTGCTGATGAGGTAGCGGTTATGCTAAGAAGCAAAGCGTACATGTATGAGGGTCTCATCTCTTTCGTGAAGTGCAAAGATTGATTGTCGAGTCTAGTGTAGAAAGGCAGTGAAGGGGAGCGTTTATATAGGAACGTGCAAGATTATAAATACTTCAATATAACAGGGGGAGGTCTCATCTCTTGTATATGCGAGATAGCGGGTATCAGCGGAACAAGCCCCATGGGCCACCCTCCAGAAAGCCTTGGTACAGCAGCCGCATGCAACTTACTTTTCAATCTGGTTAAGACGTTCGAACGGAGCTGGATGAAAGAGCCTGCCGTGAGCTAAAAGCAGTCCAGGATGACGCAGAAGGAAAGCGATGAACATGCATCTCGGAAGACATTCCACGGTGGTGTAGAATGAAATTTCCCCACGCGCAAACCTGGCCATGCTGCGCATGAAGCAGTAGCGGTCGGCATTGCCAAAAGCCAATCTTGCGGAAAAGATGCATGAGTAAACATAGCCAAGATTCTATTCTCCGAGCAATACAGGATTTGAGTCTATGTATTGGAAGGACAAGTATACATGACCACAGAAAATCCATTGTCACTATTCACTAAACTGCTCTAGTTCGCCAAGTGATTAGATATCTATCGCTAACTCTCATACTACCGAGGTTCGCCTTGGTACATACATACATCGGATAATATGACCTTCCTGAGTCCCTTCTTGCTTCAATTTCACCATATCGAAAGACTGGCGGAAATTCAACATCTGGAGCTAATCTCCTGTATTCACGGCATGCTACAGAAGGTCAAGTAGATCATGTTGCAGGTATCTTAGATCTTCAGATGTGTTTCCGACTTTCCAGAATCGATTGTCTTTCCTTCCAATTACTTTTAGCTTGAGCACGAACCCTCCATGTAAGTGCAGCTCGTCCTTTTTGCTCTATACTACAAAGCTTTCACCCTAGCTGTACAACTTGAACTCCGCTCAGAGGGTCTCCTTGATCGGAAAAACTACAAGTTCTCCCCTTGATTCTTCTTCCGGCAGGCCAAGGCGCTCAAAGTTCAGGCCAGGACAGAGGGCCCACTATTTCGAGCGCTCTTTTAGGGTTTTGAAGCCCAATTATCTCCGCTGTCGCGGGATAGATGACATCCTTTCGGTCGGGGTAGATCCATCCATAGACCGATTTTATGGAGTCCTCATTTACTCCGACAACACCAGCCAGAGCCGTCATAGAGCATGGCGAACCAAGTAAGTGGGAACCCACCAGAATACCAACCGCTACGGGTAGTCTGATATTGCAATTATCCCCAAGCAAAGGCACTATATCCTGAGTAAGTCGTAGACAAATGTCCTCAGTGATTTTGTCATAGCCGAGATCGAAACAAAAAATGCTGCAAAGCTGTTCCAGGAACCTGTTGTACTCGATTGTATTCTCATCAGATTTCTCCTCGCCACTCTTGTCCTCTTCCTCTTCCTCATCCTCACTGTCTTCTCGATCCTCGCCGTCTTCTTCGTCCTCGCTGTCTTCCCCGTCCTCGACATCTCCCTCTTCGTCGCTATTTCCATCTCTGTCAACGTCCATGATGGTGTCATCTGTGAACATAGGAGCGGGCAGGCATGCTATAAATTCTTCCACTTTGCTCGCACAGAAATCCGTCAGCAGGCATGGAGGTATGAGGGCGTCGCGATTGCGAGCAACGAGTCCATAAACATAACGGATATGATCCGCAAATACATCCGAAGCTTCCGAAACCTGGTCTAGAGACCGAGCTTCATGCATGATGTGCGATACCATGTACATAATGACTGCAGCCTTGCAGCGTCCTGTGTGGCCTGCGAACCCATTCGCATTGTCCAACTGACGGACCATCAGATGGGCGATAGCCAATGCAAAGGGGGAAAGCCGGATTCCTTCGTTTATCATGTCACAAAAGCCGACAATGTCTTCTTCTTCTTCCTCTTCCTCCTCTCCCTGATCGTCGCTCAATAGAGTATAATCCTCGGCGGTTTGTTCCAATGGAAAAAATGTTCGGCGGCATAAAGGGCAAGAGTTGCGACTCCGCAGCCAAGTACAAATGCAGGCTGAACCAAGCACATGAGAGCATGGTAGGCGGATAGCTATTTCAATCGTTCCAGTCTCTGATGACAGAGTTCCACATTCTGAGAGACAAATTTGGCATAGGACTCCCGAATCAGATTCGACTCTGTTTTCAATCCTGAGGAGCTGAGTCAGAAAGCGTTCGGACATGTCGAAGGCCAAAGAATGGACAGGTAGTTTCCCGGATTGCAGAAGAGGTGCTTTGAGATGGTGATCAGGTTAAGAAATTGGAAAGCTCGTAATTAGTACTCGCAGCCGAATGAGTAGCATGCTGCTCATCACATTGTGATTGTGCTCTTTGTTTTGAACCTTTGTCGTGAATTCGCATTGTGTCGAAATGCCACCCAGTGTTCAATACTGAGATTCTTCCAAGGAGTAATGATCCTTCTATACCATTGGAAAGGCTCTTGTGTGGAATGACCGCAGAGTTCGATCTCTGGATGATACTGTTCGAGTAGTGTTGTGTTCACATCTTTTCATAGAAATCTTCTTACATAAGATACCTTCAAGAGTATGCCACAAGAGCCATTCAACAAAGTAGGACGGGAGATAGACAGGGGTCCACGTAAGTGCGAATTGTGCAGTACATATCTCTATGTGCATGTGGGTACTGGGGTCAATATGCCATGACTGAGAAGTCGACATTATACAAGACCGACGGCGGAACTTCCAAGTGACTGCTCTTTGGACAAAGGAAATGAAACAATGTTTGCGGCGAAAACCAAGATGCGACAAATTTGCGTCTAGCCAATATCTCACATTCTGTCATGTCACAAAGCCGCCTAATGGTTCCCAGTGCAATGCTTTATCGTCCGACATAAACTGGAAAATCAAACGGCCATCCAGAGCCGGAGTGATTCTGATACTCAGAGCTGATCTGACATACATTCGTACCTAGAAATATCTCTTGCTCGTGAGATTCAGCATTGGTTGCCCCGCAATCTCAGACTCTGGCAGACTTGACAGGGTCTGTCAGCATAGCTGATATTGGAACAGGTAATCAAGGCTACCGCCAGAGGATACAAATACAGGGTCAAATCTTGAAGATGGAAGTGTTGACGGTCGCGGTAGTGATTGGTTGCACAATAATGTTCCACGTGATCAACAACACACGAGAGAAACGCAACAAGAAATCCACCCTTCATACAATTAAAAATAAAACAGAGACTGTAAACGCTCGCAGATGTAAGGCTCAGTGACGTGGAATTTAAAATAGCAAAAGACTCACAGCATAGCATCTTACTTTGAACAAAGCAGATGGTATACTGCTACAGAAATCTTCCTCAGAGAGAAAGATTTACTTCCGCTTGGATTCGAACCCTCAAGACCTCAGGCTAACTTGTTTAAAGTTAACGTTTGAAATGAGCGTTCATAATCCGGTATGCCTTTGAGCTAGGTCTCCGAGTTTGCCTAGGGGATCTCCTTCTTTATTAGGAAATATATTATTCTTTTCAAAAGGGGGACATCCTTATTGTTTGGACTCCTGCCGCTTCTCATTTGCAGTCTCCAGGCTACCTATTTTGCAGCATCTTGGTTCTTCCTCAAATATCCTTCCGCCCGCTGTCATTATGCGAGGAGCGTAGTTTTCAACTCACGCGGCATCATACCCTGGCAAATTGTAAGAGATCACGGTGCAGTGTCCCATGAGGTATTTCGACTGGCTGAAAACTCTTTATATAAGCTTTTTATCCGTGAAATCCAAGATGGGTCCCAATGTGCACGTTTTCAGACGCACTGCTCTACGTCGAGCGCGAATGGCCGCTTCAATTGCGCCTCTGCCAATGATTGGACCTTTTATTCTCCCGCGCAAGAGGTGCAACTCAATATTGCCACAACAATCTTTCGAAAAATTTAATCATGTATTACCTGTTTCACTCGTGGTCTTAAAGTAGGGGCCTTCCGTGTCTCGAATCCGATAACGAACAGTAATTCCTTCACATTATTTGCAGGGGCCACGATGGCTCACCTCTACCACACTTGTGCAATCCTCCTACTACTTCTCGTCTGGAAAGCATCCGCATACCCGCACAGCTGGTTTGAAGAATCGTCATTAGATCCACCTCCAGGCATCAGAAAGCGCTCCGTAAATCCCACTCTAGCCCTGGAGAACAACACCAGACATTCATTATCAGGCATGATGCATTGCTACGAACCAAAGCCTGGCCGCAGCACAACATCCGTCAACGGCTGCCGTCCGACGCTCAACTACATCCGTACATTTCCCAAGTACCGCGTAATTCAAGATTTCCTCGAAGGATGGTGGCCCAAAGAGCCTTCCATACCTCCCTACGCAATACATCTCGAAGCTGGCGACTGCGCCATCAAGCTTGCAAGCTATGATGCTAGGGTGCCAGATATGTTCTCATTCGAACAGGTTAGACAGTTGGCAACTGATATTTTGACGGATTGTGAGTCGAAAGGAGGGGTCGGTGGTATTGCGAATATTGGAAGGGGGAGGGGTTGGACTGTGGCGGTCATTGGCTCTACTGAGCCCGGATTGACTTCATTGGAACTGAATAGCACGTCAGTACGGGAAGAGTAAGACGGAAGGGATCACCAAGGATTCCCATTTCAGATCCTGTCTCCTTTTTGAAGACGATTTTGTGTTGGAAGGGAGACCATTGATGATAAGAGGGGTCGCGAAGCAGTTTGGCTGTGAAAGCGTCTAGTAAGCTCTTGTTGAGCTGAAAAGACTCTAGCTATTTCAAAGAAAGGTCTGTATTAGGACTGATGGATTTGATCAGATACTCATAGTTGACAAATTTTAATCTCTGTCATCTTTGCCCAAATCTCATTCCTCTAATCGTGGCATTGCTTATGCTCTATTGCGCACAATCTTAACGACTGGGTTATGTATCGTTAATTCTACAACCATCTCTGAATCTCCAGAGACTCTGGTGACCTCCCCGTAATTCAAGCATCGTGCTCTCATCTAAAAGGGCAGGTAGATAGAAAGTTAGATTCGAAGTTCTGCTCATAATCACACAGCCAGGACAGTGTATGAGGTTTAGACTGATACTTTGCTTGCCATTATCGTAGGGCAAACCGCGTGCTCTTCGAAACTCGCAATCACTCTAGGTCGTTTGGTAAGATCTTTCACGGGTACTTCAAACAGATCATTAGGTTCGGAAATAGCTTCTGCGTCAATTTTCCTTTGTACTTGAGGATGGCTGTGTAAAACTTGTGCCTGCTACTTGTGCCCTGTAAGCCAAACGTGAGCACTGTGAATACATTGCAAGACAATTATGGGCCTGGAAGTCGTGCAATCATGGCTCCACAGAATGCCATTTTGTGTCAGCCTTCATACTAGGCGAGAAATTGGAGGGTAGTAGGCGAAGGGTTCTCAAGGAGTCAAGGACGTAATCTACATCGTGAATTATTTGATGAGTGTATATTCAATCTCCGAATCAAACTTTGCCAGCACTTTGCCATAGAAGCTTAGTTGTAGCCGTAATAATAACATAATCCAGATAAGCCCTCAATCTTTGTTTCCACGACAAATGGCCGAGAGGTCAAGTGGCCTGTATTCGGATGCTTGACAAATGATTTTAGTACGACCCAAGGTGGACGTTCTAGCGGAAAGCATTGTGAGAAGTTCGATAGTAAATCGGTAAAGGTTTCTGCAACAGTACACCCTGTCTCGGGCTGTGCTAGGAGTCTTTTGCCATTTTGAAGGTCAACTTTTGAGAAGCTACGTGCTGAGCCATCGGCTGAGTCAGGTATTATCCTTGCTTACTAGAGGGCAAAGATTTGAATGTGTCGCCGATCCACTGTCCGAGTATTACCCAAGGCTCATCCGCGTCCCGCCAACCAAGCGTAAACGTATTTCTGCCTTTCTAAATCATTTCAAAACTTGCTTTCTTCAAGATTCGTAGTGTCATTGAGCTCAAACAAGAGAATGCGTTGGATGGTCCTAAATGATACTGGATAATTTTTGCGAAGGGTTTACAACTCGCCAGAAACCGTTCCTCTCAAGGACCTGTTCAAACGGAGTGCTTCTATATTTCTAAATTCTTCGAACGTGAAAGTTTGTTCCTCAGTACGAGGGACTCGCGGATCTTGGTTATCAAGTGATACGTTAATTGTACGTTGTACTCCACCTGAGAATCGGCTGAGGGCCTCAGGTTGTACTTCTGTTAGAATAACCTATTCTTATACACCAAGAGCTGGTGTGGTGACGGTAGTGCAAACCAAGATCTGGATGAGATTCTTGAAACACTTGGTACAGCCTTTGATTTTTCACTGTCAAACAGATTTCCGCGGTGTCAACAAATGAAATCGACACACTCTTCAACTGAATAGAACCGACCTTTTGTTTCGGTGTTTTCTATCTTGTTTGCTCTGCAGTTGCCTTAATCCTCGCATCGGAATTTAGTCCTCTCTGTGCAGCTCAGCGAGTTCCAGTGGCTTGATAACGCTAGCCATGGAGTTCTAGTGTCCAACTATGAAAGCGCAGCACTGCTTGATTCAATACCAACCTCCAGAATATTGAGGTGTGTCTATGTTCTCTTGCTGGACCCAATATCCAAGGGCGTTCGTATACTGCTGTCGTTACCCTAGAGGGACAGATCGCTAATTCTTCTCCTAAGGCAAAGCTTCTCGAATGCTACTTTCAACTGAGGTGCGAGCGCCTTCAGTCCTAGACTTCAGCGCCCTACAGAGATTGCACTGTGGCGCAAAATGGCAATCCTGTAGCTTCGGTCCAAATCATCAATAGGATCCAACGATTTACGCTCTTAGCTGTCGACAGTTGCATCCAAGGGGTCGAGTAAGTGCCCACCGATCCGATGAGAAATGCAAAGTTCCTTGGGAGATGGGAAAGCACATGCTGTCGTAATGGTAAGGGTACCGTAAGATGACCAGTCTACCCGAAGACTCAGATGCCTTGGAGCCATCACCAGTCTTGCGGGCGCCACAGGGCTTACCCCGGGACGCATTTGCTGAACTTGGGCATGTTTGGACCAACGATTTTTGAAAGCAAAAAGGATAGAGTTGGAGGTGAAAGAATCCAGGGATACCCATGGGGAAGGTAATGTTGCAAACGCTAATTTAGCCCCAAAACGCCTCAGCCGGAGTCTTTTATTTGGCGCATAGCAGCACTCAGTGATACATCGCCATCTGATGTCAGGCCTTTAATCAATAGGGGGAGACGTCTGTCTCACAGATAACATGGGAGAAAGACGTGAGAAACAGGCGGCTAATGCAATCAATGTTGGAGAAAAAGGCAACGTAAGATCCATCCGAATAATTGGACCTCAATTGATTATCAACCTGGCGAGATGCAGATGCGCCTCTCGGGACGAATAATGATATACTAGTGCTACCATCCAGCTCACTGATAATCACCAATCCCAATAGTGACTACTGTCTAATACTCTGCAAGCATTACATTGTTACCACTGGCTTCATCTCCTTGACTCCCCGCTTCTTTCTTACGAGCTTTCGCCCTCTTTCTCGCCTCATTTCTCTTCTTGGTCTTTGAAGATCCCGCAGCTTGCACTGGATTGTCGTTCTCATTGCCTTTCTGCACGGTAGGAGGAGCGGTAGTACCAGCTTCAACAGAAGCACCGACTCCGCCATTCGCCGTCTTTCTTGCAACAGCTTCATTGATAACGTCTGCTCGCTCATTGATATCCACCGATAACTTCCAGCAATATCTGTACTCAGAAAGGAGTTCTTCCCTGTGAAGCGGTGGATCATCATTGACTTCAGCGCCAAATTTGTGCATGAGAAATATCAAATCCTCCAACGCTGCCTCTGCTGAGTCATTTTCTGCATTGCTCCGAAAGAGTTCATCAACTATCTTGCCGTCCTTCAAAATCACGGCACGGCTGCAGAAATGTCTGTCCCTGGTTGTAGCTACGGAAATGTGCACGTCGTCTTCCTCGTCATTGGCGGGCGGTGGCCTCAAAAGAGCTGAATGATCGTTAGGACATATTACATTTCTTGATATTAACCTTCAAGAGCAGTGCCAATCGATGTACTGACTTTTAGCTGCACCTATCAGGTACGTTGTGTAGGATCTGTTGTTAGGCAGTGGCATTGTAACACGGTATGGGGTTTCAGTCTCGTTCGGATAAATTGGCTGCCCAAGAGCTTTGTCAGAAGTGTGCATTGATTGTAACGCGCTCAAGTCGAAACATACTAATCTCGGCAGACAAAAGTCTTCAAATGGCTGGTCCGAGCCATAGTCGTCTACACCTGCGCTCGCCGTGAAGAGGTCGTCAATTCTTGGAGGTATTTTGCCTGACATGCTAGCAGAGAAGCACAGGATTCACTCAGCGATTTGATTTTGTGGTATTTTGGGCGGCGATGATGCTCTAATATGAATGCTACTCAACGCACGACATATTGGATACAGCGAAAAGTTCGGCGTTGCAGAAAAAAATGGATGTGAGGGGTTTGGCAGATACGGAAATTGTAAATGTTTGAGTACGTACACCAAATGGCTCACCCATAGCACCTGCCTTGGTACAATCTGACTCTAAATTTGGTAGGTAGGTCATGAAGCTTTGAGAGAGACAAATCAATACATACTGCTGCTAATTGTCTAGCGATACGTTTCTCTAGGGCTGTAGGAGATGACTTAGCTAAATACTACTGCAAGACTCCAGGTGACAGCAAACCTCCCCTTGAATCACCAGCAAGGCCTGATGACCCGAGACCAGTCTACAAGAAAACTTAGGTGACACCCACAAGGAATCCTTGCGTCGACACTCTACATACAAGCACGTAAGTCTTCCTCTAAAATCCCGAGTAACGTAGTTGACTCTCCCATTTCTGGAACGTCATTCGAGGACCATTGAATAGTCGCACCACATCTCATTGTTCGTAGAGTCTGAAGAATAGATGCCAGCCAATGCAAAACATAGCTTAGCTCGTGCTGGTACTGATACTGGTATTGCTAGATCGCCATCTTTCGGCGAGGTCTCATCAAACCACAAGTCCACACACTCTTTTCCATGTACCGCGCTCACGCTTCCACCTTACACAGCGCCACGCAGAAATCTCCAAAGTCACCTTTGGTCCCCTCGTCAATAGCAGATTCCAGTCGCTCGCTATACTTCTGCTTGTAAGCTACCTTGATCCTCTCCATGTGGCTAGGCTCCCAGTGAAAGCGCACGAGGCGACTGACTAGAAGATCACTCCGGTCCTTGGAGGTTTCCGCCAAGGCTTGGTGGAGCAGCAAAGCGTCTCGCACAGGCCGGTTGAGTACGCCATTGAGGATATGAGCAAGCGTCTCACCCTGCACAGATAAGGTCAGACGTAGAATTATGCTGAGAATGGCCTGGTAGACTTACCACTAAATTCGGCGATTTCTTGATCATCTCCCTTGCAAAATTCTTGCGATATTGCGCTTCAAACACGCGGAGCACTTCAGCAAGATGTTTGTCACTTCTTACAACTATGACGTTGATCATCGCAGTCTCTCCGCCCTCTTTCGCAATCAATGCCTTGTACAGGTTCTGGGTGTCCTGGCGAACTAGCTCAATGTGGAGCTTCTCGCTCTCCAACATGCGTTTTTCCTCCAAAGCGAGTAGTACAGCGTTTCTGAATTTGTCCTTCTTCAGTTCGGTCTGCATGCACTTCTCTAGGCTGTTGTTGTATCGTTGATCACTGAATACATCCTTGATCTTTACGATTTCACTATTAGTCCGGCCCATGAGACTTTCGATCAGAAGTTCTCGCCTCGAGGTATTCGACTGGTACCAGAAATTGGCCCAATGAGCCTCGCTTTCCCACCTTCCTAAAGCCGTTGCATATGCAATCTTACCGAGATTGCCGCTGAGCTTCATTTTGATGTGTTTGGCTATGTTAACGCCCTTGCCTTGTGCTTTCATGTGCTTTTTGTACTCAGTCCTCAGCATTAGCACGTGGTCGTCAGATAGACGAGGTAGGATCTTGATCACAGGTTTGGTCTCTGGAGTGGAATGTTTCAAGGCTGCTGCCATGGCTAGAGCGTCAGGTTCTGGATCGTAGAAGGAGACCGTCTTGACGCTTTTCTTCTTGAGCATCGAAATCGAGCGATGACCCCTCGAATCGTCAGAGTCTTCGCCATCCAAAGGTTCAAGGTCAGAAAGATCTTCATCTTCGTGCCCATGCGCTGCGAGCATAAGGGGAGAAGGCATAGGAGAAATCGATTGGTAAGTGCCACGATAGGCCTCGAGTAATGGACTTCCAGGTGGTAAACCACCCGGCATAGGACCATGTGGACCTGGGGCCGCCAACCCCAGCATTCCTCCGGCCGCTCCTCCTGATACTGACAGACGATGGAGTGAAGGCGGATCGTGGTGATGAGGCTTTGCTTCGACAAATTGAGGCTGAGAAGTCATGCTGTAGGAAGGGTGTCTGCCATTTGACGCATATTTGCTACCCCGATCTCCATACTGATATTCGGCATATTCGGGACCATGTGAGCTGATTGATCCTCTATGGCCTTCCGGTCTAATCGTAGCTTGTGGCTGGGCATATCTAGGGTTCAATCAGTTAAGATACGGGCTCAGCTAGTTTTATACATGGGTCATTTATACTGCGGATGTGGTGAATGACCACCACTAAAGCCACCGGGCATTGAGAGCTGTCGATACTTCTCACCTCCATCAGCACTACTATTGCTCAAGTGGCGTTTGTAGTCCGTCGGCCTATGCTCATGATGGTCATCGTGACTGCTATGCCGGTCTCGATCGTATTTTGGTTTGGAAACCTCGACATATTCTCCTTTGGTCGTTCGAACCACTGTGGGACGAGCATCGGGAGATGAACTGCGGTGATGAGAGCTTTTGTGCCTGCTCTTCCTATCGTCTTCACTGGAAGAGCTGGAGGAGCTGTCATCATATTTTTTCTTCGAGGACCTTTTCTTCCTTTTACCATCAGAGTCGCTATCGCTGTGTTGTTTCCTTGACGACCTTTTCCTGTGCTTCTCGTCTGAATCGCTGTCATCACGATGCCTTCTCGATGACTTCTTCCTCGACCTTGGGTCTGAGTCACTATCATCACTGTCATATCGCTTCTTCGAGGACTTCTTTCGGGACCGAGGGTCGGAGTCGCTGTCGGAGTCGCTGTAATACTTCTTTGAGCTCTTCTTCCTCGACCGCCGATCCGAGTCGCTGTCGTCGCTGTAATCTTTCTTCGGGGCCTTCTTTGACTCCTTCACTTGAATCACAACTGCGGGAGACCTGTCGTCTCGTGATCTGGATCTCTCGTCTCTGCGACCAGGGGATTTGGAGCGGCCACGAGAGCGCCCATCATCGACCCTGAGAGACATTGCTGGTACCAGAATTGTCTCAGTGTACCCAGGGAGCTCGACTGTTGCCCGAGAGTGAGATTACTCTGAGGGTGAGGTGCCATCTTTGCGGCTGAAGAGGGGCCGCGTGAGGCCGCCCAGGCTAGCGGCATCTCATAGTTCTAGAATTTCAAACCCCAAAGTACTTATTCTCGACGGTCGTCGCTTTTCGTGACAACAACGCCATAAGGCTCGAGCTGAAGGGACGAGAATTGTCCCCTGCCGCTAAGCCTGTAGCAATCTTGGCTCAGAGTAACATCTTTGGCCATATGGACAGAGCGTTAAGGTGAAGGTGTGTGTATCGATTCGCCCCCAAAGAAATGGATGATCCAACCTTCGACCCGGACAGGCACTAGCATCAACTTCGTCGTACTGTATGGCCGCAGACGAAGAGCCGTGGAAGCGCAGAAGCCATCTTCATGGCGATTGTGCTGCATCTCCTGGCTGTCTGGTCGTCAACCTCGCCAGGACATCCCCATGAATCCCGTTAGGCTGTGGGGTTGCCGAGCATCTAAAAGTAGCACCTAGCCGAGCGTATTCTAGGGCATGTTGGGGGCCACGGACACCACAGAAGAAGAGGCGCTCCTAGCAGGAATGCCAACGCTGTACACCTGCTCCGATATACACGGGATGGCAGCGGGCGTCCACCAAAACAGCAAGTCAGCCCGTACCTGTTCTAGCGGGTGATGCCCGTGGTCCGGGGGTCCAAAACGGAAGGCGCCAGGTCCCTTTGCTGCCCGGCCAATCTACGACGTGCCTGCCGCCCACGTTGTGCCCACACACTGCGCCGACTGTCTGGATTTCGGATGAACAACATCATCGAGCATGCACTTTGAAGGATCCCCCCGTCACGCCCAATGCCGTGCATGACTGACGGCAACGACATTGCTGAGTGACCGTGGCCAAGCTCATGTCCGCCAGGGCATACTACTGTAAGGTAGGTATCCTTCCATTCTTCCGTCCAATGAACATGTCATTTCGTAAGGCGTGTGACCAAGTAGGCTTGTCTGCGCTCCCGGGTGCAAGCAGTTCTCCAGGTTATAAGAAGAGCGTGCGCTCCCTCTCCACTCATGTGTTCTCAAGCTCAAAGTCTTCTGCTCCTTGTCCCTCCGTGAAAATATGCCTCTTTCATCAAAGCTTTCCTTGGGCCTCCTTACCGCTTTTGCGGCGCCCTATGCGGCGGCGTTGCCTTCCTTCGCTCCTTTGATGCAGCGTCAAGCATCTGAGCTACCGGCATACGTATCAACATACGGTACGCCGAATCTGGAAAACTTTCTCCGCTAAATCTGATTGTTCGTGCAGCACCTGTCGTATGGCTCTATTCTGGCGAAACATACTTCCCAAGTGATATCGCTGCCCAACTTGACCACACCAAGCCAGAAGTCAACTTCACCGTCGTTGATGGCTACCCAACCCCTTTGACCTTGAACAATCTCGATGCGTTGAATTCCGAGGGAGGCAAGAGCGTCTATCTCACATCTGATGACGATGTCACCACACGTCCAGCTTGGCTTAATGGTGTGAAGCCTGATGGTACCGGCAAGACCGACGGAGCTACGAGTCTTGCAGTGATTGTCAATGACCGCGGCAACGGCGAAGTCGATGCATTCTACATGTATTTCTACGCCTACAATTGGGGAGGCGTTCTCCTGGGGCAGAACGTGGATGACCATGTTGGTGTAAGTATCCATACCCAGCATCCTAGTCACACAGACTGACAACGGTACAGGATTGGGAGCATAACATGATCAGATTCCAGGACGGGGTGCCCTCGCAGGTCTGGTACAGCCAGCATGGCTTTGGCGAAGCCTTCACCTACAGCTGCTTGGAGAAACAAGGCGTGCGGCCAGTGACGTATTCGGGCAACGGCTCTCACGCCAATTATGCCACCACTGGCACTCACGACCACACCATCCCCAACTTGAACTTACCCGGGGTCGGGGTTCTGACTGACTACACCGACCAAGGTACACTCTGGGACCCGTTGCTGAACGCATACTTTTACAGCTACAGCCCCAGTGCCAACACATACACTGCTTATGACTCTTCGTATCCTACAGCCTGGTTACAATTCATCGGAGAATGGGGTGATGAGCAGTACCCTGATTCCGACAAGCGACAGCACAAAATCCTCGGCATTGACGCAACAGCGGAATACGCGGGGGGACCTACCGGACCAGAGGATAAGCAACTCAACCGTACTCAGGTTTGCCCGACGGCAAGGGGATACATATGCGACGTTAGGACATCTTTGACAGCGTAGAGAGGAGCTAGAGTTCATGTACTTGCTGAGCACTCTGAAACTTGTATCTATCCTCGATCCACACATAGCACATGCGGTGGCTTGAAAATCAACTCATGTGGAAGCACCGGCGTTTCTTTCGTATGCCCGTTTTTTCATGCAGACATACCAATATTGCATAGAAATCTCTGCTCGTTGCCGATTAAACGACAGCGAATGAACCCGCACCAAATGCTGCCTCGCTGAAATCTGTGTGGGCGAGGGTGTGCGTCATGTGGAGGAAAGAGATGAAACATGCTCGAGACAGAGAAGCCTGAGTTGCACCATCTCCTAGCGGACGATCTCCCGGCACCAGCCTCCCCTCGTCCGTTCCCTTGGCTTCGAGGCCCCTGATCTTCATTCTTCAGGACGTGAGCTGCCTGACTGCCTTACCTTCTTGATATCGCCTTGATACTCTGCCTGGAGAGTCACTTCAGTCCGTGACAGGCGCAGTCGCTCTGCTGTAATTCTGGACATTGTTGCTTACCGAGGGCGCTGCCTCAATAGCGATTGCGTCGCACTTGATACAACGTACTGACCCATCACAAGCCTAATCTCAGCTTGGTAGCTGGGGGTTGGGATGCTCAGGGCACAGAGAAACGCCTGAAGAATGTGGTTGAGAAGCTGAAAGCGTGCATGGAAGCGTGCATGATCGATCCTAAGTGCTGGGAAAACCGCAGCCATCTTCGCTCGAGAATTGGTTGGTCACCGAACCACACCAATCGCTAAGGTACTTCCCTTTTCGCCGACTCTATAACAAACCCTCCAGATCTCGCGCCTTCCACCTATGCAACACATGCGCTGAGCGCTAGTGTCAACAAATCATCTCTCGTCATGGTGCGCTCCACAACTCCCCAGCAAGCTCGTGCGGTGAGCCAACCCTTGCCCCCTGACGAGAGCTACCGTCTTCCCGCCGACTCAACACCTCCCTACAGCAACGGCTCATTGCGTCGCAAAGGCTCCTTCAGTTTCCTCCGCCGCAGCAAATCCCGTGACAGATCCGCGTCCGGTAGCACCCCCCCTCAGCGCAAATTGAGCAAGAAGGAGCGTTCCAGGATGCGGGAACAGGAAATGATGGCTGAACAGATTCCCTCTCGACCTCCGAGAATACCCAATGTGCCGCGTCAGCCTCACCTTCAAACCTTTGGCGGTGAAGACGAGAGACCAGACAGTGTAAACATAATGTCAGACCGTTCAAGAGGTTCATTCCAGCATAGACTAGCTCAAAAGACGTCGCAGGAAACAATCGGCACGGACACGTACCGAGGAATGCCAATCCCACCCGTTCCTCCAATACCCCCCATCCCGGGAGCTATACCTGCAAGTAAAAGTCCATACAGCGATGCTTTCCCCAGGACGGAGAGTATGACGCATCGAGGACGTTACAGTTATGCTAGCAGTGCAATAAGTACAATCAACAGCCCACGGAAAATACGGCGGAGGAAAGACCCTACACCCTTCAAGTAAGTCGGATTGCGCTAGTGGTAAGCAGTGATAGCTAGAGCTGATAATTACTTCAGTATACTGGTTGTCGGCGCACGGGGCTCAGGCAAGACATCGTTTCTTAACTTTCTCCGTACCTCGCTCGCACTTCCCGCATGGAAGCAGCGCCAACAATCTCACGAGGATGATTTCATGAAGCCCTCATCTGCTTCAGCCACCGCTTTCCCTACCTTCACCTCGCACTTCGTTGAGACAGAAATTGAGAATGAGAGAATCGGCGTAACCTTCTGGGACTCGGAGGGATTGGAGCCAAACGTCGTCGATATCCAGATACAAAAGATGGCTAGCTTCATCGAGAGTAAGTTTGAAGATACATTCAACGAAGAAAATCAGGTTGCTCGTGCTCCGGGATTCCGCGACACCCATATCCACTGTGTCTTCCTCATCCTCGATCCTGCCCGGCTCGATACCAATCTGACTACGAACCAGAAAGCCACTGCTTTGAATGGTGTCAAGGCTAAAGCAAACTCCTTTGCCAGGGGCCACCCAGAGCCATCACCTAACGGACTCGATGAGAACCTAGACCTGAATGTTCTGCGTGGAATGAAGGGTAAAACTACAGTGGTCCCCATCATTGCCAAAGCCGACACCATCACTTCGGCACATATGGCGCACCTCAAACGTGCGGTCTGGGAGTCTCTCAAGAAGAATAGCCTCGAGACTCTTGAAGCACTGAGTCAAGAAGAAGAGGAAGAAGAAGAAGAAGATTCAGACACAGCTTCAGACTACGGTGGTGCAAATGGCCTGGACGAACGGGACGAGGATGCAGCTAATGCTGAGAAAGGAGGGGACAAGTTTTCCGTTACTTCTGTCCTCGACTCTCGCTCAGATTCGGACTCCGAGTTCTCGGCGTCTGATTTCGACCTGGCCAAACCTGGCAAGCCCTCAAAGATGTCTCCCAGGCGACCGTCCTCTCCAACAGCCCCCCGTGCGCCGGTGGAGCCTCCAGGCCTGCCACTGTCCATCATCTCCCCTGACCCTTTCGAGCCGGGCATCATAGGCAGAAAATTCCCTTGGGGATTCGCCGATCCTATGAACGCCGAGCACTGCGATTTTGTGAAACTTAAGGGCAGGGTTTTCACCGACTGGCGGACTGATCTGAGGGAAGCCAGCCGCGAGCTGTGGTATGAAGGATGGCGAACGAGTCGACTAAACAAGAAGGCGCGGAGAGATGGAGCCTTCATCGGCGACGTGACGACTCAAGTCTGGGCCAGATGACGGCCCGCTCAGGAAGCTGGCCGAGCAGCAAGGCGAAGGTGGAGTTCTTCACGTGCAAATATTATACGTTCGATTCTCATACCCCGTTGTTCGATGTTTTTATAAGTTTTACAGCCCTTTACTGGCATTGATGCCTGTTGAGAAGGGGACGGAGGTGAGGTGATTTACGCTGAGCGTAGATTGGCGATGCTGTTGGTCTCATTCAGCTTGCATCCTAGGGTTGCCTGTTGTAATAGATATCATCGAAATGACTAGCCAGGAGTCAATACATAGCATGCACATATCACCCCGGAGATGATGTTGATGACCGTCGTGCAACTGATGTGGCCGTGCATCCGTCAATGACTGTATTGTATCTTGCATGATTCGAATTGATCTGACTTTGATGTGCTAGCCGCTTCAGATTACAAGTACTTTAGGATTAGTGGATTTCGGTAGTTCTCGCGAGTCTAAAGTTGGTACTGCAGCCAATTCCATGGAAGAAGCTTTTGGCATATGCAAGTTTATCGGGATTCCTTGGCACCCTTTTCTACACTCAACCCCACCCCGCGCCGCCCGCGCCCGCATTTTAGAAAAAGAAAACCACCGAAATTATATTACCAGCAGACTTATTAAAAGAAAAACCGTGATTAGGCTTAACTAAAAAGGGCGAATTATAGCTTAGACTCCTCCGAGTACATTTTATATAGCATGTTACCCTTTATCTTATATTATCATAGTGCTATTAGGGTTTTTCGTAAAAGTTACTCACTTTTATAATTTTCTTTTCGGATTTTTTTCTAAAACGCGGGCGCGGGGTGGGGTTGAGTGAAGAAAAGGGTGCCAAGGAATCCCGATAAACTTGCATATGCTAATTAGCAAAAGCTTGATTGAAATGACGAAGTGGGTCAAGCGAGATGGGATCACCTGCCTTCACCACCAGACCTTGATTACTCACCTCCTCCTTTACATCCATCGCTCCTTCATCCCCATGGCTCGCCAGCTCTCTTTCTTCACACACTGACTTCTCCAAGGTCTTGTGCTCACCTAGACATGGACCAATAACGCTCACTCTCCATTGTCGAGACCCTCCAACGCGCCCCGACCACCCAGCTGGCCCTCGTGCATTATGAATGACCCCGGGCTCGATGAGCCAATCAAGGAGACTTCCAAGGCGGTACATGAGCGCAAAGCAGAGGGAGAAGACGCGAAGGAAGACGAGCAGGAAGATGACCAGGCTTTTCTCAACCCGAGGTTCAAGCCTTCCACACGCCCGAGCGGCTGGGAATCTACTGATACGTGGTCATAGTCGATGGTGGTTCGCTTCTACCGCGTTCCCTCTCCTTGCCGTATGGAAGGTGATCTGTTGAGGAACATGAAGCAGCCATGGCTGAGAGAATTGTCAGGGCACTTTTGGACCAGTGGCCAGCGCCTTCAATATCTGCGCCCTGATCGAGCATTGGAGAGTCCAGATACCACCTGGCTTGGGAGCCAACGAGGCTCATGGGATTGATGTCAGGGATCCGAAATGGTGCGCTCCTGTAATCCCACTCCACGTGCCTTATTCTTTTACCACCACCTCTGGCGTTACAGTCGCGCCCTATCTGTGATCCGTTTGATGCCTGATGCTGACCAAAACGTCAGGCTGCTGGCAGTCAATGGCCTCTCGCTCGCTTTTGCTCTCATCTCCAACTTTTCCCTACTCCTTAACATGGCCCGGCGCGTTTCCTTCTCTGTCGCTCAGCCCATCACCATTATCGGCTGGTACCTTTCCTCGCTTCTGCTTATTGGCGACATTGCAGCTGAAGTCCATATTGTCAAAGTGCCGGGTGAAAGACGTGCTCTTACGCAAGCTTTCTACTATGCGATATTTGCTGCTGCACTATACTTTATCATTTCTTCATTAATGGTAATCACTGTCTATGGAGCATGGAAGGGGCACTATTCGAAAGAGTTCAAGCTGAACATGAGCCAACGGACATTGATGTTGCAGACCATTAGCTTCATGATATACATGGTCGGTGGGGCAGGAGTCTATGCCAAAATCGAGGGCTGGCTGTTTCTTGACGCATTGTATTTCACCAATTTCACACTGCTTACAATAGGCATTGGCGACTACGCGCCTATGACACACCTCGGTCGCGGTTTGCTCTTTCCATACGCCATCGGCGGTATCGTCATTCTCGGTCTTGTGGTTGGGTCCATTCGCTCTCTCGTATTGGAGCGGGGGAAGGAAAAGCTCGGTAGCCGTATGGTCGAAAAGAAACGGGAGCTCAAGCTTCAGCGCTTGCTCGAGAAAGGCAAAGGGGACAAGCTCAGACCTGTGGAGAGCAAAGAGATGGCCAGAGACATTGGCATGTCCGAACGGGAACGACGAGAGGAGGAATTCAACTTCATGCGCAAGATTCAGCAAGAGGCCTCCTCTAGACAGAAATGGACTGCCCTTCTCATCTCTGGAAGTGCATGGTTCTTCCTGTGGTTTATTGGCGCTCTGGTCTTCTACTTTGCCGAACACGAACAGGACTGGTCATATTTTCAATCTCTTTACTTTACTTACACGACACTGTTGACAATCGGGTATGGCGACTTCAAACCCTTCAGCAATTCTGGGAAGGCATTCTTCGTCTTCTGGTCCCTACTAGCTGTTCCAACCCTCACGATCTTGATCAGTAACATGGGTGATACAGTCGTAAAGGGAATTCGTGATCTTACGTTATGGTTAGGAGAGTTCACGGTACTGCCAGGTGAAGCTGGTGCCAGGGAGCGAATCAAGAACCTTGCAACGCAGGCGACAGGCAGTAAAATCTTTAGAGGCGCCTCAGATGTAGAGGAGCCTCCCAGCTTGATAAGTGGTGCCAAAGATGAGGACGAAGAGAAAGCCAACATTGGCGGACCACGCGCAGCTGGCACGGATCTTCTGGCAGGGAAAGTAGAAAGGGAGGAACTCAGTGCAGCGCAGCATGCAGGAGCCCACGGCGACAAATTAGGCGGAAACATCCATCACTACCATTACCTGCTCGTCAAAGAGTTCCGCAACGTCATGAAACACCTCAACGAATCCCCACCTCGACAATACAGCTACGACGAATGGGCCTGGTTCCTCAAGCTCATGGGCGAAGACGAAGGCAGCCATGCCTCTCACCGTGCCCCTCCCGTCAAAGTCAACCATCTTTCTCCGAACATGGAGCCGGATATTCAGCAGGGGCAGACGGATGATGAGGAAGGGGGGTTGAGGCAGTGGAGCTGGTTGGGGAATCGGAGTCCGTTGATGGGGGAGGCGGACGAGGCGGAGTGGGTGCTTGAGAGGTTGTCGATCACGTTGGAGAAGGAGTTGAAGAGGCAGAGTGAGTCGAGGGCGAGGGGGGTTGCGGGGACAGAGGGGAGTAAGGATCAGGTGCTGGTGAAGGGGAGTGAGAGTAGCGGGAGTAAGGATTCGCTGGAGAAAAATGTACAGCAGGCGCAGAAGCCCAAGTGATACCCCAAACCTGTATTCCAACTGACCTGGATATTTGATATCATCGTCTTCGTCTTTCGGCTTCTCGCAGCTTTTCGAGGCGACTGAAAATGCCAATACTGATCGTCCAGCGCACGAAACCGTGCCAACTCGTCTTGCTCGGGGGTACGATATATTATTTTAAATCATGAACGCTGCTTGATTCATACGCTAATCCGATCAACTATGACCCATAATATTCTTCGGCACATATCCCTCCTCAAGGTGCCTCACCTCTTCCTCCGTTAACGTCTTCCCCCTAGCCTCCAACGCCTCATCCATCCTTCCCACATTACTAAACCCACAGATCGGACTACTAATCCCCTTGTACTGCAACCACGCCAAAGCCACATGGCTCATCTTCCACCCCTTCTTCTCCGCCAACTCCTCCACCCGACCGATAATAGCTGCATCCGCTTCAGGCAGCGAACCCTTGCCAGAAGAGCGAGTAGTGCTACCACTGACATGATGGGGCCGTGCCAATTGACCTTGCGAGAGTGGCGACCAGGGGATTAAGCCCACGCCGGTTTCCAGGCAGAACTTATTCATCTCGCGCTCTTCTTCCCTGTATATGAGGTTGTAGTAATTCTGCATGGAGACGAATTTCGTCCAACCGTTTTTCTCGGCAGTGAATTGCATGCTGGCGAATTGGTAGGCCCACATGCTGCTGGCGCCAATGTAGTGCACCTTCCCGCTTTCGACGAGGTCGTGTAGCGCTTTCATCGTCTCCTCGATAGGTACGGTCTTGTCGAAACGGTGGATTTGTAGGAGATCGATGTATGGTGTGTCGAGACGGGCAAGGGAGGCATTGACGGCAGCGAAGATGGCTTGGCGGGACAACCCTCTCTGGTTCACGTAGTCGACTGTCTTGTCGATGTCTTGCAGGGCCATCACTTCGGGGCTGTTGCCTTCTCGGACGGTACCGCAGCATTTAGTGCAGATGACGAGTTTGTGGCGGGGGATGTTGTATTTTTTGATAGCGGTGCCGATGATGGATTCCGAGACGCCGTTCGAGTAGACATTGGCTGTGTCCCATGTATTGAGACCACGGTCGTAGGCGGCTTTGAGTAGGGGGAGGGCTTCAGATTCTTCAATTACCCAGCTGGATGGTTTGGAGTTAGCGAAACCTTATCATAGAAGACAAACAGACTCAGAACGTGTGTTTTGTCACTCGACTGCGCAGAACAGAGTGCTTCATATCGAGGTAGACAGTGCCAGATGCCACGCAGAATTGGACATATGATCTCTAAAGAAGTCTACTCACGGCTGCCATCTCTTATCACCAAAGCTCATTGCACCAAGGATGGGAACAGAAACCCTCAAACCACTTCTGCCGAGCTGTCTGTACTCAGCGTTAGGGAAATCGACAGCCATGTTGCTGGCACGACGACAGAAGACGCTGTAGGATGTAGGATTGGCTGTAAAGATTCCAAGTTTGCGCGGGGCCTTCTGTGCAGACGAGGGTACCTGCAGATTTATGGAGAAGCTTCTGGCAGCGATCAATGGCTGTTGCTGGACGCGAGCTAGGATGGCGAAGACACGATGCTGGGCGTGCTTGTGATACATATCACTGAACGACGGTTGGAAAGGTGGGGAGGCTGAAGCCTGAAGAGCGAACGATCGAAAGCGCGATTTTCCAACTTCATCTTCGCAGGGGACATCATGTTTGCGAGCGTTCTCTATATGTAGGAGAAAAGAATTTCAAAGCGCCAAGGCACGAGAGTATGTGTTTGTACTCAAGTCCAGATGGTGACTGCAATGAGGTTTCAGCCTTGTGAGCGCGCGCAAAGGATGTCATCATGGCTGAGGAATATAAAATTGAGAAGCCAGTCACCAATGATTAAGTTCCACCATTCTATTTCTGACGTTCTATGAGATTCACACATCGTTATACATCAACGGGGTATCCATTTCAGACATTCATATTTACCGTCGTCGTGGCGCCTATTTTACAACCCCTGTTCGCAGCGTCCTGCAGCCCCCAGGCCGGAGTCTCGGGTCTGGAGTACAAGTTTTGGCATAGCTATGTTGCTCGCTCCCAAGACTTGATCTACCCGTCCATGATGTCCCGTTTGTAGGATTTTGGGAGACTGCCATATTGCTTGAAGGTGCGTGTAGGATTTTGGGATGGCGTGGGTCAACGATCCTCTAGATCCGTGTCAACCAAGTCTTCATAGCTTAAGCAACTAGTAGCCAGAGTCTCATATGATGTCCCGGAGCGTAGATGTTCGGGTCTGCAAACAGAAAAGCCTTCGCAGTTTCGACGTGTTCGTTTACTGTCTTGGCTGGATGCTTCCTCAGTCACCACCAGCGGCAAATGTACTCCTTGCCCTCAATTTCTGGCCAAAGAACCACAATAAGAAGGGCGCCGGAACACCCAGTCCCACAGCAATGAACCCTAACAGGCTATTGCCCCACCCGTAACCTAGTGCGTTGTACATTGTAGGCGCGAACAGGGGAAACCCGAACCCGGCCAGACTCCTGAGTACAGTGGCCGCTCCTATGGCCGAAGCAGCGAAGCGTGTGTAGGCATCTACAAGGTAGGTTTGAACAGATTGAAATCCTATGATAGCACCGGCCGAGAAGATTGCTGCGCCAATATTCGGACCAATCCAGTGGGTATGCTTCTGAGCTGTCCAAGCGTAGATGAACAGTCCTATTGGAACGAGAAGGCTTGCTGGAACCATGAGAGGGACACGAAACTCCGGACGGCCGACATTGTTGTTTTTCCTCTTTAAATGCCGGTAGATGCGGTCATTTATTGGGGCAGAGACCTGGGCCCCAAGGAAAAACCCGACACCAAGAGAGATGTAGTTCAAACCTCCAATCCCCACGGATTCACGATACACCGACGACCAAAGGCCGGGAAAAGTGGAAAGGAGGAGATACATGATTCCGTAGAGGTATGCGCCATAGATTGCTAGAGCCTGCACTATCGGCTGTGTACCTAGGAGGATGAATGGGCGGACAAGGCTTCGTTTCATTGTGTTTGCAAAGGAGCGCTCAGGATGCTCGAATTCCGTGTGGAGTGCTGTGTTACCGGTCTCCTCGCGAAGCCTCTCCGCCTTTCTGTGGAGTAATATTGGTGGATACGTTTCTTTGAGAAAAATGAGACCTGATATTTGGATGAGACCATCTGCAATAGAAGTAGCCCAAAAGGTCCAGCGCCATGTAGTGTTCTCTGAAATAAATCCGCCTGCTATAGGACCGACTGCAGGGCCAAGTAAGGGCGCAAGACTGTAGACACTTATAGCTCGGCCTCGTTCATCCGCACGCCAACAATCGCCAAGAACACCACCACCAATCTGCTTTGGTTAGCCAATACTTTCCGAAATTCATGGGATTGTAAACTTACAGCCAAAGGCGCGCTGCCCCCCAGGCCGGAAAGGAACCGAAATGCAATCATCTGACCCTTGCTTTTACTGGCACCGCAGGCAATATTGAAGACTAAGTAGAAGAGATTTGCAATCTGCAAAACAGGAACTCTGCCGTGTATTTCAGACATGGGGCCCAGGAACAAGGGGCCAATGGCATATGCAAGTATGAAAATGCTAAGCACAAGCTGCGATTCAACTTCGGTCGTTATTCCGAATTCTTTGGCAATCGAAGGTAGCGCAGGCGCCACCATGGAAGACGATACAGGTGAGATGAAGGTGAACGATGAGACCACGAAGGTAGCCGCCCATTTCATACTCAATGACCAGTTTTTGGGATTCGCTGGGTCGTCGGGACCATCCCATGAGACCTAATGGTCATCAGCAGCTCCCTTCAAACTCCTGCGAGACATCGTATGCTCTTACAAGATTAGGATCCCTAATAGACTTTTGGCTTTCTTGTTTCTCTAAATTGTTGGCTTCTAGATCTCTCGTATCACGAACGCCCATTCGCACCTCCGGCACTGCATCCTGGCCATGTCTTCGAGCGTCATCTTCATCATCTTTATTCATCTTTTCCAGCGTATCGGAGTCTTCTGCGTCTTCAGCTTCGTGACATTGAGAATCGTGATCACCACCGTTGTAGACAGACGTGTCATCAAGGTGCTGAGTAGAAAACACCGGACTCGGATGAGGTGGGTTTGAGGTGTTGGTGTGGGTGCGATGGAAGTTGATTCCGATCGGTGCAGTGGTTGTTGTGGGCACCGAGCGACTGGGCTTCAAGTCAGGCATATCTTATTTGTTGACTTTGAAGAGGCAGCAATTGCGCCCAAAGTGGTTTATAGTTTTGGCTCACACGTGGAGGCGACACGCTGACTGTCAGGAAGACAAGCTATTCAAGCGGTAAAGGGCACATTGATTTTGGTTCTCCAGTCAAGGGACCTGCCAATGAAAGCGCAAAGCAGGGTGTTTGAGAGGAGGATGGAGACCAGTCGCACTGCATTGTCCATGTACGAACATGATCAAAAAGGAAGACGGGCAGTTCTTTTGTATTGGATATATCGGCTTCTCGGCATTGGTGTAGGATGCGACAGTGAGATTGAAAGACCTGAAGAGCTTTGTTGGTCCTGCAGCTAAGGGATCTCCAGTCGGAGTTTAGAGTGGGACTAGGCGAAAAGGCCGGTTCTCCGTTGGCTTGCATGACTTCAATCCTTCGGTCCTTCGAGGACAAGATTGAACATTGGGAACATGGATCTGTGCTAAGTATAGATAGAAGGATTGCGCTTGCTGCCGTCTGTCGTGAGGATCTACCTTGATATCGCAGAATTCTCGGGGGACTCTGGACGCCAAATCCAGAAGGCAAAGGGGGTCCATCATGGCAAGCGTCCGGAAAAGAAGCTAAAGCCTCGATCGACCAGAGGTGTTAGACTCCCACATCTTTCGGCAAAATGTCGAATATGAATGCTGGCTGGAAATCCGCTCGTCCAGCATTGCCGGATCGAAGACCTTCCCTGCTTGATGAGACTATTCTGGCCCCCGGCGCCGTAAGGATCAATGTCCAAGGTGCATTCATCGTGGATCAAGCGGAGGCTCCTGAAGACAGCCTTAGTGATGATGGAGCTCAGCACGATTCCAGGGACATCCGACTGCCCAATCACAAAGCTGTCGTGAGCCATGTAGCTCTCGACATTGGTGGCTCCCTTGCAAAACTCGTCTATTTCTCTCGCGAACCCCGCTCTAAAGAGTCGGGAGGCCGACTCAACTTCCTCAAGTTCGAGACTGACAGCATAGGTAAGTGTTTCGAATTTGTCCGGGAGCTCAAGACCAAGCAGCAAGCTCTCAATGGCTCCAAGCCCGGAGAGCTGTGCGTCGTGGCAACAGGGGGAGGTGCCTACAAGTATTATGAGGAGATGAAGAAGGTCCTGGAAGTCGAGATTTTGCGCGAAGATGAGCTAGACTCCTTAATTTCGGGAATGGATTTCCTCATTACAGAGATTCCTCGTGAGGTCTTCACCTACAGCGAGGCCGGTCCAATGCACTTTCAAGAACCTCGCGTGGACATCTACCCGTATCTTTTAGTCAATATTGGATCGGGCGTCTCTATGGTCAAGGTTTCGGGCCCAAAGCAATTCGAGCGTATTGGCGGGACTTCTCTCGGCGGCGGAACGTTATGGGGCTTGTTGTCGCTACTTACTGGAGCGGGAACGTTTGACGAAATGCTTGCGATGGCGGACAGAGGGGACAACACTTCGGTTGATATGCTGGTTGGTGACATCTACGGTACCGATTATGGTAAGATTGGCCTGAAGATGACCACAATTGCAAGCAGCTTTGGTAAAGTCTTCAAGATGAAAAGACAGGGCGAGCTTGATGCCGAGGATGGTAGTGGATTATCAAACGGGGACGGAGTCCCGCCTGACGGATCATCTACGTCAGAGCGTCCTTTCGCCCCTCAGGATATCAGTCGAAGCCTGTTGTACGCTGTCAGTAACAACATCGGCCAGATCGCATATTTGCAGTGTGAAAAGCACCAGCTCGAGCACATATATTTTGGCGGTTCTTTCATTCGAGGCCATCGGCAGACTATGAACACATTGTCATACGCTATCAAGTTCTGGTCGCAGGGCGAGAAGAACGCATACTTTCTGCGACATGAAGGGTATCTTGGTTCAGTTGGTGCGTTCCTCAAGCGACAGCCTCGCGGCTGGGGCCGAAGGAACAGCTTCGAAGAATGGACCTAGGCAATCCAATGTCGTAGTTTCTGTCTACACAATATCACCTTTGCTACAAACGACGCTAGCCCTTTTGACTGGACCAGCCGGACTACTGTACAGACGCCTTGACTCCCCATAATCGCTCATGCTCTTCGCTGACTCAAACTATAGCAGGACCACAGACCTTGCAATTTGCAGACGCCATCATACCCATTAGAAACAGTTCAATCCCCGCAATCTATACAAGGATCCTATTGCTTGACTTCTCTCCCAGCTTGTTCAATTCTCGCCCAAAACCAAGGCTTCGCTATGACTGTGATCGCCGGACCCAACTTGATTTTACTGATATCAAGAGCCTCTATCTCTCTTTTCTCTTCTATAAAGCAATCATTGGACAGCCACTTCAAGAAAGCACCCGTGCCAGTCGCATTTTTCTGGTCTAAATACTCCCAGCCTTGTTCCAGTCTATTCTCCGTGACAATAGCATTTGCAAAATTCTCGACTCGCTCTCGGTTGTCCTTGTCAACAGCACTTGCAGGCAACTTGCTGCTGTTGCTTACTGTGAATAGATCACCCTTGGATTTAAACCAGAATTTGGGATCACCGCAGTAATCTGATAGTCTCCACACTATGCCTTCACCAGGACCAGACACGCTCAATGTCTTCGCGAATGGGCATTCTTCCTCTACTTCATCGGTCCAGTCTTTGATCAATTCTTCTGCGGCGGTGATGTTGCTCATTCTCATCTGAAGGCTGTAGATCCCAATTTTGCTAACATTGAAGATGCTTGCGCTCTCGTTAGAAATGTCGCGATATCCGCATTCCGGTTGCCAAGTATCATTAATGTTGATGGAGATGATAGCGAAGAATTTTGGTATTTCGTTGATGGCTACTTTCTTCTGGATTCCAGCTCCACACCATTCGCCGGCGATCACGATATCGCCAATAACATCCTTTTTACGATTGTGACTGTGATAAATCTCCAGTATCCGGTCTCGCAGATCTAGGAGTGTTTTCTTCTCAGTCGCGGCAATGAAGGCAGCAAACCCGGCATTGTCCTTTTCAGGAGTCAGCGCTAGCCGGTTCCTGGATTGCAAACGAATTTCATCGGAGTTGTTCACAAAGACGATGTCGGCATGGGTTCCGTGCAATTTCACACTTCCGATCAGGTGGAGGTGCTCGACTGGTGGCTGCAGCTGCTTAACCTGGTAAAGGAAGTCCGTGAATTTGCCGATCTTGGGAAAGAGAGTTGTCCGCTCCTCTGCAGGATTTTGAGGTTCTTCTATTGCTGCTTTGTCGGCGACGTCCTTTGTATTCAAGGCAAGGTTTTCGATTGGCGGCGTGGCCATTTTGGTGATAGGCTCTCTCTTGGATAGAGCAACTTCAATGCTACTAGTACTGTGCTTGCTTTTTGGATTTGGGGTTTTGGGCTTTCAAGAGTAGACCAATACAATGGGGTTTATTTGAAATTCAATATGTCTTCGTAAAAGAAATATGCTCTAAGAAGTGATCTGAAGAGTGTTTCGGTGATTCTGTTCTTGGAGAAGAGGTAATGACTCACAAGAAGCAGTAACTCAGCCAATCCGTGCCGTCTAAGTCCTAGCACAGGTAAAACTGGAAGGAACGCTCCTAAATGACACAAACCTAGCGAGGACCAATAAATCGTTCGTGAGAATTTTGCCTCAATTCTATGTCGATTTAATTGTTCATTGTCAAAATTATTCGCTGTCGAACCCGTTCCGCAAATCTGCGTGCAGAGTTATTTGGCGTGAGACTTATCCCATCTTCTAAGCAAGACGAACAGTGTAGTCGCTAGGATGTGGTCTTTCGTGGATGTTTTGTACGGTCAGCTGTACATATTTGAGATGGTAGTCCGGGTATGGGGGTTTTGTGACGGGCTCTGGGTTGCGCTTCTGTCCGATAGCTCGCGCATGTCGCCACTGTTTGATTTGAGATTGAAAATTCGGAACGCAAGAACGATTCGAGCTCGGCGAGCTTCAGAGCAAGGAAGGTAGTGGAGGGCCTGTTGAATCTTCTGGTCATGCGTTCCTTACCACAGTTTCCAGGAGAAGAGTCATCAACTGAGCGCTCATAGTATGCGAAGGGAATGCCACGGTCAGATTGCACTTTTTTCTTGCAGGCAGAGGATCACCCTGAGGCTGCGCAGAACTTCGAGGTGTGTGAGACAAGGAAGAGCGCTGTCCAACTGCTGGAGACTGATGTATGGTCTAGTAAAATACAATTAGGTTCCAAAGTGACCTGTCAATGCAACAAGCAGTTGATTTTGTATTAAGGGCGTCTAGGACGTCTATGCAGATGCAGATTGTTTCACTGAGCTGATTTACTTAAGCCACTGTCCTTTCGAAAAGTCTAAAGGTTTCGGTGGAGATAGTAGCGAGGGGGTCTTTCACAGAGTTTCAGCTCCTAATTTGATGCTGAATATAGCTTCACCATTGGATAAGCGCTTCCTGCTTCACGACTTCCCTAGGCCGCTTTGCTCATAGGATACTTCGTTTCCGTACGGGTGATAAGTTTGTATCATGATATGATGATTCAACGATTTTCCATGCACTTTTTGCTACCTGATGATGCAGCCGATGCTCTTACCATCAGCCAAGGACTTTCTCCCCTTCATCACGCCGACTTATTTCCATGCTTCCGTACAGGTCTCAAGATGGATTCGTCGTGGTCCCCCTAGCTCCCTTCGGCGCCCCAGTCTGGAAACCATTCCTGAACTTTCGTGGAATCTCCTTCATCGATCGCATACGCCCCGTACCGGTAGTCTTTCTCCTCTTCGCTTTCATGCCCCAATTATCTGCGATTTTCGTATTAGACATCATTTTCTGGGAACGTTCAAATTTCGAGGAAGAGGAGTATTGGATATAAGAAGCCGGAGGTCTGGGAATTTATGGCATGATAGAGCAGGAGTACGTACATTGACGAATCTTAGCAGCGGGATACCCGCATGACGAGCAGGTGTGTTTTTGGATGTGGAGGGAGCGACGACCTAGGCAATGTGATCCCGTTAGCTATGGCCCACGGTGGAACGGTTGGTGGAGACCCAGTGACAGGCTTGCTCGCCAGGGACACAGCTAGAGGCTGGGTTACGAAGTCATACCACAGCGTCTGCACAGAGTGTGCGTCTTGTTGTGGCGCTTGCCAAAGGACGAGGTACCCTTGGCTATCGAATGCGTTAGCTGTTTCTCTTACGACGTGTGCTGTCGCCCGCAGTACGCACTCATCTTGCTTCAGGTATCTAACTCGCTATGTAAGTACAGTCCAGATTTCAAGGCATAGGCGATTCTGCTCACCCTCGTATCAATGATATGTCCTAATTTGTTGCTGGCCATGGAAGTTCTAGGTAGTCGCCATTTCGTGTGCCTCGCTAGCCCTCGGCTAATTAGCGTGGATCTAGACTGAATACGGACCTAGTCAGAAGCTAGTCCAAAGATGACTTGTCCATTTCAGACGTCCGGTATCACTGTCTTAACGAGCTGATTTGCGGAAGTCCCTTGAGGTAAGTTCAGAGATTCGCAAACTAAATGGCCCCCTGACGATAGTGGTACGTTGGTCTAGAAGCGATAGAACATTGAGTGTGATAGCATTCCAACATGAAGGGCAAACATTTAGTTCACGGACGTAGCGGTCCTTTGCGAAGGTTGCCTGATATCGTAAGGCTCTGAATACTGTGATAGATGACTTAGACATGTTTGCTTCGATTGTCACGTTTGCTCTGCGAATGAATCATCCTAAGGCATCCCGCCAAAGTCGACAAGTGCCTACACGACCTCACTGACAGGGTTTTACGAACAGAAAGAATAGGTTTTGGAGAGCAGAACATGAAGTATTCAGTGAGGCAAAAGGGGCCTCCACCACTGCTGCGAAGCCCAGGCCCCAGAACGGTCCCCGACCCAGGTGAATGACGGAAATTGATATCCATTTGGACACTACGGATGACGGGACAATTGATGGCCCCATGGAAAGCATCTGGCCCTCCTGACGAAGGACTTGTGTGAATAAGGTCTGTGGGTGCTCCTATAAATATCGTTGTCTACCGCGAAGATTTCATTAAGGCACAGCCACAAGATGGCCGATGTGAAATAAGTCTCCTTGCTTCCTAGCTGAAGTCTGCTTCTGGTCTGGCCTCGGGATGCAAGAGGTGCTTTTCCAGCTTTATGACAGGTTTCGCTGTTTGTTATTGCAGCACTGCGTTTGGCTCTCAACAAGCGCCCGACAAAGCAATGGATGCATGGCGGGGTAAGTTTGGTCGGAGAATTGCAAACATTGCAGAAACACAACCCAATGGTCTGCACAGCTTGCACAGCTTGACTGTTCCGCGAGCATTGACGTCCGACTTCTTGGTTGTGTTATCAAAGCGGCGCCCATCTAGATTGATCTTTCTTGAGCGCCCTAGGGGTCTCGACACTTTCTACAACAATCTTCCATTCTCCCTACACCAACCCCACCTTGACGTCCGCAGGACAAACTCTCAAAGAGAAATCCAGCTTCAGCATGCGCATCCTAAAGTTTGACACGCGAGGGAGATCATCACTTCCCATACAAAGGTAACACTTGGAACCTTAACCAAAGACATCTGTTCTCAACAGCGACAATATCTATCAGACATCAAGTATCAATATTAAAGTAGTGCTGGGGTCACTGATCCCTTGAGAAGACAGAGTGAAGCGGCCGCAACTTCCCATCAACGACCCAAGAGGGCCACTAGCTCTCCGCGCTAGCGGTACAGCCTCTTCATTCACTACTTCTTCACTTAACACCTCACCCGCACCTCCCTCTATTTCAGACCGGCATAGTATAACGGAGACATTTTGATCAATACTCCATCCCCCGTAGCTAAACACCATCCGAGAGACAATCTCTCCACAATACCGAGCCAGTGCGTCTCCAAAGACAGTGGCTTATCACGCGTGGTCTGAAGACGCCTTCATACGTGAGGTGTCTGAAGCGTTGCAATCTGCAGAGTGGGAAGATTGTCGTGATCAAGTCATCGGAGCTGCTAGATCGACGTCCCAAAAGAACCCAGCTGCAAAGCAGTAAGAGGACCATCAAGGCCAAGGGTCCCACCAAAGAATCAGAGTCGGTCAACGAAGCAGTCGGAAGAATCCCAGGGCAAATCCACTCACACTTCTCCAATCAAGACCCAGAACTGAATCTGCCCTATCCACATCAAGTAGACCCTCGGTGAGAATCTTGCAGCTTCATCCAATGATGACCGACCCCTCGAAGCCAGGCGGGCAATCCACAGGGATCCATGAGAAGTCTTCGTCATCCAGTCGGAGCGATAATGCTTCTCAGCGGCCCTTTGCTCGCCTACACAATGGCTCACCTTTCCGTTCACATGCATCAAACACGTTTGGCCGCCCACATCAAGCAGAATGGACTACGTGGCAGGAGTTGAGTATAAGGATCAGTGACCTTCCAGCAAGCACCACCACTCGTGACCTCTGGAGATATTTCAGTGCACAGGGAACCATTATTGGAATCGAGCTCTACGAGAATCAGAGAGGCCAGCGTGATGGCAGAGCATCCGTCAGATTCAGGTACGCGTACCTGCATTTACTTCTAACCCATCTGCTAACCATCAGGAAAGCCCGCCACCAAAGAATGCGTTCTGGAGGAATGAGCGACACTCGTTACCAATTGCTGCTGAGGGCACCGCAAGTGTCCGCGTGAACCTCGAGCCTCGCAAACGGACTTTCAAGCACCCTAGTCCGGTCAATTCATGGAAGAATTACGAGGAGGTCATGGTACGTTGATTGAATTGGGTGAATTAAATTACTCTGATCCATTTGGCAGGTGCTAAATGCAAGCTCCTTGGACTTTGGCATTATGACCAAACCAAAGACGATGATGAAAATGTGCACAGTGCTGCCAACTCTCGAGAGTTGCATCCAATTTCGATTAAGTCTGCTTCACCGAGAGATCACCGTAGAATTCCTGCTCGACATTCGTGATCAGCGCACTGGACGTGGCAATCCGAAAGCTCCCCGCGTGGGGAAAGACGACAGGCAAGATAGATTCCGCTTTCGAATTCCCCTTTCCCAATTGGAAACCATTCATCATGTGGACACGGAAGATGGTAAGCTTGTTCTCCTCATATCGCTTGAAACGCCGCCGAGATTTTTCAAGAAACTGGATCCAGTACGGACACACGACGACGACGCGAGGTATTGGTCGGAACATGATGCATGGTACCGTCAGACCGATGTAGTCTATGCGCAAAGTCTCCTCAAGAAGTCTCCACTGACTTTGAAGAAGACAAGACCTATTATTGATCTCGGTATGTGTTACGTTTCTCCCTACTGTGCGATTCGACTTGGCTAACCTATGCAGGACGCTGGACTACCTATCGTTTGGTGTTTGAGAAATCGAACAATCCGTCATCCCCATATCCCACGATCCGCCAGGCTTTGCAGGACTACAACATCAAGATCATGCCTTTCGGTCACTTAGAGATCCTTCAGCAACTCGAGCCACCTGTCTGGGAATTTTTAGACAAACCTATTGTGTTCCGACCGGACGTGAGGGCTGATATGATTGAGCTCAATACTCCTAAAGACAATGAGCTGGCTTTCCCGGTACGGTACCAACTAGAAGCGTGTATCTCAAATGGCTATCTCAATGAGCACAACTTGAGTCAGGCATTCATTTCCCGCCTAAAAGAAACAGACGTTGGCCAGGCCCAAGATCTCCTTGAGTACGTCGCCAATCACGCAAAGCGCATTTTCGATCCAATCTCACTGTTCGACCTAAGAATCGCGGAAGGGGCCACGTTGAGAGCTAATATTCCTCACTACTGCGTGTTCATTCGCTCGGCCACAGTTACCCCAACCACTGTATACTTCCAGACCCCTGTACCGGAGACCTCAAATCGTGTCATACGCGAGTATGTCCATTATGCGGACCGCTTTCTACGCGTTCGATTCACAGAGGAGAAGACAGAAGTATGAAGAACCAAATCCTCAGCCGTAAATCCAAAAGCTAATTGTAACAGGGTAAAATATACGCTACCGACAAGGATACCATGAACGAAGTCTTTACTCGTGTGAAACGAACGTTGACCAACGGCATTGTCATCGGGGATCGTAAATACGAGTTCCTGGCTTGCGGAAACTCCCAATTCAGAGAGCATGGTGCCTACTTTTTTGCGCCGCTTCCCCATCTTCCGACGGAGAAGATTAGAAAATGGATGGGACTGTTCACAGAGATCAAGACTGTGCCCTTATATCTTGCTCGCCTTGGCCAATGCTTTTCAACCACGCGGGCCATACAAAGCGCAAAGACTAATCTCAAGGAAATGGAGGACATTGAACGTAACGGTTACAACTTCTCTGATGGCGTTGGCAAGATATCTCCTCTTCTTGCACATCTGGTTGCAACTGAACTGGGAATCCTACAGCATCTTGAAGAACCACCAAGTGTTTTCCAAATCCGAGCCGGCGGTTGCAAGGGGGTCGTTGCAGTGTGGCCGACACCAGGATCGACTGAAATATATATACGACGAAGCCAATACAAGTTTCCGGCTAAGCATGATGGCTTAGAGATTATCCGTTGGTCACAGTATGCTTGCGCAAACTTGAATCGCCAACTTATCCTTATCCTTTCTGCTCTGGGCGTTCCAGATGATGTCTTCAGTCATAAGCTACGACAGCAACTCTCGAATCTTGAGCTTGCCATGACAGACGAGAGAACAGCCTTAGCGATTTTGCAAAAAGACGTTGACCACAATCAAATGACCTTGGTAGTCGCTGGCATGATCCTAGACGGCTTTCAGAGGACCGAGGAGCCATTCCTGACCTCCTTGTTGCATTTATGGCGGGCTTGGTCTATCAAATACCTTAAGGAAAAAGCGAGAATCACCATTGGCGGTGGTGCCCATCTCCTTGGCTGCGTGGACGAAACGGGGATTTTAAAAGGCCACTACAATGACACTCCCAATCCTCCGATCGACGCCCCAATCAGCGAAAAAGCCAAATTAGTACCAGAAGTTTTCGTCCAACTATCCAAGAATGCTCAAGGTAAGCCTGAGGTGATAACCGGACCCATGATGTTGGCTCGCAATCCGTCCTTGCACCCTGGAGATGTTAGGGTTGTCTGCGGTATCGACGTTCCAGGGCTTCGCCATCTCAAAGATGTGGTAGTGCTGCCTCAGACTGGAGATCGAGATGTTGCTAGCATGTGCTCTGGTGGCGACTTGGATGGCGATGATTTCCTCGCGATCTGGGACAAAGATTTGTTGCCTCGAGAGTGGAATGCGGAGCCTATGGATTACTCCCGCCCTCCGATGGTCAGGCATGGAAAGGATATCGGCATCGATGATCTTACCACCTTCTTCGTTACATACATGAAGAATGATACTTTGTCACGGATTGCGCAGGCACATCTTGCGAATGCTGACTATCTAGAAGAAGGTGTCAAGGACGAGAAATGTAAGCTTGAAAAAGACTCGGTATGGTGTTGTCGCTAAACCTTCTGCCAGGCCTCAAGCTCGCTAATCTGCATTCTATGGCTGTCGATTACGTCAAGACAGGTCACCCTGCCCAGATGCCACGAGATCTCAGACCCCAGAAGCGACCCCACTTCATGGACAATACATACCAGAGGAAGGAGAATACCTACGAGTCACGAAAGATCTTGGGCCAACTCTACGATCAGGTTGAGCGCATCGACTTTGTCCCTCTGTTCACGGCGCGGTTCGACGATCGTATATTGAGAGCTTACGAAGTCGACAGTGAACTCCTGGCTAGCGCACGTGAGATCAAGAACGATTACGATGCGCACATGCGTCGAATCATGGCTCAGCATGAAATCAAAACGGAGTTTGAGGTTTGGTCAACCTTTGTTCTCGAGCACTCCAGGACCACCAACGACTTCAAGTTCCATGAGCAAATCGGACAGATATCTGCAGCCCTGAAGGCTCAATTCCGCGCTGTCTGCTATCAGCGAGCTGGAGGAAAGATGTTCGAGCAAATCGGACCGTTCGCCGCTGCGATGTACAAGGCTACTGCTGATGAGATGGCGCAGGCTGTCCGAGAATGCCAGCAGACGCGCTTGATAGGAGGCCAAGAGAAGCCTCTGAGGAGGATGGTCCCGGCGGAAATGCCCCTGATGAGCTTCCCGTGGCTATTCCAAGACTTCCTCGGGAAGATTGCCAAGAAGAGCGAGCACAAGGCGAATGGAGAGCAATCTGAAAATGCCAGCAACGGTAGCGCTGCACAAGGCGCTTCTAGTTCGACACATGCTTGGAGGCCTCGTGGTCATCCCGACAACATCGTCGGGATAAGTGACCTTGAGACTGCTGGAGGTACCACACATGCTGGAGATTTGCTTCAGCTTTTTGAGGACTCTCATCTCCATGAATCATGGGACTAGTTGCAATTGCGCTTCAGGGAGGGCAGAGAGTACATACTTAAATGGCGATGGCAAAAATGATAATCAGATAGAATGGGCTGCATCTCAATCAAATTGACTAGCTCGTTTCTCTTCCTTGTACATATCACACCCTGGACGTTCATAAAGACCGATTGGCCGAATCCGTGCTGGGACACGGGCTGCATAGTCAGTAGCAGTGTGTCTTTGTAGACCTTATTCTTTTCGACGTTGACACATTTCTTTTCGAGGCTTCCTCGATTGTCCTCTACACACAAGAGTCGAATCAAGAAGCTAGTATTTCATCAACAGGAACAGCCTTGATGAGGATATCTGATTTGCCTGATCCATGATTTGGATTTTGCTTTCCTATGTGCCTCTCTCAAACACCCTCACGCCCCCATCCCCTTCCACAAAATACAAGTATTCCTTCTCCTCGATATCTGTTTCCACGGGCTCCGTTCCAGCTCCTCTACTTATCCTCAGTACTCCACTGACGTCTTTTGCATATCCCGTGTCAAGCCCTCTCCCACTCATTGCCGATGTCGCTTGATGTGCCATACTCATGACAAAAGCCGCGTGAGACGTTTCTAGAGGTGTGTCAGAGGATTGGGTCAAAGCGATATCGGCGCAGGCAGCGACGATGGTGCTATGCACGTGCTGTTTGTAGGGTTGATGTTAGAAGATCGCTGTTCGGATGCATGTGTGGAAGAGCGCACACCTCTCGTAATTCTCCAATCATTTCCAAAATCTGTACTGCTGGACAGCCAGAAGCGGCAAGTAGGAAATCTAGTCCATCTAACACGAGCAGAATTTCCCCTTCTCCTTTACCAGCTGCTGTAGTATCATTGATAGCCTTGAAGATGGTTTCCTCCGTCTTGTCCACACTATCAGGACCGAACCCCAAACCATTACTGAGCGCATCTACAATACAAACTCGTTGGAAATTGATCCCAAGCCTCCGTCCTCCATCTTTCCAGAAATTCGCATCCCTTAGCCAGCTCACAAGCACGACCCTCGTCTCTCGTGCGCTTTCACGGCTACTGGCACCGTCATTGCTGCTGCTTAGCCCTTTGTGTTTCAAGGCGGCAAGTACAAAGCGTAAGATAAGCCAATTGGTTGTGGCGCTGAGGGTTGAAGTTAAGAGCGTGAGAGAGGTAGAGGGTGGGTTGATGTAGGGCGATAATAGTGGTGGGATTGGTGGGTGAGAGGGCATCTAGCGCGGCTTCGTAGAGGATGATGGTAGTATGCAGACCATCGTGCGAAGAGACAAAACAGGGCTTCTCATTGACATATTTGACTTGGTGGTGCGATTGACTTGGTTCTCTCAATGTTGAAGGTGCGAGCTAGCGCTTGCAAAAGTCAGCGGGTTTCTCATTCGTTGCACGGGCAACATGATGAATTGATTACATGCATGCCGAGCATGCGGAAAACCGTCTTCTAGGCCCTATTGAAAATCAGATTGGAGAATGGACTTATTTGACAGATTGTCCGTAGAGGTCCGGCGTATAACGACTTGTCCGTACACTCCTAGTCTCAAGGTGGGTTGTGTTTGATGTAATGTTTACTACGTTTTGTTTACCGTTTCAAGAGCTTGGCACAAAAAACGTGATTAAATCGGATCTGATGGTTTGAGTAGGAGATACATGAAGTCGTTCAAAAAGCTGATGCAAGTCTACTGCAACGCTGGGCTCGGGGGAATCCTTGCCAAATTGACTCGTTGACTACTTCAGTCCTAGAAGGACTTGAGTTGTGGCCATACGCTCTCGACCTTCTACGAATATTATGTAAGTGGCATCCTTTTTGTTTGAGTATCAGGATTTTGGACTCAGACTGTCTCGAGCATGCATCCCAGCTTTTCGAAATGCTGCTTTGCAGCAAAAGCCCACGCTTCTGCATATTCTCCTTACAAAGGCAATCGAGTCAGATCGGAGTTTCGACAAGGTCAGAGATGATTGCCTGTGCTTTCAAAAATATGCTCAAGTGATTTAGTTTTCTCCGCCATGTGTTTCAATGCTTTCAGCAGCCCTAACAGTCGCTGTTCCTTCAAATGTTCCAATTTTCTTGGAGAGCTTGTTGGAAAAGGCTGTCCAGTCAAGATCTCCCGAGGCAATCAGAAGTGTCAACCAGACTCTTAGTGGGCTAGGAACCAGCTACCTTGATAAACTCGCTCCTGACAGTCTTGCTCGCTTCCAGAGCCACCTGACTGAACTGCTAACGAAGCTTGACATGGACGACCCCTTTGCCAACCTCTTGTGTTTGGCCGTGTTGGCTAAATTCGCTTCAAGGCCTTGTGGACCGCCGGACAACTTTGCCCCTGCTCGGAAATACTTCGTCGGTAAAAGAGCCCAGAAAACCTTTGATCTGGCCATCCTCAAGGTCATCAATGCGTGCTCTCGCAGCAGCATTTTAAGTTCGACCGGGGCTTTGGAAACCCTTGCTCTCTCTGAAGAAATCGTCGATGCTCTTAGCAGCGACGAGAAGAAGTCTCGAGTAGGCAAGAATAGTGGCATGACCAGAAACCTGTACGCAAAGATTCTTCGCCCAGACATTGATAAAAGTTTGCAAGCCGCTGTAGGTGATGAAATCTACGCTTAGTGCCCCTATATTGATACATCCGTAGGCATTGAATTTCGTCACCGCGATGTCTGACGGACAGGAGCTACCAGTAGAGCTCAAACCAACTTTCAAGAAAGTCCTCTTGGCCCCCACGACTGTTACCTTATCGCTTAGAACTTTGACTTCATGCTTTGTAAGAGCGCCAGCGGTCATTATCCAGGAGACCTGCTCATATTTACAGGAATCGCTTGGTACCCCTGTCATCAGCGAGAGCGTTTTGGGACTTCTATGCCTGGCTTGTGCCACCTCGAGTCCGAGTAGCGATACTTTAGCAAGATTTGATTGTGGGTTGCGAATGGCATCCACCATAGTTACACTCGCTCCTAATTTCGATGACCTGCGTCAAGCTATCCTTGAATATCTGACGAAGAACGATACTTCGGCTCTCTTACACCAATTCGCGACCCAAGAACCACCAAGGATTGACTTTTCGTGCGGACAAGGTTTGTCGAACATTTGTCCTTCCACTTATGATGAGACCCGAATTCGATTACACCAAAGACTGACTGTTATGATCCTGAGTATTGGGTTGCATTCGTCGCCTTGCGATGCAGGCCTCGGCGCTGTTCTGGCCATCTTACTGGACAAGCAGACAAAGCTATCTAGCTTGAAATTTCTATGCACGGCCTGTCCTTCATATAAGAGTCAGCTCCAAACGTCCGCTTTATCTCTGTTCGAGGCTGGCAGCACTCCTCAAATGCAAGGTGTCAGCCAGAACTGGAGAGAGAACCTGGCCCGCGAGCTCTCTCGAGATGTCAATCGTCAGCATGAATCTGTCACGAGATTAATTGGCGAAATTTGTCGAGATCTAGAACTTCGGTGCAGCGAAGCTGAACGGCCCTTCCGGGAGGAACAGAGTAGGTCTCGCGATCTACAGGCCAAACTCGAAGATTCTCAGATTAGGGTGGATGAGCTTGAGGTGCAGGCACAGTCTCAAAGGTCCGAGCTGGATGATCTGAGGAACGACAAGAACAGCCTCAAGGAACAAGCTGACTCCTGCGAGGAGCGTCTGAAGGATTTGGGCAAAAAACTTGAGCAAATGCATCAAGATTTTGACCAGTCTAAGAGACACCATGAACGTGCTACGCAGGCTGCGCTCGAAAGCTCTAGACAGCGAGACCTTGATTGCATGGCGATTGTGGCCGGAAAAGATCTTGTTCTGGATGAACAAGCCATTAAACTTGCTGCATCCGAGGGTCGTATATACGAGCTTGAAGATGAGTTGGCTCAGCAGCAATCACGTGCTCTCCAAGATGCAGAGACGATTAAAGGCGACAAGGCCCGTATTCAAGAACTACACACAGATGTGGCATCGGCGAAAGAACTGGCCGCTTTGAAGCAAGTCGAAATAGATCGGCTGACCGCATCGGAGGCACGATTGATCGAGACCAAAGAGCAATTAGCGAAAGAAGCCCAGGACAACGCGCACCGTCATGAGATACTGATCTCGGATCAGCACAACCAGCTCAAGGCTGAAAAGGACAGATCAGCTGAGCTGAGGCAGAGGCACGAAGATTTTGCAGGTACTAAAGACGCAGAGATCCAAAGGCTAGAGGACTCCCACAGATCCTCAGACGAAAGATTACAAGCAGCGTTGGAGGAAGCGCGTACGAGTGCAGCTATAGCTGACCAGGAAAACATCCTTCAAATCACCGATCTCAAGAAGGGAATCAAACAATTACGTAAAGAGCGGGAAGAACGAGCTCAAGAGGTTTCTGAAGCCAAAGCTTTGAAGCATGGGTTCATGGCTTTCATGGGTAATATAAATGACCAGCCAGGCCTCGCTGGAAAGCAGTCACGGACTTCTATTCCTGATATTGGTACAGGAAGTCCAGAGCAGCCTGCCCCTGGCTCGAACCTTGTCTCCTCCTTTGGTACAGGCACTTCGAGCAGAAGCGGGCCCACACCCAAGCGAACAAAGAGGCATCGAGTTTCTTCCCACGTGCCCACATCGAAGGCTGCTCAGCCTGACGGGGACACCAGAAGCGTCCGGCATCGAGTCCTCGGACCTCCTAGATCGCCGCTCAAAGAATTAGGCACAGCGCGGAGTTCTGGTCAGCTGACCCCGACTCAGCGTATAAGGTGGGACAAGCCTGCGCGAAATGAGAACGCTGAGCCGAGAGCCATGCAGGAGAATCTTGAGGCTCAAGGTTGGAATTCTGACGATGAGTCCTTTGGCGGAGGGGACATTTTTACGAGTACAGATCAGCGCCAGCTGTCTGCATTGCGGAGCAGGACACCACTGAAGTCACCGAGAGCTGGCTTTGATGAGACAACGACGGAGTTCTGAACCTTTGTATTATGTTTCGAGATAAATTGGGTACCAGGGGCTCTCCTGTTGCTGTTGGATTGGGTAGTGAGCCTTCGATTTCAAATTTAGCAAAGTAGCAAAGGGCGTTGCTGGAATTGAGCACCTACTCCTTCTGCTCTTATTCCTCTATGCTGGTCCATCACGTTACTACTCGTGTTAATAGCCTTGTTAAGTTTCACCTGTCATGCTCGTCCAATGCGATGCTAGTCGAATGCGAAGATTGGTCTAGTCGCCATGTCTTCCCATGTTAGGGGAGCAAGTGTGAGATTATCGTCCCAGTCCAGATCACTATGTAATATGGAATTGGAAAGCCGACTGTCCTCGTCCTCCCCGCCAAGAAGACTACAAGAAAAAGATGGTTTGGATGCTGTCTTGCCCTGGTTCCCTTCGCCATTTTCGTTCTCTTCGCCTTGAGTAGTCGAATTGCTCGACTCCTTTGGTAGAGCTGGCATCTGACCGAACTGTTCTCTTTGCTGAGGCCCACTATCGGTAGTGGCTTTATTCGCTGAATGGGTTGCGTCTTGCCCTTCGTACAGGTTCTTGAACTTCAAGCGAAAGCGATCCCGAATCTGTCCGCCTGATCTACCGTCAAAATGCAAGTCGGCGTCTTTCACCATCGCGTTCCAATTGTAGCCATGGCGTCGAAAGCCTTTCTCCATTTCGGCGTCCTCCGCCTCGGTCCAATGCCGTTTGCGCGCTCTCTGGACAGGGCGGTCCTTCGTCTGTGGGATTTCTTTTGAAGCCACTGGTAGAAGCAACTTGACATCTGCCGAGCTATTAGTGACACAGTATACAAGGAACTGCGCTCCGAATACCATTCTCAGACTCGGTCTTTTTTGGTATCGGCTTCGCCGATTTGCCCTTCGCATTTGGAGGATAGCACACACGAAATCTTTGAAAACATTAGTCACTTATTTGATGAAATCTCCCGGCGCCGAGTGCAATTTACCTGTCTTTAAGGTCCGTGGGCGTTCTCCCTTCTCTAAAATGCAAATCAGGGTGGTCAAGGATGTTCTTCCACCTTCCCGTGCCATAAATGGTCACCCCTTTAATCAGACAGTCAATCTCTTCCTGAGTCCATTTTGTCCTCCCCCGGTTGTACGTCCTTGTTACTACGCTGGGACTGATAGAGCGTTCGCTCGATTTCTTTCCTCTCGCGGACCCCTGGCGCTTATCAATCGGCTGTTTGGACGATTTGTCTCTGGAGACGAGACCGTCTTCTCCATCTTGGCTGACACTTGGCGTGATCGGAGGAAAGAGTGCGGCACTTGGAGGTGGCTCATGCAACTCGGTAAGGACTGAGACTGGGCGAAAAGGACGTGGTCTATCTTGTTTGATTTTCGCTGGAGGCTTTGGTAGCTGAACAAAATCAGCGACCTGGTCGTCATCGTACGATTGGCGTTTCTGTCTTTTCCGCGAACTCTGCGGCCGAGTATCCGCATCCGCAATCGCAATATCTGAATTCATCTTGGAGGTTGGGAGTGCATCCCAGTCGTTGGGCTCCAGAGCATCGAGGGCCTTTGCCTGTGCGAGTGCTTTCCTCCGACCAGTAAGCTTATTTGCGTCATCATCGATGTTGACATGAGCATTGGGTTCGAGAGGGGAGGGTCTGGTGGAGGAGCTTGAAAGCGTGGGAAAAGGGTCTTGAAGTGGAGCAATTCGCAATGAGGGTCGAGTCGCGTCAAAAAGAAAGTCGTCAATCATTGGCACCGTCATAATTGGTATTTCAATGATGGATGAGTGGATGTACGCCGAGCATCACATTCGCGTAGACTCAGTCAAACATTCCCGTACAGTAAAGTACTCGCCTGTATTGGCCTAGTACTGCCTACCTACCTACCTACTGAAACTCGTCATGTCACGTGCAGATGCCCCTCGACGGGCCGAGCCACGTTCTAGGGCTGACCTCCTGGAGCATGTTTGGGCTAATGCGGGGCGGGGACATCAACAGTTTTCATAATAGAGGCAGTAAACCGCTCATATCGTTGCAAAGGACAAGGACTCACTAAAGTCACCCACGATCTTCACAGCCAACTCCGAACTTCCTTCGAGCAGACATAACCGAGAAGTCCTTCAATCGCCTGCCCCTTAGAAATTGGGACTGAATCCTTCCCCCCAACTCTCATCAAGACTGAGCATAAACCCTCAAACCATCAAACCAGTACAACATGCAGGCCATGCCTGATGCCCGTCAACAAAGCTTCGAAGAAATATATGGCCCGCCGGAGAATTTCCTGGAGATAGAGGTCAGATCCGCTTCTGCTTTCTCCCTAGCTTGTCCATCAACTCCTATACCAACATCATGATCGCATTTAGGTCAAGAACCCTCAGACCCACGGCACATCGCGCAATATGTACACCGACTATGAGATCATCTGTCGCACAAACATCCCCGCTTTCAAGCTCAAGCACAGCACTGTGCGACGCCGCTATTCCGACTTTGAATACTTCCGGGACATATTAGAGCGAGAGAGCGCACGGGTCACCATACCGCCACTTCCTGGAAAAGTCTTTACGAATCGATTCAGCGATGATGTGATTGAGCACAGAAGAGAAGGCTTACAAAGGTTTCTCCAGATTGTAGTCGGTCATCCGTTGCTGCAGACGGGGAGCAAAGTGCTAGCAAGCTTCGTGCAAGGTAGAGCCGCTCTTCATCATAGCCACTTTCTCTATTCGACGGATTAGAGCTGACAGGTACAGATCCAAATTGGGATCGAAACTCGTGGTAAAGGTACTTTTAGCCACCAGAACAATGGAAATGCCGCGAAGGAGATTGAAATGAATAGAAGTGCCATCTCCCTTTTGTTCTCTTACTTTCACAGCGATTGGGTTCGAGGCATTGCAGTGGCGACTTGGGTTCCATTGAATCATTGTATATTGCTCGTTGGTAGACTTGGCTTTGTAGATATGATCATGACGATACCCCATACTTAATAGCGAGCTTAATCCTACACTTTTCAGCAAGCTTTCGGCAAAGATGTTACCGTAATCATTGACTGAGGTAGTCTCTCATCGCTTCAAACACTGAGAGCTTTGGCTACAAAATACAATGCTCGAGAAGCGATGTGGGAAGTCCCAAAGTAGAAGATAGCCCAGACAGCGGACTTGCCTCGGACGCTAAGATTTCTCGCTTATCTACACGAGCTTAGCGCACAGTGAACTTCTAAACCTCGCAACAGGGTATCTCCAACATCGAACCACCCTAACAGTCTCAGATCCAGTGATACTGCAATCATGGGTCGTGGACCGTAAGTGCATGCTTTCTTAATGCCCTTTGTCCCAGGCTGGCAATGCGAAAGACCATAAAGGCAATGGTGGTGAAGGAAGCAGGCGCACTGTGCGGAATTTGATATCGCTAACACCTACAATTGCTCTGCAGGAAGAAGCACCAAAAGCGTCTCAGTGCGCCGTCGCACTGGCTGCTCGACAAACTCTCCGGCGCATATGCGCCTCGCCCATCCCCAGGTCCTCACAAGCTCCGAGATTGCATGCCACTCATTGTCTTCATTCGCAACCGGTGAGTCTTCTTGTTTTTACAGGAGTCTTCGCGGCCGAAAAAGCTGGTGCTGATCATTTTATGACCTATGTAGCCTCAAGTATGCTCTCAACTCTCGTGAAACCAAAGCCATCGTCATGCAGCGTCTCATCAAAGTCGACGGCAAAGTTCGAACGGACGCCACCTACCCAGCCGGCTACATGGACGTGATCTCGATTGAGAAAACTGGAGAGCACTTCCGCCTTGTCTACGATACGAAAGGTCGTTTCACCGTTCACCGAATCAGTTCTGAAGAGGCGGAATACAAATTGGCGAAAGTTAAGAGGGTACAGCTAGGCAAAGGGGGCATCCCGTACTTGGTTACGCATGACGCACGAACGTGAGTTTGCTGCGTTGATTCAGCCGTTGGACCAAGTTTCGGTGGATCCAAGAGCCAGGAGCTGATGAAAGTTCGGAACATAGAATCCGCTACCCCGATCCAGCCATCAAGGTCAATGATACAGTCAAACTAGATTTATCGACCGGGAAGATCACCGACTTCATTCGATTCGATACCGGTGTAATCGCAATGGCAACAGGTGGTCGTAACATGGGACGTGTGGGTGTGATCACGCATCGTGAGCGTCACGATGGAGGCTTCAATATCGTACACATCAAAGATGCCATCGACAACTCGTTCGCAACCCGAGAAACAAACGTCTTTGTTATTGGGAACGAAAAGCCATGGATAAGTCTACCAAAGGGCAAGGGCGTGAAGGTAAAGCAATGCAACCACTGCCATCCATTATCTCAATAACTCATGCTAACAACGCACAGCTCTCGATTGCTGAGGAGAGAGATCGTCGTCGTGCATATGCCATTGCAGGTCATTAGAGATGACAGAATGAGGGAGCTTTAGGCGTGCAATTAGTGTCAGAAGAAGCTATAGAGCTTCAAGCTTCAACAGTAGCTGTCGGTCAAACAATTCCAGCGAGATCCTTAACGTGCACCCCTTTTTTGCGCTTCGGATTTCACCCAGAACGTGGCTAGTTCTCCGGTCCTATTGAGATCAATCTGATTGATCATCCAGTGTCGAAAAGCCCGGTCCTGGACATTCAGGCAAGGGGCATTTCGTCTACCATTTCCCTGACGCTTCAGAGCTTCATGTGCTCTAAACGCCAAAATAGACTCTCATTTCGCCCAGTAATTTTACCTACCTATTCTTCTTCGTTTCCTGCTTCGTTTTCTCGAGAACCCTGTCGTTCCCCAGTGCCCCCGCAAGATACAAGCACCTCACAATAAACAAGAACCCAGTGATACCAATATTGCCCCAAGCCACATCATTCCACTGGGCCACATCCCAAAAGTCCTTTCCCATTACCGCATAAGTCACATAGAGATGTCCCACATCGGCGACCGCACAGGCCAGCAAAAAGTTGCGCACCACTTTCGTTTCTGTAGTCTGATATAGTACGCCTACGCCAATCATGCCAAGGAGGCCGTAGACATTGCCGAGTTGAAGGGCAAGGATCTGGGTGGTGGGCCAGGTGCTGGTCGCCCATGCGGTGTTGGTAGAGGGAAGTTGGGCTGTGACAAAGTATTCGGTGGAAAACGTAGGGCCTAGCCAGCCGGCGACAAGGGTGAGAGGCTCGAAGATTGTGAAGATGAAACGCGGGATTGGGGGGAGGATCGAGGCCATGGCCGTGTTGGTAATGGAATTGGTGAAGATTACGAGGTTGATTGGGAGTTGGACTCTGTATGGTAGCAGCGAGTTACGCGAATGGCATGACATAAACCAAGATTCGAGTTGATGACGAAGGTCAAACGATGTACTGTACAGCTTAACTTGCTAATTTTGGGTCATCTGAAGATGAACCCTTATACTACCACAACGTCACCTTCATTACCTTGCGTTCGGTCGACATCCGCGATACTACTATACTTACAATCGCCTGTAGAGTAATGAAAGCGCTCAGAGCAAGTGTGGCTCTCTGGAGACCTGCTTAAGCAACATCCTTCAAACGACGCTGCTAGCGCTCCATCAACTACAGTCACGGCATTTTCGTGGTACAAAGTACCAAGATTCGGAACAGTTGATTGACACTGTCACTTCGGCACGACTTCACTTCCCGTTTTGCTCATCGTAATGTGGCAGTCTCTGCCATATCGTGAGCGTTTGATTCTTTCGTCTTCAGGCCGGGCAAGGGCACATTGAAAGGAATTCTGACGAGCATAGACGGAAATAATTAGAAGCAGTAAGAACAACAGGGTCCGGTTATACATATTCGATTTCCAGATTTCAATCGACGCAACGCCACCCCGGGGTATGTTGAAAGAAGATGCGCTCAAACGATCTTATTGTGCGGTGTGCTACCCTACCAGCACTTGGTTGACCGGAATGTGTATCAGCTTGACCACATATCCTATTGCGCCCATCACCACGAATCCAACACCGACTGCCTGGGATATCTTCAGAAACTCTCGCTTATCCGCTACAGCGTAGCGTTAGCCAATGTCTTTCACATGTTCTATCAGATTGATATTGGCCTACGCTTTGTGCATCTGCAATCTGTCAGTAAGTAGCCATGAAGAAGCAAATCGAAGCAACCGGAAAGCTGACCTGTTCATGAATTGAGTACCGTCATGTAGGAAGTCTCGCGGAACGTCAAGGAGCTCTTTTTAGCGTTAGTAAAAGCGTGGCCGATGACTTGTTCATATGTCGCTCACCTTTGAATTGGTCTGACATGTCGAGAGTGCTTGTATGGAGAAAACTTGAAGGCCGGATAGATCGAAAGCCTGGCACAGGATTGGAGGCCAAATAATTACTAGGGGATTGAAAGGATCCTGGGTGGTAGACAGCTACGCATATGTAGGAAAGTGAGTTGAGGACAGAATAGAAATTGGCTGTCCGCATATTGAACTAAATAGCCACTAACCCGATTTAGTAGAGCTCCTAGCGGCCAGCGCGTCGCCTCCCCGAACTTCGTGAGTTTCATCCCTCGTAAATGCTCCCCTCCACAACTCACTACTTCCATCGACCACACAGCTTCACCATCAATTAATATCCCTCAGTATTGCGTATCTTCTCCTGGTCACCTCAACATCTGTTCGTACAAAAATCAAGCTGGTACCAACTAGCCCGATTGACTTCAATCAGGCTGAGCTCCACTATCCAAGCTGAGCAGTCTGCTACATACGTAGTACATCCAAAGTGTTCTTACTGACTCCAGCGAAACAAATTCTCATTTTCTGGCTCCAGGTGTCAAGGCGCTGGGAATTTGCTTTCGAAGATCTCATCAGAAGCTAAACCGTGTCTTGTACGCTGTTGTACCTATTCAACTTCAGCCCGTCATTTGCGAAGGAGGCATTGAACCAGGGGTTTTGTTGCATACACATCAAGTGTTTCAAGCAAGAATTGTTCTTCTGTTAAGCTTACTTTACTTGTACGTATGCCTGGCTGGCTTTCTTGTGAAGGCATCTTTCTACCTATAGCAGCCCTTCTGATCTGCAGCCAGTGAAGCTGCAAGTCACGATCATTAGCGAGCTCCAGGCTTTTCTCTACATGTATCTTGCTGAAAGCTAATCAAATCCCTGGCGCTCTGCAGACCTGTACTTCTACCTTGAATCTTCGAGAATTGTGTTCATAATTCAAATCTACACTCAAGGTTCCACTTTTGAAAATTGATAAAAGCTTTCTGAATGGCTTCTGAGGAAGACAACTTCGACATTGACATATATGGTGACGGGGGAGAGGACTACGGGCAAGACGGAATCCAAGAGGAGATCAAGACCGAAGACCGTCCGGATCAATCCGCGCAGCCCATGGATGCCGTACCCGATTCTTCGACCAATCCAATCCCGAATCCACAAATAGAAGACGTGGGCATAAAGCAAGAGAATGGCCATAGCGCAAGCGATGTTGCTCAAAAGATCACTAGCACTGACCAGTCAGCCCCAGATCCTGTACAATTACCCAAGCAAGCTCCCCAAACTCAAGGGTTGAAGCGAAAAGATGGAGCTGACGATAGACCTGTTGATCCCGGCGCAACAGGTGCTCTTTTCGTGTCAGAACTGAACTGGTGGATCAATGACGATGATGTGCGTGGATGGGCAAACCAGAGCCAGTGTGAGGATGAGCTTGAAGAAATCACATTCAGTGAACACAAGGTGAACGGAAAGAGCAAAGGGTACAAATGATTGTTTACAAAGTGAAGGCAGAGATGCTAATAGTGGGATCACGTTAGTCAAGCCTATGTCCTATTCAAATCACCACAGGCCGCAACAGCCACAAAGCAGAAAATAGAGTCATTCGGCGAAGGTCAGTACTCTACGAAGAAGTTTACTGTGAGCTACACCAATCCATACACCAATCCATTCAAAACGCTACCCAAAGATGGACCAATGCGGAACACCGCCGCAAGCAATAATCGCTCCAACTCAGGCGCATACGGCGGTGCCGGAACTGGTCAAAATTCAGGCTACAACAATTATCGAGGGAATCGTGGAGGTGGATACAACAATCGTGGAGGAAACATGAACAATCTGTCAGGTTTCAACCGAGGAGGCTTTCAGCAACCTATGACCGGTGGATTCCAAGGGTCGGGCATGGGTGGTTATCAAGCCACTCCCATGGGTGGAATGCAATCCTACGGAGGCTTTCAAAACAGGGGGGCAATGGCCGGAGGTATGCGAGGGGGGCCCATGGGTATGCGGGGCGGAAGAGGCGGTATGAATGCCAGTCCAATGATGGGGATGCCCATGGGTGGAATGGGGCTGGGAGGCATGGGTACAATGGGCATGAACATGCCGCAGTTGGGTGGCGGAATGGGAATGCAAGGTATGACCGGATCTTATAGTCAGCCCCCAGTCAATCCACCTGCAAATTATGGAACGCTAGCCATCGCGGTGGGATTTTCTGCACAAAATATCACCCAAGCAGCTCATTTCTCCCCTTCTGGTGGTGTTGATGCATCGGCCCCTGGAGCGCTTTGGGGAAAAGGCGATACAGCAGGCAGCAATCCCAGCCTGGCCTGGGCGAAGTACACGCAGTACCCGCCGCAGACTTCGAGCACTGCTCCTGCTCCTTCCCCTTTTCGTTCACATTACACACTATGATTGATTCCTCGCAGAGGGGAGAAACGCTAAATGAAGGATTTTTCGTGATAGGAACCCAAGCGCACTTCAACCCTGCTTTCTTTCCTCAAGCACAACAGAGTGGCAATACAGGAGACGTGAATTGGAACCCCCACGGTGCGAAACGAACAAGACAAGAATAGGACCGCCTATCTAGTAGCAAACCCATCGATCCATCCATCTCGACTTTGATTGGTCATGCTCCTTTGAAAGCCAACGCTCCTACATTGAATCGCCAGCATTCGAGACCTGGAAGTCAGCGCGTATCTCCAAATGAGATGATAAAAGGAGAGGGAAGATAAGAACCGTTTTCTGCTCTGTATTGTTCTGCAAATCGATGACCGTGGCAGCAGCTCAAGCGACGATGTCTTCGTGGCCGCGGGCGACAGTGAAGGAACCCGAGTAGTTACTGGTGGATCGATAGCGCCTCCAGGACCAGACCAGAATCTATTCGAATGGTCATTTTTAAATTACAGGAGGGAATATGTATTTCTCTAGCGAATGATACCATGTTCTCTCCATATGACGCATTTATGTTTGGTAGGGACTTAGTCCTGTCCCGCATGGAGGATAGCAAAAGCCTGCACAGCTAGTCTAGATCTCGAGTGCATCATGCGTAGTCCTTACATATTATGATTCTCATCTAATGCATGAGGCTCGTTGTCACCATCTTAAGGGATCCACACGACGGGAACCCTAATTTCATGCAGGCTAAACCCCTTTGAAGCATCGATGCTGAAGCAGAACGTCATTCAACACAGCTTTCCAGAAATTAGAACATAGCAGCTTCTTTTTCTTGCGGGCTGCCAGCGATTCCTCCTTCTGCAGCCTTATTTGACTTCTCACACAAAGCAGTCTCATGCGAAAGGTCAAGGTCCTTACATGACCTTCCCGACTGCGACAAGAAATTTTGCGCCGGCTCACTCCGAGGCATCAAGCGCTCATGAGGCTTCGCTGACCCAGTCACGAGAAACGGGAGAGGTAATCCCAAACCCACATCTTCATGATGCATCGATAACAAAGCTGGGGCCGCCTGAGGCGAAGCCATGGGCGCATTTTGTAGCAGGAGGGTAAGGTTCATGAATGCAGACTTTGTTCAGTCGGACTGATTTTCTCCAGCATCGGAGGAATGACCTCTGCAACCCTCACATCTCCACTCGACGTCCTGAAGACACGCCTTCAATCCGACTTCTACCAATCTCAGATCACAGCCTCCCGGAATGCACGTGGCATCCCTCCGCCCTCATCCCTCTCATTGCCTCGTAGCGCTCTCCTGCATTTCCGCGAAACCTTTCAGATACTCTTCTCCATTCACAGAGTCGAGGGCTGGCGAGCACTTTTCAAAGGCCTCGGCCCCAATCTCACTGGTGTTGTCCCAGCCAGGGCTATTAATTTTTACACTTATGGTAACGGCAAGAGAATCATAAGTCAAACATTCAACCATGGACAAGAAGCGGCATGGGTGCACCTGTGCGCTGCTGTCAATGCTGGAATCGTCACAGGGACAATCACAAATCCGATATGGCTCGTCAAGACCCGACTACAACTCGATAGAAGCCATGCCGAGAAGACCGGGACGCTGTCGAATCGGCAATATAAGAATTCTTTGGATTGCGTCAAGCAGACATTGCGTGCAGAGGGAATCAGGGGACTGTATCGAGGCTTGAGCGCAAGTTACCTTGGTGTCACGGAAAGCACCCTTCAATGGGTTCTGTACGAACAAATGAAACTGTATCTCAGAAGGAGGGAGGGAAGACTGGCTGCATCCGGGAAAGCGCCAACTTATTGGGACAATACGCTGAGCTGGGGCGGCAAAGTTGCTGGGGCCGGTACCGCCAAATTTTTTGCTGCGATTGTCACATATCCACATGAAGTCGTCCGAACGAGATTAAGGCAGGCACCTATGAGAGACGGCCGTATGAAATACACTGGCATCGTGCAATGCTTCACGACCATTTGGAAAGAGGAAGGCATAGCTTCTATGTATGGCGGGTTGACGCCACATATGTTGAGGGTTGTGCCGAGTGCTGCTATCATGTTCGGAATGTGAGTTCACCTCCGTTTGCCGTCATGTGATTCCGCTAAGTCATTGGTAGGTATGAAATGATCTTGCCTCTCTTAGGAGCACAGGCATGATTGTTCAGATTCTATCCGGTCAACTTTCCACAATCATAGTCACGAGTTGGTGCATGATTTTCTCTGGAGTCAAGTCTCCTCTCTGCTTGTAATATGCATAGCGTGATAAATATGGGTCAAGGGCCCACAGGCGTCGCGGATGTACAGTAATTGGGGCATCGAATGATGCGGATTCAATGGTGGACAACACGTGTAGTAAAATCTGTCTTCAATCGATATTGAAGATTTGACGCTAGTTAACAGTACCTTTCTATGAAGCTGGACCATTCTCGCGCATCTGACATGCCAGTAAGAGGAGCTCGATGACTCGCCACTCCATGTTCATCTACTCCTCTTCCTCGTCACCACCGTCTTCATCCTTCTTCTCAGCAGCTTTAGCCTTCTTTCTCCTAACACGACCCGGACGCCCTCCCCCAAAGGGCGAGGTGAGAGCAAAATCAATATGCTTCTGGGAGTCGAGTCGGACGATAAAGGAAGGGACATTGACGATCTGCTTTCCTACACTAAAGTCGTAGCCTCGTTAGCACCTAAGTCCAGCTCCTCGATGGGCCAGAATCGTAATACCGGATGTGCCTCTGCCTGATCAAGACCCGAGCGTGATGGATGCTCTTCGCCAAGCCCAATTTGTACACGCAAGTCTGCAATCGTCGCTCCAAAAAGTCCTCCACCTTGAGGGCCAACACGTAATCGAGCTTCATGCGGGACTCATCAAGCACACCCACACGGACGAGACGTCGAATCAGGGCATTGCCTTCGAAGAGACGCTTGGGATCTTTTTCTTCCATGGTCAGAAGTTGACTGCGGTATCTCTGATTAGCCAATGCAAAATCTGCCACACCAAGGTGTAAAGACCATACCGAGCAGCACGACGGATTTTGGAAAGGGTGAGCATAACGCGCCACACCTCGCGCTTGTTGCGGAGACCATATTCACCGACGATCTTGAGCTCGGAATCCCTGTGGTGAGAGTGTTAGAAGATGTCCATCGACTTGAGCAGAGACAAGCTCGTGCTTCAGTGGCCGAGACCAACATACAGACGAGCGGCCTCGAAAGCTGTAACATTTGGTCAGTGATCACCTTTCTAGAAGGGTACGTTCGATGATTGAACTCATTCAAGATAGAACAACGGAGGGGTGGAAGGCACGGGAAATTGTGGGACTATGTCAGGAGTACGACTTACGACGACGCGGCACCTTGTACGTCTTGCTGTACGAGCGTGGTGCCATGATTACGGTTGATGGTGGTTGTCGTGGTGGAACAAAGTGGAAAGGAAATCCGCTAATAGGTGCGCGGGCTAGAGCGCGCTAGTGAGTCGTTTAGCGAGCTCCGCACCAGAGATTTCTCATACGCAACTTCAAAGACGTATCTCCAGAAAGGTCAACGACCACGATCGATCAGCCGCCATGGGTCACTCAGCTGGTCTTCGTGCCGGTACTCGGGTAAGTTCAAGAGCCTTGCTATTCGAAGCGCAGCTCAGCGCTTTGCTAGAGCTTTCGTTGTCTACGTTCAGCAACTAACAAGCACTATAGTATGCCTTTTCGCGGCAATTCAAGAAGAAGGGCATGATCAAGCTGTCTACATACTTGAGACAATACAAGTACGTTTCGCTCAGGTTCCGCCCAGTGTCGCCGAGCACAAGCAATCAGGGCTAATCAATTCCACAGAGTCGGAGATATCGTTGATGTCAAAGCGAACGGAGCAGTCCAGAAAGGGTCGGTACCCTTGCCCATCCCCCCCTCTCATCCTGTTCGTAATCACATAATTGATCGACAAGGTTTTTTGACTTTCCTACAGAATGCCCCACAAGGTCTACCACGGCAAAACCGGAATAGTATACAACGTCACAAAATCAGCAGCCGGCGTCATAATATACAAGCGTGTTGGCAACCGCTATATTGAAAAGCGTGTGAATGTCCGAATCGAGCACGTTTCGTTATCTCGTTCGCGAGAAGAGTTCATCAACCGGGTCAAGGAAAACGCAGTGAAGAAGCAGAAGGCCAAGGCGGAGGGTGTGCACATGTTCTTGAAGAGACAGCCGCTCGGACCGAGATCGTCGAGGACGGTAGACGCCAAAATGGGGGTTGAGACTGTAGTGCCAATTGCATATGAGACAACGATTTAAGTGCTCGATTCTCTTATGGCAAAGAGAAACTAGCTTTATATGAGAAGAAAGCAGATTAAGTCTACATCAAGAGTTTGGCCTAGTTCTGTGAAAGAGACCCAGTAATACTATGCTCTTGACCCCATCACACCAGCCAAGAGGAATTGTGGGCGGTGGATCTTACGAAACTCCCGTGATCCATGCAGTCTGCCTCCGTCTTTCACATGCTGCCGAAGACGCCGTAAAAATGCTCGCACATTGCCTCGAGAGTAGCATGTGTTTAAAGAAAACACTCGAACTACCAAGGGGAAGGCGTATCATCGTCATCATCTGCAGCGACGCGCCGGCTCCGCAACCTCGTCCGAGGTCCTCTTGCTTGTCTATCTCGTAATCGTGAATTGTCATATAAGTCGTCGTCCACCTCCAATCGCTGATCCACCCTCAAGCCCATCTTTGGCTCGCCCTCGTCGTCCTCTGCGCCGTCATTCCAGCTATGTGTAGTGCAAGTGCCTGTTGACATTCCCCAGCCGTTCCAAGACGTCGCTACATCGTGAGTCAGTACTCTGTAATAACAACGGTCCAATTAAAGAAGGAGAGGAGCTTTATTCACCAGCAATGATAGGTGCGTTCGGATGCCAGCTGGCGTCTCGTACGCAGGTCTTCCATGCTCCCCTACTTCTGCTTTCTTCCGGCGGATAGCTGCTCATGTACAAATCCGGATCTTGAGGGCGCGAATGATATGTTGCTTGATTGACATCCACCTTACCTGCAAGAGTGGCGTCCAAATTGTAGATGTAGACACTTCCATCCTCGCTGCCAGAGTAAACATATCTTGAATTTGTGCTTCCAGGAGGTGAGAAATGACACCTTATCAGTGTCTTGAGAACGCGGTGGCCTCGAAATGTGACAAGGGAGCAATCGTGAGGATGAGGGTCGTAGTCCTTTTCGTCATAATTCATAAATCGATAATCAAAAGAAGATGTAAAGCGACTCGGGTCGATCTTTGAAGCTTTCTCTGTTGGCATCATCTTTCGTAGATCCCAAAGCTTCATCATCTGATCCTTGCCATTGCTAAGAACATATCTCCCATCACCTTTGCTATCAACGTAGGTCAATCCCTCGGTATGACCCATGAAGACTCCGGCTTCCCGGCTGTCGCCCATGCTTCGTCGATCCCATACCTTAATGGTAGAATCATCGGAGCCAGAATAGAGTATATGCGGTGACGACTGGTCCCCAAAACACACGGCGTTGACATGATCCGTATGTCCTGGGATACATAGAATCGATTGACGGCTCTCGAGATCATAAACATAGACCGAGTGGTCTGATGTTCCGGCTACAATCTCGCGACCATCCCCGGAAAACCGTATCGACCATATCTGCGATGAGTCAGCAAACTCGATGTTTTGCAGTAACTCGAGGATGAAATACGCCGAAGTCACTATATCCTCCATAGAATCCTCCTCTTCTAATACCCCTCCTACCCATATCTGAGAAATCGCAGAGATAGGGGTCGCCGCTCGCGCCTGGATCAGTTGGGGCCAGGCAAACCGTACTGCGGATGGAGCTGTATGCGAGCCATTTATTGTCTGGACTCAAGGAAGCATCTGTGATAGTCCACTGGCCGTAGGGATATATCACAGTCTTATAATATTTCCACTTGTATGGATTGGACGTGTCATACATTCGAACCTTGAAGTCCTGAGCACAAGAAAAGAAGAAGTTTCCATCCTCGGAGAATTGACCTGAGTAACATCGGGAATTGTAATGGATTATCGTATCAGCATTTGAGGACGGTAGCATACCCTGATTATGTCAGTATTGAGCTTTCATAGCCCGGAGACAAAGCTCACCTGCGATATAGCACTTGTCATCCGGGTAGACACATTCCGATCCGTACCAAGTTCACGATCCATCAATTTCTTCGCTAGTCTCGTCTTTCTGCGCATCCGTACGTCTCTGTAGTGTTCATTACTTCCAAAGGTACCCCCATCCATCAGTCTCTTTCCCTCTTCGCTTGGGACCGAGGGGTACTTGTCTTTCCAAGACTTTGTTCTCCGCCTTCTTCGAGCTCCTAGACCGCCATGACCGTCTTCTAGCTCGTTTTCATCTTCCTCACCAAGCCTCAAAGCGATTCCAGAGCCGCCTGCTCTATGATTCGCAAGGATTCTGCGAAGCCCAGCATGCCCTAATAGCCGCATTATCTGCGCAGGAACTGCCACAACATGTCAGTAAACTTTTTCTGGTGGTCCGAAAAGGCTTGGATGACCTTGTAGGCGTGAGGCTGTTCCAGTAGCTGTAAGAAGAGGAGCTGGGGCCTCTCCGGTTTCCGTCTCAGCATCCTCACCTTCTTCCTGTGTCCCGCTCCCGCCGTTCTCAACAGAAAATTCAATTTCAACTCCGCTCATTTCTTCCTCGGCATCTGTCCAAAAAGGAGCAAAGAGGTCAGTGAAGGTACCTAATCAAGAATTCGCCGAGTAGCTTCCTGTGTAGGTTTCATCTCGTAAATTGTGACATACCATGGAAATCTGCGTCCGGGTCCTCAGTGGGATCGAAGAACTCAACATCTTCGCTTTCATCTGTTGTCGGTTCGAAATCCATGTCGTCATCATCTGTCTCATCCAGCCACTCACCTTCATTGCCCGAAGGGTCGTAAATGTTTGCGGCATGGCTAGCAGGGTCTGGGGATTCGCTGCGAATCGAACGAGGAGCGTGCGGAGGAGCCATGGCAGCAAAGAAGCAAGGTGTGAGGGGATTGAGGCAAACAACCCACGACCTAAGCTCCCTCTTATTCTAATCGATATGCTAGCGGCGGGCTTAGGGACTTATCCCCGCAATCCCACGGGTTCAACCGAGGATCGCTGTGGCTTGTGAGCTGCTGAGGCTGGCACGGCTGATAAGATTCAGATCACTTCAACAATCACTGCTCGGTCTCGTCTGTCCTCTTCGACAGAGACACTGAGTACCTTACTCAGTGGCAAGCATAAGATCGTTTCTCTCAATTGAATTTGCTCTACCAATTTGTCGCCAGCTAGTGTTTTGGTCATAAACGAACCACCTTGTCTTATCCTGAAATCTGCCTCCCTGGGATGTCATTCGAGTGGTGATAATTCCACACCATAGCCTCCCCCAATGTCCAACGCCGACGCTGAAAGCAAAAAGCCATATTACATTCCGTCAACTAGACGGTCTTTGCCCAAGAAGCTCGCCATCGGGTCATCTGCCATCACCTTCGATCTTTTGTAGGCCTCTAGATCTATCTCACTAATGCCACCCTTCATTTCTGCCAAAGAGCGCTTTGTGGCTCTCTCTTCTGGTTTCGTGTCTTCTTCAACCTCCTGCCCTAATTTTGCATCCGCCACTGGCTCAAGGGAGCTTCCGGCTTCTTTGAATGCTTTCCTTGTACGTAATCCATCAAGCTCGCCCCCAGTGCGCCGTTGATTGGCCTCTTCGAACGCTAGTTTGCCCTCTTCGCCGGTGCAGTAGCTGTTCTTGATCGTAGAATGACAGCAAGTGTAACCCCATTGAAAGTTGGACCACCAGCTTCCCCACACCGAGGTATGATTTTGTATGAGAACATCCTCGGGGTACTTGGACTTTGCTTCCACTTTTAGGGCGCCTTTAATTGCCCCCAATTCATCATACTCAACATAGCGCTCATTCTCGATGACGGCCATATCTCGTAATTGAGATGTCTGCAGATGCTGATCCCCTCCGTACTTCTCCAACAACATCTTCTGTCGTGCTTCCTGTTTGGCTTCTCTCTCTTCTCTCTCTTTTCGCAGGAAGTATTCACCGGACGTAGGATTTGCTTGGACATGGATTTTGTTCTTGTCGCCCCGCTCCTGTGACTCCCAAGCGTACTTCTGTGCCTTTTCGAACTCTGCAGCATCCCCCGAAGCTCTCATGAAATTGTCTTCGGCCACCAAAGCAGATGCTTGGTCAGCCTGAGCACCCATGTCGACCATAGATCTCGTCTTGGGATCATACTTGGCAGAGTCGAGATCTAGATTGAGCAGATACTTGGCTGTATCCTCCCGTAGTCGTAAATTTCTTGTGGCAGTGCTTTGCTGTCTTCCCATGTCGGATTCTTCGGCGTATTTCGCCTCCTCTTCCTCCTTTCTCTGGGTTTCCTCTCCATCTTCTATTAGTGCTCTCTCCCCTCCTCCCTCTCCAATCTCCTTCATTTTCTTTTTCAGGCTATCTAGCTCCTCGTATTCTTCAATGACATTCCGATAGTTCTGTGCATCGTACCCATTCCACCGATCGCGCTTCGCATCCCACCCCAAATGAACATCCTGGACCACTTCGTCTGCTTGAATGTCTTTCCCAGTCCACTTTGCGCCTTTTGCTCGAGGGCGACTTGTACATTCTTTGGCCTTATGCGTCATCGAACCGCAATTCTCGCATGCGCCCTTCCGAAACTTCGTAGCAGCAGGACCAAGCCGTTTGCCTCTGTCGTACCATTTTGATTGATCAGGTGTAGAGCTCTGAAGCCGTTGATGCTCGAGATAGTCATTCTCACTGTCTGCAGATTCGAGGTAAAATGGCTTTTTGGATATGAATGATGGGATGTATTCGTTTTGTTCCTTCTTGGCTGGCTCTGCAGGTTTTCGTGACATTGCAGGCTATTTAGGTACCCTAGTCGATTATCACGTATGAAGGGTCGGTTCGGAAGCCCTCCGAAGCTTCTGTCTGACCGCGCAATGTATCACCCCCGGTTCTTCTTAACTCCAACTTAGGCCTAGATGATGATGATGGCGGTTTGGGGAAAGGAGTCAAAGAAGCTTTCTGGGAAAGATGAGTTCTTTAGACCTCAACCGAGTAGACTCAGCTACTTCATTAGCATATACAAGTGGTTAATCCGAACCATCATTATGGTGCCGTCCGGGATTACAGCTCGGCGGGGGTAGGAATTAGCTGAGCGGGGGTAGAAAGTTTAACGGGGGTAGGTTCTGCCCCCGCTAAGCTATACGCATTAGCTTAGTATATGCCGAAGGTAAGTTACGACGAAAATAATTACGCGTATATAGTAAGAGCTTTTAGATAAGTTATATAAGGTATAAGCTAAACGTATAGAGAGTAGAAAGTACTCTTA
>JAABUI010000236.1_pt1 | contig 63021 bp, 68 predicted proteins | sample 5559111 | NCBI WGS metagenome assembly JAABUI01 (sample SAMN10711870, study PRJNA513365) | rock metagenome | isolation source: Antarctica rocks | place: Antarctica: Victoria Land, Buttleship Promontory | reverse complement strand
AGAGGATGACAGTAAATCCCGCCAGCAACACACGGAGCGACCCTCGGAAATTGAAGAGGAATTGAACGACGAAAATGTACAGAGACGATTACAGGCTATCAATGACTTTTATGTATGTTTCTTCGAGGTTGACTACTTCTGGGACTAATTAGACCTTTTGCTAGCGAGACACACTGCCCGATCTCCAGTCTATTGTGATGGTTCTGTGGAGAATACTCCTGAGTAACGTATCCGCTCTCGTGGCGCAGAATGGTCAGAATGGATTGCCCAACGGCTTTCCGGAAGACGGCGACGCTGGCGGCAGGAAACGAACCAATCCGAACTCATCAGCTCATCTCAACGGACTGGCGGACGGCCAACTGGCTGACAATGAGGACGGCACGGATCCTGTGGTCGAAGAGCTCAATGCAATAAGATCAAGAGAAATCACTTCGAAGGCTGTCTCTGGGGTGCTTCTCGTTCTGCTGAAATGGTTTAAATTGTCACGTAAGTGGCACTATCACCCAAAGGCTCCGAAAGCACCTACTAAAATCCGTGAAGACATTCTCAAATATGAATATCTCACGCAACTCCTCCTTGACGCCAACTATCTTCCACTCATCCTCAAATACTTTGCACACCAAGACGTAGACCGAGCGGTAGATCAACGGAACGATCGCGAAGATCTCGAGTATTGCTACACCTCTTTTTCTCTGTTCTGCCGGAGCTAACTCACCGACAGCTTCTTCTATTTCTGTCAATTGAACTCGAAAATCCTCCCCGCCTCACCGCCTCAACCCGCCCTCTCCCCTTCATCTTCAAGCGAAGACGAAGCCGCACCTCCACCAATCCTCAAACACCGACGCAGTCCGACCTCTCAGTCTCCACCACCAACCCCACCACAACCTGCCACTCGACCAGAAGTAGACGAGCTCGGCTATCCTACCACAGGCGCACTACCTCAAACACCCCTCACCAACTACGCCCCTCGCTTCTTCCTCACAAACATCAATTTCCTCCGTCTCCTTCAAAAGATCACCAAGCGGAAAGCCCATCGTGCCCTACTACTAGTCCAATACAAATCTAGCACCATCCTGCGAAAGGCCCTCAAGATACCCCAGCCTGACCTCCGCCTTTACACCCTCAAACTATTCAAATCCCAAGTCCCCTATTGCGGTCGCAAATGGCGCCAAACCAACATGCGAGTCATCACAGCCATCTACCTGCACTGCAGACCCGAACTCCGCGATGAATGGCTCTGTGGCGGCGATGTAGATGGTGTCGTCGAAGAAGCGGTACCGTTGGAGCAAGCGAGCAGGAGTCTGGTGCATTGGTGGCATTTGAGAGAATTTAAGGCTGAGATGGAGGGGAAGGAGGTTGGAAAGCAGAGTGGTGAGGGGGATATGGGAGAGGAGTATAATTTCTTTGCGAGGGAGTTGGAGAAGATGGGGTGGGGGTTGGGGGGTGTTGGGGCGGGGGAGGAGGAGGAGGGGAATGGGGGGGTGCAGGCTGCGGGACCGAATGAGTTTGAGGGGGGGCCGTTGGCGATGGAGGGGTGGGCTTAGGCCGTGCTTGGAGATTGAAGGGTTGGGTGAAGTTGACTCGCTTGAGTATTATTCGATAGTGCAAAGTTGTGGCATACGATGTCTATAATCGCAGACATCGCGTTCGCTATTAGCTGCTGGCGAAGCAACAGATCAATGATATCGATCATAAGTACATAAATGTACCGTATGAGCTGCAACGATGCTATCATACCGGAGACACATCGACAAAATCTTTCACAGTCAATTCCAAGGAGACTGGACCACCGGACTTCTGCTTCCTTCTATGAGGCGTCGGTTCAAGGAATCAGGAATACTTGAGTCTTTATTGCAAACGGCGTGAATTTAGACGAACAGATTGCTGGCAAGATGGTGATTAAAATGTTCAATCAAGGGATCATGGTAAAGATTTTATGGCAAACGATGAAATGAATTTTTGTAGAGAGCTTCGATATGCATTCGCGACGAGCATGTTTGCCCATATCACTCTTATGTAGGCTTGGAAAGGGGATTTGGTAGCAGTGTACCGTTCACTTGGGTAGGTGCTATGCTGTGGGTTTCTTGGTATATGGATTATCGGCCATGGTAAAGGTATTTGTGCTGTTTTGCTTAGGAAGAGCGCTTGTATTTTGTATTATTGTTGTGGCCTCCATATGTAACATGGTCAGGTTTCCAGAATGCCGATGGACTCTGTTTCAATGGATAGAGATATCCCTATCCTTCCTCCAAACCAGCACCCCTCGCCCATTACCTTCGCCTTTCACTTCGACATCCCTACCACGAATCACAACCCTCTCACCCATCGAGCGGGGGTTCGATGAAGGCTCATCCCTCCATATCTCACAACCACCCCAAATACCCTTCTCCAGCACCATCTCCACAACCCTTGTAGCCTGCGCCATATCCGCCACCTCCATGAGCACCAATTTGGCGTTTGCGTTGTGTGCAATTTTCAGTAGCCTAGGATAGAACATGTCTCCCACGGTATCATCATGAACAGAATCTGCAGCAACGGTTTGGGGTGGCACCAACGCCGCTTTAGGCTCATAGTTGCGAACAGAGCGAGATGTAGTGTTGTTGAAGCTATTGGGCGAGATGTAGGGCGGATTCGAGATGATAACGTCCCACGATGACGTCCGCCATGGTTTTTTGCTGTCTGAGAATATGTCGTCTTGGATGAAATCTATCTGTTCCTGAGCTATTGGCTCCAGGTGACCGAGCCGGATATTATGCGCAAGGTTTTCCTGTGCGAGGTTGATGGCGGTGCTTGAGATATCGATGCCGCATACTTGTGGGGGTATTTTTGGAGAGGAGAGCAGGGAGTGTAAAAGGAGCGAGATGCATCCTGTGCCGGTACACAGATCGAGAATACGGAGGTGCGGGTGGGGGGATTCGTGCGACTTGAGGAGCGATGGTAGAAGGGAGGCGAGATGGTTTGTTATGGACTCTGTTTCTGGCCTAGGGTGAGAATATATGATTAGTATGAGTTCTATCAGTAGAGGTGATACATGCAAGCGGCGTACCTCGGAATAAGCACCCCTCGTCTACACAATATCTCGAGGTCTCCAAAAGGCTGCGAGCCGATTACATATTGCAACGGCTTTCCTCTCTCGCGCTCACGGCACAATTGGCTCAATTTGTGTTGCCATCTGGGGCGGCCGGACTCAGGCTTTGTCTGGTGGAGAAGATCTAAATGTATGGCATGTTCGCGCAGCCAGCGGAGCTCATTGCGGGCGGATTCGAGGTCTCTGCATGGGCGTAGGAGCCGCGGGAGGAGAGGGTGTAGGGAATGAGCACTGCGGATGAGGGATGGTGGTAGACGTGGCATCCATCTTTTGCATGAGTGCAAATCAAGAATTGGTGAATGGGGGAGGTTCAAGACGGTTTGGATCACGTGATGAGACTATATATCGTCTACTTTTATTTCTAGTTCCTTCACCTAGTGCAGCAAACATGACAAGGCAAGTTCGAGAAGCTCTGCATCTACAACGTACTCCGGCCTTAAGTAGGTCTTGTGGGAAGGGACAGCCATTACCACATCGCAAGGTTTGATGATGCGTGCTAATCTAAGTAAGAATCTGAATTGAGTACCAATGTGGTGATATTGCTGGCTTACCCGCACTTGAATATGTCCTTTCCTTCCGCTCTGGTTAAGATACAAGACGAATATCTTTGAGGTATTGTGAGCGAGCATTTATGCTGAATTGTTAGTCTTCTACGTAAGCTCGAGCTACTACACATTCTATTGTCCATCAGAAGGCTGTAGCTTCCACAGCTAGCTTCGCAGAATCCCCCGCCGGGAAAAGAATCAACATTCGAGATCGTGAGCAAAAACCAAGTTCTGTACGCAATGCTCGACAGCAAGAAAGTCAAGCTATTGCACTTGGCCTGGCTCATCTTTTCTCATTATCTTTGGAGGAAATCTGTTAGCGAAGATATGAGGATCTCTGATAGTGATGCGCGTTCCTAGTATGATGTTGAATCTGAGAGTTTTTTTTAACAATGCGTAGAACAAATCTGCTCCCCAAGTTTGCCGATTCGTTCGCAACTTCGCGTGTCGCCTTTCATTAGTCCCAAATGCATCTGCCTAGACTCTAGATGTTGATTTCTTTGTTCGCCTACGGACATTCTCTTCCATTTCGCTGCCTCACATCTCAGTGGTTTCCTCCATCATGTCGAGTCCTTGTGGGGGCTTGTTGCGATTCAATCTCCTTGTCGCCATCATTCAGACCTTAACCTCAAGTTTCGCATTGACACTCCCACCCGTCCCTTCCATTTCATTAAGTACCACACCAAGGTAGGCACCGCAATCTCTCAATGACGTCAAAACCACTAAAGGATACAGCCATTCTGCCCCCCCAGCAGACTACCCAATTCCCAATGCCCCGGCCTTCCAGCTCCATGTTTGGCGCCGTGGCGGACCACTCGACCCCAGCGACTACATCAATGTCCTCGCATTGGCCCAAACGGAAATCTTTGCTTTCTCGTGGGTCGATCCCCCAGATCATTCAATGCTGAACGGCACACACACATACACTTACCGCACCGTGCAATTGAGCCTGACTCCTGAATTGCCCCTGCAACGCAAGGACGCGGCCCTTTTCATAGCAGGCATCATGGAATGGGGCAGCCAGTACGGCTTTACTACATTGGGTGAAGTGATGTTCTTTAATCCCCAGGGAACCCGACTCGCCGTTGCGAAGCTAGACGAATCATCGGCTCAGACAGCAACGGCTCAGACTCCTGGGCCAACCAGTCTCAGCACCAGCCCTACCCTCTGGCCACTTCCCACGGTCCCTGGTTTTTTCATCCGCTTCAATACCTACGGCCATCCTCTCCGTCGTGAAGATTCCCTCCGCGCGCTCGAGGCAGCGGATGCCACCCTCATATACTTGTATCATCAAGCGCCTGAAGGCGTCAATCCAATACTCCCCGGAGCTCGAACGTGGACGGTGGGAACGGTATCGTTTACTATCACTCCGGCGAGCCAATTGAACGTGATTGACGCAACGTGGTTCGCGTTGGGGATGATGCAGTGGGGTTGTGCTAATGGCTTTACGGAGACTGACGTGGAATTTGTGAGGAGAATAGGGGGAAGCAGGGGAGAGATGGTCGGTTTTGGCACTGGAAAACTGAGTGCTGCTGGTAGGGATGTTGCTTGAAAATGGGAAATATGTTGCTTCTTCTGCTTGATTGGAATAAGTGGTTTTGCTCAGATACTGACCAAAGGTTTGGCTAATGCCCATAAACTCAAGAGAGAACCACCACCGTAAGATCTTACTACTCTAAGTTGGCCAAGGCGGCAATGATCGACAGGGATCCTGCAGCGATTCTTCACTTCCACCAGTTGCCGCGCAATCGTACAGGGGTAACGAGTTCAATGATTTCAAATCTAACTGGTTATAACAGAAACAGAGGGCCGTCTTTTGTTGGTTTCAGAAGAAAGCACCACGAAAACTTGTCGCAATCACGTCTTCCATTGAATTGAAACCACCACCATTCTGATTCTTGATTAGTCAACAAACCATGACAAGCACAATTCCATACTCCACAGCTGCCGACAAAGCTAATCATGATTGGTCGAAGACGGCGCCCACCTACGCTGACAATGTTGGCAGAACCTCCGCTATGTCTGCATCTCGTCTGGTTGAGCTCGCCCACGGGCTCTCCCGGATCACGGGAGATTCTACCGCCCTTGATGTTGGTGCAGGTGCAGGAGCTGTGACATTTGCCATCGCCTCGAGTTTTCCTTGGACTCAAATATTAGCCGCAGACGTCTCGAGTACGATGCTCGAAGACATCGCCGCATCACAACTCCCAACCGTCACTACCCAGGTCTTAGATGCTAGGAGTCTGACCAAGAAGTTGCAGAAGGAATCTTTCACGCACGTCTTCAGCACATTCATGCTTCAGACTATCAGGACACCACTGTTTGCCCTGCAGGAGATGCATGCTATTCTTGCGCCTGGTGGTGTGGTAGGTATCGGTCTTTGGGGGCAGCGCAATGGACCATTTGAAATCTGGGAGGAGGCAGCACGATCTGTCGTTCCAGGATACACGCTTCCGACACCGTTCGACGATCCGAATGCATGGCGGACGCGGGAGGAGTTAGAGAACGCATTGAAGGAAGTTGGATTTGAAGATGTGTCCAGTGAGGAGGTGAAGATGCCATTTGAATTTGACACTGCCAAATCTTTTGTGGAATTCTGGTTTCAGGCGAAGAACCCTGCTTCTGAGCGGTGTATGAGCAATTACGAAGGTAGTATAGAGTATGCCAGGGAGGCTGTTGAGAGGTTAGTAAGGGAGCAATATGAAAACGGAAAGGATATCTGTACCTGGGCTATATTAGGTGTTGGAAAGAAGCAGGGATGAATTACGATCAGGCTTATCCTCAAACCCATCTACTCAGTGTCCCAGAAAAATGGTTACTTTAAACCAATATAGCAGCGCAAGCATAATACAAGGTATGCTTCAGCACGTAGATGATCATACATAAGCAGTAGATACCTCACCCGAGCACACGCGCCTCATTATGTGCCAATTCAGAGTCGGCAATTGGGGATGGGCTCCTTCAGCTCTCAAGATATCCGTAGCTATGGTCTGAGGATTATACCGACGGGTGTTACCCGAGGGATTTACCGGACATGTGAATAAGTGGGCTGAGGAGCTGCCGTCCGGATTGATGATATAGCTGACAGCGCCCATTCCGATTGCATGGAGCAAAGCTCTCCCATTACCCACACGGTCGCAGGAGCATCGTTTGTAGGGCCGTTCTTTGGGTTTGAAATGGGACGGATTGTAGACTGGTTGCTGCATAGGTGTATTATCTTGAGAAGCAATTGTGGGCTGCTTTGAGGGTGGAGGATGGCTAGGAGCAGTCGGATCTCTTGCATTGCGAGAGTGGCTCTTTGGCTCTGATGTAGGAATGGGGGCGCCATTGGAAGTCCGATGCTGGCCTGAGCTTCGATGTGATACGGTGGGCTGAGACGAAGGGATGGTATCGGGGTCTGACCGTCTGGACTCTTGCTGCACGAGGTCCTTCTGTCTTCGAGCTGCTTGCTTGGATTGTGCTGAGGATGTGGGTTGCCTGAGCGGGACCACTACCCTCACTGCAATTGAAGGCATCTTGACTTTGAGAATCCAGGATGCGTTCCGATTCAGAAGACGTGTGGTAGGCGGGCTATACTTATAAGTTGCGTTAGCTTTCGGTGTAAGCTCATCTAGCTCATTTAGTAATTAAAGGTGTATTATACTTAGTCGAAAGTGTCTTCTATTAAGGACTATTTCGTGTGCTAGCGACGAACATACTTAGATTGCGAAAGGCAAAGGGGTAGTAAGCTAGAAGATAGTGCCCGTGCTAAGCCACCGGACTGGCTGACTTATATTTGGGGTCGACGTGAGTCACGTGACATGGTTTGGCGCATCATTTTCCTATTCAATTGCCTATGCAATCTTTTAAATCTATTACGTATAGTATCCATACCCTCTATCAGTGATGGATCTCGTCGCAGGCGTTCGCAAAGAGGGTAGCAGGTAAGATATATTTGGCTCCTAATCATTGGGTCGATGCTGACATCGTGGTCTCCAGAGGAGGTCGGGGCGATTTCAAATGGGAAGATGTTCGTGACAGTCAGCATCGCGAGAATTACCTTGGTCACTCTCTCATGGCCCCCGTCGGACGCTGGCAGAAGAACAAAGATCTCTCCTGGTACGCCAAAAACGACACATCCTCCGCTGCCACTGCCGCGGCCGAGGCTCGGAGGGAGGAAATTAGGAGAATCAAACAGGCCGAGAGTGACGCCTTAAGCAAAGCACTGGGCTACGAGCCCGTCGACAGGGGTGATGTAAATGCGAACAATACACCTGTTGGCCGGAAGGAAGTGGAAAAAGCCATAAAGGAGACGGCTGAAGGTGATGATGAAGCAGGGGCTAAAGGAGTTGGCTTCGGTGGCTTTGTGGGCGCTAGAGGTCCTGCAGAGGAGGGGCGTGACATTCTAGGCGGTATTGGTCTTGAAGGTCCTACGCGCAAACCCTCGAAACAGAACGGGAATCCGGACGACCGCCGACGTGATAAAAGGGAGCGGAGCCGTAGTAGGAATCGGAAACACAGGCGGCATACCCATGATGACCATAGAGCACATCGGCGATATCATTCACGTGATATAGAGCGGCATAGGTCTAGGAGCCGATCGAGGGACAGGCATTATCATCGGAGACAGCGATCGAGGGGCTACGAAAGGCCAAGAGGTGAGGAGAGGCGTCCACGACGACCAAGGGAGCGAAGCTATTCGCCAGATCCGCAAACGCGGAGAGGGTACTCGAGGGATAGGGAACGAGATTACAGAAGATGAATGACACGACATACTCACCAAAATCGAAGCAAATTGAGCGTGGACTGGGACGATTCGAATTTATGCATATGTACAGGGCAGCCATTTGATATACGCCTACATCAATGAGGCGCTACCATCAATCGAAGGATCCAATCAGAGCTGTACTATCTTTGCCCGACCGCCACGAGTGCCGCATCTTGCCATCCCGATGGTGGTCGCTTTCGTATGATCATCATTCGCCTTTACGACCTCGAATTCAGCCCCTGGCTTGATACTATGATAAAAGCAGCCCCTAGCATCTGTCCGCTTGAGTGTGGTGAAAGATGGGTCGTGACTGACTGTAGAGATGACATTCTGACGCCATTCATATTCAGAGATGTCATAATAAGGGAAGCTGTCCGAAATCCATTCACAGATTTGAGTGGAAGTAAGTTGACTCTCTGGAGCACTGAGTATAGCCATTGCGATCAGCGTCCGCATCGTGTATGGCGATTCCCTGTCTTCGGGATGGGGCACAGCAGAGCCATTGGATTGAATCATTATTGTGTTTCGGGAGAAAACCTCGTTGCTGAAGATTTCTGTGGACTGCGAAGTCTCGAATTCGAATTTGACCGATCCAAATTTGATTTTGAGCAAGGTCGAATGGAGACAGCAAGAAGGAGCAGATGGAGAGCAAGGATGGAAGAGCCACTCGGTTTGAAGAAGCATGGTCATGCCTGGCTCCTATTGAATAAAGCAAGAATCTCATGAACAACCAGACAAAGCCACGGCTACAAAAGCTCCTTGCTATTCCTGGCGTATGTCATTCAAGACATTCTTTGTCTCTTTGCTAAATCTGCTCAAGACAACGTCTTTTAGCCTACATGAGGGCTGACTCAGAGTAGTTTCTAGCACTAGCGCGTCTGACACTCCAAGACAATGAATCTCTTGCCTGATCTATTGCCATTACAAGAAAGGGCAGATTTGCATCAAGCAGTACAGCATACCTGAAGACTTGGCATTAGGGCTCAAAGTGGAAAGGAAGGCGACGAAAAGGAGGCTGCTGCACGTTTCAAACGCCTTCTGCCCCAAAGTTCATGGTCACCAGACACGCTCTAACATAATACCTTCTCTCTTCGTTCATACTCATGATCCTTTGGAAGAACTGACGTACAAGAGTATTACACCGCTTGGAAATTGGCGGCATGTAGCACGCCTTCCTCAAACATTTGTGTCGACGAGTTCTGGCGGGTTCCTGTCCACCCCATCGACGCGGAGCAGGTCGCGAATGGTTCTTTAGCATATCAACCCTCGAGGTTAGCATCACCTCGAGTGCGCCATACTCGCATGAGTAAGTCCCGTCATAGACAGGGATTCGATGTCCAGAGCAATTGCTTCCGTGAGTTTGAAGGCCTCATCTCAATGCACTGAGCTGTGATCTCCATGGTCAAGAGTACCTGGTCCGGTTTACACGATGGCCGTGCACGAAGACTACAATGTTTACTTTGCACATGGCCGCCGCTTTGGCCAAGGTATCGACTGCCTTGCTGGACCCAGAAGCATCTGACTGACCTCAAACTTATGACTACTCTGAGGTGTTGTGATGAGTCAAAACATCAGGTTATTCTAAGTTAGTTCAAGACTTATATCGGAGCGCTGAGAGATTTCAGTGCTCCATGAACTGTCTTCACGTAAGACTTTAATGCACTCGATAGGTGTCCCTTGCGCCTTTAGACAGTGCAAGGGCTCAATACGATATAGAGTAATGGTCGCGCTCTATCCTGCAGGGAGCTTCTGTTCGATCATGTTAGAGATACTGAGCCCCTGTTTTAGCTTCTGGCACTACCATATCTTATCTCGAAATTTTCCTTTCAGTAGATTGAAGGTTCATAGCGCTAAATGTCTGCAAGGTCGGTGCCGATTAACCCAAAGAGGACGTTGAAGAAGCGCTTACGTTAGAACCACTACGAATTTTGCTGTCTCGAACAACATTGTTTCGTGAGAGTAGCTTGAGCAGCAGTATTGGAAGTAGCGATACAATTTGGTGGAAACTGCAATATGGACTACCACCGCTAGACATGGCATGGTCATCGAAAACAGTTGAGATGTGAATCCCGGCAGGCATGAGACCGCACCTCGAAGTCGCATAATAGACGTATATCCGCCATTCCTTCAGCACGACTTGCCTTACCGCCAGAAAAGCATTTTCGTCAAAGCGCTAGAAGAAGGAACAATCCGCTGGGGCCTCGATCCTACTGAATTGTACTATTTAGCCTCAATATTCCTGTGAGACTTCTGTACACTCGTGCAGAGCCCAAGCTGCAACATGTTTGATTTCTCATTTCCAGTTGTCTTATGGCTTTCTCTGGTCCCTTCATTTTACAGTCTGGCTGGCCTTGGGCTCTGCCAAGATCCAGCTGGACCCTCTCTATCTGCCGTTTCATCAAATTCTTCCATCGTCTCGGCAACATCAAATGAAATGCAAAAGGTCGTCGTAATTCCCAAAACTCAAAATAACATTCAGCAGATCCAGCAATCGATTGATACAACCATCAAGACTGGACACGCCAAGATTGTCGAGTCAAAGTACATGTCCGGATACAATGGGGTGCTTTTATGGTCCGTGAACGCGGAAAAGATGGAAATCGATGTACTGAGACAAAAATTAGGTAATCTTGTAAGCGTGTTCTTTGAAAAACTTCTCTTGAACGCCATGTATTCTAGACTTACTGCTAACGGAGAACAAGGTTGACATAGAATTCAATCTAGAAGTCGCTGGACCCTGCGGTCTAGATCTTCCCCAAACGAATCACCTGGTAGAGGACACTATACGCCAGTCGCATGCATCTCAGGACTTGAGAGTCGTTTCATGGCCTCCGAACCCTGAAGGTGTTCAATTAGCAGACCTTCAATCTTATGCCTTTGAAGAGGAAGGCGGAGAAACCACGTTTATATACGTGATTGAAAACGGTATCGAGCCCGAACTTTCGGTAGGATTTGATCTCAGCTAAAGAACATCGACTTTGCTCTTACATCAATATCTTAGGATTTTGCTAATATGAGACATCCCCCAACCGATTGGTTCTATGCACCAGAGGCTCGAGAAACCCGAAGCGACGACAGCACGGACTTCAAGGGTAATCCGAGCGGCCATGGATCATGCGTCGCATCCAAAGCTGCAGGAGCCATCTACGGTGTCTCGAAGAACTCGAAGTTGGTGATCGTCAAATCCTCCTTGCTTCAAGGAGACATTGTCTATAGTTTTTCAAAAGTCTTAGATGACATCATTGATAGAAATCGCTAGCGGAAAACTGTTGTGGTCTTTGCGGCAACCTCTAACGGCAATAGCGAAGATTGGTCATGGAGACGCGTCAAATCATCCATTGAAGACCTCATAGCCGCCGATGCAGTTATTATTGTCCCTTCTGGTAACAGAGCCGCCTTCCATAGGAGAGCGAAGGACGTCTTCACATTCCCTGCAGTCTGGGAAGCCCCCGACTTCCCTTTAATCGTGGCTGGAGCCGTCGAAAATGATGGCACCGAGTCCGTCTACTCACAAGGTCCAAGGCATGTGACGACTTGGGCACCTGGGAAGGTCACATGTGCAAAGCCGAGCAGTGGGACCGCTTCTGATATAGGCACTTCATTTTCAACCGGAATGGTGAGTGTTCACCTTAGGAAATTTGACAAACGGAAGATTGATGAAGGATATAGGTCGCTGGCCTGGTAGCTTATTTCTTAGGAATACCAGGCGCAATCGCTACTGGAAACGGGCAAACGGCACGGAATACCATGAATCTTCTTCAAGGGAAGGCTGGATGGCCGCGCAAGCCCGGTGGGCGACCCGTTATTTACAATGGAGAGGATGGACGTGCTCTAGGACTGAACAATAGCGTCGCAGTCTCCTAGTAGCAATTCAAATGAACACCCGTGACGGTTATTTCCTCCCAGCTAGGATATCCGCTGGCAAAATGCGTCGTGCCTTCGCGACTTGGTGATCTCCCTGATCTCTACAAACAGTATTCAGTGTCTCGCTTCCTCATACTTCTCCAATCCACCTTCTCCCGCAACTTTCTTAAAATGTTCTGGCCACGGCTCTCCATAACAGCATCTAACGAAATATAAAACCTAGTCTCGCTTTTGCCTGAACAAAGTATGACGAAGCGTGAGATTTTGTTGTTGATTGCAGGAAAATCCGATTGCTAGGTCCTCGTCATGGCACTGCCCCTGAGACACCATTTGGCAGGATGTAGAAAATCTATTCGAACAGATACTATGTAGGAATGAGGCAGCTAATGCTGCTTTGCTGAATGTGAGAGCAAAGAAGGGTAGCTTCGTCTAATTCTCGAATTTAATCGCGTCGACACTTGGGGCTCGTCACGTGAAACGCAAAACGTGTTAACAGTAATATCAATAGTACTAAAAAGATAGAAAGAAAGACCCCCCGTAGCATACATACACTACGACATCAATAAATCAAAATAGCAAAAGACTCACAGCATAGCGTCTATTCTGAACAATCAGTAGACGGTATACTGCTACAGAAAATCTTTCATCAAGATTTTTTTTTCGCTGGGATTCGAACCGTCAAGATCTCACGCTAACTTCATTTGAGAAAGTTAACGTTTGAAATGAGCGTTCATTTGAATCCCGTATGCCAGTGAGCTAGGACTCCGAGTTTGCCTAGGGTAGGATTGCGTTTATCATAATATATATTGTTTTTGCGCAGATTTGATGATGAGGAGGGAGACAAATGGACAGGCTAACTCTAATGTTCTCACGAGTCTCATATTTCATGGGAGATTTCCCTTGTTGGACAATGGGAACGGAAGAAGGCACATTCATTCGCCACTACCTCGAAGAATAGCCAAGACATGGACGAATGGAACTCATCTTTATATGATTTGGAGGCAAACCCAGAGCTGTCTACTATCTACCCTACGATGTGCCACCAGTGTTCCCGCTACAAAAACCACGAACATGTTGTCCCAAATTATTCCGACCAACATACGCATTCCCGCAATCTCCACACTCAAGCACTTCTTTCGCATAGCGCTTACTTAAGGTATGCCCAGTCTTGCGCGCATGCCTCACCATCTTCCACAATACACCGAACCTCGCACCGCAATCGCTGCATTTGAAGGGACTGTGGTCGCGTTCCTCGGCGTGTTGAAGCAGCAGTTTCTGTCTGGCAAACACCTTCCCGCATTCCTCGCATCTCCATCCATCTAATTCTGCCGAGTGAATGGTCATGAGGTGGTGATCTAGATCGAGGCTATGAGTGAAAACTGATGGGCAAGATGGGCAAATATGAGATGCTGGCGGTTCTTTGGCTTCTGTTTGCATTTGTTCGTCCGTTGAATCCACGCATGATGCGAGATCCATGGACTGAAACTGCCGGCTCAGATTTTCAAGCTCGTTCTGAAGGTGGGAGTATTCCAAGTCGGGTTTGATAGACCATTGATTTGTCCGCCCAATCTTAGACTTTGCAAATGCCCCATCGCTATCGAGAACCCTAGTGATTTGGCTGCGGATCCTGTTATGTTTACCCTTACGACTAATCAAGACGCCTTGATCCCGATAGTAAGGAAATTGGGCCCCAATCCATTCGCATATTTGATTAACGGTTTGCTGATGTTCGGGCGAGGCAAGGATAGCCATACCTATAAGAGCGGCATAGGTGTATGGTGGGGGTGATTCTTCAGTTTCAGCTGTCCAAGATTGTTGTTCCGCGCTTGAGTGGCTCTCGCCGTCATCATCCTGGGATAGGTAAGCCGAATGCTCTACTGGCGTAGTGTGACTAGTGTTGTCACACGAGTCACCATCAAGCCCGTTACAGATTTCCATGCAGTCTGGTAAAGTCAAGTCTTCCTCTTGATCACTTCTGGATGTACAGCTTTCGGAGATGTTGTCCACCTCCATGGATTCAGGAGATGAACGTCTATCCCAAGGCAACTTTATACCAGCTGGTGCGGCCAGCTTACATGCGTCACTCACCTGACCTTTCCAAGCCAACATTGCCGGATCACATTTCTCCATCCTCGGTGCGGATCCTAAAATAGAGACCTCATCTATGTCGAGAGCGTGTTCGTTCTTGATGACAGCGGTTTACATATTTGGGTAAGTCTCAAGATCGAATGGTGTTCTTTATGTCGATGGGATATGAGTGAAAGGTCAGGGTGTGATAGTTTTGCCAGCTGTGAGAAATCTTGAATATAGTGAGATGATAGAAAGAGGACTTAGCTCTAAAAAGCGAATAAAACAATGGTCTTTGTAACGGAACTAGGATTGCAAGAGGAAGTCTTTGTCGTCCCGGGATTCAAGGAGACAGTTTGTAGTGTCCAAGGCCATTGTTCTTTTGCTCATTAGTAATTCACAATTATGATCAGCTGACTGCGCCGGACAAAGAACATCTGGTATCGTTGAATGTTCAACAAATCCGATTTAAAGAAGTGCCAAAAAGACTCACGTGACCTCGTAATCACCGCCTAGGAGATGAGGGCGATTCCTTCTAAAATAAAGAAGACTATTCTCCACCTCCTCTGATCTTAGTCTATTCAGATATTGAGATTCGCCGTTACCTGCCGCACCCAAGCCCGAGGACGTTGATGTAGAGGTACAGATATTAGCATCGTCTGAGGATTGCACACAGTCCACGACTCCAGCCCCATTAATTTCGCGTAGTCGCCGCCCCACGAGGACGTAGGACCAGTGGAGCAGCAAATGCCACAAATGCTTACTCTGCCACTCGTCACACAAGTCTCCAAAACATGTCACACCAAGGGTCCGTCCACATCCATAGCTCCCATGATCTCGCGGTAGTGACGTCCCATATCGTTATGCCAAGCAAAGCACAGTTGAACATAACATATATTACACCATTGCTGTTGATAAGCATGTATTTACCCCACAGAAGATTATGTCCCATTCGCTGCATTTTGCTACCTTGCGGGCTCAAGAATTTCAGCAAGACGGCAATGATATAATAGAGCGGGATGAGCGCACAGCAATACGCCAAAAAGATACCGACTTCGGCGAAACTTGACTGTACGTTGGTAAGGCCATTTTCGCTCCATGGGCGGCAGGGTCGAGGCTCCATGGTCGATGATGTTGTCAAATTCTTCTCTAGAAGATACCGTACTCCCTTCACGCGCGTAGTCCTACAAGCGGCGCTGTGATGAATTTCTTGAAATATATCACCCCTCAGTGTGAGAAATATCAGCGACTGAAAACAAATGGCGGCGAGCAGAGATGCTTGAAGCTCGACAAGCACTGTTTGCCATGCAAGATTGAGAAACAGATCCGTCGTTGATGGCTCGATGCAGTGCAACTGAAATTTCGACGCATAAATCCTAGGAGCCCGCCATACAGTATTGAGAATCATGATGCTCGCACTGACAAAGGTGATGACAGTACCTGTGAGCGCCGTCAAGGCAGTGTAGTCATCAATGTACGTACGTGCCTTGTGCTGCGCTCTTCGAATCCAAAGGATGTCTATGAGCATCGCGTAGCATCCGAACGTTACAAGAGCGGCCATTTGGGCGAACCATTTAGTATCGTACGGTCCTCGCTGCGATTCTACATTCTGATATGGTATCAAATGCAAGGGTACAGCGACCTCATCGAGATCATTGTCCGCAAGGTCAACTCCAGCCTCGTGAGCCTTTTTCCGCAACTCGTCATCGTTCTCGGCCGTCGAAACAGCCCGCGTGTCTAGAGCAGCGCAAATGTAATATCGCGTCGCATTCTGCCATCCTGTTCGCTGCCAGGATCTTATAGTCCGGTATGTAGCAATTGAAAGATCAGCCAAAGCGAATGTCGGTATGAGTATAGTCGCAAAGACCTGGTAAGAAGAGACACTGCGAGACTGTCTGCGAAGCGCAGCAAGATGTCGTGCAGCGATTATAGTAGCAATGTTCACAAACGCCGCGTGGACGAATATCTCTGCAACGGTACGCCTAGACTGAGAATGTTGCTGTAGGCTCTGGAGCTGGGAAGCCGTGCCATTCATATTGAGAAAATTCCCCCAAGTAAAGCTCGGATAGCGTAATCGATAGCCAACTGAAGATTCGAGACTGTAGATTGAACGATGCTGTTACTATATTCCAAAAGCTCGGGAAGTGTCTGATAGACTGCTATGACTGGTCGTCAAACAGGAGGCACGCAGAGTCCGCGTTTCAGATCCGAGTTTAGGCGACTGCCGGCCTTCAATCAATGGTCCGGGTGTATGCCTTTCAATCATTGATCTGAGTAAATAGCAAAGAAGCAAAACATATGCACAAGTCAAAAGAAGGGGTTGATTCGAAGGATGCAGAGAAATTGGGAAACGCTCAGCCCCAGCAGAAGGAAGGGGTCGGGGGCCAAAAGTGGGCAAGGCTGTGCACACTATCCCATTCCTTGTGAGCGGATGGTACACGCTAAAGGGAACTCTGTCAGGCCAGCCTTGGATCAGCTTAGCAAATCTGAGCTGACTTATCACACCCATGTGTACCACCCGCTCAGAAGGAAAGGGATATGGGATGACTGGGTTCCCAGGCCTGCTGTACCATATGGGAGAAGCTTTGAAGCTCCACATGATGTGCTGCAACAAAAAGCTCCGTTGAAGCCTCATATGCTGAGGTTCGAGACTACGCGGTAGAGATATTGCTACTAATTGGGGAATTTATTGATGGCGAGGACAATCTTTAGTCGCTAAAAATAGAAAACGCCTAGCTCTAAAATGGCCTAGTGCTAGAAGCGCAGGCTTTGATTCCCCCAAAGACTCGATGTGAAGAAAATGGCATTGTATTGAAGATTGCTCTTTCTTTCAGATGGGACTATTCATTGCTATTGGCCTGTTCACGGCCTTGGAATTTCTTGACTCCAATGACTTTGCCATGAATCTTGCATAGTTATTGAGAGATGAGCTCACGAGATGGTAACAATTTGTTAGAATCAGCCAGTCTATGGTTGCACTTGATGCAAATTCTAAAGAGTAGAGGGGGAACACGGGGGAACACGGAGTAGCTATATCGCACATCCCTAGTGTAGGATTTCAACACCCGAACTCCGTCCAATCTACTTCAACGAACTATCAATCTTTCCATCGCCCTGCTTCGAAATGCAATTCCTACAAGCTCCAATTGCTCTCGCCACATTCTGAGGACACATCAATCAGACATCGAAATGATGCTTACCATAATGTCTCTTCAGCATTCTCTTATCAGCGACATGTTCCTTGCACTGCGAACAAGCAAACACGTTCGCCGCTGACCCCCTAATCGAGTCCTTGAGAAAGCCCAGAAACTGTCGCTTCTTTGCAGGCTCAAATGTCCACATGTGGCCTTTATCACCATCAACTTTCGTCGCCATCGCATGTTTCTGGTCGAAAAATCTGCTGCTGCTAAGCTCGCAGCGAAGGTAGTTCTTCCACTGCTTGGTTTCCAGGCTGTAGAATGGGAAGTGGGAGGATACCCATTCGAAGATTTGGGAGACTGTGGCTCGGTGGTCGGGAGAGGAGACAAGAGCCATTCCTGTGAGAATTAAGGTGGTGTAGGGAGGTTTGCCTCCGTAGGTTCTTACTGAAGTCACACCAAGTGAGGCTTCAAGGGCAGTGGTGGCTCGGGCAGTGGTGATCGTTGCCTCCGCTCGGGTATTAGTGATCGACGCCTCGGAGGCAACGGCCTCGGCATCGCCAATTAGCTCCTGGTGGATTGAGGAATGCTCAGACACCGTGTCATCGTCCTGACATGTCTCATTGCCTGAATCCCCATTTGTCCCATCACGATTCATAGGAAGAGAACCATCGGAAGCCGGCGCGGCTGAGACCGTTTCAACTGACCCAATCCTCCGAGGCGTGTGACCTCCTCCGAAAAGATGTTCAGCCCCTGGCTTGACCATCCACACATAGCCAGCTCCCTTAGGATTGTCGAAACTGACAAACCCTCCATGTTTCGACATGTGCCGACGAATACCTGCCCACCAATTCCATGCGCTGTCGCGGTAAGATGGGATATGATCTCGGATCCACTGCTCTATTTGAGATGAAGTCATGTACCGTTGGTTTCCATAGAGCAATGCAGATCCAACAATCTCGAGGAGCTTGTGGACTGGCATTGGTCCTGGTGGGCTACAAGGTGTGAAGATTCTTTGTGACACACCCTGAGCTGTGGAGTTGCGGCTCTCGGCAGCGTCCTCGAGCTCCATGTGGTTCATCATAGTGGCAACGCTCAATTTCTTGTAGTTTGCATTGTTGGGTCGCCGCTTCTTCTTGTGCTGTTGTCCTTCATCGAGATCGTCTAAGTTGCGCTTTGTCTTTGCCTTGGTGGGATCATTCACCGGTGATGAATCCCGCAGCTGAGCGGCTATCCCAGCAAGTACTTGCAACTTTTGACTATTATCGCGTGGGGCCACACTGGGTTTGTGGGAGAGAAATGGGTAGCTGGGCCTTGATTCGGAGGGCGTAGAAGTTGCTGCCGCGGCTGGCTTGCCGGATGATGGAGCAGACACATTATTCTCCATTTCTAGCCGGTCAACACACACCTTCGCTAAGATATCGAGCTCCATGTCGAACGGAATCCCAAAGCGAATAGATCTTGCGAGTGGTCTGGCCGAGGACGAGTCTGTTGGTTAGATGGATCTGTCTATCAGGTGGGGGAAGCCAGGGTTAGAAGGGTTGATAGATAGAAAAGCAGGGAGGGGAAGGAAGAGTGTGATTATATATGAGATGACATGTCAAATTTGGCTGTAGCTTTGTCATAACACAATGTTAACCTCAAGTGAAAGATTTGCAATGACAGAGACACTGTGCTTTAGGACGCTTTGAGACTATCCATTAAACTCCGACGTTGTGACCTTGGGTACAATGGCTAGGCGACAGGAGCATGGCCATTCTCGTAGGACAAGAGAGTGTTGCTTCTGATTGCGAAAGGAGATCTTCTTTGTGTCACATGAAGGATTATGGGGCAACTCTTCTGCACTGTGTACCAAAGTCAAGCATTGGAAAATGTGTTAAAGTTAGGATGAAAAGTTGATTCAATTGAGATCAAACGACCTACCTACGATTATACAAACCCCTGAGCCCAGCGAAACTCGGCTTTTCGGCGAGCTTGTGCTTCGAAGACTTGCCTTTCAATCCTTTCCCATCCTGCGCCCCATTCATCATGACAAACTCCACCTGTTTCTTCTCTCTCCACACCTGCCATCCCTCGCTCAGCCACACTGAGTACTTTACCTCCTCATCGCTGGGAGGATGCGAATGTAAAGCAGAGCGTAAGTCGACTGGTCCGTAATCGACGCGCGGAAATTCGGCACCCCGTGTAACAGGGGGAGCCGGCAACGGCTTGGAAAAGTTCTTCACTGGTGCTTTCGTAGTGCCTTTTCCAGCTTGTGTGGCAAATGATGTTTTGCGTTCTGGAATTTGCGGCCGTCGAACCTTTACCTTCGAATGTCTACGGGCAGGTGCCCTAATCAATGGTCTTTCCTTTGTTGGTAGGGCGGCACCCTGGCTCCTAACACTGGTATTGTTTGGCGTTGTGTGTGGTTTCGAAGTTCGGCGTTGACATGCAGGTTTACTATACATGGCCTTCATCCACTCAGTAGCTTGTAGCAGAGGAGGGTGGCGCTGACGACGGTGGTTGCATTCAACAGGCATCCCGGAGCTGACTTCGTGGTCGGCAACAGGGCCTGCTGGAATTATCCACGGATCCATGAGTGATTTATCGTTCTGATCCCTCTGTCCGGATCGGGAGGTGGCACTTTGCGTCTAGCAAAGGATCACGACAAAAAGGCGAGGGAATGATCGGATCCACACTTCGAATAGGGACAAGCACCACGGGATGGAGACGTGAAGAAGTCGCGGTACCGCGTGCCTCTTGTAGGTATCGAGCATGAGCTAAAAGGCCACAACAGTAACAAGGCCCATCAACGCAGAAGACAACCGCTTTGTAAAGAGCCAAGTACAATCATCAGCTTAGATAAAGAGGCAACAATTGTCTGGTGATTTCATTGTCATTTGCATGTCGAGGACAATGCCTACAGAGAAAGCGAAGAACTAAGACAAAATTCAATGCCTTTGTGAGGACAGACATAGCCGAATCATACTTAGCTTCGTCACACATTCTTATAAGTGCACTTCAGCTTGACTTCAAACACCATCGAAGCTCAGACACAACATCCCAACCTTTGAACAACAGAGCACTAAAACAACTAGTCAAAGCCCTAATTTTCGGTAAAGATGTGGTAAGTATCCCCCTGTTCTGTACACCCTTGCATCCCCAAAGTTTCAGGAAGGACAAATATTGACTATGGCTACACTCATAGTAAAGGAATCATATGGCTTCACTGTCAGTGCAAGCATGCCAAAAAGTTCGAACCCTTAGATCACTGCCATCTCTACCGCGGCCAACAAGAAGGCCATTGCCACGGCGAGCTGAGAGCGGTTCATACTAACTGGATCACCGCCCCAACGCTCTGTGTCCCATGCTTCCGCAAGTCCGAAGACAAGATTTCTGCTCATTGGGCTGATGCGATCGCCTCGCGAGTCGAATCGCTCGAAGTAATCGCCAATATATTAAGACTCGAGGATGATCAGCGTAGACGCGAGCGCTATCTACGGCGTCGTGAAAATGTGGAGGGGGAGCTCGTAGATCTAAAGCTTGAGCGTAAGCTAGCTATCGCGAATTTTCGATCCCTCCAAGGTGTGTGGGGCGATGGCTAAGTGATTGTTGAGGTCGGAAGCTTCGTGGCTTGCATGAGAAATTGTAGTCACGAGAAGGACGTGGATACAGACTTGCCCAAATTCGCCATTGTTTCTATAAGTATATGAAGGTAGGTGTGGCACTTGCTGTGTCCTGAAAGCCTAACTCAATATACTCTCATACTACAGATAACCCTTCCCTTTCTCAAAGAATTGATCACAGTTCCACACGGACGTTGTGGAATTGTGGAGTTAATGAGTTCGAGAAACTAGGACTGAGTCGGAGAAGCCAGGACTGTGTTGGATGCTCGAAGTCGGATTTCTACCACAGGATGATTGTCGCACAGCCGGAAATTATGAGCTCTCTGATCCACATAGCGAGTAGCGTCTCTCCTACGGCTTGGAGTCCCCAGAGACTTTGTTCTGAGCTTGACAGGCGCTTAGGCTTTTCAGGCTTGAAAAATTTCCTCGTACACTTAAAATTTGGGAGCCAAGCTATCAGGTTGAGTTTTAGTAATCAGGGTAGGTTTTCGAAGGCAATATTTCCTCTTGTGCATTGCTCAATCGAGTGCTTTGATCTCATGCTTTACCCACTTTTCTAGTCCGCCACGAGCAATGATCTCTTGCACATTTGGTGGAAGTGTACCAACGCCCTGAACCCAAGTCGGTCCAGTCTCACCCTCTCGAACTGTCACAGTGCTGTTCTTTACATTCCAGTCAAAGTGCCAGCCAGTACGTCTTGTAAGCATCTTTTCCGTTTTTGGGACAGCTTGTGGAGCGGGCGGAGGTGAATCTAAAGATTCTCTATTTTGCGATGGTTCCTTGATACCTTGTTGCGATATTTGGGGCGCAGTATTGGATGCAAACACCTCTCGTAGCCTTTTCACCAACCGCGGTACCTCGACTGTAATCAAAGCATTATTGATAGAATTACGGCTGAATATGTTCCCAAAGCTGCCGGCGACCACAAGTGGGATCTGTTTTGCAAGTATTGCAGTTGCAGCTTGCTCTCTCGAAGATCCACATCCAAAATTGAAGCCAGAGACAAGAATGTCGTCTTTCCGTGCGATAGTACCGAAGGCTGGATCGTAGTTTTCCATGCAAACTTCTGCCATCTTTTGTGTCGTGACGTCGTCTTGATAGGTGTATTTCCCAGGATATATTCCATCAGTATTGACATTATCAGCATCACAGAAGACGATCTCTCCTTCGACTCTCTCTGGAAACCCTGGGAGTATGTCGATCTCTTTGGCTGGCGTGCGAGCTTGTTCCATGGATAATTCTTTCTCGGCATTATCTATGACATTATCCAATTGACCAATGATCTTCTCCAGAGCTTCTTCAGCAGTGATCATGCGATCTTCAGGTTCCCCCTCTCCCATAACGACTTTTGAGCCATGGGGCCCTTCGTACCACCCTGGGCCGGATATCTGTTGATAATTTCCAAGGGTCAGCATATTCTTCAGCATCAATGTAGCTCACCAGACCGATTTGCGAGAGCCTTTCTGAGGCCTGATTCGCACATATTGATAGTTAGGTAGGCGCAAGAGAGATCGATTTGAAATGCACACCTTTCCAGACAAAGCGCTTGCCGCGACTACTTCTGGCGAGGCAAGATATGCTTTTGCAGCAGGACTACCCATTCGGCCTTTGAAATTCCTGTTGCTAGCCGAAATGCCAGTCTCTTCGGGTTCAAGCAAGCCCGTTCCTAGTCCAATACAGGGCCCACACCCAGCAGGGAGTGCTATAGCACCAGCGTCCAACATGGCCTTCCAGTCTCCGGCTTCTTCAGCAGCTATCTGTTCCGGCATGGAAGCCGCTGCAATGTAGAATTTGACAGTATCAGGGATTTTGGCTGCCTTCTCGTCATTAGTCTTTGCGGCATCCTTGAATACTTTGCCGGCAGCTGCTAGGTCAGACGCTCTACTGTTCGTACAAGAGACCAAGTACGCCTTGTTGATCTTGATATCCTGTGCTTCTAGTTCCGACAACGGCGTGGCTACCTTGACAGAGTTGGGCCCAGAGACGTAAGGAGACAGCGTCGAGAGGTCGAGGTACAGCTGTTTGGCGTAAGTAGCACCCTTGTCTGCAGATATGGGATTGGCGAAGAGGTCATCAATTCGGGTATGAGAGAAACGTTGGGAGGTCAGAGCACCAGCTAGCTCGGTGGACTGATACATGTTTGCCACTGTGGCTCTGCCACGCAACCAACCTTCCAAAGTGCCATCGATTGGAAACAGTCCGCTGAGTGCGCCCCATTCCGTGGTCATATTGGCTATAGTCAATCTTGCATCAACTGGTAAGCTGCTCATTGTTTCCTCGGATCCGACAAATTCGATTGCGTGATTGAGCACTTCATCCCGGTTGAAAAGACCGCTTAGTGCTATAATTACATCCTTGCCAGTGACGCCTTTGGGTAGGGTCCCAGTGAGAATAACTTTTGCCATTTGCGGGACCTGCCACCATGTCTTTCCTGTTGCCCACACGCTCGCGGCATCAGATCTTACGATCGGCGTCCCTAGGCAGCCAAGCCCCCCATACATATTGGAATGGCTGTCACTAGCCACAGTCATTGTCCCTGGGAACGCATAGCCCTCTTCGCACACGATCTGATGGCCAATGCCACGGCCTGCCGGATAGAAGTCGACACCCTGCGCCTTCGCAAAATTCTCAATTTGCATGTATTTCTTCACGTTCTTCTCGCTCTTATTCTGAACATCATGGTCCAAAGTCATCACGACCTGTTTTGGATTATGGATCTTTGTAGCTCCAATTGACATGAACTTCAACGCAGTAGGCCATGAGTTGTCTAATATCGTCAGCGTTAGAGAAGTAGCTTGCACATTGCGCCCAATGCGTACCGTGTGTCATGCAGTAGTGTGGGCTCAACGTCACGTAATCTCCAGCTTTGACGTATTGACCTTTTGCCAATCCCTGGGCGTGACGCTGGACTACCTTCTCCGTCAAGGTCTGAGATACTTGCGGGGAGGCTTCAAGGGATGAGAGGATCGCAGCCGAGGCAGGATCCTCCGTTTGGGAGGGAAACACATCTGCATAGCGGCGCCGTGTCGAAGTCGTAAATGCTCGAGCACTGGACCGAACCAACGAGTTCCTAGCACGTTTCTGGTGCACCATTAGCATAAGTCCAGACTCTAGGTGCGAGGGGATGATACAAGCATCATGAGCGCAATGATCCATCAGGGGGAGTTGCGCAATGGATTCAACTGCTTCGAGGCTGTACTGTATTTTGCGGAGAGGCGGAGAGAAATTTTGGTCCTGCACGAAAGGTCGGTGGTGAATCAATGACTAATACGGAACCACCATCCAGCAATCCACCACCACAACCAGATGAAATGTCTCTTAAGTTACCGCAGGAATGCGGAACGGACTCCTACTATTCAAGCACGGTCTCAACCTTATTTGAGCAAATGCAGTACTCCTACTTCACCAGTCGAGCATACGTTGCTGCTAGCTGAAATCACTCGCTAATAGAATCTGGTTCATGAAAGATGGTTAGAAGGGAAGACCTTTCGTACTTTGGCGCTGGGCCAGCTCCGGTTCGATTCCTGAACTTTGCAGTATTAGGGTATCTCTAATTCTTTTGCATAGTTGCCCACGTCAGTCCTCGAGTCGGGCGCTCGAGCGTTTGTCAATTTTGAAGACAGCGGGCTATCCCTCGCGGAGATCTCTCACAGGTCGCCTACAGCGACAAAGATTCTCGCAGACACGAAAGAGGCTTTGATCTCACTGCTCGACATTCCAGACAATTATGAGGTCCTTTTCATGCATGGAGGCGGCTCGGGCGAATTCTCAGCTGTCGTTTTCAATCTGGTTGCGGTGTGGGTTGAGAAGAGAAGAAGGGCAGCGGAGAAAGAGCTCGGAAGCGATCAAGAGGCGATCTTACGCAGGGTACGAAAAGGAATTCACAAAGATTTACGACTGGACTATCTCGTGACTGGCTCTTGGTCACTGAAGGCCTCTCAAGAGGCGGCAAATCTACTGGAACCTTTGGGGCATAGCTTTGTCAACGTTGCAACAGACGCACGCCAGGATGGCAAATTTGGGACTATACCGCCTGAACATGACTGGAGATTGTCACCTACGAGTGCATTCGTATACTATTGCGGTAAGTTTGCACTTGGAAACACAAAGGTGGAACTACAGAATCGTTTCATATTTCATGCTGACCCCTTTAGACAATGAGACAGTAGATGGTGTTGAGTTTCCGAGCTTTCCTAAAAGCCTCGAAACAAATACAGGCGAGGATGAGAGAATCATAGTTGCCGACTTGAGCTCAAACTTTTTGAGTCGACCAGTGGACGTAAGCAAATTCGGTGTAATTTTTGGCGGAGCGCAGAAAAACATTGGTTCGTCGGTCTAACCGCAGCTTGCTAGGCGGTCGCTTATTTGATTGGTAGGGATCACTGATATCACTTTGGCAATTGTCCGGAAAGACCTGCTGGCGACCGTACCGCCTCCAACTTTCCTCCATGCCGTCGGTGTTTGGTCACCGCCTGTGGTCTTGAGCTGGCCAGTTATCGCGAAGAACAATTCGTTGTATAACACTATGCCCATCTTCTCTATTTGGATAGCGGGTGAGGTCATGCGGGGATCGCTTTTGACTCATGGCAGTTCCAAATTAGCTGGGCAAGAGGCTCTTTCGAATGCCAAAGCAGAAAAGATCTACCGCATCTTAGACGACAACCCCGAAATCTACCAACCAGTGAATGATAAGACTGTACGCAGTCGGATGAACATATGTTTCAGGGTTGGAGATGCCGCGACTGAAAAGCAATTCCTAGAGGGTGCTGAGAAGAGGCTGCTCCAAGGACTGAAGGGCCACCGTAGTGTCGGTGGCATACGGGCGTCGAATTATAACGCTGTCGGAATGGAGAAGATCCAGAAGCTAGCGAGTTATCTTGCAGACTTTGCCCAGAGTAAGCGCTGAGTCTATTATTACCGTGAATTCAACATCTCCCAATCAGAATGAAACAACAAGAACTCTCCAGCCACAATATCCAATGCTTTCTTTGGATCCTCTCCCCTGGGATCTTACGGTCCTACGTTCTCCAGATCTAAGCATCACTTGCGTAAGAATGACCGCTAACCACCAGTTTACAAACGCCCGGACTCATCACGGTACGAACACCAAAATCATCAGTTGTCGACTGCGTAACATCATCCACATTCATCCATCGCCTATCCCTCCCAAAACCGAGAAGAGCACAGTAATATCCTACAGCTTTTCTAGCACTAGCCTCAGTCCCAAGGACTAAATCCTTCAAGAATCGAGCAACGCGACGAATCATTCTCGCCATGCCAGCCCTCGGCCCCACCTCTATCTCTGTGCGCACGAATCTCGCCGCCAGGGATTTGAAATATCACGAGAAGGTCACGGTTGCTATTCTATGGGGTGCTACCGGAGGCTTCCTGTTACTTTGCTTCCTGCTCTTCTGTCTACTGAACAAGATGTGGCCTCCGGTGGTTCACAGCAACGCAGACGTTACAGAAGCTTTTCCGCACTCTAGCGTCAGTAAAGCCCTCAGTCGATTGTATGAAAGAAGGCTCATTTGCTTGCAGGATCATTTGAAGCTCGATGCTTGCGTTGGGGAATGAATTAAATTTATTCGGGAGTACTGCTTTTGGGACATCATGATCGACTTTTCAGAAGTGCGCCATTCCAATCACGTTGGTAACCATCAGCCGGAATCTCCATGTCTGGCTTAAGTTTGAATTATTAGCGTCGGGCTTTGAGCAAACGATTTACGCTTGCGCTCGTTCTTTTCGATGGTCTCATGTTCAATAGATCAAATCTCCTCACGAATCAAGCTATTCATTTTTGTCTCTCTTCACTATGTCAGAAGCTTTTTCATAGCATACGTGGCTATCTTTCCCGCACCCACCCGGATGGCCAATTCCTTGTGACGTGTGCGTGTTAGATACACACACCGGAAATCGCACTCGCGACCTATTCTGTGTGCCATTCAGCTTTTTCACTGTTGCCACACCTCGTCATCACTGGTCGAAGACTACCTCGTCCCGAGGCTTGCAATTAGTGTCGCGGAGGCGAGGATCCCAAGGAGCGGCAGAGAGATGGACGCGAGGAGAAAAGAGTACGACACTGAAGAAGAGAACGATAGAGGGTAGCAGAATGCGTCGTAGGCAAGCGGGAACAGGAGACAATTGGCTGATCGTGTTTGCACCATCTCGACCACGCGCGGTGGGCCGTGAGGCGTACCGACAGTATGGTTGTCTTCGGCACCACCGCTCCAACAATGGGGATCCGATTTACCCCACCTCGAACCATAATTACCTATCATCGAGACACTGCGTACGTAGCGACTCGCTTGTACTTAAATTGTTCCTCGGTATGTCCTGACACCCAACAGTCTGTTCTATGCATGCTACTCCTACGACCTAGCCTGGTCTATATTAATGCAGCACGACAAATATAGAAGTCCCAAGCGCTTGTTCGAGGGACGCCCCTCAGCTGTCCAACCCTGAGCTCGAGTATCCGATGGGCATCTCCTTGTTTCATCGGGTCTGCATGCCTATATCAAGCACTGACAGAGGCCTTCACTCTCTAACTTTACTCACCGAAACCATCGAGCAGCAAGGTATTCAATAAAACCTTCATCATCACGCCACCCAGATCCATCCCATTTCGCCGTACCCTTCGCACCAGATCATTGACCCTCAAAGACTCAAGGTCATCCATTCGATTTCTCTTCTCCGCAGAGGCGACGCTCCCATCTCATCACAGGGCCATCCTCTCTACCACACCTCAACCTTCCAACTCCTGCATCCCACTATCAAATCCGCTCATGCCGAACCTGGCAGTGTAATTGCCGATGCCGGAATTTTCATCGCCGCTGCTCCGATTATTAACCACTTCGTGGAGAAGATTGCCAAAGAAGTCTACAAGAGGGAGGAACTTCCGAAAAGAGAGGGAATCTCTAAGGACGAAGAAGAGAAGGCTGGGACGACTACGACTTCTCAAGGGACTCAAACTGAGCGCTCTGCGACGGACTCCCCCTCCAAAAGCTCGTAAAAGCCTCTCGAATCTTCAAGGACGACTGCCTTCTTGTGCTATCTGAACATGGAAAATGCGTTTGTCACAACCCCAATGGATTCCAATATCTACGACAATCTTGCCATGCTCGATCATTCCTTCCACTATCAAGACATACCTTACGCGTCTGTAGAGAGATACCAAAAGGAAATCCAATCTCATCGCCTGTACAAAGACTCGATGGAGGCTTTGCTTAATTCTGAGGATGCAGTCCCAGAATCCCTTTCAACTCATGGTACGGCCGAGAAGGAGCGAGATAGCAGTTTCTGGGCCAGTCTGCTTGCTTGGTGGCCTTACGTTGTTGCTTGGATGCTTTATTTGCGATGTTTGTGGTTCTGAATCTTCGAAGTCCTGTCATCAATCGTACTTGTTTGGCAATGTCACTTCAACATAGGTTCTGTTATCGAGTTTGAACTGGCGTCTGGAGTCTAGCAGCAATTCTCCTAGTATCCAAACCATCTGTCAAGCCATCATCTCAGCGAGTGACTTCATCTCGTCTTCCACCCGATCCTTTGGGTAAGGTTATACCGAGCGCTTATCTCAGGTGTGACAGTGCCAACTATCATATCAGAGGAACGAGCCGGACGCGGGGTTACAGCTAACTTTGGGTGGAGCAGCCTTCCTCCAATACAGAACCATGTGCATCGTCTTCATATACCTCTTCTCTCCTTGCAATCTTTTCTTAGAGTCAACAGCCTAACTCAAACATGATTCAACACGTATGAAACATCTGTACAACGATACCCAGGTTGAGAAAAGGATTTTCCAGCGCAGACTTCACGCTACTCACATCCTCCGACCCGTGGGAGCCTTCCTACTCGCATCTTCCCCCTAAGACCGATCAACCATCCACCAACCAGCCCAAACCCTCTCAGACATGAGCTGATCTGGATTCGTCCTCTCAATTATCGCCATCGCCTTCATCATCGCCATCAGCTACATCCGACGCCAAAAATTACAGATCCACGTGCAAATATTTCCGCTCGACCCGAACTCGAACTTCGAATTGCAGTGATCTGGACATTCCATCCAAGCCAACAAAGTCGCGTTTATTGGACTAGCTGCAAGGCGCATCACATACGGCCGTACGACTGTTTCAAACATCGATTGCATTGTTTAACGTCTTAGTATGATTCGCTCCGCCAAAGCTCGAGCAGAAACGTGCTAATCTGTTCAATTCCAGATAACCAAAATCATCAACTAGCCTCTCAACTTCACGTCCGCCCTCTCAAACCCTCCATCTCACCCCCCGCGTCGCCCTCACCAAAACTCTCACCACGCCGGCTTCCGAACGCACTCCCGCCCCCTCCCCACCCTCCACCACCCGCACCCAAACCCCATCAATGCTTCAACTAAACCCGACGTCAGCATTAGTATCATCCAACACCCCCACAAAGCCATACGCCTCAAAATCTCCCCCACCCCCGAAATCCCTCTCCCCTCCCCCCCAATCCCCTCCAACAAACATACAACCAAGCAAACAACCCCCAATGGCCTACACCCCCACCCCCTCATCCCAGAAGACGATGGTTCTAAGGGGAGGAGGCGAACGCGCTACCTGCGAGGGCTGTTGCGAGGGCTGTGAGTGTTGTGGTTGTGAGCACAAATATTGTTGCTGCTAGAATTGTGGATCGATTAAGGATTGCGGTGATCGGATTTGTAGGGGGTTGTGCGGGTGCTGATTTCTTAGAATGAGCTTGCTGTGGTAATATTCCTATCTCGATGTCTCTGCTCTGTTTTCTTATTTGATTTTGGAGAGACGTGCATGGTGCATAGTTGTTGGTGTGCCTCGTTGACCCACAATACGCACGCGCGCCCTGCTTTCTCCCCTGTACAGTCTAAGTTGTACAGAGCTTGTGAGACCTGAGATGAAAACGAAAGACTATCGGTGCATGAATCCTGTCAGCACTCTCTCTTTGTCGTTCGTGCAGATTACAATACTCAGCAGAAAACTCCCCAAGCCTTCCCTCTACATCCAAACCCCATCTCGTCTGCATCAACGACACCATCATCATGATCTCCAAACCACCATCCATTACCACCAGCACTCCCCCAACTAAACCCCCGTCGCTCAAGCTTGCCTCCCCATCCCCTTCTTAACCACGCACCTCATCGTCTCCGCCCACAGCCACCAAAACCAACCTGCAAAACAGAGAGATCAAACAACCCAAACAAACCAACCCCCCCATGCAATACAAACCCCCCTCCCCTCCACCCCCACAAATCCGCGGCGGCGACGCCGGCCTCAAACTCCCCGCCTTCTGGTGGAACCAGTGCGCTATCCTGGAGTGTTGCTGCTGCTGTTGCTGTCGTGGCTGTCGTGGCTATGGTGATGGTGGTGATGGTGGTGGTGATGGTGATGGTCGAGGAGGTGAGGGCAATCCTCGTCGGGCTGCGGGACGTGATGGGAGTGATGATGGTGGTCCTCGTCGGGCTGCGGGACGTGATGGGAGGGTGTATCCGGAGAGAACGGGGAGTACAGGGAGCGGGAGTGGGAGTGAGAGTGGGAGTGAGAGCATGGGGGATGGGGAGGGGCGGAGGAGGTGAGGGCAGGGAAATAGAGGGAGGGCAGGGAAGGGGAGGGAGGGCAGGGGAGGGAGACGGTAGGGCGGATGATATTCATTTGGATTGTAGGAGTGAGATCGAGACAAATGGGTTGGAGTGTATAAGTCGACCTCTGAATTAGAAAACCCCATCTCAAACACCTTGTTTCCCATCCTCAAACGGCCGTAACTCTGCATCAGAATCGGCAGGGCGTGGTGATCGATTCGATAACGAGGCTTCGGGGTGAGGGTTCAGTGTACGAAGGGCTGATGGAATGGGATCGAGGATTAAGCGCTGACTCGATACCGGTGCGTTGGGTCAGAGTGGGGTGGGAAATAGCTCTCTGCTCTATCCTTGTCTCGCCACTTAGACACTGGATCAGTACTACCACCAACCTGCAGAATCAGAGTGTCATCGAGATAGATTCGACACTGTGGTCTTGTGTCAAAGTCAACGTCTGGTTTTGATTCCATAAGATCACGAAATCATAGAATCTGCATCCCAACTTTCAAACGTACGACCGCAGGAATTCCCAGGCGTTGGTGAGAGATCTCCAATCCTCTGCACGTCTCATCAGTATTCAAGCAAGAAAGTAGAGCTGAAGTCTGCCGCAGCCCACCAAAGTCCAGTTCCACACCATCATGTCCTCCCCAACGCAAGCACCAAGGACAAGCGACACACAACATCCACCCCAGCATAAGCTCCCTCCCACCACGCAGCTTCCCCTTCGAACTGTACCACCATCAACCCGTCAACCTCCCACCACTCCCACGACACAAGTCCCAACAATCAAAATCTCACCCCCCGTCTCTCAACAAGCCATCACTTCCCCACCATCCATGGAATACAAAGCCCAAGACCCTACCTCGCAGGTCACATTGCGAGGCGGAGACATAATACTTTGCTTCTTGTTATGCGGCGGTCTTTGCTCCTGTCTAGAAGACACGTATTGCTGGCCTTGTATGTTATGCGGCCGGTACGAGAGAAAGTGCGGCGCCTGCCCCGGTTGAATGTGTCATTGGTGGGGTAGCAGAATGATAGTGTTGCGTGACCAAAGGGCCATGGTTTGGTTGCTGTACGATGTCGGCTTTGTCTTGTCGTGAGATCCGGGAGAGAATGAGAATGTTTCCGCTTTAGATTGAGATGTGGCGTTTCGTGGCTCATGTTTTCGATTTATGGTATGATCGAAAGTAACAGTAGCGAAGTCTTTCTGATGCTAGCCGATCAAGACTTGAGGCTTCTGATATGTTTGCCCTGTGAGCCTGTATGAATCGACGGCGTTCTAAGAGGCTGTCAGTTGAAATCGTAAAGGCTGCCTAGAGAGATTTAGAGTAGAACAATAGTATTCTCTAGCGGGAGAAGGTTAGTGTGACACTCGTCTACTTTTGGGGAGTGTCATGAAAGTGGTCCTCCGGCTGGGCTCTTGTGATGGCCTGGACTGGCTGAGTTGTAATCTTGAATGGAAATTCCCAAGGATAGGTAGAAGTACATATTCGTTCTCATTCCCAGTCGCTGCGTTATTGAAGTCCGCCCGCCACAAACGCCTTGCGTGAGAACAATGATCCATCCGAACGCTAAAGAATTACGCGCCAACGCCACCCCCATGCTCCGCTACATCTTTCTTGTCCAGCACTTCGACCTTCCTACTCAGAAGTTGCCTTAATTCAGGGCTAATGACTTTCTCTTCCGCCTTTGGTGCAGCATCGCCGGAGCTGCTAGTTGTTCTCCGATGTCTATCCGAGCCAGTAGCTGCACTGGAGGTACCTGACCTTGTTGGCGATTTGTCTATAGGCTTACGTTGGCGCACAGGAGCAGCAGGGAAGTTATTCCGTTTGTCGATAGCTTCGACAGTGCGCTGAAAGCGACGGAATAGAGCTTGCGCGCGAAGAAGGGTAGAGTTTAGATCGATGGTATTTGAGAGTTCATTTACTGAAAGCACGATTAGTTCAACCACAGATACTAGGAGAAAAGGCGGCCGAGTAGGGTATACCATATTTCAGAACCTCATCAAAGTGTTTCAAGTGATTCATGACGACATCACGATGCTTTTCCAGTATGGCCAAAGCGATGAATAGATGGAAATTGCTACTCATGTAATCTGTCCAGAGCGATTCCCACAGCCGGAGGACGTCTGCCCATTCAAATTCGCGCTTGTACCATACAAGCAGCATGCGGAAGAAAAAGAAGAAATTGGTGGAGTCGGCTGACTGGAGGTGTAGGTAGAGGGCGGGATCCATCAATTGGACGAGGTGATCGAGAGTGAGGAGTTGCGTTCTCATGCCGGATTGATCGCGGAGAAAGTTACGTTCCTAGGGTCAATCAGTCTTGTAAAATATTGCAAGAGGTGGTAATTATCACCATTCGATTCATGAAGCCGACAAACCCCCAGAACGCAACGGCATCATCTTGCTCTACCGCGTAAATTGGCGCCAACAGGTCGCTCATACCTTGCACGTAGCCAAGATCGCGATTGTGTTCATTGTAGGTAAGTAGCATGTCCTTCATCTGTTCCAGGTGAACGTTGGTGCCAACTTCGGCGAAAGGTGAGTCCGGATCTGGATGTGGTATATCTTCTCCTTCAAACAGCGGGATATGCCGGTCGGTGCGATGAACATCCTTTTCTATATGGCGAATACCCAGCAATGGGACATGTCAGCCTGTGCCTGCCACAAGGAAGGTCGCAGAATCGGGTGTCTCTACCTATCCTGCCCTTCTGTTCCTTCCACCACTCCGTCTCCTCCGCCGTGCCACTCCCATCGACCATACGCTCCCACCACGCACCCTTTAGCCTGACAAATTCGTCCCGCTTACTATTGAGCATAGCTTTCCTCTCGTCGGCAGTGCTATCCCAGTCGTAGACACCAAGTAGAAACAGCCAAGCCTCCTTTCGTACGCCGTCGCTAGGATCGAGACCGCCCAGAAAAATTCGCTCTTTGACTTCGTCTGCTGTGACCTGCAGACGTCCGGTCTGAGCATCAAAAAAGCCCTTCCATTCTTTCATCGTTACGGGCTTCCTCTTTTCGCCTAACGACATATTACCAGTTTCCATGTCTAGAAGCTCGAATTCGCCGACATCAGTATCTTCCAGCTCTAAGACATCTTGAGCAGTGAAGATTCGTTGACTTCTTTCCTTCTCGCTCTGCTCTGCGATACCCATCGCCCACCTCGCCAGATACACTCTTGCGCTATCGAATTCATCTTGTAACGTTTGGACCTCCGGATTCTTGATCAACCTCTGCACTTGAGGTGGGATCTTTGGATTCTCCACGATGTCCTGGGCTGTCCTTCGAGTGAAGTTGGTGACTTGGCTCATCTTTTCTAGAAAACTCCACCTAGCCTGCTTCAACGCTTTTGTGACCGGATCCATCCCAGCGTCTCGACTACTGTTTGAAGCAGCCCTTGGACCTCCGATTGACATCGGTCCTGCGGCTCTACTGCCCAAACTTGGACTATTCGGCGATGAACTCTTACCTCCGAATCCAAGCTTGTCTTCCGCACTTGGCTCGATGAGATAGACTGAAGGATCTGCTCCCGATTTCTCCACAACCACGTATCGCTTCAGCCACCTCAGCACTTCGTCGCCACCCCAGAACGTGCCTCCATCTTCGCCGAACGGATCGAAGCTCTCTCGTACCCGTTTCTTTTTCTGTAATATCGTGGACTGACATTCGTCATCGTGAAAGAATAAGGCCGGAAAGCTGTTGCCTGCTCGGGTATTGATGACGACGCTTCCAAACCACCACCCCAAACTTGGCGGTCTAATGAGCAACGAGTATATCTCGCTCATAGGAACGGCGAAAGCGTAGGTGCCTATTGCATGACTGTGGGTATTGTGTGTGGGTGGTTGAGGGACGAGCGGGGTTTGCCTTGGTGGGGAGGCGTCTGAAAGCTCAACTTTGACGTAAGAATCGTAGGCATCGCCGAGAGAGGACTCGGGTAGCCATGCTAGTAGATAGGATGCAGCTCTCGAGCTGTTATTGGAAGAGGATGAGGAGGGTCTTGCTTCGGCGTCGGGAGTCTTCTGCTGGATGAGAGCTACAAAGCCTGCGATATTGTCCTTGGATGACGGTGTGGGGTGCACGTATACCTATTTCCCTGTACGTCAGTTGCTAATTCGAGAGTCTGGGAGGATTTGTATGACTTGCTTTGCTCTTGGAGAACAACAGCTTGACGCCCCGACCAGAGCTGCTATGCATTATGGTGTTGTAGTCCTCTTCGTCGTCATCACTCAGATCGTAGACCGAAGCTGTGGGAGAGGTAGGAAGAGCTGGAGACATTGGGCGATTGGGGGGCGCGGGCGTTGAGCCCATGTCACCTGCTTGGGGCCGTCATCCACGCCAGCTGAAGCTTAGGATTAGAATCCGAGGAAATCGCCACCCAAATGTACAACCTTCCAGAGCGTACACCCCCAATAGCTCTACGATGACAGATTTCGACAGTAAAGTGGTGTGCACAAGAATATCTCGCAGACCACTGGCAACATGTTGGAGGGGTTCGGGAGGTGTCAGATGTGACGAAATCAGGAATCAGGCCCCTCGCCCGCTAGAGCAGCCCTAGAGACAGGACCCCGAAGGGGGCAAATTTTGAAGCCCTGAGGCACAGCCATCTCTCACCAGTGTTGCGCGGGGGTTCGATTTCAGGAGCTATTCGGATATTCTGGGGCAGGCTGAGTAAGTCGTGATTCGGACTACCAATTTTGCATGTTATAAGTATGTTAAGAGAATCGGTCGCTCTGTGTGCCAATGGGACAAATGCATGAGGATCCTCTCCACCACGTATTAGGATATTCAGCCTGATATTCTTCGAGGTTGTTTACGTTGAAAGGCACGTAGCCTTAGGCTTAATTCGGTCTCATTCATTGTTTGTATCTTGCTAAAGCACCTTTCTTGGATCAAGACTCGCAATGTTTGCACTCTTCGCCTTTCCATCAAACACGAATTCCGATATTAGCTTGCCAGTGGCAGGGCCGTTTTGAATACCCCAGCACGTGTGCCCTGCTGCCATCAAGAGCCCTTTGACTCCCGTCTCGCCGATCAGTGGCCCTCCGCTGGCAGCTTGAACGCTGGGTAAATAACACGCTTGTCGAGCCGTTACCTCTCCATCCCGAAGCTCGTCGGAAATTGAAGAAACGTAGTCGATAATATCTTGACACCGAGCCTGATCTGTCTCTACATCGGAGGAAGTTTTAGGTAGAGGTACCATTGTGTCGCCTTCGCCGCATGCGTATGCCTCGTCATCGGGTCTTGCATAGATCTCAGGCGTCACTTGTTTCATGTGTGGACGCTTCGACTTTACAAAGGTGTCGGTACGTCCAAAATCCGGCGGCAGGCTGATTTCGGTGAATAAAGCATAGGCTGAGATGGGAGTCCTCGACTTGATGGTGACGCTGTGTGCTCTCATGGCTGATATTGGTGCGGACGGATAGACCGATTTGGTCCACGGACCAGCGCACACGATGACATCTGTTGCTGGAATAGTGTGCAACTGGCGTGTCTCCTTGTCTTTATAAGTGACGGACTTGACTTTGCCCCCTGATCTGTCGATATTCGAGACTGAGCCAAGTATGACATTGACACCCTTTTGTTCAGCTAGATCGGCCATGGACGTTGTGAATTGGTACGGATGAACTTGAGCGGTGTTATCCGGTGTTCCCATTTCATAATAGCTTTTAGCGCTTTCCGGCGCGACCCAATCCAAGTCCTTTGGCAATCCCGCAGCCGTCAGCCTGCCCAGGGCGGCCTTGTCTCTTTTCTGAAGAGAGACGGATTCGCCGTTCTTAGATGCCCCATTTTGAGGTCTCGAGCGCTCTGATGTACGGCCCTTGGCACTAAGCTGCCCACAATGTATCCTTCGATAGCCCCATCTTGACTCCCCCTCATGCTCCGCTGCCAGGTCCGCATGAAGCCTATAACTCAAGGGTACAATGTTGCTCGGATATGCCCATAATCCCAGTAACCCACCAGCTTTTCCAGACGCTCCTCCTGCAATTTTCGAGGCCTCGAGTAGTGTGATCTTGTGTTTTGCAGGGTCAAAAGAGGGGTGTCGCGTTAGGAAATAAGCCGATGTGCACCCAATGATACCTCCACCTGTATGCCATGGGCATCAGTATCTCTGAAGCTGGTTCGGAGCATGGGAGGCGTCTAGGGTGGCGAACCGATGACAACAATATCGCGATTTTCAGCCATGGCTGCGCTTATCAGAGCGGTTTTATTCGTGATCAAAAGTCGTGAGACAGCTAGTACTACTGCTGGGCTACTGAAGTGTTCGTGTCGTTGGTAGCTGAAGAAAACATCAGTTCCATAAGAGTTGAGGCGTTAGATCGAAGCTCGTGCCAGGTAGCGGGGGTGATCAGCTACGTGAGGGAAGTGACGCAGTGAATTCATACTTCCTTCACCTTCACCTTCGAGCCTTCTCATAATTGTAAAGTGCCTGCAGAAGTCAAGTCGAAACCTCGGTATCGTCGCTTCTACATTTGCCAATGTCATGGCTCTTCTACCGGCCGTTCGCAAAAGAATTAGTCAGTATCCCATGCCACCATGACAGACCTCCGGGTGGTGCCCAGCTCGGTCCAAGCTGGCAAGAGAAGATATCCTAAGAGAAAGAACAGACCCGAAGTTGCCAAATGGCGCAACAATTTGGTAAGCCCTCCAGTCATGACCTGGAATTCAGAGGTGACTCATGTTTCCTCAGACTGCTCTGTCTCAGTACCGAAACTTCCTCTTCATTGCTTACCGCGATCAAATTCATGTTTTTGCGCCTCGATATCCGGAGCAAACGTTGAGCGAAAAGCCTGAGCTGATCATTGACCTTCCGACCTCTCGGCGGGGGCTTCCGGGATACATAGAACACGAGTGCCCTCATGCGGTCAATCATCTCATTGTTGCTGATCTCGGGAAAGAGGAAATCCTTGTCGTTGCATGTGATGATGGGGATGTTATTTCGTACATGACGCGCTCCATTGGGCTGGTGATTGACCAGTCGATCCCACTCCGAAAGCCTTGGTTTTCCCAGAATGTCGGCGCAAGCGCATGGGGTCTTGCCGTCCATACACAGGCTTGTCTCCTTGCTGTCAGCTCAAACTCACATAGGATCGAGGTTTTTGCCCCTTCCTTGTGGCACCATGAATCTTGCGACCAGATGCTTGACAAATGTCGGCCACAGTGTGAAGACTACGTTGAGTCACAACTGTGCAGTTGTGACGGTCACTGGATGCAAATGCTCAGCGATATGCCAGGACATCGTCTAAACAGCTGGAAGTTCTCCCTCAGCGCTCACTTTTCAAACGTTCCAAACCTTGCGTTTTGTAATAGTGACCTTGACCGCGAAGGCAGATTTCTCGTGAGTACGGATATCGAGAATAACACCTTTGTCTGGGACATCTACCTCGGACATGTAGTTCATGAGATTGAAGAAAGCCTACCAAGTAAGTGAACCTGCGGGATCCGTAAAATAATAAGCCTTTCACTCACATATACAGGCCAACGAGGATGGGGTGTCGCATGTCTGGATCCTCGTACTTCGAGGCTGATTGAAGAGGAAATTGAGGGCCATTACATCCAAAGAGACACGTACACAAGCATTGATAATTCGAATGCTGCTAAAATGGTACCTCATGATTGGAGTGGAAACCCAAGTCCTCGACAAGACCCCGGCGATTCTACGGAGTCTGACCTAGAATCTGTGGCTGCAGATTCTGATCCGGGGTCTGACCATGCTTCAGATGAAGGATTAAGTGCAGACCCTATGGATTCGAACCCAACATCGGTACAAAACCCTCTCGGTCTCCCGGGGTCTGGCCAAGATTCAAATAACACGCCAGAATCTGTGAATGCGGATCCCGATGATAGCTCAGAGACAATAGATCTTGGGCAACAACTTGACCAGCTCGATGGTCTAAATGATGAGCAATTTAGTCCGAGCGGCAGTATTTCGGAGATCATGGCAAATTTCCATGCTGCAAGTACGAGTGGCTATGGACCACTCAATATCAACTCGTCTCTATTCGCGCTTGGAGCTGGGAATCAGCCTGGTGTGGGCCTATCATCTCAATTGGCACAATCAGCGCCTGCTGTGGGATTTCGTGACTTGAGAAAACGTGGAAATGGACCTTCACAGGTATCGAACAGGCTTCTGAGACCGACATACGATCTCGAGCGGCTAGCGAATCAAGTTGTAGACCGTAAAATGCCAAAACTCGTGCAGCTCCCATTCAACACACTTCAAACGACTGAGGGTGCTATCCACATCTTCAGTGACATACAATACCGCACTGATGAGCAAAGCCGAGCCAAGGTCGCTCCTCATCTCCGCGTTATGGCACATGGCGCTCTACACCAAAGGCTGACGAATGCACAACATCATGGCGATCACCCTCAGCGATTAAACATGATACACCAAATACCTGAATTGGGTGTCATACTCGTAGGGAACCAGGCCGGGCGAGTTGGGATTCTGACAGCCACGAGGTTTGAAGAATTGAAGCAGTCCGGCTACAATTTTGAGTATATTCTGCCTTTCAAATCCCAAAGGGACTTAAAACTTCAACCCTCTGCTCCTTTGATGGGTATAGCAGTTGGACCCATCCAAGGCCAAGAAAACCGACCTGAGCCAGGGAGTACTCAAGATATGTCAGGAGAAGGTGCCCCGAGGCCCGAAATCCGATGGAATCCACCCAGAAGATTTCGATTGTTGATGGTATATAAAGATCATGCGGTCTTTAGTTACGAAATATCGCGCCCAACAGGTGACGACATTCTCGGGGTGTGAAGACGAGGTTGATGAGTGAGATGAAAAACGAAGCCTATAATAATCGTGGGTTTAGGAGCTGAAATACCTGGCGGCATGGTTTAAAGGGGCAGGGAATTGCCTCGTATGGCGTATCAACAAAGCAGAACTATGCGTGTGGGCGATCGCTGGGAGATGATCCCAACTTCTTGTACAACAGACTCATTCAGTAAATTCTAACAACCACTGCCAAACCCTCATCACCTCTCTTTCTTTCCCCCAATCCCATCCACCTGCCTTCTCCTCTCTCTCCTCCTCTCCTCCCAAACCTTCCACCCACACTCCAACAAATCCTCCTCCACAATCAAATCCCGCCACCGCCCATACCTCGCCCCCCGAGTCTCCAACCCCCACTCCACCCACCCTTCCCTCCTCGCCCACTCCGTAACCCCAAACCATCCCACCGCACTCACCCCGCCCGCCACGGCCCCCGCTGCTACTTGTGTCGGCGTGTGGTAGTTGAGATAGATCCTGCTTGCGGCGACGAAGAAGGCGGTGATGAAGGCGCTGGTGCTGAGGAAGAGCTTGAAGGGGAGGGTGAGGGGCGTGTGTGAGGGTGAGGTCGGGGGTGGGGGCCGGTGCCGGAGGAGGAGGAAGAGGGTGAGGGAGAGGGCGAAGTAGGAGACGAATTGCGCGTGGGAGGAGGGCATGCCGTAGCCTTTTCCGTTCATCTCTATAATCGATCAAATGTCAGCGATCCATTCAATAGTAGTATAGGTATCGGAGAGACGTACGTTTCGGTCGCTCTTCCTTAATAGCGCGCTTCAACGCGAAATTTAACGCCTCGCAACCCATTTGTCCGACGAACATGAAGAGGACTTCGATTTCGCGTGTCGAGTAGATTAGGGTGCAGTAGATTATGCAGAGGGCTTGGGGGAGGAGGGCGAGCCAGGCGCAGAGGTAGGAGAGGGGGTCGGAGGGGTTCTGTGGGTGGGTTAGTTGGGGAAATGGGGGGAGAGAGGGAAGGGGAATGGGGGAAAGGGGAGGGGAATGGGGGGATGTACGTAGTGGACGTGGGTTAGGGAGAGGGAGGCGAGGGGTGTGGAGTCCATTGTTGATGTGATGCTGTTGTAGTTGGGGCGAGAAGTGTTGGGGTCAGCTTTGGTTATTCATCATTGTGTTCATGGTGGTAAGGTCACCGTCGAGAAAGGGCTTTGAGCAGAGACTGGTCGTGTACTTGTAGAGTACTGTATTGAACAGAGCGTTTGGGGAGCCACCGGCAGGCGTCAAATCGAAGCGCCCTCGCGCGACCGAAAGTCGTGATCCAACGCCGCTTTTGAGTCCAGGGATCCCAATTAGTAATCGGGTGAAGCCTTGGCTGCATCATCTCTTTGGGTCACAGGCTATGAGTTATGTTACAGTTGTCGAGTCCCGGCGACTCCGCGCCCTCTCAAATATTCGCTAAATCTTCATTTCACTCTTCCACAGATCTCGGCACCGACCTCGACACAACCACAATCTCTATTCCCCTCTCCTCTCCCGTAATCACAAAGCCTCCAATTCCCTGGTTTACATTCACGCATCTCTTGATCAGGTTCCCAATTCTCAGAGCAAGTATCCGCCACGAAGAGCGATCCTCATAATACCGTTCGGCCAAGCGTATCTCCACTCCACAAGACCCAGATGCTCGAGTGGCGGGCAATCGATGTCGAGCTTCCGAGCGATGACGGGTGAAAATGGGGTAGATGTATCTCTCCTCGATGCCGTCATAATATACGTCGCCAAATTGATCTCGGGGTAACATGTCGACTGCGCTTTCGCAGTCGCTCGCGAGAATGTGCTGACCGAATGTCTCATTGCAAAAGAGGTACCTGTCATGTGGATGACCGGTGAGGTTTGAGGCCAAGGTTTGGAGAGACAAGACTGGCAGGACTGGTGTGGCGATTGCGTAAACCAGAGGGAGCATAAAGCAAATTAGGGTGAGCATTTCTCTTCTGCGATACTGAAGATAGACTGTTTCAAGAATTGGAAATAAGCTGGGGGCTGCAATTTTCGTCCGGAAGCTTGATAATTTGTTCGGCGTCCAAGTCTCTGAGTCCTTCTATGATGCAGCTGTAGTCCCATAGTAGCTTACCGTCAAGACTCGGTCGGGGTGAGGTCTAATTGCCCATGTCAGCAAGTGCGGATATAGATGCGCCAATAGCGTAGATACGGCTCACCTGCCTGATAGCGGTGGTGTCGCTTGTAAGCCACGAAACAGACACGCTCCCAGGATCTCGGAATTAATCTGAGCCTCTCAGTCCCTCCGGGCCCCACTTCGTCTTTAAATTGCGCTGACTTTTACATTAGAGTATGCTGTCCATTTCTGCAAACCTTACACACCTCAGGCTACTCATCTCATTCATGAGTCACAATTGCCAGTCAATATCTTGCGTTTTCTTCAGAGATGGATCACGCTTCTCTCATGCAGATTCTTATTCAAGGCATCATCACGTCTTTCGAGGACAAAGACGCAAACTTTGCGGACGTGAGAAAGCAGGCTGTGCACCTAAATCTTATGAGAATGAAAGAATTGAGCAGTTCGACACACTACCTTCACCTTTGCAGATTTTGATGAAGTAATAGGAAGCGTAATAGTACTTGGGCTCAGTCTTGTTGAAGGTGAGGACCATAAAATCTAATCACCTAAGACAGGTGGCTGGTACCATCACTCAAATAGTAGGCATTGGGTTCGCTGGTCAAGAACTCAAGAACAATTTCTCCTGGTGAACATTCAAGGGGAAATAAGAAAGTCGTTATTGGCAAATAAGTAATTTAATATTGACACTCTGAGCGCAGAGCTAGGTTGGTCCGCGCGCTTGGCGCGTGTCTTCGTTCGAGGCACAGTGGACGCTAGCGGGTATTGAAAGAACGGGGAAATCGAATTGTTCGCGCCACTTTGACTCATGTACTGTAAGTCTGCGTCAGCCGTGGAGCGTAAAATGTCCAAAATATAAGGACAAGACGTGTGGAGTAAAATCTCATGTCTGCTTACGCTATCATAAGCTGGCATCATGGCCGATGACCCTGGCGACGGCGAAGCGGAAGACGAACGTGCCCTCGAGCTTTCGACAGTCGCCGCAATCTACCCTGAACTCAATATCGATCTCGCCCCAGGTCACATATTCGCGACCTTGTCGATCGAGGTAGAGCCTATAGAACCTTTACTAATCCGCTTCCCACCAGCCGAGGGAGTGCCGCCCGGAGGATTGCCAACACCGCCGAATTCCTCAGATGAAGGCACACATCTGAACGAGGAGGACAGGCAAGGCCTGTCAATCAATCACGATGCCCATAAACTGTCGCATCTTCCACCTCTGAACCTTCGCATCACTTTACCAGATGGTTATCCAGCCGAAACATCGCCTCTGATTAGACTAGAGAGCCAATATTTATGGCTACCCGCCAGGAAAATACAAGAACTCGAGGCAGCTGGGCATACAATATGGGAAGAAATGGGCAGGGATCAGGTTGTGTTCTCATACATCGATCACCTCAGAGAGGCAGCAGAAAATGGTTTCGGGTTGGCCCAGGATAGGGAAAAGGCGCTGGAAGTTTCTTCTCATCTCAAAGTCGCTCTCCTAGACTTCGATTTGAAAGCAAGGCGTGCCAAGTTTGAGCAAGAGACGTTTGAATGCGGCATCTGCCTAGGTATGGGTTCTTGAAAGGTGTGATGGTTTCACTGGCTGACACCGACCCATAGAACCGAAGAAGGGTACCGTGTGCCATAGGCTTCTCCTTTGCTCGCATGTATTTTGTGTTGCATGCTTACAAGACTTCTATAATACATGCATTACTGAAGGAGATATCGGTAACGTGAAGTGTTTGACACCCAAGTGCGAGTCTGAGCTGAAGAAACTGCCAACGACTGCAACACATTTTACAAATGAGCTCACCGAGGACTGGACACTGGAGCCAAGCGAGTTGTTGCAGATCCCATTGGAGCAGGAGACGGTTCAGAGATATATCAAGCTAAAGCGGAAAAAACGACTTGAATCGGATCGGAATACCATCTATTGCCCCCGCCAATGGTGCCAGGGGCCAGCTAAATGCCCAAACAAGAAGGCTGCTAAAGATTCTGATGTGGGGGGCGTCGACAAGGAAATTGAAGAGCCGCAGGACTATGACCGAAACACAAGCCAGGAGAAATTGCCACCACCAGCCGAACGTTTGGCCATCTGTGAAGATTGCACTTTCGCATTTTGCAAAGTCTGCAAGGCTAGCTGGCATGGTGAATACTTCGTCTGCTTCCCTCGCTCCCAATTTGAGCTCACAGCCGAAGAGAAGGCTTCGGAGGATTACATGAAATTACACACGCAACCTTGCCCGACTTGCGATGCCCGAGCTCAAAAGACTCATGGATGCAATCACATGATCTGCTTCAAATGTAACACCCATTATTGCTATCTATGCGGTGCATACCTCGAAAAGCAGAATCCATATCAGCATTACAATACTATCAAGAGCGGCTGCTATATGCGATTATGGGAGCTCGAAGGAGGTGATGATGGGGAGTTCGGTCAGGGTTTTGGTGGGGGCAGGGGTGCTTTACCTCTGGATTACGACAGTGACGATGAAGATGAACCTCCCAACGGCGTACCTCAACAGCCAGGACCTCCACCTGTTCCACCACCAAATGAGCTTTTACGCCATGCAGAGCCTGCCCCACCATTAGTGGCCGCTCAGAATGGGGCGCCTGGTCTCCAGAGATTCTTGCAAATGGCACAGAACGATGAAGACGATGGGTGGGACAGCGACGAAATGGACGAATTAGAAGAGGAATGGGATCAATGAAATTCAGGGAAAACGCACCGTATCTCTATGGCTTTTGGATGTAAATGACTATTGTTGCTGTACATACGCTGCATAGCCTCGGAGTCTACATGAGAACACTAATGGAAATAATCATAAGAATCTGGCTCCATCCGCAGTACTCCTGAGGCTCAATGGAGTCGTCTCACCCCCTACGGTGTCCTGCTGACAGCTGCATCTTAGGTCATGGCTGATATGAGCTTGAGGAATCGCCCTTTCTCCCATTGTGGGAGCACCGATCTCCTACTCCATAGTCTTCATGGAATATGTTCAGAAATTGCGAGTATACACTGCGCATTCGTGCTATCCGAGAACATGGACTACGCGAAATTAATGGCCAACATTGCTCAACAAAGTCCTCAGGTCTCTCAAAATGGTCTCATTCTACCGATCCCGGCGCATGTTTCGCAGCCGGCAACACATTTTCATGGACTCTAATTTGCAATGCGATGACTAGGTGAGGTGACTCTTTGCGAATACTCGCCTCCAAGGCAAACATGTGCGCTTCACGTAGTGTGTGAATCTTGATTGGGATCAGCAAGCCGTTGATAGGAATGGGAATTCTAGATGCTGTCACGGACTCCTCAATGCAACAGAAATGACCAACATGACTTGTCAGTATGGCACTATGACATGTCTTGGGAGAATGAGATGCTCGATATTGAAATATCTCACAGTGACGATAGGCGAGAAGCTAGAAGATAAAGGGAGAATGGCCGCTTGTCGAGTAGGATATGTGCTGAGCCAGACTAGAAGGCACTTCAAGATAGTAGGACTTCTGATGGCCAATTACACCCCAAAAGAACGACAGGCCTGAGGTCCGGCTTGAAGAAGGGAAGGAATGTGACAATAGTATGACTTTTGATTGGATACGGCATAAGCGATGACCACTCCTCTGTCACAGTGGTCTAAAGCGTTTTAGAAACATTGCCCAAGTACCTTTGCTAGGATTTTACGAATGGGCCGAAGAAACATGCCTGCAACCCCGACCACATTGTCGGAACGTCCCAGGCGTTTCTGGGGTACATCGTCTCTAATCAGCTGACCTACACCATGGCAAGGTTTGGCCAGCCCACCACGGGTCAAGACGTATCCGAAACCTTCTAATAATAGATATCTGAAGTTGTACGAAGGCTAGCTTGACTTTCACGACACAACGTATCAGTGATCCTTTCCGCAATCATCAACAGCGCAACACAGTCTTGCTGTTACACTTTAGTAGAAGCAGTTAACTCACGATTAAGGCTCAAGATTAATCATGTCGTCGGGGCTCCATCAATCGCTAGCATCGACCTTTGTTCTCGCTAACCTGGACGGTGAATTCGTCCCCACCGGACTGCAGCGTCGCAAAACGCCGTGGGTTGTGTCGTCTATTGCGATAACTCCAAAAGAAACGCCGAGTACACACACAGTTTCCCCTCGAACAAAATTCACAACAGGCTTCCGACAAGTGTCGAATGCCCTCGACTCCCGAGTAGCCCTCTTTCGCGACAAACGCAGACTGCAATGGCTTCCAACAGAAATTATCATAGAGATCACGCAGGGGCTATGTTCCACGAGCGCCCTTTCTCTGAGTCAAACCTGCCATAGGTTCCGTGAGATGGCGAATGTCTTCATTGGAGATCTGTTCCCACCAGAAAAGGAGGGTCGTGGTACAATCTACGGGACAGCAGGCCAGCCACTGCAACCACACCAGCTGGCTTTTCTTGGAATGCTAGAGAGAGATCGCAAACTGTCTGGTTCCAAGATGATTTGCGGTATCTGCAAGACACTCCATGAGACTCGCGTCTTCTCTTCTACGGCCCGCCGAGAGGATTCTTCCGTACGCAAATGTATTGGTCGCAGAAGTAGCCTATGGATCTGCCCGCACAGGATTTGGAGTTTTGATGATTTTCTCGCACCAGAATTTTCGAGACTAGAAGACCAAGCCAAAGAAAAATGCCAATGTCCTGTATCTGTCTATTCTCAAGGCCCCGCTAAACTCTTCATTACCTATCCCCTCGTCGAGATGTCAGAAGGGAGCGAACTTCATTTCGAACAAGTTGTCAATATACTCAAAAGAGCCAAGTTTCCTTTTTGTCCGCACCAACGCTCTGATAGCCCTTCGATCATTCGCAGCTTTCATGAAAATTGTAGGGGATTCCTTTTACGGGGTGCAGTCAATTGCAAGAAGCAAGATCTACACGCGGGGCTCACCTGCAAATACTGCAATCATGTGCTGCAGTTTGGTATGAACAAGTGGGGAGGTAATTGATATGCTGCTACTGTTCTCCGAGGCTCTAGCTTTAGCGAGAGCGCGTCCCCAGTCACAGAAAGCAGTTGGTGTCGGAATTTGACTGCGCCAGATGAATTCAACTCATTGGCGCATGAGTGGGAGCGGAATCCAAAAAAGCTTCCTGAACTTTGCCAGGGGGTTGGGAGAGCCCAAAGTCGCGTGTCTGGTACAGCATCTTAATCTCAAGGCCGAGATTGGAATTGAATCAAGGGAATGTATCTTTAGTACTTGGCTGTGAATTGGGAGATCCTCTACAGCTTACGATCGAGCTGGTCATCAATGAATCCTGTATCTGACATTAGCCTACCCGCTTACATTCGAGGTACAATCAGAGCTTAGTATTCCTAGACTCATAGAAACATTCTTGCAGCCAATAGTGATGACAAAAACGCTCCTCAGGGTGAACAGCCGGCCAATGTAAACCATCAAAATAACTCAAGCCTGCTCCTTCCGCATCGTGTGTAACATCGAAAGTGATGAGAGAACAGAGTCTAGCTCCTTGTTTCTGTTAAGTAAATTGATGTTGCCAGGTCCAGACATAGACAGGTCCACGGTATGCTTAGGTTTGGTTCTGTACACTTGGTCCACGGCTACATACCTAGACCTTGATGGAATGACAACACAGTAGCTTCCAAATCACAAATATCTTCGGCCAGTGCCCTGAAAGCTCATTTGTTTTATACTGAGAACAAGAAGTGTGCACCAATCAGCCGTTTTTCTTGGCAAGGCTAACCGAGGTCATGCATCTGGTCAAATGAGGAAGGTACGTACTGACAAGGCTGGAGGCATGGGCTAGGTAACCTAGCCACCAAGGCTGTGTTTCTACCTCAGCTTCTTTTGACTCGACCGCCTTCTATCGCGGAGTCGCTTCCGAGAAGTTGGAAAGAGCGTATGTAATTCAGTCTCCAGGATGTCGTTCGGTTTCTCCGTCGGCGACTTCATCACAGCTGGACGACTGATCCGGCAAGTCATCTCTTCACTTCGCGCCTCATCAATCTCGGAATACCAAGGACTTATACTGGAATTATATGGACTGCAACGGGCGCTTGATCAGATTGAGCGCCTGAAATACCAAGCTGGACAAGAAGCGGCAGTGAACGCCGTGAAAGTGGCTGCTTTGATGTACCAGCATCAACTGGATGATTTTGCTGGTAAATTGAAAAAATTCGACAGTATGGACTACAACAATGGAAGCCGGACATCGAAATCACAGAAATTGAAAGCGTTGGGCCAAAGACTTCGATGGGAAATTGCATGCACGAAGAAGTCACAAAATTGAGAATTTATCTTATAGCGCACGTAGGGAGCTTGGACATGAGGCTCATTACACAAGGACTGTATGTGACGACAGTATCATGGCTTTCTCCTGTCATCTACACACTAATTTCGTCCAGGTCGACAGTATATCTTTCTGCTGACCAAACCCGGCGATTGCACGAAGACCTGAGCTCAAGTACGGATGAATCTCGCAAAGCCACACAAGACACCCAACGCAGCATTGAGGCTTACGGCGTGATCACCCGCGGCAATGATTCCATTCTCCAGCGCCTCTTTTCCGTGATTACAAGGTAGATTATCGCTTAATCTGTTCTTTAGTCGATGCCTTTAATTTGCTTTAGAGAAGTAATCCCGCAACTGAAGACACTGGCTGAGCTAGCTAACAAGGTCTGGCAGACCAACACGCAAGTCATGAGTACGATTGTCAAAATGCAGACAGCAGGTCCGTCTCCCGAGCTTCGCTACACCTGGGCTCAGGAGCCCGTTCGTTTCGAGGATGCTTTGGGTCGTACGTTTCCGATTCCCTCAGAATACAGTTGGGGAGTAGGTGACTCTTAATTCGAATTGTGTTGTCTTATAAATTGATGTGATCTAGAAAGTAGAGGCCCTCATCCGGGAATAATTCTCGTCAGGGGTCGGGAAAGATAAAGTAATTGCGGGGGAATATGAAGTCTTCAATGCAAGAGACCATTCAATGCTCATCTCAAGATCAACCAATGACATCCTAACGCCTGGATTGAGTATCACGATGGCAATCATCTATGGGCAATATGATTCAGGTCGTCTGAACCGCTGTCCTAGACTTGATTGTCGCTCTACCAAGGTAGCCCGACACGATTCAGGGGGGTTGATATGGTATCTCATCCACCTGCGTATACATGGCTATCTGTGTCGCACGTTCTGATCTTAGCTTTTAGCTCAGTCTGCCGTGCTTGTTTTGGTCGGGCTAGGAAACTCTTACCATTACCGCTCCGGCCCTCGAATACGAGCCAGAAAAGAAAAAGGTGCGACCTTCACATAGGAGAGGACACCTGTGCCTTGGAGCAGCACAAAAGAACGAGAGCCGAGAGAGCGAGAGTGAAGAACATCCGGCTTCACCGGATTCCGATGAAAAAGTCGCCGGCGGTATCGAATATTAGGATGAAAAGGAAACGTTTCATTCATCATCGGCGATCATCCGAATCAAGGAAAGCGATGCCATCCATATCCATAACACACAAGGATCAAAGTCCCGGTAATTCAAGAGGACGTGCTAAGTCTTCGGAGTTATCGACATTGAGCTGCCCCAAGGAGGCAAATGATGTTCAGGATACTACCTTCTTAGCCTCGCTTCGGAAGTCCATTAATGCCTGGAAAGCAGCACTCACGCAAGCGACCTCTGGTCCGGATCCAGTAGATTTGACAGGATCTGACTCTGTGTCAAATCAGGCGGGACCGATGTCCAATGCTTATTCCAACTGGGATCTTCCCAATAAGGCCGCAATTTCAGTACCCTTTAGCCCCACAAGGACTCGTCAGCCTTCTGAGGCTCGGACATTAATTTCCGAGCCGGTTTGGATCAGACCATCGGATATAGAATCTCTCTACTCCACTGGTACGGCCCCTTCGAGACTTGAAAACGATCGCTTGAGTGGGCTCAGGAGAGATGGAAGATGGGCTGGAAGCCAATCCTACAGGAAGGAAAGAGAGGGTAGCCTCCCATCCTGCATTCGCTGCCGTCTTTTGAATACAACGGTACGCCTGATGGATGCTAATCGTTATAATGCATCACTGACATATCCCTTTCAAGTGTGGCAGTCATCTGCCCTGTATGGCCTGCAGTATTGATGGAGAAAGATCTCTTCAATAGATACCCTGTACTAAGACGAGAATTGAGTGGCTAGGATACTTCTTGGCGAACTGGAATGTTGACCGCGGCAGACCACAGGACTTTCGCTCTGGTATACGTGAGTCCTATCCAGCGCTGACAATTGGATATGACTGCAGTCAGGCTGTCGATCCCCTTGACCTCACTATGTTGGAGCATAGCATGCTTGAAATGGAATGGATCGAAATATGGGACCACGCGCCTCTATGCCTCAGAGCTTTGAACCCTAGTCTCCAAGTCGGTAGTAGAGACGCCTTACCAAGTATCTGGTCAGCCACCTAGACGAAAGATTCGGATCATTTCTGTACGGGTATTATGGAGCGACACCTTTCATTCCTCAATTTCTTATGACAGCCTACCGATTTAGCCGCCAACAATATTCAGGCCAGCTTCGAGAAGCCTTCCTGCTGATGATTGCGTATGATTTCCTCGTTCACATTGCGCTCATCGATGAAAACGCGGTAGCTCCAGACCTGGAAGGTATTGACCAAGACAAAGCGTCTATTCTTCATGCCCAGTTCCCTGTAGCTCAATCGAATCGTGAGCTTATGAGAGTTAAGTTGGCTGCAGAATGGCGCAGACTACACAGTAATCTGTTGTACAACCTCTCCGATGTTATCCATTCGATGTATTCCAAAGAGAGGATGAATAATTACCCGCTAGTTCTTCTACTTTCAAGAATCCTACTCGTCTTCTGGGAAGAGATTCAATTTGACACTTTTCACTCTAAGGTCTGACTCCAGTGGTTTCCTAAATTTGCCTTGACATCACCGCTGACGTGTAAGCAGGATCTCACAAAGGCAACGGATCTTGAAGCTGAGATGAACCGGATCGCAATCCCAACTGTTGTGAATTTGTTCTGTGCATTGTCCCGGAAAATGCCTTCTTTCATGGAGTGGGACACTGCGAAACACTATCAGCTCTTGGGAGGGAATGCTGTGCAATGTCAATTGATGGAAGAACTGAGGGTTGTCATCTGTGCGAACTGTAAGCATCCCATATCTCTAATCTAGCTGTTCAATAGCTAAGTCATGATCTTGGCAGATGAGTATTTAGCATCTAGGAAGAATGCGCAATTTGATCACGACAATCCCAGCTCATTGTCTGCCAAATACCTCTCGCAACTTCTTCTCCGGAGTCCAATCCAAAATCCTGAGCCTTGACCTTGTTAGGTATGGAGATTCAATCGCTAGATTAGCTGATTGTTGAGAGCGTGGTAAAACTTGCCTCCAGAACCGAGCCTGATTCCCTAGCGAAAATCATCATGGGTACCAAAGGATGTTGAGGAATGGAAGGAGTTGTAGAAATGGGTTCTTTCGTCAGTCACCGATCCAGAAACAAAGCTCGATGTACTAGTCGTGATTCGAATCCTCCTGTTAGACCAGCTTTTGGCTAGCATTCCATCTCGTTGCTTTTTACTGTACGGAACTGTACTTCCTCTAGAACGCACCAAAGATGTCCCTTGAATGGATGGTATAGATCGTTGAACATTCAAGCTCTTGGGTGGATAACAAATTGATCACTAATTTGAGAAAGATGAAGGAAGCTAGCGTCTTCTTTGCCGGGTTGGAGTTGGGGTGCCGATGACTGGTTACGTATGAGCTCCATGCATACCTAAGTCTGGTCCATGAGCATAGGCGACCATTCGATCTGACGGGATGTGCTCTTTTCGAGGGCTCGGACGGTTCTGGATTCGGCTTATTCAAGATCGTTCAGGTCCTCTAAGGCTTCTGCTGATGATAACAACATCGCTGACAGCAATTAGCGTAAAATCCTCTTGCGTGACCGCGGCTATTTTGACAATGCGGTGGATATGGGTATTATTTTTGAGAGGATACTATGCTCTTGAAAGCCGCTCGCAAGTTTCGTGACGACTTGGTCTCAACCATCTTGAAACTGCTGTGGACATAGGAATTGCGTCTGTAGGGTTAGTGCGCGTTAGATAATGACATGTGAATTTTCGTGATGGAAGAAATTATTGAGTATCTCCGCCTTACGATATCAGGACTAGCGGATCATCATCGGTGTCGAGCCTTAAACATCAAAAACATCCCCACGAGCATGCTTTCATACACCAGCAGGGACTTGGATACCTTGATGTGAGCAGAATCCGCCAAACATCAGAGTACTGCTCACATAATTGGACGGTATTTTACCTGCTCTCCCCCAAGCACCAGCAGCCATTCAGTCATCCAGGAGAACCTATAACAGAATGGCTCAGCCAACAGGACTTGTACCTATCACGAAAACAGAAACCTTAAGTGTCATCGAGAAGGGTATGCAACTAGCTTCTAAAACGGTCGAATCGACTCATAAAGAGATTGTCCCAGTTGAACAAAGCGAGACGATCAAAGGAGGCGATCACATCATGATTGGCGATGAATCAGTAGCCAACGGTGCGCAGCCATTGCATCCAAGAGGATCAGAGAACGACAGAAATCAGGAACAAGTTGAAGCCACCCTGTTAAATGTCCATTCGTCAAGTCTAACCTATCTTTAGCCTCCCCAGCTTCGTCCACTAGCCACGCCTGTCAGCGAGTCCGATTCGTCTGACAGTAGGCTCCCACCTAGCTCGGATGACGACCTTCAAGCATTGCCACGTCCAGATTTCTTCGGCCTCCCTCGCGAGTTGCGAGACATGATCTATCTGTATCTCGTCAATTCCGAGTGCGAGACTTCCTTCCTCCTCGTATCGAGAGCAATGACGCTCGAAACCATCAAGCTTGTACACGACCATAGAGCGTGCCGAGTTATCATCGGCCATCCCAATATCCTGGGTATCAATGATGTCAATGTAAAGCACCTAGATCATTGCTCGATCAAGAACTTTAACATCGACATATGGACCGGTTTCTATTACCGTCATTCGAACTTGCCAAGATTTGACAACATTCTCGGGAGAGACACGTGCTGTGTTACACTGAAAGCCCAGTCGTTGGCTTACCCCTTGCAGGCTGCTAAACTCCACTCGCACCTCGAAGACTTTCATGGATCCAAGACAGTGAGGATATATTTGCACGCTGGAGTATATCGTCATTCATCGGATCGTCGAATCGCTCAGGACTATGAGGGTATAAGTGAAGAAACAAGATCAAAGGAGTTTGCTTCGCAGAAAGAGATATTTGCAACATTAGCGATCTCATTGGCAAAGGCCTTAGGCCCTTCAGAGCTCCATGATGATCAGGACCCAAAGGCTCGACACCTGGAATTCCATCCAGTACAGCATAAGATTGGAAACCTCGAGCTGAAGAGGGAGAAGTTGCGAGATGAGGCGGAATACAGCGTCGCAAAACGGATCAGGAAGGAATGACGTGCTTCGAAGGAAGAAGGACAAACCTGGGTAGAGAAATGTGGCAGTCATTCTTGCGTTGAGTCGTCTAGACTAGCACCGCAGGGACCATTTGGGGATTCTAACGGTCGACGCGTCACCCATGGATTCCACGAGAATCACGATAGGTCTCTCTCTGAGTGCTTTGACGAGAGAACATGTCGAAGAGCGGGTACTCAGACTGGGCCAAGTCGAAGCTCAATGGGAGACAATCATTCGGACGGCTTTCGAGCAGGGGTGACATTGAGAAAGCCTGGCTTGGAAAGGATGCTTGTTGTATCTTGAATCAGCGTCTCCCAACTCTCTCTACTACTTGCTTATCTGATTGAGCTCTTTACTTTCCATATCTGCTTGCTCGTCGCTGAGTGAGGCATGTGAGGTCTGTAATTTGCCTTACCCGAAAAAGCTTAGTGCGGAAAAAGGTTTCAGTGGACTCGATGACTAAGAGATCCTCCCGGGCTCAGATACGAGTACGAAAGCCACAACCGCTGGCCTGTGCCACTTCCAATCCCCTAGTGTCGGAGTTAATGACGTGAAATTTCTGTCAGGCACTTCTCAAGCATGTTCTCTACCTCTTCCATCGTGTCTCGTTGTCTATGAATTTGATCTGTTATACTAACATACGATGGACTCTTCAAAGATCTTGACTGGGGTAGGCGTCATAGCAATGTCCTACGCAACCCTTAGATTTCTACGCTTCGTATATTTGTATGCCAGGGCTTCGTCCTTGAAGAAGTATCGTTATGGGAATGAGCCTTGGGCACTTGTCACAGGCGCCAGCGGTGAGTATCTCACGATGTTATTTGCCCCATTACAGCCCTTGCAGCCGATCTAAGGCTCCCAGATTCTCGTGTTTTGTGAAGATTATGCATATTGTCAAAATCAATACTTTCCCAGTATCCTGCACACAGATGATCTAATAGCTGTACATGTGTAGATGGTATAGGTTTCGGCTTCGCGCAGGAGCTTGCCCTCAACGGCTTCAACGTCGTTCTCCATGGGCGTAACCCGACCAAACTGGAGAAGGGAAAGTCCCAATTGAATCAAGAATTTCCAAACACCAAGTTCCGAGTTGTAGTTGCGGACGCCTCTGATGCCTCTAATCAGCAGATCCAAGAGCTTGTATCCAGTCTAAGCGACATCCATCTCACGATCCTCATCAACAACGTTGGTGGTGGCTCAGTCTGCAAGCCACTGGAGGATCACGTCCCTCGAGAAGTCGACAGCATGATGAATCTCAATGCCCGTTTCCCTATCCAAATAACCCGTGCATTGCTTTCCACCTTCACCAAGACCTCCGATCCAAGGTTGATAATGACGATCGGCTCCCTCGGCACCTCCGGTGTCCCGTACGCTGTGCCTTATGGCGGCTCCAAAGCGTTCAATATGTCCATGTCAGCTTCTCTGGATGTGGAGATGAGAACGGAAGGCAAGAATGTTGAAGTCATTGGAATCCCAGTGGGCGGGGTCACCGAAGTTGGGCATAGAAAAGATGCGGCCACTTTCTTCACGCCCAATGGTCGGACTATGGCAAGGGCTGCTTTGGCGAGAGTAGGGTGTGGGAGAGCTGTTGTGATCGGGTATCTTGGGCATGCTATCCAAATATTCTTTCTGGAATTGCTGCCTCGTGCAGTAAAGGAGAGCTTGGTAGTGCCGATCATGAAGAGATACAAGGAGGAGGCATTGAGGAACAAATAGATAGTCAATCTCGGCGAATCTCCGGATGTCCATCCACGTTCCTTCTTAGCGTGTCACCTGCTTTTTCCACATAGAATCAACATCTTAAGCGTGTTATGCTCAAAACATCGGAGATACGAAGTCATAACAGTACCTGACGTGCTGTACAAGCCTATATCTTGTCGGACTCACTCGTGAAAAAGGCGTATGCACTCCTGTTGACCACTTTGACTATTGTTGCTGACCAAGATCAGCTTGACTGTCTCGCAATGTCTCGTCGCATTCGCTCCCGCCGTAAAACGTACCACAAAAAGCCTTCAACTCCTCTGTACCCTCCCTCTCACACAGCAACCACGAACATCCCAACAGCGTCTCCGCTCTCAAAGATGCCGCAAGAATTACTTGATAAGATTTTTCATCACTCGATTACAGATGGCGAGCTTGCTATCATGCGTGTATCTAAGGCCGTTCATTTGCGTACTAGGCGGTTGTTTGAAAAAGCAGGAAGATGGAAGGTTGAGGTAAAAGAGACGAAAGAGATGAACGGGTGTTGGATGGCAACGCAGCCTCTCAAGAATACAAGGACTTCCCAAGTGAAGCCACTAGGATTGCCCTGGACTGCAGCCTCAAGGATCTCCAACGTCGAATTTCATATCGATCTCATGAATACACGCGATATGTCTTACATTTTAGACGACTTTTTTGACCTCGTTGCTCGAACAAAACAGGACTGTCTCACAATTGTACTCAAAAATTTCAATCCGGCCTCATTACCAGCGTGTGGGAATAGGATTCTACCTGGGAGCTTATGGATCCGACCGTTCAAAAGAGATATGGTTACAGCAATTGCCAATGAGGTGCGGAATGCCGCCGGGGAAGAACAAAATCGATGGGTCTTACGAGCGCGAAATCGTAGGATGTATGATTTGGTGAAGAAGGAATGGGAGCCTGTATTAGGGCTGTCGACTTGGCACAATGCGTCATGCCAGGAGGATTGCTATATTGAATTCAAGCCGGAAGGTCATCTACCAAGGTAATCCTACTTTCAAATTGATATTGCCTCACCTTCTAACCTTCCAAAGGTAGAAGTCCCGATAGTTACATGCTGTCATCGTTAGCCGGCCCCTCCTATCATGAAACGGAGTGGTAGGTTCTCTGCGGCCCTGAGTACGGCCGGTCGATAGCCCTATCAAATCAAAATTTAGATTTGCGTTTTCCGTCCAATTGCTATCGTGAATAATTCACACAACCCTCATATAAGTAATAGAAGGGTGTTTTGCCTCTGAGCGGACTTGTGATTAGGACTCATAGAGATGTTGAAGTCTACTAGAAGGTCTCACTAACATTCGTCACGAGTATTGTGAGAATCTGACTCCCACTCCATAATCCCTCCTTGGGTTTTAACCGCAGTTACTACCTTCGCTTAAGATATCCCGTCGCTCCCAAGATCTTATGCACGGATGCAATGTGTTTACAAGTTTGTTTTCCATGAGCTCGTATACAAGTCTCAAAAAGTAATTGAGGCCACTTGTAATTCAAACATATTGACACTGATAGCATACAATGCAATATATTTAGCGGCCAAGCTAAGCCCGCTAAACAGGCCACAGACTGCCGCCTCAACACTGCGTCTGAGATTGTCGTTCTCAAGTGAAAGACACTAATATCATTTCCTTCTCCGTGTGATTAGTCCAACACATGGGCATGATCGAGTAGTCTCTACACAAGATGTGTTTGTGTCTTCTCTGACGCTCAGAAAAAGCTCAATCCTCCCTTATCCTTCTCCACGCCATACTACCGCCAGGTGTCAAGAATCATTTCTCTCGTGCATTCACTCCCTGATGGCATTCTCACCTCCAATTCGCCGCTCTGCTCGATTGAAAGCCCAACATCTTGATCAATCTCCGGCATCGCATGCTCCTGCGCCAGCCTCTAAGCATTGGACCACTTCGTCAAAAAACACCGAAATGGATACCGAGCAGCATCATCATGATTTGATGGTCTTACCTCTTGAACTACGGGAAATGGTATATCAATACGCGCTCGCAATTGGATGTACCCCAATTCTTCGCGTGTCGAGACAAATACACGACGAAGCGGCTAAGTTCGTCAGCGTATCCGCCTACTTACGCCTTGAAGCGTTCAAATTGAAACCAAAAGACTTTTGTGGGTGGCTTAAGGTTCTTTATAGTACCGAGCTTCACCAAATTAAGAACATTGCAGTCAGGGTGGATTTGTCCCGACCTCACTACCGGCAGTGGTTACTTTTGATTCTATTGCCTTGTGGGCCTCATCGCACTTACGAGATCACATTTTTCGCTTCAACGTTTACGCCTCAAATCTTCGACTTAGACTTAACCATCTTCGCCAAGTCTTATTGTGACAAAGTCCTCATCAGAATCTGCACCGGGCAGGAGAGTGAAAATGAACTTTATCCACTAGATCGCGGGGTAATCTTCAAGGCAATGATATTGCATCTGAATGGCACTTGTGGACCTGAGAAGTGGCATGGGAAAAATGGCAAGGGTGAAGAGTATTTGGAATTCCATCCATATGCCTACAAGTTGGCTCGAAATGGCGACACGAATCACGGAGACGCTGGAAATTTGTGTGATTAGGCAAAGGGTCAGATGTCATGGCTTTATAGATGTACGATCTTCAGAACGAATGCCGCAAATCAGTTTTCGATTGCGCGGATCCGATGGTAAAGGTGGAGGGAAAGCATTGAATTATGCATGCTTTGTGTATGGCGACTGGACCTTCTACAGTCTTGCCTTGTATCAGTCTTTAGTTGAGGACCACTGAACAAAAATAGATAGGCTTACAGCTTCCTCTGGCTTCATGTTATGACTGATCCTCGAAATGATCTTGTATGCAGTGAAGCCGTAATGCGATGTCCTGGTTCTAGATCTGTTCTCTACGGATTTTCTCCTCTACCAAGTTGGGCCATAATCAAGATACAAACTAAGATGCGAAAGTTGTTTGCTCGCTCTCTGAAAGAACTCCTTGTTCTAACGTTTGTTCCGTTGTCCCAAAGGGCCAATTCTTCACATTCAAGCGAGAATAAAAGCAATCATGAAAGATCATGAAACATGGTCCTAATTCGCATTGAGCATAAACAGCCAAGTGTGATATAGCTAGGTCTCATACACTTCGGGCCCATGAAACAAACATGCTTCCATGGTAGTCCTTACAGTTCCAAAATCCATCATTCTTGAAATCTACCGAGCTATTATGATGCTGGAGTCAAATAAGACTTGGAATGTGACTCCTAGCACTGGAAAATCAGAGCTGACACACATAGAAAATCACTAGACGTGTAGGCATATCCGGGCCGATCACTCCCGGCCAGCCCTCATAATATCGCAAAGTGTGACGACCACCTCTCTTGATGCGAGTTCCCCATGCAAGCGAATCGCCTGCTGTCATCCTTCTTCACCTTGGCCTCGTGCTTTGCTTGTGGCACTTGGATCTTGTGCGTTACCAGATCAATTCTTACCCGAATCACTGCGCCGTTCTCGAAACTCTTCATCTCAGTACTCTTACTTCGCGAGAAGGCGCCCAACATTGTGTCATACTGTTTCGACCTTTATCCTCTCATTGTGCCGCTGGCAGTATTCTTCCAATACCATTACGTCGGTTCATAGCCACCAAATATCGTGAGTCACTGAATCCATTGTTGCCCCTATCATTGCCCCGCTCACGGAAGTCTTGCACTCAGTATCCTGAAGCTTTATCCACAGATACCCTGCGGCTTCCAATTGACCCTCAGACTTTTTGAGCTCTTATCCAAATACGGAAATCGGGCAGTAGGAACAGGACAACATGTATGGTTTGAGATCAAGCGGTCAGAGAACGAGGAGGGCGAAGATGGAGGTATCTGATCGAATTCCTGGAGAAGCTCAAGGCCAATCATCATGCTTTGAAAAGCAGTCAGCGTCACCAGAAACAACTGAATCTTCCGCCAAAAATGGAAGCCAACGTTGTCATTTGACCGAACTTCCCGCGGAATTATTTGAGAAGGTGATTGGCCCAGTGATTCGGTCAGGGGAGCTCGCAATTCTGGGGGCTTCCCCCGAGATCCACGATAGAGTACAATACTTCCTCCCAAAACATACCACTTTTCGTATCCATACTCAGGAACAGAACGGGGATTATCGAGGAACCGCGACCCTAGTACCTAACGTATCTGCAGCTAATGCGCTGAATATCGACATCAAGCTCGAACTCCTGTTCGATTATCACGTACCTGAAGGGACCCTCCGAGGATTGGGAATTCTTGGAAACTTCCTGGGCCAGAACGTCAAGCGCAGAGTCTGCCATATACTTATCATGGTTTACGGCAACGACGTCCACCGAGAGACTCCAAAGGTCCATCTGCAGCTCTTCAGAGAGCTGACGGGTTTTCAGTCAGTGATAGTGGAGATGGAATCCGGTTACAGCTGTGACCGTAAGCCAGGCTCAGAGTTTGGACGGCGAGGACTACTGTTGAGGACGAAGAACAAACCTTTTTATACGGTGGTGAGGAACCACTTGGAGGAGGCTCTGGGCCCCGGAAGCTGGCTTTTCGATGATGTGCAAGGAGGACAATGCCTGGAGTTTTCTCCAAGAAGGTACTTAGCAACAATTGCTCCCCAACCGGAAGGGCCGAGACCTGCGTAATCGACGTAGGCCACCCAAAGCCTAGCGGATATAGCAACATGGCTTTGTGTGGGTCAGCAGTATGTTCCCCAAGATCATCGTTGATTTTCAGCAATGTTGGTGCCAAACCCTCAGATCAGAGTCAGTATCCCAATCTCATGCCCTCAATTCTAGGCCTTGGTGCTAGCCAACGTGAAACAAATCTTTCATGTCTTCCCTCAAAAAGTAGCATTTTTTTTGGAGCCAAGGAAACCAGCGATCATGCATACTATTTCTTTCGGAGTTTATGAGAAAATATTGTTTGAGAAGAATGCTCAATTGGGATTGACAAAGCACGTTGGTGTTTACTCACGAAAACGCTCATTATCTGGAGTTGGTATGATACGTGTCTGCAAGATGCGCCGAGACCAGCTATTTCTCAAAAGTACGAGTTGTTGTTCGTCTCATACTTCTGATCGAACGATTCGATACATGCTGCCTTCTCTCATTGTCATGGCACTCAGGGCCACTGGGACTATTTCGCCAAGTTATTGTGTCGTGTAATACCTCGAATGTCTGGTAGGTGTCCTTCCAGATGCATACATATATGTATATCATCGGTGCTATCAAAGCGCTGTGTCCGGGCACTTGAACTTGGGAGATGGCAATTCATTTGGAGAAGAGAGTCTATTACAACAGTTGTCTGGCTGAGTGATGATGGATTTGTGATCTCTAAGATTTGGTTCGAAGGCGGAACGATTCCGTCACTGTCATACCCACGTCATACCCACGTGACCGAGACTGTCCTCCGACCAGTGAAGTTCAACTTTCAATGTTTAGGACACTGAACTCAGACAATCGCCACCTCCAGCAACACACTGATTGTCTCCATTTCTCAGACACAGAACTCGAACAATCGCCACCTCCTGCAACACACTGATTGTCTCCTTTTCTCAAAAATAAATAAATAACGATGGGTCGTACGAAGGAGCAGGGCAAAGCCAACGCGGTGGCCACTGGACGCGTAAAGAAGAAGAGCAAGAAGCAGCAAGCTAGTAAGAACGTGAGTTGATCAGCTTCAAGAACCGATCGAAAATTGCTGAGACTTAAACAGAACATGCAACCGAAACAGGGTGCTCTACCTCTTTCCCCCAACCTTCTCGGATTTCGCCGCAACCGGGATTCCTCTCCTGACTCCTCTCAAGCTATTCTCCAAACTAGACCCTCGAGCATGGCTACCTCTAGTGCTTCCGTCACTGATTCAGAGGATGTTGGAATTCCACCCAAGAGCGTTCCAGAGGATTTTCCATTCCCAAACGAGGTCTTCGAGATGATCTGCAAGAAACTCATCCGGGCTGGAAGCCTTGACTTCCTACGCACATGCTCCTGGATGTACAAGATCGGATCTCGGTTCCTTCAAGCAGAGCGCGTCTTGACAATCAAGACAAGCCGATCAGAATCGTATTCTGAACGAGAACCTCCCTCCGATGTTCCTGACCAGCGAATGGCGTCGGTACAGCACGTACAAATCAAGCCTGATGCTCCTGATTTCTGCTGCATCTCACAACGAGATTGGAATCTCCTTATTCCACTCATCAATTCCCCCATACCTCGTGGCACTTGTGATGTCATTCTCGATACGGACTTATTTGAAGTTGGAAAGAGACAAGACTATTTGTTCCAACTCGTAAATATCCTGGAGCAGTGTATGACTTTCGAGACGGTTACTTTACGCTCAACGCCTAGGGATTTCGTTAAACCCTGCGCACGCAATCCCTATCCTAGCCCTCGTCGTGCAATACCAGCATATCTAAGGAGACAGCGTGAAGAAAACCAACTTTTCCGGATCATGCTGCCGTCCTGGCTAGGCCCCGTCAAAGTCAAGACTGACAAGTCTACTATTGGCACATTTCTCGAATTCCATCCCAGGGCCTTCAATGAGGATTAGAGTCTAACTCTATAGGAGAAGAAAGACACACAGAACTAAAGTACTGTGATACGTTAATTCGACGAGGCTTGGCTTTCAAGGAAGGATGATCTCGTAGGCGGGGAGAATCCTCAGTGTAAGAGAGCAACAATCCACTCGTAACGGCATACACTAACGTAGCGGAGGAAGTTCGTCAGCATGGCTGGTAGATTCACATCACGACGGGTTCAGCTCAAGAGATTGCTTGAGAACTGCAGGTGTCCATGAGTGTATGGATCCGAAAGGAGGTGGTGGGCAGTTTCTCTCTATCATGCTGCCTCCTAAGAGTATTCCGGGTTTTTATTGCTAGATCGCTTCAAAATCAAAGAGTGCCGTCTTCGATCAGAAATCTGCACCCAAAATATTTATTTCCCTTGTGAGGCCATAAGCTGGAAAGATACGCAGACCTCGTTGATGCAAGCTTTCAATTTATAGTCTATCGCAATCTCTCTTCCACCTTCCCATGCCTAGCGTCTCTCATCCTGTCCATGAGAAACCCTTAAAGAAAACATCCGACGCCAAAACTCGTGTGATACTCCTAGCATACGACATTTTTCGATTTCATCACTGCAATAGCTATCGCTTCCGTTCACATAACTCCCATATACAACCGTCTCCCCCACCTCAGTATCATCAAACCCAGTAGCCTCTCTTCCACCTTTTAGTTTTTCCTCACATTCTGAGCTTTGCATTGTACGCTCTAGGGTGAAATTCAATATAATGCCAAGGGATGTGCTTTGTTCTATCTGTTGACCATCATGAATGGCTTTGTTCAAAGAGGGCATCGTGTTAATTGTAATCTAGGTCTTGTGGATGATGGTGTCTCTAATTACGCAGACAGCGTGAGATGTTTTGAGAGAAACTTATTGGTGATGTGCAATTGAATCTTTGGGCGTATCTTATCTTCAACTTGTCACATCATGCAGCCATGCTAGACACAGTGTGCACCTTGCCACATTACAATCATGTTACTTGGATCGTGTCAAATGCTGTTGTTAGTTGCCTTTGTTCCAACACTATTACATCATGTTACAAGAAGTTTAGCAACTCATGGACGTAACAAAATTCTGAATTCGACAATCCTAGATTTAGTGATAGGAGCACGTATACGACTCTATACATAGGATCAAGCATTTACATCATAATTTTGGCTTGTGATGGGAGTGTTCCAGGGTCTAAACTCAATGATTTTATCAGTCTGAAGAGGCTCCAGCTATTGGATCTACCAAGCTAGCTTCACGATGTCTTTCGGTGTGACTGAACTCATCGAGTAATTCGAAAGCGACTGGATAATTTTGATGCTTCCAATAAGCCCAGCCACAATTCAGATCTGATTATACCCCACTCCACTAATGCTCCTTGTTTGTCCCAAAATCTTTTGGTTCTCTGAACGCTTGGCCACTGGCTCACAGGATCCATCTTGCCTCCCAGTTGATAAAGATCTCAGATCATGTCCCCGGCGTCACTTCAACACGTGCTCTCCTCCTCCATCAGTATTCAATAATCCTATCACCAGCCATTTTAGCAGCCTTTCGGACTCCTCCTGGCTTGTTTGTCTCAATGAAAGTTCGTGGGTGGTACCTCATGATAAATACCGAGTTACCATCATAACCACACTCTCCAGGGCCAAACTCCGGACGGAGGTATTGATCCAATTGATGAAAATTTGGAAGGCTACTATGTTCGATTGACCATCCTAGCGAAGGGCCAAAGCAACATTTGCGCTGGTAGGTCCAGGGATGCTCTATTCTGAATTCCACAGTCCTGAACGCGACGGGACAAGCTAGAATGTGCCAGAAATCGTTGAT
>JAABUI010000235.1_pt1 | contig 63047 bp, 63 predicted proteins | sample 5559111 | NCBI WGS metagenome assembly JAABUI01 (sample SAMN10711870, study PRJNA513365) | rock metagenome | isolation source: Antarctica rocks | place: Antarctica: Victoria Land, Buttleship Promontory | reverse complement strand
GCTGTTGCAGCGCAACGACCGGTTCTGGGACAGCCCCACGGTGCTGGACTCGATCCTGCTGCGCCGCGACGGCACGGCGAATCAGCTGGCCGAGTCGCTGCGCAGCAAGGACGCACAGCTGGCCCAGTTGCACGCGAACGAGGCCACCCGCACTCAGCTGGCCGCCATCCCGGAGCTGCGTACGCTCACGGTGCCCCAGCCGAGCACATTGCGGATCGCGCTGGATGTGACACCGTCCGGCATCCCCGACACCAGAACCAGGCACGGGCTGCTCGGATTGCTCGACGCGGACGCGCTGAGCACCATCGGCGCGGGGCGCCCGGTCACCCGGGATCGGGCTGCCGCGCAGGTTCTGGTGCCGTCGCAACCGGGCTACGTGGCCACTCGGCCTCCGGCGCCGTCCGCTGCGGCAGCCAAGGCCGACTTGGAGGCCGCTGGCTACTCCTTTCAGGCGGGCAAGTACGTCAAGAACGGCGCCCCGCTCACAGTGGTGGTTGGGGCTGCGAAGGCGGACACCGCAGCCACCTCCGTCGCGCAGGCAGTCGCCGATCAGCTCACCGCGGCCGGGATCAACGCGACGGCCAGCATCGTCTCCTCGGCGGAGCTGTACGGCGGTGCGATGAGCACCGGCAAGATCGCCATGGTGGTTGGCCGCGCACCAGCCGGTGGCGACCCGGCGAGCCTGCTGGCGTCCTCGTTCGGATGCACCAGCCAACCAGGAACTGCCGTGGCCGCCACGCCGAGCGCCACCCCGACGACCTCCACGCCGAGCGCATCGGCGGTGCGCCTGGGTAATGTATCCGGCATCTGCGACGCGGCCCTGCAGCCCCAGATCGACGCTGCCCTCACCGGCAACACAGACGCCGGAGCCGCCGTCGCCGCGCTGGAGTCCCGGTTGTGGGACCTGAATGCGGTGCTACCGCTGTACCAGGACTCCACGCTGCTGGCCGTGCGCAAGCAGGTTTCGGGCGTCGATGACCCAAAGTCCCTGCTCGCCGGGCCGTTCGCCAATGCTGCGTCGTGGTCCAGGACCGACCGATGAGCCGTAGGCGTCTGCTGTTGGTCCACGCGCACCCGGACGACGAGACGCTGACCACCGGCGGCACCATCGCGCGTTACGCCGCCAGCGGCGCCGAGGTCACGGTGCTGACCTGCACTCTGGGTGAGCAGGGCGAGGTCATTGGTGAGCACTGGGCAGGGTTGGTAGCGGCGGAGGCCGACCAGCTCGGCGGCTACCGGGTGGGTGAGCTGAGCGCCGCGCTGGCCGCGCTGGGTGTGCCGGGTGCACCGCGTTTCCTCGGTGGAGCGGGCCGCTGGCGTGACTCCGGGATGGCAGGCACCGCCGCCGCCGAGCATCCGCGCAGCTTCGTACGGGCCGGGGAGGCGGCCGTGCGGGTCATGGCCGAGGTGATTACCCAACTGCGCCCGCACGTCGTCGTCACCTACGACCCGGCGGGCAGCTACGGGCACCCGGACCACGTCCAGGCACATCGCGTCACCACCGCAGCGGTGGAGCGCGCTGCGGTGGTCTGGGACGTACCGAAGCTCTACTGGACGGTCGCCGAACGCAGCGCACTGGCCGCGGGGATCGAGGCCATGGCCACGTTGCCCCCCGGCTGGCGCCACCCGACCGACGACGAGTTGCCCAGCGTGGCGGACGAGCAGGTGGCCGCGGTGATCGATGTCCGCGCGGTGCGCGAGGCCAAGCTGGCGGCGCTGCAAGCCCACGCCACTCAGGTGACGGTGGCGCCCAGCGCTACCGAGTACGCGCTGTCGAACACCGTGGCCCAGCCGATCCTGCTCGCCGAGCACTACCACCTGGCGCGCGGTGCAGCTGGGGAGCGTGGTCCCGACGGGCGCGAGCACGACCTCTTTGCGGGAGTCGCCCTGTGAACCGGCTGTCGATCGGGCTGCTCACCGCGTACTCCGTCGTGTTCGCGGCGCTCGAGGTCCTGTATCTCCCGGTGTACGTCGGCGCGGTCGCTGTGCCCGTCGGTGCGTTGGGTGCGGCACTGACGAACGCGGGCCTCACTCGCGCCGCGGGGTGGTTCACCTCGCGCACCTCGGTGGCGGCGCTGCCGGTTCTCGGCTGGTTGGTCGCTGTGCTGATCTTGGCTTCGGGTGGTCCCGGCGGGGACGTCCTTGTCCCCGGCGACTGGAAGGCGTTGGCGCTTTTCGGTCTCGGACTGCTGCCCGCCGGGGTGATGTTGGGTAGGCACATGGGCGCCTCTGCGGTACAGCGGGCAGTATCGGAGCGGTGACACAGCTATCCCAGCCTTCCGCCCCCGCACCTTCTGCCGTCCGTCGTGCGCTACGCCGAGCCACCGACGGCGTGACCCTGGACGCGACCGAAGCCGAGACCCTGCTGTACGCGCGCGGAGAGCAGTTGGACGCACTATGCGCCGCCGCCGCGCGCGTGCGCGACGCCGGACTGGCCGCGGCCGGACGCCCCGGCGTGATCACCTACTCCCGCAAAGTGTTCATCCCGCTCACCCGCCTGTGCCGTGACCGCTGCCACTACTGCACCTTCGTCACTGTGCCCGGCAAGCTGACCGCCGCCGGGCACGGGATGTTCCTGGAGCCCGACGAGGTGCTCGACATCGCCCGCCGGGGTGCCGCCCTTGGTTGCAAGGAGGCCCTGTTCACCCTCGGCGACCGCCCGGAGGCGCGCTGGCCGGAGGCGCAGGAGTGGTTGCACTCGCGTGGCTACGACTCCACGCACGCCTATCTGCGGGCCATGTCCATCCGGGTGCTGGAGGAGACCGGGCTGCTGCCGCACCTCAACCCCGGGGTGTTCAGCTGGGAGGAGATCTCTCGACTCAAACCGGTCGCGCCCTCGATGGGCATGATGCTGGAGACCACCTCGCTGCGCCTGCACACCACCAAAGGTGAGTGCCACTACGGCAGCCCGGACAAGCACCCCGAGGTCCGGCTGCGCACCCTCACCGATGCAGGCAGGCTCACCGTTCCCTTCACGACGGGCATCTTGGTCGGCATCGGAGAGACCCTGGCCGAACGGATCGACTCCGTGCTCGCTATCCGCAAGGTGCACAAGGCTTTCGGGCACATCCAAGAGGTAATCGTGCAGAACTTCCGAGCCAAGGACGACACCGCCATGCGGGGCGCGCCCGACACGGAACTCGATGATTACCGCGCCACCATTGCCGTCACCCGGCTGCTGCTCGGCCCGAAGATGCGGGTGCAGGCCCCGCCGAACCTGGTGGACCTGGGCGACTGCTCGGCACTGGTGCGGGCGGGTGTGGACGACTTCGGTGGGGTGTCCCCGCTGACCCCGGACCATGTGAACCCGGAGCGCCCATGGCCGCAGCTGGACGCGCTCACCGCGGCCACCGCCGCGGCCGGCTTCGTCCTCACCGAACGCCTGGCCGCGCAGCCGGAGTACGTGCTGGCCGGCTCGCCCTGGCTCGATCCGCGGATCAGCGCTCACGTGCAGGCCCTGGCGGCCCCGGACGGGCTGGCCGACCCCGCGGCCGTCCCGGCGGGACTGCCATGGCAGGAGCCGGACGCGTCCTGGGAATCGGCCGGACGGGTGGACCTACACACCGCCATCGACACCGACGGACGCAACACCGAGACCCGCTCCGATCTGGGCTCGGCATTCGGCGACTGGGACACGGTTCGGGAGCAGGCGCGCGCGATCAACGGCCCGGCGCTGCTCCACGGTGATGTGGCCGCCGCACTGCGCTCGGCCACCGACGATCCCGCCGGCTGCACCGACGAGCAGTACCTGGTGCTGGCCACCGCCGAGGGGCCTGCGCTGGAAGCGTTGTGCGACTTGGCCGATGAACTGCGCCGTGATGCTGTGGGGCAAGACGTCACCTACGTCGTCAACCGCAACATCAACTTCACCAACATCTGCTACACCGGCTGCCGCTTCTGCGCGTTCGCCCAGCGCAAGGGGGATGCTGACGCATTCACCCTGAGCATGCACGAGGTCGCTGACCGGGCGGAAGACGCCTGGAAGCTGGGGGCCAGCGAGGTCTGCATGCAGGGCGGCATCGACCCGGAGCTGCCCGCCACCGGGTACGCCGACCTGGTGCGCGCGGTGAAGGAGCGGGTGCCGGAGATGCACGTGCACGCGTTCAGCCCGATGGAGATCGTCAACGGGGCGGCCCGCTCAGGTGCGAGCGTGCGGGACTGGCTGATCGAGCTGAAGGCGGCTGGTCTGGACACCATTCCGGGTACCGCCGCGGAGATTCTGGACGACGAGGTCCGCTGGGTGCTCACCAAGGGCAAGCTGCCTACCAGCTCTTGGATCGACGTGGTGACCACCGCGCACGAGGTGGGGCTACGCAGCTCGTCGACGATGATGTACGGCCACGTCGATCACCCCCGGCACTGGGTGGGCCACCTCAACGTGCTGCGCGAAATCCAGGACCGCACCGGGGGCTTCACCGAATTCGTACCGCTGCCCTTCGTGCACCAGTCCTCCCCGCTGTACCTGGCCGGCGCCGCCCGCCCGGGACCGTCCATTCGGGACAACCGGGCGGTGCATGCCCTGGCCAGGGTGATGTTGCACGGCCGGATCCAGCACATTCAGACCAGCTGGGTCAAGCTTGGCGTCGCCGGCACCCGGGCCATGCTCAACGGAGGAGCCAACGACCTGGGCGGCACTTTGATGGAGGAGACCATCTCCCGGATGGCCGGCTCGCAGCACGGCTCGGCCAAAACGGTCGCCGAGCTCACCGCGATCGCGGCAGGGGTCGGACGGCCGGTCCGTGAGAGAACGACGACTCACGCGCTCCGTTCTTCCGTAGTTCTGACCTGAGAACCGAGGAGGCAGCGGTGGCGCGAGCAGCGATCAGCGATGAGCACGTCGTCGGGGCGCTCAAGGTTGTGGTCAAGGGCAGTGGTCCGGTGCTCGACGCGCTGATGCACACCGATCCCTTCGGGTTGAAGAAGCGCACGCATCGACGGTCGAAGCTGGCCGTCCCGGGGCTGGGTTCGATCAGCCTCAAGGACCGCGCGGTGCGCAGAGCCGTCGAGGGCTTCTACGCGGCGAAGTTTCCCGGGACCGCTGCGTGGGAGCGGATGACCCCGCAGCAGCGGACGCTGTGGTGGATGAACCGGGTCGGCCGCTTCACCACCCTGATCGTCGCCGTTCCCGGTTTCGGGGGTGCCCTCGCGGACCGCTTGCCGCTGCAGGACGCGCTCGGTGGCGCCAGCCAGGCAATTCTGTTGTGCGCCGTGGCCAGGGAGTGGGGAGTGACCGACCAGACCGAGCAGGTGCGGATGCTGGCGTGGGTGCTGTGCCATCGAGCGGTGAGCCGGAAGCTGGTGCTTGCTACGGCGAGTCGTTCGGATACTCAGCTCAAGTCGGACGGCGTCGGCCCGGAGGAGCAAGGCGAGCACCGCTCGGCCATGGTGGGTGCAGGCCGGGCGGTGTGGCGGTACGGGCGGGTGATGCGCAGCATCGTCAGTGAGCTCGAGAAGCGTCCACAGGGCCGATGGGGTCACCGGATGCTCGGCAAGCTTCCGGTGGTCGGGGTGGCGGGGGACTACCTCGGTGAGCGCTCGGCCCTGAGACGTGCCGTGCGCGGGGCTGATGAGTGGGTGCGGGCCGACCGAAGCGCGGGGTGAGTGCGCCGACCAGAGATCACTCGGGAATACTGTCAGCCGAGAGTCCCCGGCGAGATCAGGAGAACCGCAGTGACCTACACGATTGCCGAGCCTTGCGTCGACGTCCTCGACAAGGGCTGCGTCGAGGAATGCCCCGTGGACTGCATCTACGAGGGTGGTCGCATGCTTTACATTCACCCGGACGAGTGCGTGGACTGCGGTGCGTGCGAGCCGGTGTGCCCGGTCGAGGCGATTTACTACGAGGATGACGTGCCCGACCAGTGGTCCGGCTACACCAAGACGAACGCGGACTTCTTCGTCGACCTCGGCTCACCCGGTGGCGCCGCCAAGGTCGGCAGGACCGACTTCGACCCCGAGCCGGTGGCCAGCCTGCCTCCGCAGAGTGACGGCGAGTGAGCAGGCGACCCCTCCAACTTCCTGATTTCCCCTGGGACTCGCTCGCCGGAGCCACCCGGCGGGCGCGCGAGCATCCCTACGGTCTCGTCGATCTGTCCGTCGGCACCCCCATCGATGGTGTAGCCGTGGTGATCCAACGGGCGCTTTCCTCGGTAGCTGAGGTTCCTGGCTACCCGGCGACTTGGGGCACTGCCGGACTGCGGGAGGCGGTCGTCGCAGCCATGGCGCGTCGCCATGGCGTGCCCGGACTCAACCCGGACGCCGTGCTGCCCACCATCGGGTCCAAGGAGCTCATCGCGTGGCTGCCCACCCTGCTCGGGCTGGGGGCGGATGACACGGTGGTGGTTCCGGAACTCGCTTACCCGACGTACGAGGTGGGGGCGAGACTCGCTGGCGCGCAGGTACTCCGGGCCAACGGACTCACCCGCCTCGGGCCGGCAACCTCGGGTTCCGGCCGCCCCGCGCTGCTGTTCCTCAACTCGCCGTCCAACCCCACCGGGGCGGTGCTCCCGGTGGAGCACCTGCGCAAGGTGGTCGACTGGGCGCGCGACCGGGGCACCATCGTCGTCTCCGACGAGTGTTACCTGGGTCTGGCCTGGGAAGCCCAGCCGCTCTCGGTGCTGCACCCAACGGTCAGCGGTGGCAACCACACCGGTCTGCTCGCCGTGCACTCGCTGTCCAAGTCCTCCAGCCTCGCCGGCTACCGGGCCGGCTTCGTCACCGGTGACCCATCCCTGGTCGCCGAGCTGCTGGAGGTACGCAAGCACGTGGGCATGATCGTGCCTCGACCGGTACAGGCGGCGATGATCGCCGCGCTGACCGACGACGCGCACACCGAACTACAGCGGGAACGTTACCGGGAGCGACGGGCGCGCCTACTTCCTGCCGTGAAATCCGCCGGATTCCGCGTTGACCACTCCGTGGCCGGGCTGTACCTGTGGGCAACCCGCGACGAGCCCTGCCGCGACAGCGTGGCCTGGTTCGCGGAGCGGGGAATCCTGGTGGCACCGGGGGAGTTCTACGGCCCCACCGGCGCTCAGCATGTGCGCATCGCGCTGACCGCCACCGACGAGCGCATCGGGGCGGCGGCGGCCAGACTGCAGCGGTGAGCACGCAGCAGGTTCGCTTCGGTGCGCGGCCCGCACTGGTGCTGGCCGGAGTGCTGCTCATTTCGGTGAACCTGCGGGCCGGTCTGGCGGCATACCCGGCCGTGCTCGGGCAGGTTCGGGACGCGCTTGGTGTCTCCGCCGGAGCGGCCGGTCTGGTGCAGGCAGGCTCCCTGGTGGCCATGGGCTTGGGTTCCTTCCTGGCGGTGCGCCTCACCGTGCGCGTGGGTCGCGTCCATGCGATGACCGCGGCAGTGTCCGCATTGTTGGTCGGAACCCTGCTTCGTCTGGTGTCCACGCTGCCGACGTTGGTGGTGGGCAGCATCGGCTTGGGCGCGGGCATCGGCGTGGCGGGAGTGTTGCTTTCCGCGCTGGTCAAGGAGCACCTGGCCGCGCGGGCCGGGCTGGTCACCGGGCTGTACGTGGTGGCCATGCTCGTCGGCGCCACGGTCGCCAGTGCGGGCGCGGTCCCGTTGTCGGATGCCCTCGGTGGGCCGGCCCAGTCCATGGGCGCCTGGTCGGTACCCGCCGCTCTCGCACTGCTCGTGTGGCTGCCGATCGCGGCCCATTCGGCCCGCACCGAAGAACGGAGCACCGCGAGGCAGAAACTGCCTTGGCGCGCACCGCTGGCCCGGGTGTTCGCCGCGTACATGGTGCTCTCGTCCATGCAGTTCTACGGCTGGCTCACCTGGCTGGCTCCCTACTACGTCGACCGCGGGCTGTCGGCGCAGTCCTCGGCGCTGGTGCTGAGCCTGTACAGCATCGGGCAGATCCCGGCGGCGCTGGTCTTCCCGGCCTTGGCGGAGCGCCACCACCGCTGGCTGGCGTGGTCCTGGGCGGCGATTGCGCTGGCCATCCTCGGTTCGCTGGCGATTCTGCTGGTGCCGCAAGCCCCGTTCGGCCCGTGGCCGTGGGTGCTGCTGGTATCGATCGGTGTCGGTGCGGGTTTCCCGATGGCGTTGACGCTGGTCTCCTGGAAGAGCCGCACCCCGGAGGAGGCCGCAGGCGCGACCGCGGTCGCACTGGGCATTGGCTACCTGGGTGCCGCGGTGGCCCCGTTACTCATGGGGGTGCTGCGCGACGTAACGCACAGCTTCACCACGCCGATTCTGGTGCTGCTGGCCGCCGCCTGCGTGCAGCTGCCGGTGGCTCGGACCTACGACCGGGTGCGGGTAGGCGACCGGTCGGTGCCGATACGATCGGTCGCGGCGCGGGAGGACCCCGGCTGTTGATCACCGAAGAGAGGTGGCGATGACGAACCCGAGCAGCCCCGGTGGGCAGTTCCCGGACTATCCCCAGGGCATGAACTCCGGGCAGCTGCCGCCACCTCCTCCCGGATACCCCGCCCCGGCGCGAGGCACCAACGTCATGGCGATCCTGGCGCTCGTCTTCGCATTCGTGTTCTCCCCGTTGGGCATCGTCTTCGGCATCATCGGACGCAAGCAGACGAAGCAGCGGGGTGAGAGCGGCCGTGGTCTGGCCACCGCCGGGTTGATCCTCGGCATCGTCTTCACGGTGCTGGGCGTTGCGTTCACCGCGCTGATCATTGTGGCGGCGGCAAACGCCACCCCGACGCTGGCGCAGTCGAAGGTCGAGACGGAGATCAGCACCCAGGTGGTCGCGAAGCTCGGCAAGACACCGGACTCGGTGCAGTGCCCCGGTGATCTGAAAGGGAAAGTCGGCACGCAGATCACCTGCACACTGACCGTGTCAGGTGTTCGCGGCCCGGTGGACGTCACCGTCACCTCCGTGAATGGCCGCAGCGTCTATTTCGATATCAACGTGGCCAAGACTGGCACCCCGGACGTGCTGCAATCGTTTGTGGAATCGCAGATCAGCACCCAGCTGGCGGCGAAGATCGGGCAGAAGCCCGACTCGGTGAAGTGCCCTGGTGACCTGCAGGGGACCGTAGGCAATGCGATCACCTGCACGGTCACCGCGGCGGGCGAGAGCCAGGACGTCGAGGCGACAGTGACGTCGGTCGAGGGACTGGTCGTGCGCTTCGATATCACGCTGAAGTAGTCCAACCGTGGGGGCTACCGTGCAGACCATGACCGACGAAGAGTCGCACCTCGCCAAGTTGTTCGGCACTCATGGGCTTGGGGTACTGGCCACCATCAAGCGCGACGGTCGGCCGCAACTGTCCAACGTGGCCTACGGCTACGATCCGGGCCGTCAGACGCTGTCGGTCTCGGTCACCGACGATCGGGCCAAGACGCGGAACCTGCGGCGTGATCCGCGGGCGAGCATGTACGTGACCACTGCGGACCGCTGGGCGTATGCGGTGGCCGAGGGCGATGCCGTGCTGACGCCGGTGACCACGGATCAGCAGGACGACACGGCGCAGGCGCTGGTGGAGCTCTACCGGAGGCTCAACGGTGAGCATCCTGACTGGGCGGAGTTCCGCGCCGCGATGGTGGACGAGCAGCGACTGGTCCTCCGCGTGCACGTGCAGCGTTTCTACGGTGTGGCGAGCTGAGCCACGAGGCGGTCCCACTGCGAGAGTATCCGGTGAGCAAACACGTCGATCCTCGAGAAACTATGGGCCGCTCGACCGGCCACAGCCACAGTTTGTCGAGGTTCGACGGGCGCTGAGCTCAGTCGTTAGCGTGCAGGGCCGCGTTCAGCTCGACTCCGCCGCCCTTGCGGGGTACGACCTCCACCGCGCCGCTGACGGAGTTGCGGCGCAGCAACATTCCGCTCTGCCCGGAGAGTTTGCGCGCAGCGACGACGGCACCGTCGGGGCCGGTGACCTTGGTGCCAGCGGTGACGTACAGGCCGGCCTCCACCACGCAGTCGTCGCCGAGTGGGATCCCGATCCCGGAGTTGGCGCCGAGCAGGCAGCGTTTGCCGATCCGGATCGTCTGCTTGCCGCCGCCGGAGAGCGTGCCCATGATCGAGGCGCCGCCGCCTACGTCGGAGCCGTCGTCGACCACCACGCCCGCGGAGATGCGCCCTTCGACCATCGACGAGCCGAGCGTGCCCGCGTTGTAGTTGACGAAGCCTTCGTGCATGACGGTGGTGCCCGGGGCGAGGTGCGCTCCCAGTCGTACGCGGTCGGCGTCCGCGATGCGTACCCCGGCGGGCAGCACGTAGTCGACCATTCGGGGGAACTTGTCGACGCCGTAGATCGTCACCGGTCCGCGACGCCGCAGCTTGGCCCGCGTGGTCTCGAAGCCGTCCACCGCGCACGGGCCGAAGTTGGTCCACACCACGTTGGCCAGCAAACCGAAGATGCCGTCCAAGTTGGCCTGGTGCGGCTGAATCAGGCGGTGGGACAACAGGTGCAGACGAAGATAGGCATCGTGGGTGTCGACGGGGGCCGCAGTGAGGTCCGCGATGGTGCTACGCACCCCGGTCACCTCGACGCCGCGGTCGTCGTCGGTGCCGAGCAGCGCGGCGACGGACTCGCTCAGCTCGTCCTCGGTCAACCGGGCGGTGGCCGCGGCGTCAAAGCTGCCCAGCACCGGCGCCGGGTACCAGGCGTCCAGCACCGTCCCGTCGACAAGAACGCTGGCCAGTCCGTCTGCTTGCGCGCCTGTTGCGCCCGGTGTGCTCACGCCGGGTCACGCTACCGGGCGGGCTAGCCTGCACGCGTGGCTGCCCGCATCGACCTGACCGCTGACCCGGTGGACCTCGCCGCCGCGCTTATCGACATCCCGAGCGTCTCCCGCGCCGAGACCGCGCTGGCGGACGCGGTGGAACAGGCGCTGCGCGACCAGGCCGCGCATCTGGAAGTGGTGCGCTCCGGCAACACCGTGCTCGCCCGCACCCAGCTCGGCCGCTCCAGCCGGGTGCTGCTGGCCGGGCACCTGGACACCGTGCCCATTGCCGACAACGTACCCAGTCGGCGTGCCGGCGAGCTGCTGTACGGCTGCGGCACCGTGGACATGAAGTCCACCGACGCGGTGTTCCTGCACCTCGCCGCGACACTGCCCGAACCAGCACGCGACGTCACGTGGGTGTTCTACGACTGCGAGGAGATCGCTGCCGTCCACAACGGACTGGGCCGGATCGAGCGCGAGCTGCCGGAGTGGCTGACAGCCGAGCTCGCGATCCTGGGGGAGCCCACGGACGGTTTGGTCGAGGCCGGCTGTCAGGGCACGATGCGGATTCGGTTGTCCACTAACGGAACCCGCGCCCACTCGGCACGGTCGTGGCTGGGCAGCAACGCCGTGCACGCCATGGCGGGGGCGCTCAGCCGCTTGGCGTCGTACGAGGCGCGGAAGGTGCGCATCGACGGCTGTGGTTACCGGGAGGGACTGCAGGCCGTGCGCATCTCCGGCGGAGTCGCGGGAAACGTGGTGCCCGACGCCTGTGAGCTGGACGTCAACTTCCGCTTCGCCCCCGACCGCAGCGAGGCCGAGGCCGAGGCACACGTTCGCGAAGTCTTCAGCGGCATCGACGGGCTGACGCTGGTGGTCACCGACTCGGCGGCGGGCGCGCTGCCGGGGCTCACCGCGCCCGCGGCGGCAGAGTTCATCGCGGCGGCCGGTGGACGCGTTCAGGCCAAGCTCGGCTGGACCGACGTGTCCCGCTTTGCCGCGCTCGCCGTCCCGGCGGTGAACTACGGGGCCGGGGATCCGAACCTGGCGCACACCCGCGGAGAGCACGTGTCGGTAGCCCAGATCACCCGCTGCGCCACCGTCCTGCGCGAGTACCTGGTAGGCGCGCGTAGTTGACGTAGTCCGGCGTTCAGGTCACTCAACGTCCTTTGGCCGGCAGAGGACTGGCGTTCAGGTCACTCGATGCCCCTGTACGGGACCCTGGATACCCTTGCGGCATGCCACCAAGGAAAGGCGTCAAGCACCGTGGGCCGGTGCAACTGCGTCGCAGGCGTAACGACGAGACCACCACCACCGACGAGCGCCTGCTCGACCAGCGCGGCCCCACCGACTGGGTGCACACCGACCCGTGGCGGGTGCTGCGCATTCAGAGTGAGTTCGTCGAGGGCTTCGGGGCGCTGGCCGAGATACCGCACGCCGTCACCGTGTTCGGCTCTGCCCGCACCACCGAGAGCGACCCCGAGTACGCATCGGCGCGCGTGATCGGTGCTGCCCTGGCCAACGCCGGGTATGCCGTCATCACCGGTGGTGGCCCCGGGGTGATGGCCGCCGCCAACCGGGGTGCGTGTGATGCGGATGGCTACTCCGTCGGCCTCGGCATAGAGCTGCCGTTCGAGCAGGGCCTCAACGAGTGGGTGGACCTAGGCGTCAACTTCCGCTACTTCTTCGCCCGGAAGACCATGTTCATGAAGTATTCGCAGGCATTCGTCTGCCTCCCTGGGGGTTTCGGTACCATGGACGAGCTGTTCGAGGCCCTCACCCTGGTGCAGACGCGCAAGGTGACCCAGTTCCCGATCGTGCTGTTCGGCACCGCGTACTGGCAGGGCCTGCTGGATTGGCTGCGCACGAGCATGCTGGCCGCAGGCAAGATCGGGGAGGACGACCTCGCGCTGCTGCACTGCACCGATGACGTCGACGAGCTGGTCCGCATCGTCCTGGAGTCACATAAGCACAACGCGGTACCCGCGACGCTGCACCCGTGACGCGCATGGTCTGCGTGTACTGCGCATCCGGGGCGGTGGATCCGGCCTACCTCGAACTGGCCACCCAGGTGGGCTCCGCCATCGCCGGCCGAGGCTGGGGCCTGGTCTCCGGCGGTGGGCGTGCGTCCATGATGGGGGCGGTCGCGCGGGCGGTGCGCGCCGGCGCAGGCCCGACGGTCGGCGTCATCCCGCAGGCGCTGGTCGGCCGGGAGGTGGCCGACACCGACGCGGATGAGCTGCTGGTCACCGACACCATGCGCGAACGCAAACGGCTGATGGATGAGCGTGCGGATGCGTTCCTGGCTCTGCCCGGCGGACTGGGGACGCTGGAGGAACTCTTCGAGGTGTGGACGTCGGGTTACCTGGGCATGCACGACCGCCCGGTGGTACTGCTCGACCCCGATGGCCATTATGAGGGCTTGTTCCAGTGGTTGCGGGCGTTGCCGGACGGGTTCGTATCCGAGCGCTCGCTGCAGTACCTGGTCCGGGTCCGTGATGTCGAAGCGGCGTTGCGGGCCTGCGGATGACCACGCCTTTCTGTGGGCGCGAGGTCGTGTCCGATCGAGCCTTGGTGATGGCAATCCTCAACCGCACCCCGGACTCCTTCTACGACCACGGAGCCACCTTCGCCGACGATGCGGCGCTGGCCGCGGCCGATCGGGCGGTGAGCGAGGGTGCGGATATCTTGGACGTCGGCGGGGTCAAGGCCGGCCCGGGCGCGCAGGTCGAGGCAGCGGAGGAGATCCGCCGGGTGGTGCCCTTCGTAGAGGCGGTTCGCGCGCGCCATCCCGAGGTCGTCATCAGCGTCGACACCTGGCGCCACGACGTCGGCCGCCTTGCCTGTCAAGCAGGCGCTGACCTGATCAACGACACCTGGGCGGGATATGACCCCCAGCTCGCGGAGGTAGCGGCCGAGTTCGGTGCGGGCCTCGTGTGCTCACACACCGGTGGGGCCACTCCGCGCACCCGCCCGCACCGGGTGCGTTATGCCGACGTCGTCGCGGACGTCATCACCGACGTCTCCGCGCAGGCCCGTCGGGCGGAGGCGCTGGGCGTCGAACCCGGCTCCATCCTCGTCGACCCGACGCACGACTTCGGCAAGAACACCTTCCACGGTCTGGAGCTGCTGCGCCGCATCGGCGAGCTGGTGGACACCGGGTGGCCGGTACTGATGGCCTTGTCCAACAAGGACTTCATCGGCGAGACGCTGGGGGTCGGGCTCACCGAACGGCTGGAAGGCACCCTGGCCGCCACCGCGCTGGCTGCCGCCGCGGGGGCCAGGGTGTTCCGCGCCCACGAGGTGACCGCCACCCGTCGGGTGTTGGAGATGGTGGCCAGCATTCAAGGCGTACGCCCCCCGGCCAGCACGGCGCGAGGCTTGGCATGACGTGGTTCGACACCCACACCTACCACGAGCCAATGTGGAGTGTGGTGGAGCTGCTGGCGGCCAAGGGCAACCGCACGGTGTCGGTCGTCCTCCCAGCGCTGAACGAGGAAGAGACGGTCGCCGACGTGGTGGCCGCGGTACGGCCGTTGGTCGGTTCGCTCGTGGACGAACTGGTAGTGCTGGATTCCGGCTCCACCGACGCCACCAGGGCGCTCGCGGACCGCGCCGGGGCCAGGGTCATCACTCGTGAGCAGGCACTGCCCGACGTGGCACCGCGGCCCGGGAAGGGCGAGGTGCTGTGGCGCTCCTTGGCCGCGACCACCGGTGACGTTGTGGTTTTTCTCGACTCCGACCTGGTGGACCGACCCCGGTTTCGTCACCGCCCTGTTGGGTCCCCTGCTGCTCGATCCGGTGCTCGCGCTGGTCAAGGGCTTTTATCGGCGCCCGCTGCGCGTGGAGGGCGAGCAGAGCGAGACCGGGGGCGGCCGGGTGACCGAGCTGATGGCCCGTCCGTTGCTGGCAGCGCTGCGTCCTGAGCTCGCCGGGGTCATCCAGCCGCTCGGTGGCGAGTACGCCGCCACCCGTGAGCTGCTGGAGAGCGTGCCCTTCGCCCCCGGATACGGCGTGGAGATTGGGCTGTTGCTGGACACCTATGCATCGCGAGGACTGCCGGGGATTGCTCAGGTGAACCTCGGGGTACGCAAGCACCGCAACCGTTCGCTGCTGGAGCTCGGGGTGATGAGCCGCCAGATCTTGGGAACTGTGCTGCGGCGCTGTGGTTTTGATGACGCGGGGGAAGGTCTGACGCAGTTCACTCAGCACGATCATCGGTGGGCCGGGCACCAGTTCGACGTGGCGCTGGCCGACCGTCCGCCCATGCGGGAGATACGCGCTCGCTGAGCCCACGGCCGTCCGGGTGTCGGTCTCGCATGGCAGCATCGCAGTCATGGGTACCGCACTGGTCTATCTGGTTGTGATGGCAGCCGTCGCCGGAGTGCTGTTTCTGCTGGCCTCGGTGGTGTTCGGTCGCGGGGAAGAGTTGGCGCCCCTACCGGCGGGTCACACCACTGCCGTACTGCCCCCGCACGGCGTCGACGGCGCCGCCGTGCGGGCGCTGCGGTTTCAGCAAGTGGTGCGTGGATACAAGGCCAGCGAGGTCGACTGGGCGTTGGAGCGCTTGGCCTTGGAGATCGACGAGCTCCGTGCGCAGCTGGGGGCGACAGCCGGGGTGCAGGAGTGAGCCGCGCGGTCACGGTGGAGTTGCGTCAGGCCGTCGCTGCCCCCGCTTCGGTGGTGTGGGATGCCGTAGTCGACTGGCCAACCCAGCAACAGTGGATGCTGGGCACCACCGTTGCCGTCACCTCGGGCGACGGCCGATCGGTGGGCTCGACGCTGAGTGCGTACAGCGGCCGCAGGCCATTCGGCTTCGTCGACACCATGACCATCAGCGGGTGGGATCCGCCACGGTGCTGCGTCGTGTCCCACACCGGAAGGATGGTGCGTGGCAAGGGTATCTTCACCGTGCAGCCCGCCGGTGCGGGGGCATCGACCTTCCGGTGGCGCGAGGAGCTGGTACTGCCGCTTGGCGTCCTGGGTGCACTGGGCTGGCCTGTGGCGCGGCCGGCGTTTGTCGCCGGGGTGCGGTACTCCCTGCGTCGCTTCGCCGCGGTGTGTGCGGACCGTGCGCGTGGCTGAGGCGGCAGGTGTGGTCACCGGGCAGGACGGTCGCGCGCGGTGTCCCTGGGGAGATGCTCCGGAGATCTACCGGCGCTACCACGATGAGGAGTGGAGCCGTCCGGTGCACGGACGCGACCCGTTGTACGAACGCTTGTGCCTGGAGGCATTTCAAGCCGGATTGTCCTGGATCACGGTGCTGCGCAAGCGCGACGCCTTCCGGAACGCTTTCGCCGGTTTCAATCCCGAATGCGTCGCCGCCTTCGACGACGCCGACGTGGACCGCTTGATGTCCGACGTCGGCATCGTCCGCAACCGGGCCAAGATCGAGGCGTCGATCAGCAACGCCCGGGTGGTTCTCGGGTTGGCCGATCTGGACAGGCTGTTGTGGTCGTTCGCGCCAGCCTCCAGACCGTACCGCCCGCGCACCGTCGCGGACGTTCCCGCCGTCACAACGGAGTCCGCCGCGATGGCCAAGGCGCTGAAGAAGTTGGGCCTGCGCTTCGTGGGCGCGACCACCGCGTATGCGTTGATGCAGGCAACGGGCATGGTGGACGACCACCTGTCCGGGTGTTGGCGCGCACTGTGAGGTCGCCGTGGGATGTCGCTGCGACGCCTCAGTTACCCACCAGCGCAGCGATAGGGGACAATGGTCCGAGACGAATAGCGGCGGCCGGTTACGGCAGGCCAGCACACGATGTGGAGGGCACACGATGGCGGCCATGAAGCCCAGGACCGGAGACGGACCCCTCGAGGCGACCAAAGAGGGACGCGGCATCGTGATGCGCGTCCCACTCGAGGGAGGCGGCCGTCTGGTCGTCGAGCTGACGCCGGACGAGGCGTCCGCACTCGGGGACGAGCTCAAAAACGTGACCAGCTAGTACCCATCGGTCCGCGTGACTCCGCGTCCACCCAGGGCCCCGTAGATCGGCGACGATCGCGGGGTCCTGCGTTGTCCGGTGACAGCCGTCAGAGGAGAGGTAGCTCCGTGCTCCATCCGAGTGTGCCCACCGCGGTGGTGGACGTCGAGCTGGTCGGGGCCGCGGAGGACGGCGTGCCGCACGTCATCACCTGCACAGCCGTCGAGAACGCCCGGTTGGTCCTCGGCGAAGGCAGCGAACAGATCGCCGAGAGCGCCGTGGAGCTGACCGTACGTGGCGCCACCGCCGACCTGGGCGCGGTATCAGTGGTCGGTGCACGTGGCACCCATCCGGGACACAGCTGGCTGCTTGGGCTCGGCGACGGCAGCGAACGTGCCTGGCGCACAGCCGGGGCGTCGCTGGTGCGTGCGGCAAACCAGCGGCTGCAGACTCTCAGCGCCGAAAGCGGAACCGATCTGCAGCTGTGGTTGCCTGCGCTTGTCGACCCCGGGCAGGTGGCGGCCCTCGTCAGTGGGCTGATTGTGGGATCGCACCACCTGCGGGTCTCCGCCGCGCAGCCGGAACTTCGGGTCAGCAGCGTGCTGCTCATCACCACGGCAACCTACGAGCTGCGCGATGCGGTGCGGGCCGGTCGTGCCCTCGGCCGGGCAACGGCGCTCGCCCGTGACCTCGCTGGCATGCCCTCGGATGTGAAGAGCCCGCAATGGCTTGCGGACACGGCCCAACGGTCGTGCGCCGCGGTTGCGGGGTTGCAGGCGACCGTGCGCGACGAGGACTGGTTGCAGGCGAGAGGATTCGGCGGCGTGCTCGCGGTCGGCGGCGGCTCGGCTCGAGGGCCGCGGTGGCTGGAGCTCGTCTGGTCCCCTGTCGATGCCGAAACGCACTTAGTGCTCGTCGGTAAGGGCATCACCTTCGACACAGGTGGTATCTCCATCAAACCGGCGGAGAACATGCACCTGATGCGCACGGACATGGCCGGCGGCGCCGCTGTTATCGGGGCGGTGCGGGCCATCGCCGAGTTGGAGCTGCCGATCAAGGTTACCGGGTTGGTGCCGTGCGCCGAGAACAGTGTGTCCGGGTCGGCCTACCGTCCCGGCGACGTGGTCACCCACTACGGCGGCACCACCACCGAGGTCAGCAACACCGACGCCGAGGGTCGGATGGTGCTCGCCGATGCGCTCGCCTACGCGGTGGACACCCTGGCGCCAGACCTGCTGGTCGACGTCGCCACGCTGACCGGCGCGATGAAGGTGGCCTTGGGTCTGCGCACGGGCGGACTGTTCGCGACCACCGACGAGCTCGCGCAGCGCATCAGTACCGCAGGCGCACAGGTGGGGGAGCGGTGGTGGCGGATGCCCTTGCTTGCCGAGCACGCCGAGGCCGTGCAGTCCGAGTTGGCCGACCTGCGCCAGGGCCCGCCCGGACCGGGCGGCATCACCGCAGCGCTGTTCCTGCGGGAGTTCACCTCGGGGTTGCCCTGGGCGCACCTGGACATCGCAGGACCGGCCCGAGCGGAGCAGGCCTACGACGAAGTGGCGCCAGTGGCAACGGGTTTCGCGGCACGCACTCTGGTAGAGCTGGCGCGGGGTCTCGCTCAGGTGTCGCCCAGGTAAAAGTGGCCGCCCTGGTCGTCCAGGCACTCCGCGCTGATCCCGTAGGGCTGTTGCGCAGGCTCGCTGAGCACGGCGCCGCCGGCGTCCCGCACCCGTTGCACCGCAGCGGGCACGTCGGACACCTTCCACATGGGCACCGTGGTGCCGTCCCCACCGCCGGCCAGACCGGCCATGGGACGCACGCCCACCGGTTCCCAGCCGTCCGCGACGTGTCCGGGGGTGAACTGCCAGCCGAGTACCGCGCCGTAGAACTCCCGCACCGGGGCCGAAGAACCGCTCGGGCGGAAGGTCACGTAGGTGATGTCGCCGGGCTGCGTGCCGTTGATCGCCGGGCGCGGGTCATCGGGGTTCGGCTGGTAGACGGCGAACGGAGTCCCTGCCGGCTCGGCGCAGAAGGACACGGGGCCGTAGGGCTGCGTGGTGGGATCCTCGGCGCTCCCGCCGGCATCACGGATGGTGTGCACGGCCTCGGCGATGTCGTCGACCGCGTAGCAGCAGAACAGGGTGCTCTGTTCGTGCTCGCCGTCGATGCCGATCTGGCGGGACAGGTTGTCGACCTGTCCATGGGGGCCGAGCTCCCAGCCGAGCACCGCGTTATAGAACCGGGCGGCGCGTTCGGCGTCCGGGGTCCACCAGGAGACGTAGCCGAGGTCGCCGTGCCGTATCGGCTCGTCGGCACCAGCGATGAGCGGTGCGCTCAGCATCCAGCGGTGTCCGAACGGGTCGATCAGGGTGGCGCCCCGTCGTCCGTAGTTGTTGGCCGGTGCCCGCTCCACCGTCGCGCCGGCTGCGCGCGCACGATCTAGCGTCGCATCGGTGTCTGGCACCGGCAGCATGAGGGAGACGGACACGCTACCCGCCGGCGGCGCCATCAACCCCAGCTCGGGGTGCTCCTCGGCCAGGTAGATGACGCCGCCACCCAGGTGCAGCTCACAATGGCCGATGCGGCCGTCGGGCATCACGATGGGCTCGCCGAGCTGGCGTGCGCCGAACGCGGTGACGTAGAAGTCGATCGCTGCCTGGGCGCCTCGGACGGCGAGGTAGGGCAGGGCGCCAGGGCGCGGGAACGACCCGGAATTTGCTGGTGCGGTGGTTTCTGGGGCAAGGTCGAGGTTCGCGAGATCGGTCATGACGACTCCTTCGGGCAGTTGGAGCGCGCGCTGTAGGCGTTGGCGCAGTGCGGCGGTGAACTCCGGGTCTGGGGGCACCGCTTTTACGGGTGTGGACAGGATGTCCAGCGGGTCAGCCACGGTGTCCCTCCTCTCGGGTGGTGCGCTTGGGGTAGGTGTTGGTGCCGTCGGCATTCGGTGGGTAGGCTGCGCGGAACGCCTTGCGAGCCCGCACCAGCAACGCCTCGGTGGCGTGCACGGTGCGGTTCATGGCGGCGGCGCACTGGGCCACGCTGAGGTCATCGACGTACCGCAGGCTCAGGACCTCGTGGTGGACGGGGATCAGCTCGTGCAGCGTTGCGTGGGCCAGCAGCCGATCCAGGTGGGTGTCCCACGGGTCGTCGATGGGAACGTTGCCGAGGTCGACCGCTACCACGCCCTGTCGCTTCTGTTCGCGAATCTCCCTGCGCCAGTGATCGGCCAACTTGTGCCTGGCAATGCCGATCAACCAGGGCAGTGTCATCGGAGCAGCAGTGCGGGGTTCCACGGTCGATCTCCGCGCTGCCTCCACCGCGGCCAGGAAGGTCTCCGAGGTGAGATCCTCGGCCAGTGCCCGACCGCCGCATCGGGCGAGGAGGTACCCGTAGACATGCGGCACCGCATCGTCATACAACGCCAACAGGGCTGTGCCTGCCGCCGTCGGTGCGCTCGAGATGCCACTCATGTCCTGATAGTCGTCCGCCGCGGATACTTTCCGACACCGTTCACGCACATTGCCTTCGGGGCCTCGTCGCCGGAGGTCAGACATCTCAAGTCGTTGAGTGTCAATATCCGGGCGAAGCTGTGTCGTCGAAGTCTCTTCGGTCTACGGTGGCTTCGTGGCGAGGTGGGGAAGGGATCTGCTGGTCGAAGGGCTGGCGGTCGTATCGGCAGCGATCCTGCTGTTGGCCGTTCTCGGAAACTTTAGACTCACAGTTCTGCTCAGTCTGTTGCTCGTCGCGGTGGTGCTGGTTCTTCCGCTCGTGGTGACGCAGTGGTCGGATCGTCGGCGTGAGCGGCAGCGTCTCGCTGAGCTGCATGACCTGTCCACCTCCGACGCCCGGGTGGTCATGCGAATGGTCGATCCGGGCGTGGACTCAGGGTGGGGAATCCAGCCGAGTCTGCGCCCTGCCGCCCGCGACTACGCCCAACACCAGCTCGACCGCGTACCCACCCCGATCTGAAAACTGGGCGTGGGTGCCGCGGTAGTGGTTGCAGTGGCCATCACTTTCGCGGTCGCCAACCTTCGTCAGGGCTCTGGCACTCTGGTGTTTCTCTCCCTCGTGTATGTCGCCCAGGGCGGCCACCACGCTTATCGCTCCTACAAACGACCTGTCCGGATGCGTGCGGTGCTCGCGAAGCTCACTCCCGACCAGGCCGAAATTTGAGATCGATACTCGAACTACTCGTCCTGTTCCGTATCTCGCCAGGGTGAGTCGGGCAAAGCTGGTTCGCTTCCTCCGCGGGTCAGCGCCATCCCGACCTCGGCGAGCACAAACTCCCCGGTCTCCGAACACGCGCATACCCCAACCGCTCCTCGCCCGACCGATGCCGCCGATCCAACTCCACCACCGCCGCCAACTTCCGCTGCGCAGACAGCGCCTCCGCTCGAACATGGGCGACCACCACCCCGCCAACTCCTCGGTGCCCCACGCACCAGGCAAGTGAAGTTCACCACCAAGTACCGTCTCGAACAGGTGAACCAATTTACCGTTTAGAGCTAAGGGTTGCGACATCTTTTCGAGAGGAGCACGCGACTGCGGCGCATAGCCGTCCCGGCGCGGCCAGCGGCGCCAGGGCCGGCGTCGAAGACTCGCCGCGTCGGTTGAGACACTGACCACGTGCTGGTTGATGTAGTAGACCTGCTTGCCTGCCCGCACTGCGGACGGGGGCTCACCCACTTGGACGCAGCGCTGCGGTGCTCGAACAACCACAGCTTTGACATCGCACGGCAGGGATACGTCAGTCTGCTGGGCGGGGCCGGCGCTGCCGCAGCAGGTGACACCGTCGGCATGGTCTCGGCTCGCGCGCAGTTCTTGGAATCGGGGCACTATGCGCCCCTGATGCACGCACTCGCGGAGCGGGTAGACCCAGCAGTCGGCACCGTGCTCGACGTCGGGGCGGGAACCGGGCACTACCTCTCGGCGGCGTTGGATCAATCGCCCCAGGCCGTAGGGATTGCCCTGGACGCCTCCAAAGCCGCGGCTCGGCGGGCTGCCCATGCGCACCCGCGGGCAGGATCGGTGCTGGCCGACACCTGGCAGCACCTCCCCATCCGGGACGGTTGCATTGACGTGGCCACCAGCGTGTTCGCACCACGCCGGACGGCAGAGTTGCGTCGGGTGCTCCGTCCCACAGGAGCACTGCTTGTCCTCACCCCCACGGTGCGCCACCTGCAGGAGCTCGTCGAGCCGTTGGCCCTGCTGCAGGTCGACGAGCGCAAGCCGCAACGCCTGGCCCAGAGCATGGACGGCGTGTTCACCGAGCGCGACCGGACCGCGCTGGAGTTCCGTATGTCCGTAGACCACCGCGCCCTTGAGGCGCTCGTCGGTATGGGGCCATCAGCCTGGCACGCGACCGCGGACGTTCGCGCCGCCCGCATCGCCGCACTGCCGGACCCTGTACTGGTCACGGCGTCGGTACTGGTCGCGGACTACCGGCCCGCACGATGATGAGGTCACAGCCACTTGCGCCGGACAAGCCGAGCGTCAGCGCAGTACGCAGGTGTAGACCTCCACCGTTTGTCTCGCGACCTCCGCCCAGGAGAACTCAGCGACAGCCCTTGCGCGACCGGCCGCACCCATGGCCGCCGCCCGCGTGGGGTCGGCGACCAATGCGTTGATGGCCGCGGCAAGTCCGGTGCGGAAGGACTCCGGATCGGCCGCGTCGTAGTGCACCAACAGCCCCGTGCGTCCGTCATCGACCACCTCGGGAATCCCGCCGACGTCCGAGGCAACAACCGCGGTGCCGCAGGCCATGGCTTCCAGGTTCACGATGCCCAGTGGTTCATACACCGAAGGGCAGACGAACACCGTCGCGGCAGCGAGTAGTTCGCGGACCTCGCTGGCCGGCAGCATCTGCCGCACCCAGAACACCCCGCTACGCGCCGCGGAGAGCTCCTGCACGGCCTGTTCGGTCTCCGCGGCGAGCTCCGGCGTGTCCGGCGCCCCGGCGCACAGCACCAGCTGGACCTCGGGGGCCAGCTGGTGGGCTGCCGCCACCAAGTGTCCGACCCCCTTCTGCCGGGTGATGCGCCCGACGAACACCACCACCGGCCGCGCCGGGTCGACCCCGAGCCGCTTCAGCGCTGCGGTTGCCGATCCGGGATGGTAGGCATCCGGATCAATACCGTTGCGCACCACGTGTACTCGCGCTGGGTCCAACGACGGATAGCACGCCAGCACGTCCAGGCGCATGCCAGCGCTGACGGCGATGACGGCGTCGGCGTGCTCCACCGCGGTGCGCTCAACCCAGGACGACACCCGGTAGCCGCCACCGAGCTGCTCGGCCTTCCACGGCCGTCGCGGTTCCAGTGAGTGCGCCGTGAGCACGTGTGGCACTCCGTGCAGCAGGCCGGCGACGTGCCCGGCCATGCCGGTGTACCAGGTATGGGAATGCACAAGATCGACGGCGTCGAGGTCGGCCACCATGGCCAGATCGGCGGACAGGGTGGCGAGCGCCGGGTTGGCGTCCACCAGTCCAACCGCGGGGCGGTACGCAACTGCATCGGGACGGTCCGCCCCGATGCAGTGCACGTCCACCTCGCACAGCGGGCGCAGGTGGCGAACCAGCTCGGTGACGTGCACACCAGCCCCGCCGTAGATTTCCGGTGGATATTCCTTGGTCAGCACGCCTACTCGCACAGCAGGAACGGTAGCCCCCGACGCGCCGTGTTCGATCATCGTATGGCCGGGTACAGAGCGAGCCGATAGGTTCATGGCGTGCGTAGTCGCCCGAATGTGCTCGGTATCGTCCTTGCCGGCGGTGAGGGCAAACGTCTGTACCCCCTGACCGCGGACCGGGCGAAGCCTGCCGTCCCGTTCGGCGGCGCCTACCGGCTGATCGACTTCGTGCTGAGCAACATGGTCAACGCGGGCTACACGCGGATCTGCGTGCTCACCCAGTACAAGTCGCATTCCCTGGACCGGCACATCTCCCAGACCTGGCGGCTGTCCGGCCTCACCGGCGAATACATCACCCCCGTGCCGGCCCAACAGCGCCTCGGCCCCCGGTGGTACACCGGCAGCGCCGACGCCATTTTCCAGTCCTGGAACCTCGTGGACGACGAGCGCCCCGAACACGTCGTCGTCTTTGGGGCCGACCACGTGTACCGGATGGACCCCGAACAGATGGTCGCCCGGCACATCTCCTCCGGTGCGGGCGTCACCGTCGCCGGGATCCGGGTCCCCCGCAGCGAGGCACACGCCTTCGGCTGCATCGACGCCGACGCCGAAGGCAAGATCACCCGCTTTCTGGAGAAACCCACCGATCCGCCGAGTACCGCCGACGACCCGGAAGTCACCTTCGCCTCCATGGGCAACTACGTGTTCAGCACGGACGTCCTGCTCGACGCCATCCGTTCCGACGCCGCCCAGGACGGGTCCGACCACGACATGGGCGGCGACATCATCCCGGCGCTCGTCGATGCCGGAATCGCCCATGTGTACGACTTCGCCGACAACGAGGTGCCGGGTGCCACCGAGCGTGACCGCGGCTACTGGCGCGACGTCGGCACCGTGGACGCCTTCTACGACGCGCACATGGACCTGGTGTCGGTGCACCCGGTGTTCAACCTTTACAACCAGCGCTGGCCGATCCGCTCGGCGTTCGAGATGTTGCCGCCTGCCAAGTTCGTGCACGGTGGTCTCGCGCAGGACTCCATGGTCGGGGAGGGCTGCATCATCTCCGGAGCCACCGTGCGCAACTCCGTGCTCAGCTCGGACGTACTGGTGGCGGAGGGCGCGACGGTGGACGGCGGGGTACTCATGCCCGGCGTGCGCATCGGTGGCGGCGCCGTGGTCCGCAAGGCCGTGCTGGACAAAAATGTCACCGTCGCGCCGGGAGTCATCATCGGCGTCGACCACGAGCGCGACCGGCAGCGCTATACCGTCAGTCCCGGCGGCGTGGTGGTGGTCGGCAAAGGCGTGCGCGTCGAGAACTGACGCGTCGAGAACTAGCCGGCCAGCGCAGCCGCTTGCAGCCCGTCGCCCAGCGGCAGCAGCAGCGGAACCAGCCGCTCGTCCTCGGCGATCATCCGTGCCGTCTCGCGGAAAGCCACTGTTGCCGGATCGCGCTGCGCCGGATCGCTGATGCGCCCGCCGGCCAGCGAACCGTGCAGCACCACGGCACCGCCAGGCCGGAGCAGCCGCAGAGCCTCGCTCAAGTAACGCGGATGATCGGCCGCGGCGGCGTCGCCGAACACCAGGTCGTATCCGGCGTCGGTCAGGCGAGGCAGCACCTCCAACGCGCGACCGTTGATCAGCCGAAACCGCCCCGCGGAGATCCCGGCGTCGTTGAACGTCTGCTTGGCTGCGCGCTGGTGTTCCGGCTCGATGTCGATGGTGGTCAGCACGCCGTCCGAACGCATGCCGCGCAGTAACCACAGCCCGCTCACCCCGGCTCCGGTGCCGATCTCCACGACGGTTCGGGCCGACATCACGCGCGCCAGGAACGACAGTGTTGCCCCAACGGATGCGGTGACGGGCTTGGCGCCGAGGTCGTTGGCGCGATCGCGCGCCGAGTGCAGCACCTCGTCCTCGACGACCGCACTCTCGACGTGCGCAAGGATGCGCTCTGCTGGATTGGCCGGAACGCTCGCAGTCACCTCGTCAGGCTATCGCCAAGGCAAGGGACCAACTCTCTCAGGTGACGCACAGCTCGCTCTCATGGTCGTCATACCGGCTTGGGTCATGCTGAGGTGGAACAAGACCAGCCCGTGCAGACGTTGTGCAGCACACCAGGCGTGCACCGCGCGACGCCGGTCCCGACCAGGAGGCCGCAACCACCACCATGATTCCCGCCGCCGAGCATGCTTCGACGAGTGAGCCCGCGCCCGTGGCCGTGTTCGATGCCGACGGTGCCGAGTGGGTCATGCCCACCTGGGACGAGGTCGTCCGCCAGCATGCCGACCGGGTGTACCGCCTGGCCTACCGGCTCTCCGGTAACGCGCAAGACGCCGACGACCTCACCCAGGAGACCTTCATCCGGGTCTTCCGCTCGCTATCGAGCTACCAGCCGGGCACGTTCGAGGGATGGTTGCACCGCATCACCACGAACCTGTTCCTGGACATGGTGCGTCGCCGCAACCGGGTTCGGATGGAGGCGCTGCCCGAGGACTACGACCGCGTGCCCGGCGACGAACCGAGCCCGGAGCAGGCGTTTACCGCCGCCCACCTCGACGCTGACCTGCAGGAGGCACTCGACGCGCTAGCCCCGGAGTTTCGTGCGGCGGTGGTGCTGTGCGACGTGGAAGGCCTGTCGTACGAGGAGATCGGGGCAACGCTGGGCGTGAAGATGGGCACGGTGCGAAGCCGGATCCACCGTGGTCGGCAGGCCTTGCGGGCGAGCCTGGAAAGCAAGGGCCGAACCGGTGCGTACTCGGCAGTAACCGGATGAGGACTACTTTCGGCGACATGGAGCATCTCGCGACCGAGGCTGTCGTGGCTTTCGTCGACGGCGAGCTGGGCATGACGGCCTACCAGCGAGCCGCTGCGCACCTGAGCGTGTGCTTGGAGTGTGCCGCCGACGTCGACGCCCAGCAGTGTGCGCGCACGGCGGTACGCTCCGCTGTCCCCTTCGCGATGTCCGATGCTCTGCGCGGGCAGCTCTACCGCATCCCAGAGACCAGCGCACTCGGCCAGGAGCTGCTAGCGAACCCGCTGCTGCCTACGGAAGTTGCGGCCGGCGCGCACGGTGCAGAGACTGTGCCAGCCGCACGAACCCGCACCAGACGCTCCTTCCCCCTCGGTGTGCTCGCGGTGTCAGCCATCGCCGCGGGTGTCCTGGCGGCGATGGCCGCGGTCCCCGACCCGGCGACTTCGGAACAACCCGCACATGCGGCGGCCGTTCCCCCCCAGCGCGGCGCGGAAGTGGTGGCTGTCACCGACCCCCCGCATGCGCGACTGGTGTCCTTCGGCGCGATGTTCGCTGCCCCCGGGGCCCACAGCACGGGAAGCCCGGAGCCGACCCAGTTAGAGTTGGCCCGGGTAGGCCTCGTGCAGACGCCGGCTTCACCGTAGATGCGGCACGCTTGGCCGTACTCTGAGCTTGAGCATCTCTGACATCACGAGGGGTAGCCGCCGACCATGACCGAGCCACCCCGCTTACGGCCGCGACCGCAGGCCCGGCCCGCCGTCCACCCGGGACAAGCGGCGGCGTTTGGTCGCCCGCAGGATGTGCCGGGTTCGTTTGCGCGCGTTGACCAGCGGCGGACGGACGCCCGGATGCGCACCGCCGCACCGCCGGACCCCAAGCTGACCGAAGCCTTCAGCAGGCCCCCCGGCGCGCCGCACAGCTTGCAGCGGGGTGCGCAGGAACCCACCGCGACGGCGCCTGGGTCCAACGCCACTGCGACCGACGCGGACCCGTGGCGCGAGGTCACCAGTAGCGCCCGACTGGGGCCGCCTGCGCTGAGTGCGGAAGCGGAGGCTGATCCAGCCGACCGGCCGCCGGCGGAGAAGCTGGGCGTGCGCGAGTTGCTGCTGGGTTCACGGGTTCGGCCTACAGCGTTGGTGTTCCTCGTGGTGTTGGCCCTGGCAGTCGGTGCGGTCGGCGGTCTCATCGGCCGCGGCACGGCTGCGGTCAACACTGCTCTGACCAGCCCCGACGTGACGCTTGCACAGGCTAAAGACACGGCGGTGCCGCCAACCGGAGTCGCATCCATCGCGGCGGCGGTGCTTCCCTCGGTGGTCTCGGTGCAGGTGCGCGCCGGCGATACGCTCGCCACCGGGTCGGGAGTGGTCATCGACGGCGGCGGGTACATCGTCACCAACAACCATGTGATCTCCTTGGCGGCCACCAAGCCCTCCGGGTCCACTCTGGACGTGGCGTTCTCGGACGGCAGCCGGGAGCGCGCCCAGATTGTCGGGCGCGACACCAAGACCGACCTGGCGGTGCTGCGGGCACCGGTGAAGAACCCCACCGTGGCGCAGCTCGGCAGCTCGGCCAAGCTCAACGTCGGTGACGCGGTGGTCGCCATCGGATCGCCACTGGGGCTGGCGGGCACCGTCACCACCGGAATCATCAGCGCCAAGCAGCGGCCGGTCAGCCTGAGTGGAGACGGCAGCGACACCGACGCGGTCATCGATGCACTGCAAACCGATGCGGCCATCAACCCGGGAAACTCGGGTGGGCCGCTGGTCGACGCTCAGGGCCGTGTGATCGGCATCAACTCGGCGATCAGGACCTCGGGTAAAGACTCGAACGGTTCCATTGGTCTCGGTTTCGCCATCCCGGTGGACGAGGTGACCCAGGTTGCGCAGGAAATCATCCGCACCGGCGCCGCGCATCATCCAACCATCGGTATCAACGTCCGCTCGGTGACCGACGGCTCCACCGACGGCGCCTCGGTGGGCAATGTGGTGGCCGGGGGTGCGGCAGCGAAGGCCGGCATCGCCGAGGGCGATGTCATCACCAAGGTCGGTGCGCGTTCGATCGCTGGGGCAGAGGAGCTGACCGTGGCGATTCAGGAGCAGGCGATCGGCACGCCCGTCCCGCTGCAGGTGGTCCGCGCTGGGCACACGGTCGACATTCAGGTGACACCCCAGTCGGATTGAGCGGGCAGCACGCGCACCCGAACGGGCAGGGCCGTACGCTGAGGCGGTGTTCGGTAACATCGGTTGGGCAGAGTTCCTCATCCTCTTGGTCGCAGGGCTGTTCATCCTCGGCCCGGAGCGGCTGCCCTCTGCCGCGGTCTGGTTGGCTCGCACCATCAAGCAGGTGCGTGAGTACGCCACGGGCGCCCGCGATCAGCTCAAGGACGAGCTGGGCCCGGAGTTCGACGAGTTGCGCAAGCCGCTGGCCGAGCTGCAGCAGCTGCGTGGCTTCAACCCACGCACGGCCATCACTAAGCATCTGCTCGACGGCGACGACTCGTTCCTCTTCGGCGCCAAGTCGGTGGGCGATGACGTCACCAAGACCGTCAACGACATCAAGTCCGGTGGCAGCACGAGCGAGACGCCCGTGCAGCTCACCAAGCCGACGCTGAACCCGAACACCATTCCGGCGCCGCTGGCCCCCGGTGAGCGTCCGCCGTTCGACGCGGACGCCACCTGAGACCTCAGGCGGATCGGCTGGTGTTGATGGTCAGCGACATACCCGCTAGTCCGCGCGAGCGGACGGTGAGCTTGTCGGCCACTGCACGCAGCGCGATCGCGGCCGGCGAGTCGGGTTCACTGAGGACAATGGGCACCCCCGCGTCGCCCGCCTCGCGGACCTTCGTCTCCAGCGGGATCTGACCCAGCAACGGCACGTCCGCGCCGACCGCCTTGCTCAGTGACGCCGCCACTGCGGCCCCGCCCCCGGAGCCGAATACATCCATCCGCGAACCGTCCGGCAGCTCCAGCCAGGACATGTTCTCCACCACACCCACCAGCCGTTGCCGGGTCTGCAATGCGATGGCACCGGCGCGTTCGGCCACCTCTGCGGCCGCCTGCTGTGGGGTGGTCACCACCAGGATCTCCGCACCGGGGACCAACTGGGCCACCGAGATGGCGATGTCGCCGGTACCCGGCGGCAGGTCGAGCAGCAGCACGTCCAGGTCACCCCAGAACACGTCAGCGAGAAACTGCTGCAGGGCACGGTGCAGCATTGGCCCACGCCACACCACCGGCGCGTTGCCGGGAGTGAACTGGGCGATGGAGATCAGCTTCACCCCGTGCGACTGCGGCGGCATGATCATCTTCTCGACCTGCGTCGGCGTTGCGTCGGTGCCCATCATCCGAGGGATGGAGTGGCCGTAGATGTCGGCGTCCAGCACTCCCACCGAGAGCCCCTTGGCGGCCATCGCGGCGGCGAGGTTCACGGTGACGCTGGACTTGCCGACTCCGCCCTTGCCGGACGCCACGGCGTAGACCCTGGTCAGGGAACCGGGTTGGGCGAAGGGAATGATCGGGTCGGCTGCGTCGCCGCGCAGGCTCTTGCGCAGCGCGGTGCGCTGCTCGTCATCCATCACGTCCAGTGTCACGTGTACCGAACCGACTCCGGCGACGTCTGCGACAGCGGTGCTCACCCGGGTGGTGATCTCGTTACGCATCGGGCAGCCGGCCACCGTCAGGTAGATGCCGACTTCCACGCGACCTGCGTCGCCGATGTCAATGCCCTTGACCATGCCCAGTTCGGTGATGGGCTTGTGGATCTCGGGGTCGTTCACGCGGGACAGCGCGGTGCGGATGGCGGCTTCGGTGGGTTCCACTAGCGCAATGGTAGGTGCCGTGCTGGTGGTCGTGGGTCCAGGGTCGCTTAGCCTGCGGTGCGGGCTTCGCCCTCATGGTCGACCAACAGCACTTTGAGGTCTTCCAGCTCGCGGCGCAGGTAGTCCCTGGTGGCGACCTCGCCGACGGCGATGCGCAGCGAGGCGATCTCCCTGGCCAGAAACTCGGTGTCCGCCTTGGTCTGCTCCGCGCGCGTGCGGTCCTCCTCGAGCGAGACCCGGTCTCGGTTCTCCTGCCGGTTCTGCGCCAGCAGGATCAGCGGCGCCGCGTAGGCCGCCTGGGTGGAGAACGCCAGGTTCAGCAGAATGAAGGGGTACGGGTCGAAGCGCAGTGACACCGCGGCCACGTTGATCGCGATCCAGACGATGACGATGAGGGTCTGCATGAGCAGGTATCGGCCGGTGCCGAGGAAGCGGGCGATCCGCTCGCTGACCTGGCCAACCGCGTCGAGGTCGAAGTTCAACTGCAACCGGCGTTGACCGCGCGGGGTGCCCAGGCGCTGGCGGGCGACTGAGTTGTCAGGCACGGCGCAGCCCCTTGTCCTCGTCGAGCAGGGCAACACCCGGCTCGTTGTCGGTCAGCCGCCAGTTGGTGGGCAGCAGGTGGTCCAGCAGGTCATCCACGGCTACCGCGCCGAGCAGGTGGTTCTCGTCATCGACGACGGGCCCGCACACGAGGTTGTACGTGGCGAAGTAGCGGGTGACCTCCGACAAGCTTGAATGGGGCGCCAGGGTCGGTAGCCCGGAGTCGAGCACACCGCTGACCAGGCTTGCCGGTGGCTCCCGAAGCAGGCGCTGCAAGTGCACGCAGCCCAGGTAGCGGCCGCTCGGGGTAGCCGTCGGTGGGCGGACGACGAAGACAATACTGGCCAGTGCGGGAGTGAGGTCGGGGTTGCGGGCCCGGGCCAGGGCCTCAGCCACCGTGGCGTTGGGCGTGAGCACCAGGGGTTGCGGCGTCATCATGCCGCCTGCGGTGTCCGGGGAGTGCTGCAGCAGCCGGCGCACGGGCTCGGACTCCTCGGGGTCCATCAGCCCCAACAGTGCCTCCGCCTCGCTCTCCGGCAGCTCGTTGAGCAGGTCGGCTGCGTCATCGGGATCCATCGCCTCCAACACGTCGGCGGCGCGCTCCAGCTTCAGGTGCATCAAGAGCTCGGTCTGGCTCTCCTCGGGTAGCTCCTGCACCACGTCGGCCAAGCGCTCGTCGTTGAATGCTTCCGCCACCTCCATGCGACGCTTGGACGGCAGCTCCCGCAGAGCATGGGCGACATCGGCGGCGCGCATGTTTTCGAACTGGATCATCAAGTGGTCGGTGCTCTGCCCGGGCTGCGAGAGGGTGGAGGGGGTCAACCCGTCGACCTCCTCGAAGCCGACCACAGTCACCGCGCCGCGGCGGCCGAGGCGGGCACGCAGCGGGCGAACCGCCACCTTGCTGACCACCCAGTCGCGGGTGCGGGTGGATTCGATGGCGACGTCGGTGACCACCGCCGCGCCGGTGAGCTCCGGGGCACGGACCTGCACGTTGGAGTCGAGCACCTGGGCCAGCACCAGCACCTCGGTGGGCCGCTTCGCGAAGCGACGCAGACTGACGTTGCCGGTGTTCAGGGTGACGGTCGTCGGCTCAATGGCGGTGACCCTGAGCATGGGCACGAAGATGCGGCGTCGGGTGGCGAGCTCGACCACCAGGCCCAGTACCCGCGGTTGTTCGCGGGCCAGACGCATGGTCAAGACCGCATCACGCACCCTGCCGATGGTCTCACCGTCGGGCCCGAGCACCGCCAAGCCGGCGAGCCGGGCGACGAATACCTTGCTCACCGCTGCCATGTCACCAGGTTATAGCCTGCCGCGCCGCCGCTAGACCAGCCGCAGCCGGTACACCGTGGCCCAGTTCGGCCGTGCATTACGTCGGGCCGCCGTCAGGGCCACGGTGGTCGCTTCATCGGGCTCGACCAGGTGCGCCACGCAGTCGATCTCGGCCAGGCGGCTGCGGCTGTCCGCCGCGGCGATCACCACGGTGCACGACGCGCCGTCGCTCAGGCCTTCGACGTCCTGATCGGTCCCTCCGGTGGCGACCAGCAGAGAGCCTGCATACGGAGCTCGGCTGGGCCACAGCGCCCAGACCAGGCGACTCGGGAAGCCGATCGGCTGCACCCACACCGCCGCCGCTTTGCGCAGCACGGCGTCGAGCTGTGCCTTGCCAGCGGTCATAAGGACGATGAGTTGACGAAGACGACGAGGAGGCCGACCACGAGGACGACGAACACGATGTAAAGGCCGGTCACAACCCACCCGACGATCACCGCAGCAAGTGCCATGCCAGCGCCTCGCTCGCCCGTCCTCTTTACTTGACCGCGTGAGACGTGGCCGAGGATGGCGCCGACGATGGTGCCGGCGATCCCGAGGATGCCGCCAATGGGGAAAATAAAGGTGCACACGACACACAGAAATGTCCCAGCCAGTGAGGTGATCAGCGCACCCAGTGCCAGACCGTTCGTCTTGGCCGGGGGATAGCCGGGTGTGTAGCCCTGGGTCGGAGGCCCCTCGTACTGCTGTGTAGGGTACGGGGCGTGCGCGTAGGGGTTTGGTTGCTGCGTGGCTAGATACGGCTGCGCGGGTGGCATCGGGCCGCCCCAACCCTGTGGTGGTTCGTTCGGATTGTGGGGGTGGCTCATGTGCACAGTCGAGCAGACTGTGCCGTCAGCGTCAAAGGTACGTGCCGCGTCGATTGCGGCAGGTCAGATGGTGGTGATGGTCATCGCGAACTCGAGGTTGCGATGATCACCACGACGACGATGTAGAGGACAACGAGTGCGACGATCACGTAGCCGATGATGATCCCCGCGACCGCCATTCCGCGGCCTTGCTCACCCGTCCGCTTGATTTGATTCAGGGCGATGTATCCGAGAATTATCCCAACGATCGAGCCGATGCCGCAGACAGCCGTGCCCGCAATCGAGGCCACCAGGGCACCGATCGCCATTCCGTTCGTATTGGGCGCCGCGGGATAGCCCTGACCGTAGGGCTGAGCGGGATACGGCTGGGCCCCGTATTGCTGATAGCCCTGCGCCGGATAAGGCGAGACGCCGTACGGCTGCTCCCCGTATTGCGGCTGCTGGGTCCCCCCGTACGTGGGCTGGCCGGTGTACGGATCGAGGTACTGCGGCTCCGTGTACCCCTGATACGGCAGCTCGACGGGCGCGGATTCGCCCTTGTTCAACCGCACTCTGTTGGGGTCATCGGGGTAACTCATGCGCCCAGTGGAACAGGCTTGCCCCGCAACGTCAAAACCGCGGATTGGATGGAGCAGTACGGCCCGCGCGGTTGCGCTTGGTGAGCACCACGAGCATGGCGATGACCGCGGCGCCCAGGACCACCACCCCGAGGCCGACCCAGACCCAAGGACTGGTGCCGCTGTCGGCGGTGGGGGGTGCGGCCTCGGTGGTTGTGGGGGAGGCACTCGGCGTCGGCGTCGGGGTCGCGCTCGCCTTGGCCACGAACGGCGCCACGTTGGCCATGATGCGGATGGGGTACTCCGCATCGCTGATGGGGACCTTGCCGGTGCAGGAGGTGTCTTGTTTCAGGTTCACAGTGACGAAGTACTTGCCGGCCTCGGCGATGCTGCTGTATTTCGCGGCCGCGTCACCTACCGCGTAGGAGGGGCTGCTGTGCGCACTTGCCCCTTTGGCCTCACGTCCGTCGAAGCTGACGCCGCTGCTGTCGACGCTGTCCCCGCCGGCGTTGGTGAGTTTGAGCGCGCCCGTCGCGGAGCATGCATTCGCGATCGCGGTCGGCTTACCCCCGACGACTGCGGTGGCCTCGACCCGTGAGCCCGCCGGGACGTCCACCGCGAACCACGCTGTCTCGCCCACTCGAAGGGTGTCCTTGACCGGAGCCTGGGAGGTGAGTGTCGGTGCGTTGGTGGAGGCGGTCCCGGCCGTCATCGCGGTCGTGGTCAGCGGCTGAGCCACGGTGGCGCCGCGCGCACTCACTTGGAGCTGGTAGCCGCGCACCGGCAGCGGTGGCTCACCCGAAGTGCAGGAGCCGGGCTTCAGCTCCACCTGCAAATACCACACCCCTGCCGGGTAGGTGGAGGATTCATCGGGACTCAGCGGTGTCACCACGGAGTAACTCGCCGGCAGCGCATTGCCCACCGTCACCGACTCGCGACCGTCGAAGGACTCGTAGTCCGACTTGGCCGAGGAGAGGGTGCGCCCCACCAAGTCGGTGCGCAGTGTCGCCTTGCAGGCCTTCGGTGGCACCACCCCTGGCTGGTCGTTGCCCACGGTGGTGGAGGTCATCGGACGATCGCCGGGCTTGACCCCGAGCGCGTAGTACTTGGTCTGGCCGGGGGCGATCGTGTCACTGGATGCGGTGCCCTCGGCCGCGAGGAACGGCGCGTCGACGGGGGAGGTGGTCCCTGCGGTGGCGGTGCCTGCGGCGTTGAACCCGCGCAACGCTCGCTGCGAGGACGTCTGTAGGGCCGAGGCAAGCTGCGCTGCGTCAGCGGCGTCGCGGTACTCGCCACCGGTGGCCCCGGCAATGCACTGCAGCTGGCCGCGCGCTGAGTCGCCGGCGGGCAGGTTGAAGCCGATGGTCTCCACCTTCACCGGCACGCCCTGGGCGTTGAGCTGCTTGGCGACTTCGCACGGGTCCGGGGGCGCACAGGTGTCCAGGCCGACGGAGACCAGCACGATGGTCCGCGGACCGGTGGTGGGCAGGTCCTTCGCTCCCTGCTGCAAGGCCAGACCGATCGGCGTCCAGCCGTTGGGCTGCACGTTCTGCACCGCCGCGTTCATCGCTCCGACGTTCAGCGGGCCGACGGGGACCAGCAGCTTGCTGTCCTGGCAGCCGGGCACCTTCTGGGCGGCATCGCTGCTTACCTGCGAGCCGTGGACCCGTAGACCCACCTGCGAGCCCGCGGGCAGGGCGGAAACCGTACTGCTGACGGCTCCGCGCGCCTGGTCGATCAGCCGAGTGCCTCCCGGGCCCGGTGCCGCCATCGACCCGGAGGCGTCCAGCATGTGAGCGCCGCTGGTGGTGTCGAGCCCTGGGCGCTCGTCGTCGGAGCGCTGAGCAGTTGCGTCACGACCAGCGGCGAGAGTCCAAGACCGAGGGCGAGAGTCCAAGACCGAGGGCGAGCAAGGTGCGGAACAGCGATCGCATGGGCGCTCCAGGTGGGCAGCGGATAGGCGGTGGTCACCTCGACTCCGCCCATACGGACGCATCGGATGATCCACACGGCAGCGGAAAAATACGCCAGAGCTCCCAATCCGGCAGAGTACCTGGTGTCACCCCGGTGGGGCAGAGTCGCCATACTTGCCGGTAACAACAGCCGGTTTGAAAGGTGTTCGTCATGGCTCGTCTCGCGCAGACCGCGAACCTCACCGAGGTCCAGCAGGAGATCCTGTCCACCGTCCGGACCTTTGTGGACAAGGAGATCATTCCGCGCGCACAGGAGTTGGAGCACGCGGACACTTACCCGCAAGAGATCGTCGACGGCATGAAGGAGATGGGACTGTTCGGCCTGATGATCCCGGAGGAGTTCGGCGGCCTCGGCGAGTCGCTGCTGACCTACGTGCTGGTGGTCGAGGAGGTCGCCCGCGGCTGGATGAGCGTCTCCGGTGTGATCAACACGCACTTCATCGTGGCCTACATGCTCATTCAGCACGGCACCCAGGAGCAGAAGGAGTACTACCTGCCCCGGATGGCCACCGGGGAGGTGCGTGGCGCGTTTTCCATGTCCGAGCCGGGCCTGGGTTCCGACGTCGCCGCCATCCGCACCAAGGCCGTCAAGGGTGCCGACGGCGACTACACCATCAACGGCGCGAAGATGTGGCTGACCAACGGTGGCAGTTCCACGCTGATCGCGGCACTGGTGAAGACGGACGAAGGAGCAGACAAGCCGTACCAGAACCTCACCACCTTCCTCATCGAGAAGCCATCGGGCTTCGGCGAGGTCAAGCCGGGCCTGACCATCCCCGGCAAGTTGGAGAAGATGGGCTACAAGGGCGTGGACACCACGGAGCTGGTGTTCGACGGCTACCAGGCCAAGGCGAGCGACATCCTCGGTGGCGTGCCGGGCAAGGGCTTCGGGCACATGATGGACGGTGTCGAGGTCGGTCGGGTCAACGTCGCCGCGCGCGCCTGCGGCATCTCCATCCGGGCCTTCGAGTTGGCCATCGCCTACGCACAGCAGCGGGAGACCTTCGGCAAACCGATCGCCCAGCACCAGGCCATCGCCTTCCAACTGGCCGAGATGGCCACCAAGGTCGAGGCCAGCCACATGATGATGGTCAACGCCGCGCGCCTGAAGGACATGGGCCAGCGCAATGACGTGGAGGCCGGCATGGCCAAGATGCTGGCCAGCGAGTACTGCGCCGAAGTCACCACCCAGAGCTTTCGCATCCACGGCGGTTACGGGTACTCCAAGGAGTACGAGATCGAGCGGCTCATGCGCGAGGCGCCGTTCCTGCTCATCGGCGAGGGCACCAGCGAGATCCAGAAGACGATTATCAGCCGTGGGCTGCTGCGCGAGTACAAGGCGCGCAGCTGAGCAGGGGCACGAATCGGACCCAACGGGCGTTGTACAGACAAGTCCGTGACCCCAACGCGTTGAAGGAGCTGAACTGATGACCAGCCCCCTGTCGAACCCGGGCATGTCCAACCAAGGCAAGCGGCTCGCCACCCCGACGCCGCCGACCGGCTGGCCGATCGGGTCGTACCCCGCCTACGCCGAGGCGCAACGCGCGGTGGACTTCCTTTCCGACCGGGAGTTCTCGGTGCAGGACGTCACCATCGTGGGGGTCGATCTGATGCAGGTGGAGCGGGTGCTGGGCCGGCTCACCTGGGGCAAGGTGCTGGGAGCCGGCGCGGTGTCCGGTGCGTGGCTCGGCGTCTTCGTGGGGCTGTTGCTGAGCCTGTTCGGGCAAGGCGGCCTCGCGGGACCGTTGCTCACCGGCATCGTGGTGGGCGTTGTGTTCGGCACGATTTCCGGCGCGCTCACCTATGGCGCCACCCGCGGGCAACGCGACTTCTCCTCCAGCATGCAGCTGGTGGCCAACCGCTACGACGTGTTGTGCGAGCCGCGCAGTGCGGAGCAGGCGCGTGACCTGTTGTCCAAGCTGTCCATGGGCAACGCCGGCTGAATGCGTGTGATCGGTTGGATGTGCGATGCCTGACGTGCTCGGTGCGGTCGAAACACATCTGAGCGACGCCATCGGTGGCCCCGCTCCGGTGCGCGCCTCAGTCACCTTCGTGGGAACGCCGGCGGTGGACGTGCTGCGCTTCGGCCCGGACGCCGAGCGGGTGGTGCACTACGTGACGCTGGGGTGCTCGCGCCACCCCATGGGCGACCCTGAGGCGATGCTGACCGACGCGGTGCGGGGTCCGCGCGCAGAGCTGGTCCTCGCCGTCCGCGGCGGCGTCGACGGCGTGCTGCGGTCCATGGCGATTCTCGCAGCCACGCCAACCGTGGAAGGTCTTGTGCTGCAGGAAGACTCGCTGGTAGATCTGCAGGAACCACTGTGGCCCGGCGCAGCCTTCACCGCTGTCGTGCTGCTACCCAGCGCCATACCGGCGTCGGAGCTCGGGCCAGAAATGGACGCCGTGGTCTTCCTGGCAGCGGTGCCGGTCACCGGCACGGAGGCCGCCTGGGTGCGACTGCGGGGCGCCGCGGCGCTACGGGAGGCGTGGGCAGAGGCCGGTATCGACGTCCTCGACCCGGGTCGTTCGGCCGTCACTTTGTGAGCTGTGGCGTGCCTTCGCCGCTGGCGTGGCCGCTTCGGCAGTTGGTGCGGCACGAGGGTGTCCACCCGCCGGCCTTCCACCGGGCCGTGGACAACAGGTCAGGACGGTCGACGTCGGCCACCATCCCCCCGACAGCAGGGTGTCCCCAGGCTTGCGTTACGGCGACCTCGTTCGCGACCGTGGTCACTACACGGACCCGCATCGCGGCCCTGCGTGCCGCTTCCCTTACGGACAATGAACCCTCGATCCGACGTCGACTCCGGGCCCGGACGGGGTGGCACGCACTCAGGTCAGGTCCGGCTCTTTGGTGGTCCGGTGTATCCCCCGCTCGACCGCGGCGATGAGAGAGGGGCGCAGCTGCACGGCGGGGATGATGGCGTGGACCGAGCCGACCTCGCGCGCCCGTTCGATGTTGTGTACGGCCTCGAACTCCGCGGCTACCTCGCCGAGCATCGCCGAACGGGTGTTGATCCGCTGGGTGGCCAGCTCGACCCGCAGCTCGGTCTGCTTCGCGTCGTCCTCGGTGGCGGCCAGCTCCGCCTCCAGCTCACGCACCGCCGGGTCGGCGTTGGTGCGCGAGTTGACCTCGCGGGCAAACACCACCGCCGCAGCCGGGGCGCCGCCGATCACCGAGGCGAAGGAGCCCTCGACGGCCAGCACCTGCAAGTTGTTGTTGAGGGCGCCGGAGAACACGACGAAGGCGCCGCCGTGGTAGCGGGAGACCACACAGAAGACGATCGGGCCGTCAAAGTTCACGATCGCGCGGCCGATCTCGGCCCCGTATTCAAGTTGCAGGTTGCGCAGCGAGTCCGGTGACCCGTCGAAGCCGGACAGGTTGGCCAGCACCACCAGTGGACGGCTGCCGCTAGCCGCGTTGATGGCGCGGGCGGTCTTTTTTGACGAGGTGGGGAACAGCGTGCCGGAGGTCCATTGGTCCGGGCCGTCGGCAGGAACCCACCCTTTGCGGGGGATCGCCCTCGACTCGATGCCCACCACGCTTACCGGGTAGCCACCCAAATGCGCATCGAAAATGACCGCGGTGTCGGCGCCCACCATGTCGGCCCAACGCTCGAGCACCGGGTGATCCTGGTCGACCACCGCACGCATCACGGTGCGGATGTTGAACGGCTTCTTGCGTTCCGGGTTGGCCTCGGCGGAGAAGATGTCCCCGACCGTGGTGAAGTCGCTCGAGGGATGCACGTGCGGATAGCTGCGGACATCGCGATCGAGGGGATCCGTCGTTTCCGCGCGCCGGGGAAAACGCTCACCCTGCGCCACGTAGGCGTGCTCGTAGTGCGCGAACAGGATGCCTACGGCCGCGGTCAGGTCGGGGGCCCAGTACTGGGCCTGTCCGTTGGGGCCCATCACGCGGTCGTACCCGCCGATGCCGAAGTTATCCTCGGCCGAGACTCCACCCGAGTAGTCCAGGGAATTCTTGCCCGTCAGCACCATCGCGCTGTCCGGGGTCATCACCAGGATTCCTTTGGTGTGCATCAACATGGTGGCTTCGGCGTTCCAGTACGGCTGTGCGCCGACGTTGATGCCGGCGACCACGACGTTGATCTCGCCGCCGCCCTGGGTGAACGTGATGATCCGGCGCAGGCCACGCGATACCCAGTCCATGTTCTCGGTCCCCCTGTCCATCGCGATCGTGGCACCCGAGGACAGCGCGAACCATTCGACCGGCGCCGCCATCTCCTCGGCCAAGTCGATCGCGGCGACCACGCGGGCGCACTCTGCCTCGGCGACCGTGCCCAGCGCCTTCGTCGGGTCACCGAACAGGGCGACGCGGCGCATGCCCTCGGGGTAGCGGGCGGTGGGGGCGGTGACCACGCCGACCACGATCCCTGCCCGGTTGTGGCCGTAAGGCCGGTCAATGGGGACCAACCGGCCGTTGTCGTCGAGTTCGTGCTCGGTAAAGGTGCCGCTGCTGCCGGTGAGCAACGGGATCAGCTCGTAGGGGTAGACGGTGCCGCGGGCCCGTGCCCGCTGCACCTTCTGGGTGTATTCGTCCAGTGGCAGCAGTGGCTCGGTCGGTGGCTCGGTCATCGTCACCACGACGCCGGCTCCGGAGCGGTAGGAGAACCGCAACGCCACATCGCGGGGTGGCGTGCCCGGCTGGTCCTGCAGGCGGGTCATCAGGGTGATCTCTTCCAGGCCGACCCCCACCGCAAGCGGTGCCGAGTTCTGGGCGACGATGGCGACCCGCTCCAGCGGCACCTCGAGCACCGGCCACAGGTAGAGGACGACCCGGTTGGCGTCGAGTCTGCGTTTGGCGCCGCGCTGGGACTGCGCCCGTCGGATGCCGTCCAGGCACGCGGCGAGTGTGCGTTCGATCATCGGCATGGCCACGATCTCGCCGGCATCGCCGCGCTGGGGGGTCACGTCACGAATCTCGGCGAGCGCTACTAGTCGTTCGTCGGCCGGGTTGTCCTTGGCCACCAGGTGGAACAGATAGGTGTCGGTCGCCGCGGGCAACCGGGTGCCATCGAAGTTCTTCAGCCGCCACAACTCGAGCCGCTGACCGCTCAACGGATGCATGTCGCGAATGACCCGTTCCTCTTCCGGCGCTCCCGCGCCTGGACGGAAGGTGAACTGGTGGACGTCGGCTGCCTCGGCGCTGCACACAGTGATGGTGACCCGTCGGCAGGTCCCCGCCAGGGGCAGCCCGCGCAGCGTGTCACGGAGCGTGGCGGACATGGTGTCGGAGTCCGCGGGTGCGTCCGCCCAGGACAAGTAGAGATCGATGACAAGGTTCCCCGTCGTCGGCACAGCGGCGGCGACGGCACCGACGGCGGTCAGGGCGGCAGAGAGCTCGGTGACATCGGCCACGCTGGAGATGAGGTGTAGCTGTTGCCCGCGGAGCTCGAACTCGCCGGTGACGAATTGACGTCCGTCCCGTTCGAAGGACCTGACGTCCCGCAGTCGACGAATCTTGTAGTAGCGCCGGGTAATCACTTCCAGCAGTGGGCCCGCACCGTCATCGGGCCTGCTGATCCGTTGCGCGAGCAGGTCGATCAGTGGCTCGGGGGTGGCCACCAGGTCTTCGATACGGCGGGCGTGGTCGAGAGCGTTGGGTTCCTCCGAGAGGTGCGCAAGAATTCCCCGAAGCTCGTCGTACACCCGCTCCTTAGCCTGCTTGATGCGCGGTTCGTCGAAGTACCGGAACCGGATGTTGCGCGCGATATCGCCGATCACGGGGAAGCGGACCTGCGTGGCGACGATGAGTCGATCCAGCACCGCGGTCAGCTCGTGGTCAGCAGGGTCTCGGCCGTCATGGTCGGTGAGCCAACGTTGCAACAGGGCGGCGATGATCGGGGCTTGGTTTTCGATCCGCTGCTGCGCGAGAAAAACCCGGTAGACGGCCTCCTGCAGCTCAGGGCCCTGCGCGAAAACGGCGTCGTCCGAGGCTGTGACACCGTAGTGTTGCAGCGCCCGCGCCAGCTTCGCCTGGAAAGAAGTGGGCAGTCCTTCCCGTGCGGTGTCCAGGGAGCGCAGGAAGGAGTGGAAGTGCTCACGCGGGCTGTGCACCTGTTCGTCGGTCTCGGACTCGGCTGTGGTGGGGCGGTTGCGGCCGAGTTCGCAGATGTCCGTGAAGGTGTTCAGAAGTGTCAGCTCGGCCCGCACCAGGTCGCGGTCGTCGTGGGGCACCCCGCCCCGCAGCCGTTCGTAGTCGGCGAGGAGCGCACGGGCATGGGTGGCGCCCACGTCGTAACCGGTGATCAGCGCGCTCAACGCCGCGAGCCGGGCGAGCGCCTCCATGCGCTGGTCCTCGTAGGCCGCAGGCACCGAGGCGCCGAAGTCGACTCGCGTTGCCTGTTGCGCGACTGCCTCCTCGGCCACCTGATCGACCCGCAGCAACGGGGCACCGGCATCGACCTGGGAGTTGACCGTGGCCAGAACTTCCCGGACCCGGCCGGCATACGGTGCCCGGATCGCGGTCTCCATCTTCATGCTCTCCAGGACCACGAGGGTGCTGCCGGCGTCGACGTCGTCACCTGCCGCGACGGGGACCGCCACCACCACAGCGGGAGCAGGGGCCCGGACCACGCCGGCTTCGTCCTGGCTGATGCGGTGGCTGATCCCGTCGACCTCGACGAGAAAGTCCGCAGGCCCGGCGACGGAGACCACCTCGAACCGGCAGCCACCGAAGACCAAGCGGCTCTCGAACGCACCGAGCCGTTCGATTTCCGCTTCGCGTTCCCCGCTGTCGCCGTTCACCCGGTAGCGGTGCGGACCGATCTTGCCGACGACGAGCTTGTAGGACTGCCCTTGGTAGCTCAGCTCGACGGTGCGGCCGATGGCGTGGCCGGCGCGGGGCCTGCCGCCTCGGGCGGAGGCGAGGAAGGCGGCGCGTTCCAGTGCTTCCTCGGCGTCGTAGACGTCCAGCGCCGCGGCGATCAGCGCGGTGTCGGCGACCGGCGTCGGGCCCTGGGTGGTTCCGGCACCGGTCCGGTCTAGCCATCCCGTGTCGGCCGAGGCGGACACCAGCTCGTCGCGGTCGAGCAGATCGAGCAGGAAGGACTTGGTCGTCGTGCCACCGTCGAGGACGACGGTGGTCTCGCGCAGGGCGGTGCGCAGGCGAGCGAGTGCCTCGGGGCGGTCGCGGCCCCAGGCAATCACCTTGGCCACCATGGAGTCGTAATCCGGCGGGATGACGTCGTCCTGGGCGATGCCGGTGTCCACCCGGATGCCCGGTCCGAGCGGGAACTTCAGCAGCTGCACGGTACCCGGGGCGGGCGCGAAACCGTTGTCGGCGTCCTCCGCGTTGAGGCGGGCCTCGATGGCATGCCCGAATTCTGGCGGCGTCGGACCCTGCAGCGGCTCACCACTGGCGAGAAGGATCTGCAGCTTGACCAGATCCAACCCGGTGGTGACCTCGGTTATGGGGTGCTCGACCTGCAACCGGGTGTTGACCTCGAGGAAGGTGAAGGTCTGCTGAGCCGGTTGGTAGAGGTACTCCACCGTCCCAGCACCGGTGTACTTGGCAGCGCGAGCGAGATCGCTGGAGACAGTGCGCAGGTAGTCGGCCTGCTCCGTGGTGAGCACGGGAGAGCTGGACTCCTCGAGAACCTTCTGGTTGCGCCGCTGGATCGTGCAGTCGCGGACACCCGGCGCCCAGACGGTGCCGAAGTTGTCGGCGATGACCTGCACCTCGACGTGACGTGCGTCGGTAATCAGCTTCTCCAGGAAGACCACCGGATCGCCGAATGACCGCTCCGCCTCCCCCTGGGTGCGCTCCAGGGCAAGTTCCAGCTCGTCGGTGGCCCAGACCTTGCGGATGCCCCTACCGCCTCCGCCACTGCGGGCCTTGATGATCAACGGGAAGCCGATCGCCCGTGCGTGTCGCCGCGCGTCTTCCCGGGTCGCGACGGGTCCCCCACTCCACGGGGCGACGGGGACACCGACGCGCTCGGCCAGCAGCTTGGCCTGCACCTTGTCCCCGAGCAGGCGCATGGCGTCGGCGGTCGGTCCGATGAACGTCACGCCGAGACCGGCGCAGAGCTCCGCGAAAGCCGGGTCCTCCGCGACGAACCCCCAGCCGACCCACGCTGCGTCCGCCTTGGCCGCGCGCAATGCGCGTTCGAGCTCTCCGTGGTCGAGGTAGGGGCTGCTCGCCGAGCCACCACTGCGCAGACACACTGCCTCGTCGGCTTGGCGGACGAACATCGCGCGGCGCTCGGCCTCCGTGTGCATCGCGACAGTCGTAATCCCATAGTTGTGCTCGGCGTTCAGCTCCCGCACCGCCCTGATCAGCCGTACGGCAGCTTCGCCCCGATTGACCACGGCGATTCGTTGGAACATGTCACCGGCCACCCGTCTGGAAGAAGTCAGCTACCGTGCTGCGTCCCCGGCTCATCCGAACGCCAGGGCCACATCGTTCGCGGAGGAAGCGCCTTGCGGAGGGTGTATCGGCGCGGAGCCTGCCGGGGTTGCGGCCTCCCGGGAGAGTGCCACGACGGCCGGATCGATTCGGAGCACCGCGTAGCCGGCCACCGCACCGGCGCCGAAACCCGGAGCGAACACCCGCATCGGAGTAGTGATCACCCCGTCGCGGACCGCGTCGTGGATGGCCAACGGAATGCTCGCCGACGAGGCGTTGCCCACCTGCTCGATGTTGAAGTACAGCCGGTCCGCCGAGATCCCGGAGGCCGCCGCGAGGTCGATCACCATGGTCTTGTTCGCCTGGTGCGGCACGATCAGCTCGATGCTGTCCAGCAGTGAGTCGGCGACCCCGTCCGGGTCCGGCAACGCCTTGATGTCATTGAGCATCTGTGCGAGGTAACGGCCGGCGAGCGCCTTGACCTCGGGGCCGAAGACCGTGATGTTGTTGCCGAACGCGGGGTTGGGCCAGATGATCGAGTTGACCTGGCTGGTCGGGCCACTGGCGTAGGTCTGCATGTACTCGATGTCCGGTGGCGAACCCGCCGGTGCGACACCCACGACAAGGGCGGTGGCGCCGTCGCCGAAGATCATCCGCGAGGGTCGGACGTTGCCGATCTTGTCGGAGAACTTCTCCGCACAGACCAGCAGCACCGGGCGCTGCACCTGCTGGAGGATGCGGGTGGCCTCGGCCAGCCCGTAGCTCAAGCCGGCGCACGCGGCCACCAGGTCGAACGAGGCGTGGGTCTGCTGGATGCCCAGCGCACCGGAGAGCCACGTCGCGATCGAGGGGATGAGCCGGGAGCTGGTGCAGGTGCAGACGATGACCGCCCCAATCTCCGCCGGACCCACCCGGGCCTGCCCCAGCGCCGACCGGGCCGCCTGCAGAGCCAGCTCCTCCAGGCTGCGGGAGGTGTAGCGACGTTGCTCGATGCCGGTCTTGGCCTGGATCTCCTCGGCGGCCATCGGTGACCAGTTATAGGCGCTGTTGCGGATCAGGTCCGCATTGGTGCACACCTGCTCGCCGTGTTCGACGGCGAGGGCCAAAATGGCGGGCTGCACCGCGAAGTCATGGCGCACGTCGATCGCCGGGTAGGGGCGAAGGGGCGGTACCGCCTCGGGTGTCGGAGCCTTCCCGCCGACTCGGGCCGCCGCCGGGGAGGAGACCCGGGAGAGGAAGCGCTGCACCTCGCGGTCGCGGGGGTGAAAGGCCACCACGTAGTCATCGTCCGCGAGCTCGCCGACCTCGACGAGGGCGGCGTTCCCGCGATCCCAGGGATATTGGTTGTGCAAGACCATCGACCAACGGCGTAGGGCCTCGAGCTCCGCCACATCCTCGTTGCAGTCGAGCATCTCGGCGTAGCTGTACCGGCGGAAATCGGGGTCATACCGGGTCAGGCGGAGAGTTTGATGACCTGGATCGGACAGCAGCGCGGCCACGGTGGGTATGACGGCCGAAAGCTCCGTCGCGTGGTTGCGGCGATGGCCGAACACGTCGAAGAGGACGTCGAAGATGTCGTCCTCCACCGCTGCATCCCACCGCGCAGGCAGATTCGGATAGGCGGACTCGACCGCGGACACCTTCGCTTCGCTGTCCTGCCACGGCGTCTGGATCGGCACGAAGACGTCCTCGCGGGTGCGCGGCACGTCGGCCCAGCGCGTGGGCCGAACGTCATACATCGTCAGGGCAAAACGATTGGCCCAGAACAGGTTCAACGCCATGTCCCGCATCAGCTCGAACTTGTTCGCGAACGAGCTGTTCTCGATCTGCGCGAGGATGTCGGTGCCCGTTGGCGCCTTCGTGTCGAAGTCACGCCGGACGACGGCATCCAGCTGCTCGAGACTGTCGAACGTGGAGAAGTCGAGATCGGGCAGAAAATTGGACGGAAAGATGATCTTCCCGTGTCTGTTGAGCTCAAAGGGCTGCATTGCTGAATCACCGTTCACACACGCGTTGAGGACATTGACGGGTAGCGGGTCCATCGCACCGCCATCACATGTCGAGACCGCCGTTGACACTCCAGACCTGGCCGGTGATGTAGCCCGACGCGTCTGCGGCGAGGAAGTGCACCACGCGCGCGATCTCCTCCGGCCGGGCCAGGCGCCCGGCCGGGATGGTGCCCTTGATCCGGGTCATCACCTTCTCCGGGATGGACTCGACCATCTCGGTGGCGACGTACCCGGGGGTGACGGTGTTCACCGTGACTCCGATGCCGTCCTCGGTCAATTTGCCTGCCCGCGCCAGCTGGAAGTACGCCTCGCGGGCGAGGGTCTTGGTCAGGCCGAACAGGCCGGACTTGGACGCTGTGTAGTTCGCCTGCCCGATGCTGCCGATCTCACCGACCACCGACGAGACGTTGACGATCCGTCCGCTACCGCGCTCGAGCATGTGGGCCAACGCCGCCTGGGCTAGGAAGAACGCCCCCGACAGGTTCACGCCAAGGACGGCATTCCAGTCGTCGTCGCTCATCTTGGCGACGGTCTTGTCGACCGTGATACCCGCGTTGTTCACCAGAATGTCGAGACGGCCGTGGCGGTCGATCACCTCCTGGACCGTCCGCCGACAGTCCGTCGCACTGCCGACGTCGCCCTGGTGCACGCTCAACTCTGCACCGTCTTGAGCAACGTTTGAGAGATCTGCCAGGAATTTTTTCGCCCGGTCACCGTTCTTGCCGTACCCCGCCGCCACCGACGCGCCCTGGCTGGCCAGGCTGCGAGTGATCGCCGCCCCAATCCCGCCGGTACCGCCGGTCACGAAGGCCACGCGTCCCCTCAGCTTGGTTCCGTGTATTTCCGCGGGATCGGACCCACTGGTCCGATCCACAGTCATCGCCGTCATGTTGGCCTCCTGGGGTCTTCGTTGAATTTCAGTCGGGGCGAGATCGCCTCGGGAAGCTACGAGGGAGGCAGGTCCCGCGCATACAGCCCTGGGGCAGGGTCGAGCGGGGGGTGCTGGTCGCTGCCTGGCGCCGTGCTCGCCGTAATTTTTCTGCCCGTCCGCTTGGCCTCCCAATCGGCCCAGGCCCGCCACCAGCTACCTTGTCTCCGGGTCGCTTTCTCGTGCCCTTCCTCCGGGTCGGGCCCCGGCTTGCCGCCCTCCCAGTAGTGAGCCGTGGGGTTGCCGTTCGCCAGTTCCTGGCCCAACCGAGCCATCTTGCGGGCGGCGACCCGCCCCTGCCCGAACGCGCCCACCAGGGCACCGACACGGGGAACTCCCGCGTCCTCCCCGCCCCCGACCGACTCCTCCACCGTGGGTGATGCACCGGATGTGCTGCTCATGACCGCTCCTCTCCCGCGGATGAACCCGAAGCCAGCAGCTTCTTATGATGCACATCACACGATAGATCGATGACCCCACCCTACGACCAATACGGTTCTCAGCGCGCATCAATTTCGAGCTGTTGCGAGCACCCCGTTACCGGGCGATACGCCGCCTCTGCAGCAAGCCACTCATCGTCCGGTACCCAGCGGGTAGGCAAGAATGGCCGGGTGATTGAGGCGGTGGTGTTCGACCTGGACGGCGTGCTGATCGACTCCGAGCCGGTGTGGGAGCAGGTGCGCCGAGCCTATGTGACCGAGTGCAGCGGGCGCTGGCCAGCCGACGCCCAGGACCGTTTGATGGGCATGAGCACCCCGGAGTGGGCGCGCTACCTGAGCGAAGAGGTGGGAGTCGGCTGGCACCCGGATGAGGTGGCCGCCGCGGTGGTGGCGCGGATGGCCCACCGGTACGCCGTGGACCTGCCGATCATTCCCGGCGCATTGGAGGCCCTGGCCCGATTGGGGGACCGCTGGCCGCTCGGGTTGGCCAGCTCCTCACCCCGGTCGCTGATCGACAGCGTGTTCGCGGCGGCCGGGCTGACCCACCGGTTCGTGGTCACCGTCTCCACCGAGGAAGTGCCCCGCGGCAAGCCCGCACCGGATGTCTACCTCGCCGCCGTCCGGGGTTTGGTCGTGCCACCGGAACGCTGTGTGGCGGTGGAGGACTCCACCAACGGATTGCTGGCGGCGGCCGCGGCCGGGCTCGTGGTGGTCGCGGTGCCTCGCCCGGACTACCGACCCTCGGCCGAGGCCCTCGGTCTGGCGCGAATCGTGGCCGCCGACCTGGACGAGCTCACGCCCAGCGCGATCGAGGGCCTCGACCCATGATCATCGTTCGAGTAGTTGCCGCAGCACGTACTGCAGGATGCCGCCGTGGCGGTAGTAGCCGGCCTCGGCAGGGGTGTCGATGCGCACCGTGGTGGTGAACTCCCGGGTGGTGCCGTCAGCGCTGGTGGCCCGGACGCTGACCTCCCTCGGTAGCTGCCCGCTCTGGCCATTTGCGGTTAGCCCGGTGATCGCGTACTCCTCCTCGCCGGTCAAACCCAGACTCTCAACGGAGTCCGCGGCTGCGAACTGCAGGGGCAGCACCCCCATGCCGATGAGGTTGGAGCGGTGGATGCGTTCGAACGAGGTCGCCAGTACGGCCTTTACCCCGAGCAGCAGGGTGCCCTTGGCCGCCCAGTCACGGGAGGAGCCGGACCCGTACTCGGCGCCGGCGAGGATAACCAACGGCACCTTGTCGGCGGCGTAGCGGTTGGCGGCGTCGAAGATGGGCATGGTCTGCCCGTCGGGCAGGTGACGGGTCACGCCGCCTTCGGTGCCCGGTGCCAGCTGGTTGCGCAGCCGAACGTTGGCGAAGGTGCCCCGGATCATCACGTCGTGGTTGCCGCGGCGGGACCCGTAGGAGTTGAAGTCCTTCGGCACGATCCCGTGCTCTTGCAGGTAGGCCCCGGCCGGGGAGTCGGCCTTGATGGCGCCTGCGGGGGAGATGTGGTCGGTGGTCACCGAGTCCCCGAGGACGGCGAGCACCCGGGCACCGGTGATGTCGGCGATCGGGGCGGGCTCGCGTTGCATGCCGTCGAAGTACGGGGGGCGGCGCACGTACGTGGAGTCCTCGTCCCAGGCGAAGATCTGCCCGGCCGCGACGTCGAGGCTGCGCCAGTGCTCGTCGCCGGCGAACACGTCGGCGTAGTCGCGGGTGAACATGTCCGTGCGCACGCACTCCTCGATCACGGCCTGGACCTCCTGCGTGGTCGGCCAGATGTCGCGCAGGTACACCGGGGTGCCGTCGGCGCGGTGGCCGAGGGGGTCGCGGAGGATGTCGGCGAGCATGGTGCCGGCCAGGGCGTAGGCGATGACCAGCGGCGGGGAGGTCAGGAAGTTCATCTTGACTTCGGGGTGGATGCGGCCCTCGAAGTTGCGGTTGCCGGACAGAATCGAGCACACGGTCAGGTCGTGGCCGGTGACCGCCGCGCTGATCGCGGGGATGAGCGGGCCGGAGTTGCCAATGCAGGTGGTGCAGCCGTAGCCGACCAGGCCGAAGCCGAGCTTGTCCAGGTAGGGGGTCAGTCCGGCGCGGTCGTAGTAGTCGGTGACCACGCGTGATCCCGGGGCCAGCGAGGTCTTCACCCAGGGCTTGCTGCTCAGGCCCGCTTCCACCGCCTTCTTGGCCAGCAGGGCGGCGCCGATCATCACCGTCGGGTTGGAGGTGTTGGTGCAGGAGGTGATGGCCGCGATGACGACGTGCCCATGATCCACCTCCGCTGAGGCGCCATCGGCCAGGCTGACCGGCACCGGGTTCGAGGGCCACTCGTGGGCCTCGCCGCAGCGGCACGGGGCCGCGGGCCCGTCGACGTCGCGGTCGTGGTCAATCGCGATGGGGTCGCTGGCGGGAAACGACTCGGCGCCGGCCTCGTCCAGCCCGGCCTGTAGCGCCGCCGACTGCGGGTTGCCCGCCAGCAAGGACCCGACTGCGTGCGGGGCGACCGCCAGCGGGATCCGGTCCTGCGGGCGTTTGGGCCCGGCGATGGACGGCGCCACCGTGGCCAGGTCCAGCTCCACGGTCTGGCTGTAGGTCGGCTCGTGCTCGGGGTCGTGCCACATGCCCTGTTCGGTGGCGTATGCCCGCACCAGCTGGATCTGATGCTCGGTGCGCCCGGTCAGGCGCAGGTAGTTCAAGGTCTCGTCGTCGATGGGGAAGATGGCGCAGGTCGAACCGTATTCGGGGCTCATGTTGCCGATGGTGGCCCGGTTGGCCAGCGGGACGTTGGCCACGCCCGGGCCGTAGAACTCCACGAACTTGCCGACGACCCCGGTCTTGCGAAGCAGCTCGGCGATGGTCAGCACCAGGTCGGTGGCAGTGCTGCCCTCCGGGAGGGACCCGGTGAGCTTGAACCCGAGCACCTGGGGGATGAGCATGCTCATCGGCTGCCCGAGCATCGCCGCCTCCGCCTCGATCCCGCCGACCCCCCAGCCCAGCACCCCGAGGCCGTTGACCATCGGGGTGTGCGAGTCGGTGCCGACCAGGGTGTCCGGGTAGGCGAGCAGACCGTCGGACGTTTGTCGGGTGAACACGACCCGGGCCAGGTATTCGAGATTCACCTGGTGGCAGATGCCGGTATCGGGCGGGACGACCTGGAAGTCGTCGAAGGCCTGCTGGGCCCACCGCAGCAGCTGGTAGCGCTCCTTGTTGCGGGAAAACTCCAGGTCGGCGTTGACCCGGTAGGCATCAGGTCGGGCGAAGACGTCGGCGATCACCGAGTGATCGATGACCAGCTCCGTCGGAATCAGCGGGTTGATCGTGCCGGGATCGCCCCCTAGGGCGGTCATCGCGTCCCGCATCGCTACCAGGTCAACCACACAGGGCACCCCGGTGAAGTCCTGCATCAGCACCCGGGCCGGGGCGAACTGGACCTCGGTGCTACTGACCTCCTGCGGTTTCCACCCGGCCAGGGCCTCGATCTGGTCGGTGGTGACCAGGTGCCCGTCCTCGTGACGCAGCAGGTTCTCCAGCAGCACCTTGAGGCTGTAGGGCAGCCGGGCCGTGCCGGCGAGGGCGTCCAGGCGGTAGACGACATACGACGTCTCGCCCACCGTTAGTGTGCTGCGTGCACCGAAACTGTTGTCGCTCATGATGTCTACCTTTGACTGCTAGATGGATTGCCGGTAGCCGAAGAACTCGTGGTCCTCGTTGTAACCGCCGCGCCCGCCGCCGACCTCGGAGAAGTGTTCGACGAACTCCACCCCTTTGATCCACTTGACCAGCTTGAAGCCGAGCTGGATCTCGTTGCGCAGCCGCAGCGGGGCACCGTGCCCGAAGGACAGCGGTTCGTCGTTCATGTCGTAGGCCAGCATGGTGAGGTGGTTGCTCATCTGCTCGATGGGGTGCGCGTCGTAATAGATGCCCTGGTCCGGCCCGTCACCCAGGGAGTAGAACACCACCCACTTCGCCTCAGGCTTGGGCTGGACCAGGTCCATGATCGACTGCACCGACACCCCACCCCACTTGGCGATGCCCGACCAGCCTTGGATGCAGAAGTGTTGGGTGATCTGCTCGTGGTGGGCCATGGCGCGAAGCTGAACCAGATCCAGGTCGACCGGGTTGTCGACCAGGCCGTTGATCCGCAGCCGGTAGTCGGCGAAATTACCCTCGAATAATGCCGTGTACTCCGCGGAATCCGGGTACTGCCCGTTGTGCCAAAAGTAGGGGGAGATGTCCTTCTCGGTGTACTCACCCGGCTTGGCGTCCACGTGCTCGAACAACCGCTGAATCGGGCCGATCAACGCATAGCCGACGCGTTGCACCACCCGGGGATGGCGCAGGGTGAACGGGGTGGCCGCCACCCAGCCGACGGTACAAACGACCATCGCGGCGGCGAAGACCCCGAAACCGACCCAGTTGCCGGAGTCGCTGGCGAAGAAGACGTGGTTGAGATTGCGCAACATGCCCGTGGTGAACACAAGAGCGACGTGGATGACGATGAACACCAGGAAGTAGCACAGCACCAGGAAGTGCAGGGACCGGGCCAGCTGGATGCTGAACACCTTGCTGATCGGCCGGAACCGGGTGGACAGCGCCGGGGACATGCCCAGACCGGTGATCAGCGCCAGGGGAGCGGCGACGAAGACCGTGAGGAAGTAGGCGATCAACTGCAGCCCGTTGTACGCGACCCAGGCGTTGTCATCGGTCGGCCAGTTCAGCGACAGGTACTGGATCAGCACCGAGACGGCGTTGGGGAACACCGCCCAGCTGGTGGGCACCACGTGGCGCCACTGCCCGGTGGTGAACAGCAACACGTAGAACACCGCACCGTTGAGCAACCACAGCGTGTCGATACCCAGATGCCACCAACGCGCCAGGCCGATGGAGTGGCGGATGCCGGGCAGACCGACCTGCCCGGGCAGGCTGATGGAGTCCTTCTTCGCCGTCCACAGTGGATCGGTGGGGACCGGTTTCTGGATGCGGAACCAGTCTTTGCCCGGTGTGGAGTGCCGGGTCCAGTACAGCCGGGGGTGGTCGGCGAGGATCTGGATTCCCGAGCGGACGATGAAGATCATCAGAAACAGGTTGAAGAAGTGCGCCCACCCCACCCACGCCGGGAAGCCCGCATTCGCCACGGCGGCGGCCGAGGTGATGGTGCCGGGGTGGGCGGTGATGAACTCCTGCACCGACGGGGTATTGCGCAGGCCCTTCGCCACGGCGATGGCCACGGTCAGAACGAGGAGGCCGATGGGCAGCAACCACAGCAGGTTGAACCACTTGCTGCGTCCGATCCGCACCCGCGGGGCGATCCCGGACACCTCTGGCACCGAGCCCGCCCACGTCGCGGGGTCGACAACTTCCTCGCCCACCGTCAGCTGCGACCGGAAACTGCGCGCCGCCTCCGGGGACACGCTCGATGGTGCCGGAGCGGGCAAGTCGGCTGGGGTGGGCGATCGATGTCCGTTACCTTCGGCGTGGTCCCCGCTGGCAGTGCTGAGTTTTGTCATTCCGTCTCGCTCTCCGGCTTTGCTGTGGCAGTCCTCGATCCGGAACGGCTGGTGCTCAGCGAAGATCACGCTATGCCGCACGGACTGTCCTGCCACCCACGCGTCGTCAGCCGCGAACGCCGCGTCGGCGTACACCAAGTCGATGCGCTGACCGTGGGTGTTCGGAAACCCCAGCGCGTTGTAGTCCCTGTAGGTCAATAGCACCGGGCGCTTGAGCGCGCGGGTATACACATCGACCTGCCCCGGTGGACCGCCGCGAGCGCGACGCGTTCGCCGGGGTGACATGCGTGCCGCCGCTGAACTCGGTGATCTCCCAGACGTCGGCGTCGGTGGGCGCGACGTTGAAGTCGCCGAGCACCGCGAACGGACTCCGCGCCGACAACAACGTGCCCTCGGCTTGGTAGTGGGGGGCTCGTCGAGCAGCTCGTACCGGACGTCGGTCAGACCAACCTTGGACAGAGTTGAAGACAATGAGTCTTTCCGCAAGGGAACGCTGTCCGGTCTGTGGTGGTGCTGCTAAGCGGTCATCAGCGGGTGGATCTGCTGGAGAGCGTCACCGAGATGATCCTTCTCCACCTCCAGGTCGTAGCGGGTTTGGAGATTGAGCCAGAAGCGGTCGCTGGTGCCGAAGTAGCGGGACAGGCGGAGCGCGGTGTCAGCGGTCACTCGCCGCGTACAATGCACGATCTCGTTGATCCGACGCGGCGGCACCCCGATGTCGACGGCAAGTCGATGCTGAGTCACCCCGAGGGGGGAAAGGAACTCCTCCATCAGAATCTCGCCTGGGTGAACGGGGCTGATGGTTTTCACGCTGTCTGCCTCCTAGTGGTAGTCAACGATCTCGACGTGTTCCGGACCGGCGGTGGTCCAGGTGAAGCAGATTCGCCACCGTTGGTTGATCCGTACGCTGTGCTGGCCGGCCCGGCCTCCCCGTAGTGCCTCCAGTCGATTGCCCGGCGGCACTCGTAGGTCATCGAGGACCTCGGCGGCGTCAAGCATGGCCAGCTTGCGCAGTGCCACTCTCTCGATGCGCGGGTCAAGGCCCTTCGATCGTTCACGACGCCAGAGTCGCTCGGTCGCCTTGTTGCCGAACGATCTGATCACCTGCCTGAGCATAACGCTCCGCGTTATGCTCAGGCAATACACAGGCGTCAAGCTCACGCTTCCTCCGTCGCTGCCTCGCCAGAACCGTGCCATAATCGGATCGATCTGCCGTTAGGTCAGGTGGCGTGCGGCTTCGGCCGCGTCCAGAGTTTGGCTCAGCAGCACGGCGATGGTCATCGGTCCCACTCCGCCGGGGACCGGGAATGAGCGGCTCGCTCGGCGGCGGTGAACTCGACATCGCCGGGGTTGTAGGGCGGGAGCAGCTGCTGCACCGGATCGACCCCAACCTGCTCTACTGATCCGGAGGAGAGGTGGAACAGGGTGAGCAAGCACGATGTACGAGTCCGCCGGGCCTACGACGAGCCAGAACCCGACGACGGCGCCCGGGTACTGGTCGACCGCATCTGGCCCCGGGGGCTGAGCAAGGAGAAGGCCGACTTCGACGAGTGGTGCAAGTCGGTGGCTCCGTCGACGGAGCTGCGCAAGTGGTACGCCCACGACCCGGAGCGTTTCGCGGAGTTCGGCCGCCGCTACCGGGACGAGCTGAAGGACCCGGAACGCGCGGATGCCTTCGCTCATCTGCGTGAGCTCGCGGCGCAGGGGCCGTTGACGTTGATCACCGCCACGAAACACGCCGACATTAGTGAAGCCGCCGTGCTGGCCGAGCTGCTGAAGGGCTGAACCGCCGTGATCCACCAGTCCGCCTGCGCTCGCGAGGCGCCCTACTCTCTGTCGTGCCGATGTCGCCGCCATGACAGCGCAGCACCCGGGTCGGGTGGTACCGAGGCGAAGCCGCACCGACCGCTCCGTCAGAATGGACGAGACGGGGCCGTCGGTCCCGGCCACGAATAAGGGAGGTCAACGGTGCAGTTCGGTCGGTACTACGAGGAGTTCGAGGTCGGCGCGGTGTACAAGCACTGGCCGGGAAAGACGGTCACCGAGTACGACGACCACCTGTTCTGCCTCATCACGATGAACCACCACCCCCTGCACCTGGACGCCCACTACGCCGAGGAGACCACCGATCTCGGCAAAAACGTGGTGGTCGGCAACTACATCTACTCATTGCTGCTGGGCATGAGCGTCGCCGACGTCAGCGGCAAAGCCATCGCCAACCTCGAGGTGGAATCGCTGCGGCACCTAAAGCCGACGTTTCATGGCGACACCATCTACGGGGAGACCGAGGTACTGGGCAAGACGCCGTCGAAGTCCAAGGACGACCGGGGCGTGGTCTATGTCGAGACCAAGGGCTACAAGCAGGACGGCACTGTGGTGTGCGTGTTCCGCCGCAAGGTGATGGTGCCCAAACGGTCCTATGGCGACAGCCGGGGTGGAGAGCAGCCTGGCCGACCGGAACCGAAGGCGTGAGTGAGCATCAGTCCCGACCGGAGCCGAAAGCGCAGAGCACAGTGGCGAGCAGGACGGCAACCACTGCGCCGACGGCGAGCCAGTAGCCGGTGGCGAGAGCGTCGGACGCCTCGGGTTCGACAGTGTTCCCCGCGGCGTTGACCCCGATCGCCCGGACCGTGCGCAGCGGCACGGCCATCGCGGCAGTCACGATGGCCGCCGCAGCGAGCAAAGCTGCACCGAGCGCCGGCCAGCGCCACGATAGTAGGAACGCGGCACCGACTGCGCTCAGGCACAGCACCAGCGTGGCGCCGTAGAGCGCCAGCGGCACCGCGGAGTCCTCGGTGATCGCCCACAGGCTGTCCTGTTTGTTGGTGAGTTGATTGCTGCGCCAAGGGATGCCGGCCGCGGCAAGCAACAGCAACAGGCCGGGGGCACTCGGTACAGTTCGCGCCGTCCGCACCTCGTGAGTGTATTGCGCACGATGGACGGTGAGCTCGAGGTATCGATTCGAAAGGGAGCAGACTGATGGCTGTGCGCATTGACCTGCACTGTCACTCGAGCACATCCGACGGCACCGACACCCCCGCCGAGTTGGTCGACGCCGCACGAGTCGCTGGCCTCGACGTACTGGCCATCACCGACCACGACACCACCGCCGGCTGGTCCGAGGCAGTGCAGGCGTTACCCCGAGGCGTGGCGCTGGTACGCGGGATGGAGCTGTCCTGCGAGGCAGTGTCTTTCTCCGGTGGGCGGGTGCAGGTGCACCTGTTGGGCTATCTCTTCGACCCCGCGTACCCGCCGTTGGCCGCTGAGCTTGCGCGGCTGCAGGGAGAACGCAGTCGGCGGTTGCGAGTCATGGCCGAGCGAATGGCCGCCGACGGTCTCCCGATCGATCCGGCGGCCGTGCTCGCCAACGCCGGTCCCTCCGCAGGACGACCACACCTCGGGCGCGCTCTCGTCGAGGCCGGGGTGGTGCCGACGGTGGGGGCTGCCTTCGACCACCTGCTCTCCAGCCGCGGCGGCTACTACGTGCACAAGGAGGACGTCCCGGTTCAGCGTGGAATCGAGCTCATTGCCGCGGCAGGCGGCGTGAGCGTGCTGGCCCATTGCCGGGCACATGTGCGCGGCGGGACGCTGAGCGAAGACGCCATCGCCGAGCTGGTGCCGCTGGGGTTGGGCGGCTTGGAGGTCGACCACGTCGACCACTCTGATGGCGACCGCGCTCGGCTTCGCGAGTTGGCCGACGAGCTGGGTCTGCTGCGTACCGGCTCCAGCGACTACCACGGACGCAACAAGACCGTGCCGCTCGGCGCCCACACCACGGCGGCGGATCAGTACGAACGGCTGGTCGCCGAGGCGAGCGTCACCCCGGTGGTGCAGGGATGAACCGGTGAGCGAGCGCAGCGACGTGGGGATGTACCAGTGAGCGTCTTCGACGTCACCCTGTACCTCAGCGCCACCATCACGCTGTTCGTGATCATGGACCCGACCGGCACCATCCCGATCTTTCTTGGTCTGGTCGGACGCAAGAGCGCAGCGGCGCGCAACCGAGCTGCCCGGCAAGCCGTGCTCGTGTCGTTCTCGGTGATCGCCGGGTTCGCGCTGAGTGGCGAGGCAATCCTGCGCTACCTGGGCATCGGCATTCCCGCGCTGCAGGGTGCCGGGGGCCTGCTGCTGCTGCTCATCGCGTTGGACCTACTCACCGGCAAAGAGAACGCGAAACCGCAGAGTGTCGAGGACGTCAACGTGGCACTGGTGCCGCTGGGCACGCCCCTGCTGGCGGGGCCGGGCGCGATTGTCGCGGTGATCGTCTACGTCCGTCAGGCCAACGGAAACCTGAGTTCCTACCTTGCCCTGGCGGCGGCGATTCTGACCATCCACCTCATTCTCTTCCTCGCGCTGCGATTTTCCGGCGTGCTCATCCGGCTGTTACGCGAGAGCGGCATCAGCCTGCTGGCGCGGATTGCCGGGCTGCTGTTGGCCGCGATCGCTGTGCAGCTCATCGCCAACGCGGTACGCGGGTTTGCGGTGGGGGTATGAGCGAGCGAAGCGACGTGGGGAGGCACCGGTGAGCGAGCGAAGCGACGTGGGGGTGTGGCAGTGAGCGCACAGCAGCTGGGCTTCGACGGCATGCCCACCAAGCTGATCAAGGTCACCCCTTCCAAGTTGGGCACCTGGACGTCGTGTCGGCGTCGCTACCGAATGACTTACCTCGACCGCCCTGCACCGTCGCGGGGTGGAGCCTGGGCGCACAGCACGCTGGGTGCGGTGGTCCATGCGGCGCTGCGCAGTTTTTTCGACCAGCCGCCGGCCGCGCGGACCGCCGACGATGCGCGCAGGCAGGTGATCAAGGCGTGGTCGGCGGTGAGCGAGAACAGCGGTTTCGCCGACGCAGCGCAAGCGGCGCGCTGCCGCGAGCGCGCCCAGGACTGGGTCGGCGATTACGTCGACGCACTCGACGGTCCAGCCGCCGAGATCGACCCCGTCGGGCTGGAGCGGTGGGTGGCGGCCCCGGTCGGCACCATCGTCGCCGAGGGCAGGGTGGATCGCATCGACACGCGGCGAAACGCCGCGGCGCAGGATGGACACGAGCTGGTGGTGGTGGACTATAAAACCGGTCGACGAGCGCCGGGCACCGACGACGCGCGCGGTTCGCAGGCGCTCGCGCTGTACGTGTTGGCGACGCGGCGCACCCTGCGCAAGCCGTGCCGTCGGGTGGAGCTCCACCACCTGCCCAGCGGCGAGGTGGCCACGTTTGACCACACGCCCGAGTCGTTGGCCCGCCATCTGCAACGAGCTGAGGAGGCGGCCGAGGAGATCGCGTTGGCCTCGGACACATTGGCCGCGGGTGGCGACCCCGATGTGCTGTTCCCGCCGAGTCCCGGGCCGCAGTGCTCGTGGTGTGACCTCCGACGGCACTGCCCGGTGGGCATGGCTGCGGCGCCGCAGTTGAACCCGTGGGCGGGATTGGCGCCATGAGCCCGCGCGTCTCCGGACCTACGGTGATGGTGCGCGGGGTGTCCGGGGTGTCCGGGGTGCTCACGGGTGGCCTGGTGGTCCTGGCGCTCGTCGTGGTGGTCGTGGCGGTCCTGGCGTCGTGGCGCTCGGTGGCCGGTCCGTCGACCGCCATGGTGTCCATCCACGTCGCCGCCGCGGCCGTTGCCGTGCTCATCCAGGTGGTGGGCGATCGCCGGGGTCGATCTGCTACGTGGCTGGCCGGGGCTGCGGTGCTGGCGATCAGCGCGGTGCTGTTGTGGACCCAGTGGTGGGCGTGAGTCCACCCAGTTCGTCGCTGGCCTGTTTCGCTCGGGCCTGCGCCTGCTGCGCGGGTGGTCCCACGCGCATCCGCTCCGGCAGCCGCAGCGCAGCGGTCCGCAGCCCGCGCAACGCCAGCCGGGCAGCAAGATCGGTGGTGGGCAGGCCCGGCAGCCGATACATCCGCCGTGCCCAGGCCGGCAGCAGGCTGAACGCCAAAATGGCGGTCGCCGACCACACCGGGCGCGCCGGGGTGAGCAACTGAACACGCCACGGCATCGGCGGGCTCACCAACAGTCGGGCCGCTGAGCGGGTTGCGGCAGTGCAGCGCAGGGTGGGACGCATCCGCTCCAGGTAGTCGGCGACCTGCTGACGGTCGGCCGGCACATCATGGGCACCGAGCAGCTCTGCTGCGCGCACCTGTTCGGCCAGGAACTGATCCGCTTCTGCATCGCTGAGGTCGAGGCCACCGCGTCGCACAACGCTGAGGAAGCTGGACACCTCGGTGACGTGCACCCAGGTCAGCAGCTCGGGATCTTGCGCCGAGTAGGGCAGTCCGGTCACGTCGTCGGTGCCGTGGACCAGCGTGTGCATCTGACGCACCCGGCCAGCGACCGCGTCGACCTCGGCGGTGGGGCTGAAGGCCACGGTGCTCACGTACTCCGCGGTGCGCCGCAACCGTGGCCAGAAGTTCTCCTGGTACCCCGAGTGCTCGTACACCCCGGCCATGGCGAGCGGGTGCAGCGCCTGCAGAAACAGCGCACGCAGGCCGCCGATCCCCGCAGCCGGGTCGGCCAGCACCCGCCAGGTGATGCTGTCCGGGCCGAAGAGGCCGAGGTCGGCGGAGCGAGCCGAGCTGCTGTGGGGTTGGGGCATAGGTTGAAGAATCCTCGCTGCGGGCGGCGCGCGCCACCGCACGGCGGGGAAGCAGCGTCGCGTGCTGGTGACGTGCCACTATTTGCACCGTGACGTTTACGCTGGCGGTGGCCAACCAAAGGGCGGAGTGGCGAAGACGACGACGGTCGCCTCGCTGGGAGCGGCGCTGGCTGATGCCGGCCGCCGGGTCTTGCTCGTCGATTTGGACCCGCAGGGCTGTCTCACGTTTTCCCTCGGCCACGACCCGGATGCGTTGACCGGCTCGATCCACGAGGTGCTGTTGGGCGACGTACCAGCCTCGACCGTCCTACTGGACACGACGGAGGGTCCCCGCCTGCTGCCCGCGACCATCGACCTCGCGGGTGCGGAGGCGATGCTGCTGATGCGACCGGGCCGGGAATACGCGCTCAAACGCGCGCTGGCCACGGTGGCCGGCGACTTCGACGTGGTGCTGGTGGACTGCCCGCCCTCGCTTGGGGTGCTGACGCTGAACGGACTCACCGCGAGTGATGCAGTGCTGGTGCCCCTGCAGTGCGAGACCTTGGCTCACCGCGGGGTCGGGCAGCTGCTGCGCACCGTCACCGACGTCCAGGAAATCACTAACCCGGAGCTGTCCATGCTCGGGGTCCTGCCCACCCTCTACGACTCGCGCACCACCCATAGCAGGGACGTCCTGGCCGATGTAGCCGACCGCTATCAGCTGCCGCTGTTGGCGCCCCCCATCCCGCGCACCGTGCGCTTTGCGGAAGCCTCGGCGTCGGGAAGCTCGGTGTTGACCGGACGCAAGAACAAGGGAGCTGCCGCCTACCGGGAGCTGGCCGCGAACCTACTGGCCCACTGGGACAACGGGACACCGCTGCAAACGGTCGATATCAGCTGAGGGCGCAACGACGAATGAACGGCCGCGCCGAGAGGTATTCCATGGTCGTTCCGAGGGCCGCGAATAACCCTCAGGTGCCGCTCGGCGCGAGCGCGGTGACCGTGCTGCCGCGCTGCTCCAGGATCACGCTGCCTGCGACGGAGACCGCTATGGGCCCGGTCGAGGTGGCACCGCGATCGACCGGGATAGTGTTACCCCGCGCTCCGCTGGCCGCGTCCAGCGCGAGCAGCCCCGTTGGTACCGGGACGAGGAGCTGTCCGGCCGTCTCCACCCCGGGCCCCAGCGTGCCCGGCAGGCTCCAGGCCATGGACAGATCGCCGGCCCGCAGGGCAAGCACAGCTGAGCCCGTCCACCAGGTGCGCACCGCTGCGGTGCTGGTGGTCGACTCCACCAGGCCGTGCGGGGTGCTCGCTGCCGGACCGTCGGGTAGTGGGTAGGAGCTGAGCAAAGTGGCCGAGCTGTCGTACACGCCGATCTTCGGCGCGGGGCCAGGTAGGTACACGGCGGTGCGGTTGCCGGCGACGGCGATCACCCGGGCGCCGGTCCCACCGAGCAGGGTGGATCCGAACTCGGTCGGCTTGGTGGGGTCGGTGGGGGCCGGACTGAGCAACGACAGCCGGTCGCTCTGTTCACCGGGGCACGACAAGGCGACCGCGACCTGCTGGGTGGAGGAGGCGACCGAGCGGATTGAGCAGCCTGGACGCGGTTGCGAGTTCGGGTTGATCGGTGCGTCGACCCGGCCGAACTCTACGGTGCGCACCAAATCTGAACGCCATACCTCCATCCGCGTGGAGCCGACGGAAGCAAGGTAAGTGCCGTCACCCACCAGGGACACGGTCGGATCGGCCTCGCTGTCGCGTTGGGGCCCGCGGGCTCCGGTGGCACCCTCGAGCGACGTGACGTCACTGCAGCCGCGGTCGGTCCGGTAGACCGCGACCGCCCGGTTCCACTGACCCGTCGCCGCACACAGGGGCAGATCCCGCCGGTAGCTCCACAGCACGCGACCCGTGACGGGATCGCGTCCGCTGACCTGCGAGCCGTCAGCGGTCACCACCGTTGCCCCCACTACGACTGGGGCCGTGGTGGCCGCTGAGGGCGCCTGCCACGCTTGGATGAGGGACGCGGGGACGCCGGTGGCGGGGGTCAGTGCAGGAGCCGGGACCGAGGCTGGCACAGATACCGTCGACCGAGCCTCGCTGCGCCCCCACAACAACCCGCTGACCACCACGATCACCAGCACGATCGCTGCGGCGGCGGCGAGGTCGCGCCGCGAGCGCCGCTCCGGGCCAATCACGAGGGCGGATCAGTCCGTGCTGGCGGAACTGTCCGTCGACGCCGACTGGCCGGACCCGCCACGCCTGCGCCGTCGGCGCCGCGGGACGTCCCCGGAGTCGGTCGTCGCCGCAGCCGGGCTGGCGGCCTCGGGCGCCGTGCTCGCCGACGACCCGCCGCGTGTGCGCTTGCGTGGCCCGCGACTGCGACCGCTGCTCGGCTTGTGCTCCGCCTCAACGTGGCTGTCCCGGTGCGGACCGCTCTGCTGGCGGCCGCGGGCTCCGCGTGCGGCCGGGAGGTCTTCGACCTGCTCGGCGCCGAGGCCCACCCTGGTGCGCGAGGCTCGGGGCAGCCGTCCGCTCACCCCGTCGGGGATATCGAGCTCGGCGAACAGCGTCGGCGAGTTGGAGTAGGTCTCGGCGGGCTCGGCCATGTCCAGGCCGAGCGCCTTGTCGATGAGCTGCCACTTGGGCAGGTCGTCCCAGTCCACCAAGGTGACCGCGACGCCGGTCTTGCCCGCGCGGCCGGTGCGGCCGATGCGGTGCACGTAGGTCTTCTCGTCGTCGGGACACTGGTAGTTCACGACATGTGTCACATCTGTCACATCAATGCCACGTGCAGCGACATCGGTGGCCACGAGCACATCGATCTTGCCGGTGCGGAAGGCGCGCAGGGCCTGCTCGCGTGCACCCTGGCCGAGGTCGCCATGCACGGCGCCCACCGCGAAGCCACGATCGGCCAGCTCGTCGGACACCTTCTGGGCGGTGCGCTTGGTGCGGGTGAAGATCATTGACAGTCCACGGTCGCGGGCCTGCAGCACCCTGGAAAGCATCTCCACCTTGTCCATCGCGTGGGCGCGGTAGATGTACTGGGTGGTGCGCTCGTGCACGGCGGAGGAGTCAGGCTCCTCGGCGCGGATGTGCGTCGGCTGGGTGAGGAACGCCCGGGCCAGGGTGATGATCGGCCCCGGCATGGTGGCGGAGAACAGCATGGTCTGACGCTTGTCCGGCACCATGCGCAGGATTCGCTCGATGTCGGGCAGGAAGCCCAGGTCGAGCATCTCGTCGGCCTCGTCCAACACGAGGACGCCGATCTTGCCCAGCACCAGGTGGCCCTGTTGGGCCAGGTCGAGCAGTCGGCCCGGGGTGCCGACGACGACGTCGATCCCCTTCTGCAGGGCGGCGATCTGCGGCTCGTAGGGCCGGCCGCCGTAGATGGACAGCACCCGCATGCCGAGGTGCTTGCTGGCGTCCTTGAGGTCCTGGGTGACCTGCAGGCACAGCTCACGGGTGGGAACAACCACCAGGGCGCGGGGCGTGCCGTCCAGCGCGGTGGTGCCAGAACCCTCGGTGGTGATGCGGTGCAGCAGCGGCACACCGAAGCCGAGGGTCTTTCCCATGCCGGTGCGGGCCTGACCGATGAGGTCGTCGCCGGCCAGCGCCAGGGGCAGCGTCAACTCCTGGATCGCGAAGGTGCGCTCAATACCTGCTTCGCTGAGCGCGCGGACGATCTCCTCGCGCACGCCCAGCTCGGCGAAGGTGGCGGATTCGGCGGCCACTAGGGCGTCGCCGGTCAACGGGTGCGACACGTCGTCGACCGCGGGCACGCCATCCGGGCTGTGCTCGAGTGCGACGGGGTCGGTCGTGGATGTGGTGTTCTCCGAAATACTCAGCGGTCTTGCCTCTCTCGGGCCAGCACGCACGTGACGGATCTGGTTGACCCGGTCCACCCGTGTGGCGCACCCGCTGCGTCAGCCGTGAGTCGGCTGCGGCGGGGCGCGGCAAGAGGGGAGGCTGGTGCGCGCACAGGTTCTGAGCAGCAGCATGTCGCGGCGTGCTCTCCTCCATGGTAGCCGCTGCACGCTGCTGTGCGGTCAACACGGCTATTTGCGTGAGCTTATTGGTCCGAAGCGCCAATCTGCTATGCATATCTACCTATTTCCACCAATTGTTTGGAGGAATCACAGGGCGGATTCAATCGGTCGTCGCAACACCTCGATGGTGAGGGAGTTGATGATGGGTCGCAGCGTGGTGCAGCGGACGAACATGGCGGGGCGCAAGCCGATGCGGTCACTGGGTCGGCCACCGCCGGTG